>Ga0207695_10001610_pt1 | contig 36606 bp, 22 predicted proteins | sample KBSC54metaG_FD_184354 | JGI IMG/M metagenome (GOLD analysis project Ga0207695, IMG submission 184354) | Corn rhizosphere microbial communities from Kellogg Biological Station, Michigan, USA - KBS C5-4 metaG (SPAdes) (version 2) | ecosystem: Host-associated > Plants > Roots > Rhizosphere > Soil... | reverse complement strand
GCCAGCGTCCCCGTCGCGGTCAGCAGCACCGGGCGCCCCTCGGCCAGGTGCAAGCGCGTGGTCAGGTTCTCGACCGACAGCTGCAGGTCGTGCAGCCACAGCTCGGGACGCTCGGGACGGCTGACGTCGATGAAGGCGACCTGACCGTCGACGATGTCGATGTGGTCGACGTCCAGCGGCGTCACCTTGCGAAGCTGCGCGTCGAGGTCGATGACCTGAGACGAGCCGGTGCTCTTCCGGCTGGCGTCCTTGGCCTTGTCCTTGGCCGCCTCGGCCTTCGCCTTCACCTCCTCGTTCTCCGCGGACGAGGGCGCGGCATGAAACAGCCGGATGTTGGGCTGGCGCAGCTCCACCGCGGCGGAGATCTCGCGCCCGTGCTTGCTGGTCTTGACCGCGACCTCTTTCCACTCCGCCTCCATCAGGCGACCGCGCTCCTCGGGCTGGGCGCCCGGCGCCGGGTCCTTGGCCGGGACGGCCGCCGCCGGCGCGGGGCTCCCCGCCGACGCCGAGGGAGCGCTCGCGCCGGTGTGCCCGCAGCCGGCGATCAAGCCGGCCGCGGCCAGGGCGCGGAGGGCCGGCGACCTGCTCATGCTGGAGAGAACCGCGCGCAGGCGGTGTCGATCGCTCACGGAGGGGGCGCGGACCTAGCGCCGTGACTCGGGGTCATGTTCCTTGGCTCGCGAGCGGCCGATCTCCTCGGCCCGCTCCAGCTCCCGCCGCTGGCCCTCGTCGTCCAGCGCGCGCTCCGCCTCCTTGGCGGCGGGGCCCACCTTGCCCTCGGCCACGTAGCGTTCGGTCGCCTCGCGATAGTGGCGATCCGCCTCGCGGTTCCCTTCACCGCCCTCGCCGTCCAGCCCCTGCTGCTTCTGGTCAGGTTTCTTCTTCGACGTGTTGGACGTGTTGGACGTGCTCGACATTTTGGCCTCCGCTCCCCAACTTAGGGGCGATCCGGGAGGGGGCAATCCCCTGGCCCATCCGGAAGCCGGGCCCGAGCGGCGACGCTCGTCCCGCGCCGGGCGTTCAGGGATAGCCGAGCAGCGCGGCCTTCACCACGGCGCCCGACGGGGACGGCGTGCCGTTCCAGTCGGCGATGATCGCGGGGAACTTGCAGCCGCCCGGGTACCACGCCCAGGCGGTCCAGCTGGCGCCGTACGAATCGGCGTACTTGATCAGCTCGTCGCTGTAAGCCGTCGCGCAGGTGCCGGTGGCGTTGCCGAACTCGGTGACCACCACCGGATCGGTGCGGGTCAGGTAGCCCCAGTTGCGGTCCCAGGTCGAGGGCGCCCGGCCCCCGACGTCGTAGGGGTGCGTGGCGTACGCGATGTTGTACCCGGCGACGCGATGGTTCGCGACACCGGACAGGTCGAACGCCCAGTTCACCCCGCCGATCAACACCAGGTTCTGCGCCCCCGTCGCCCGGACGGCGTCATACAGCTGCTGCATCCCGGCCGCTTGATAACCGTCGACGGGCCCACCGTCCCGCCAGGTCGTCCAGGGGATGTCGTGCGGTTCGTTGTACAGCTCGAACATCACGCGACCGTCGTTCTGGTAGCGGGCCGCCACCTCGCCCCAGAAGGTCACGGAGTTCAGATCGGCCATCTTCTTCTGGCACCCCGTGTCCGGCGCGCAGCTGCCCAGCACGCCCGCGTCGGACCAGTGCAGGTCCAGGATCACGTCCAGGCCGGCGGCCTCGGCCCAGGTCACGGCAGAATCGACCAGCGCCGCGTAGCCGGGATCGTGCAGCGGCGACGCCGCCAGCCAGAAGTCCTGGTTCAGCGCGATGCGGACCACGTTCGCCTTCCAGGTCGCCATCAGGGCGAAGTCGGCCGGGGACAGGCCATCGCCTCCCGGCTGCCACTCGAGCGACGGGCGATCCACGCCGTGCAGCAGGTGGGGCAAACCGCCGGCGGTGCAGATGGTGTTTCCGTTCACGTAGTAGCCGCCCGGCGCGACCGGCTGGGTCGGCGCGGCGGCGCAGCCGGTGCGCGGATAAGGGCCCGGCGAAACGCCTCCGGGGAGCGCGTTCGGATCGTCCGGCGCCGCGGCACATCCGGCGGCGGCCACCGACGCGAGCAGCAGAAACGGGAGGGCGTCACGAAGCGTGCGGGCGAAGGTCATGAGGTGGCTCTCGATGGAGAGTCGGGGCGCCCGCAACTCGGCTCGCTTTCTTCGCGCCTCGCCTGGCCGATGTCACGACCCGTGCGGGCCACCCCTCCCCAAGAGAGTCACGAGGGCCCGCCGGAGGCCCGCTTTCTCAGCCGCCAGCCGCCGGCTCGGCGGCCGGAACCAAGCTGGCCGGCCGTTCGCTCGACGCCACCGCGAAGCCCAGTCGCCCGGCCAGTCGGTCCAGCTGGGCCGAGTGCGGCACCGCCGCCAGCAGCGCGGCCGTCCGTTCCTCCAGCTGGTTGCGGGCAGGCGTCCCCGCCGCCAGCGCGGGTCCCGCCGCGTCGAGCAGTTGCAGCGCCAGATCCACCAGCTCGACAGGGGCAGCTTGCGCCGCCTCCAGCAGGCGCACCAGCAGCTGGCCGTAGGCGTCGAGGATCGCCGCGTCCGCGGGCGCCGCGCCCGCCGTTCCCGTGACACCCTTCCCCATGGCCAGCGCGAAGGACGCCGCCGACAGCGGGTCGGCGGCGGCCAGCAGGCGCGGCATCAGCAGCGGCAGCAGGCGGTGGCGGTCCTCGCGCGGCAGGTCCTCCGGCGTGACCGGCTGACCGTCGGCCAGACACCGAAAACCATGCGTGGGATCCCAGCCGGCCTCGAACGTGACCTCGTCGGCCAGACCCGTGCGGGTGAACGTCACCCGCGCCGAGCCATGGACGTGCACGTCGTCGCCGCGATGCTCGACCATGCCGTCGACGACCTCGACCGAGCAGCCGGGCGGCACCAGATCCAGCGGATCGTCGGGCGCCGCGGCCCGGGCCAACGCCACGGTGGCGATGGCCCGCGCCGGCGTGATGCGATCGTGCGTCGCCTCCCGGAACACGTCCGCGCCGGTCTGGCCGGCCCCCTGGTTGCTCTTCGCGGTCGCCAGCAGATCCAGCATCTCGGTCAGGGGCGGCGCCCCGCCCGCCTGCTGCATCAGATCCGCCGCGTAGGCGGCCAGGCGGATGATCAGGGACGACTCCAGGCCTGCCACGTCGTCGAAGTAGAAGCCGCAGCTGGCGTACATCAGCAGCGTCGCGCGCTGCATCTCCAGCAGCAGGCGCGCCTCTTCGCGCGCGTCGTCTCCTCCCGCGGCCAGGGCCTCGGTGCCGAACGCGGCCAGCAGGGCGTCGCGCGCCGGGACCGGCTCGTCCACCACCTCGCCGTACGCGTCGCGCGCGCCCCAGGGATCCAGCAGCAGCGCCGAGCCGGCGTCCTCGTAGAAGTCGGCGGCCGCCACCTGCAAGGCGTCCAGCGCCGCCCGCAACGGCGTTCGCCAGCGCTGGTTCCACCCCTGCTCGGGCGGCAACATCGAGCAGCCGCAGTCCTTCCACCAGCGGCCCACGCCGTGGGCGCAGCTCCAGGCGCTGCCCTTGCCGTCCGGGCCTTCGCTCAGCTTCATCTCCCACGTGGCGGGGTGCTCCTGCAGAAAGGCCGCCAGGTTGGTCGGGTTGACGCCGTGGCGCGGCCCCTCGACGAAGGTGGTGAAGGCCAGGTTCAGGTCGGCGAACTTCTTGTGATGACCGAACAGCTCGCCGTCGGACGCGCACAGCACCAGCGGGCTGGCGACGGAAGAGCGCTGCGCCGCCGCCTGGATGGCGGCCACGAACGCCGCCGCGTCGTGCGTGGTCTCGCCGAAGGCCACCGCGCGCGACAGCGGCCCGTCGAACACGGCCACCGACAGGAACCGCCCCGAACCATCGGGGTGCATCCACTTGTAGACGCGCCCGGTATCGACGGAGTCGCGGGTCACCGGGGTCCATTCGCTGGCTGCGATGGCTGCGCTGGCGGCGATGTCTGCCGTGGCTGCGCTGGCGGCCGCGGCCCCGGCCGCCCCCTGGGGCGCGCGCACCGCCGCCACCTGCTCGGGCGCGACGATGGTGAACGAGACGCCGAGCTCGATCAGCGCCGCCAGCGTCGCGGACGAGGCGGCCGTCTCGGGCATCCAGAAGCCCTGCGCGGGCCGCCCGAAGCGGCGCCGGAAGTCGGCCAGCCCCCACAGGATCTGCGTGCGCCGGTCCTGCGCCGACGCAAGCGGCAAGATGGGGTGCGCGTAGGCCTGCGCCATGGCGCCGCCCGCCCCCAGCCGGCGCTCCTGCTCGGCGTCCGCCGCCACCAGGCGCGTGTGCGTGCGCCCGTCGTGCCGCTCGATCCAGCGGGCCAGCGTGGGCCCGAAGTTGTACGACATCCGCGCGTAGTTGTTCTCGATCGAGGCGATGCGGCCGCCGCGATCATGGATGCGCGCGTAGGCGTTGGCGCGGTAACACTCGGCGTTGATGCGCGCGTTCCAGTCGTGGAAGGGCGTCGCGCTCGGCTCCGTCTCCAGCTCGTCCGACCAGGGGTTCTCTCGCGGGGGCTGATAGAAATGACCGTGAACGACGAGCGATATGGGACGTGACACGACTCCCCCTAGAAGTTCCTCGACCGCGTGAGGAGGGTGTCCTTGGCCTTCTGGACCACCGTCACCCCACCCTCGCTGACGGTGAAACGTTGCCGATCGCGGGCCAGATCGTGCCCGATGCTGTCCCCGTCGGCGACGCGCACGTTCTTGTCGATGATGGCCCGATAGACCCGCGCGCCCCGTCCCACGTAGACGTTGTCGAACAGCAGCGAGTCGCGCACCTCGGCGCCCGCGTCGACGAACACGTTGCGCCCCAGGACGGAGTCCTTGACGAAGCCGCCGGCGACGATGCAGCCGCCCGACAGGATCGACTGCAGCGCGATGCCGCGGCGGGTGTCCTCGTCGAACACCAGCTTGGCCGGCGGATCGGGGAACTGCGCCGTCATGATGGGCCAGTCCCAGTTGTACAGGTTCAGGCTGGGGACGACGTTCTTCAGATCCATGTTCGCCTCGTAGTAGGCGTCGATGGTCCCCACGTCACGCCAGTAGGCGTTCTCGATCTCGTCGGACACGCCGCGGATGCGGTTCAGCCCGAAGTTGTAGGCGAACACCCGCCCCGTCTTCACCAGCGACGGCAGGATGTCGCCGCCGAAGTCGTGGCGCGAGTCGCCCAGCTCGGCGTCGCGGCGCAGCTCCTCCAGCAGGCTGCCCGGATGGAAGATGTAGTTGCCCATCGAGGCCAGGCAGTGCTCGGGATCGCCGGGGATGGTGACCGGATCTCGCTGCGGCTTCTCCTGGAACCCGATGATGCGGCCCTCGGCGTCGACCTGAATGATGCCGAACTGGTAGGCCTCGTGCACCGGGATGGGCAGGCAGGCCACCGTCGCGATGGCGTTCCGCGCGTGATGATGGTCGATCATCTGCCGGATGTTCATCTTGTAGATGTGGTCGGCGCCGAATACCAGGATGGCGTCGGCCCGGAACTCCTCGACCAGATGGATGTTCTGGAAGACCGAGTCGGCCGTGCCGCGGTACCACTGCTCGCCCATGCGCATCTGCGCCGGGACCACGGTGACGAACTGGTCGTAGCCCATGCGCATGCCCCAGGCCCGCTGCACGTGCTCGGCCAGCGACTGCGACTTGTACTGGGTCAGAACGTACACGGCGCGTATGCCCGAGTTCGCCATGTTCGACAGCACGAAGTCGATGATCCGGTAGCGCCCCCCGAAGGGGACCGCCGGCTTCGCGCGGTCGAGAGTGAGAGGGGACAGGCGGGAGCCCTTTCCGCCGGCCATGATCAGTGCGAGATATCGACGCTGTCCGTCCATGTGGGTTTTGCCGCGACAGTATAGCGACAGAAGCGCGAAAAGGGACGTCCCGGCTTATGATGTCGCGGCATGAACGCTGCCGAAAAGTTCAAAGAGCACCTCACGGCCCTCTCGCGCAACCTGTGGTGGTCCTGGAACCCGCACATCATCAAGCTGTTCCGGGACATCGACGTCGAGGGCTTCCGGGCCGTCAACCACAACCCGATCCTGATGATCCAGGCGCTGTCGCCCGAGCGGGCCGACGCGCTGTCGAAGAACGCCACCGTCCGGGCCCGCGTCGACGCCGCCTACCGCGAGCTGACCGACTACATGGACGATCGCCACACCTGGGCGTCGGTCCACGCCGCGCCCCTGCGGGTGCGTCCGGTGGCCTACTTCTCGGCGGAGTTCGGCATCCACGAGTCGTTGCCCATCTACAGCGGCGGCCTGGGCGTGCTGGCGGGCGATCACCTGAAGAGCGCCTCGGACCTGGGACTGCCCCTGGTGGGGGTGGGCCTGTTCTACCGGGAGTCGTACTTCCGCCAGCGCATCGACCAGGAAGGGCGCCAGCACGCCGAGTACGCCCGCTCGAGCGCGGAGAGCCTGCCCGCGACGCCGGCGCTGACGCCGGACGGGCGGCCCATCGTGGTCGAGGTCCCGCTGTCGATGACCGAGATGCTGTACGCCAAGGTCTGGCAGATCTGGGTCGGTCGCACCCGCCTGCTGCTGCTGGACACCGACGTCGACGGAAACAGCGACGAGAACCGGCAGCTGGCGGCCCGCCTGTACTTCGGCGATCAGCGCGTCCGCATCCGGCAGGAGCTGCTGCTGGGGGTGGGCGGCATCCGCGCGCTGCGCGCCGCCGGCATCCACTGGGGCCTGCTGCACCTGAACGAAGGCCACAGCGCCTTCGCCACGCTGGAATACACCCGCCTGCGCATGGAGATCACCGGGGCCGACTTCGCCACGGCCGCCCAGGACGTGGCGCAGAGCACGGTGTTCACCACGCACACGCCGGTCGACGCGGGCCATGACCGCTTCCCGCCGGAGCTCGCGGACCCGCACCTGGAGCCGCTGCGCCGATCGCTGGGGCTGACCCACCACGACTTCTTCGGCCTGGGACGCATTCGCCCCGAGGACGAGCGCGAGGCGCTGTGCATGACGGTCCTGGCGTTCAAGATGTCGCGCCACGCGAACGGCGTGTCGGCCCTGCACGGCCGGGTCACCCGCAAGTCCTGGCAGGTGCTGTGGCCGGGCTACCGCGAGGACGACGTGCCGGTCGGTCACATCACGAACGGCGTCCACGTCAGCACCTGGATGGCGCCGGCGATGCAGCGGCTGTTCACGCAGCACATCGGCCCCGACTGGCGGCAGCACCTGTCGGACCCGGCGTACTGGGCGCGCATCGAGAACGTGCACGACGCCGAGCTGTGGGAGACCCACCGCGTGCTGAAGGCGGACCTGGTGCACTTCGTGCGCCGCAAGGTCACCGCGCAGCGGCAGGCGAACGGTTATCCCGAGGAGGCCGTGAAGGCGGCGCAGATGGTGCTGGATCCCGACGCGCTGACGATCGGCTTCGCGCGGCGCTTCGCCACGTACAAGCGGGCCGACCTGATCTTCCGCGACTTCGAGCTGATGAAGCGCCTGCTGACGGATCCGCATCGGCCCGTGCAGCTGGTCTTCTCGGGCAAGGCCCACCCGGCCGACCGCCCCGGCCAGGAGGTGCTGCGCCACGTGTACGAGGCCAGCATGGCCCCCGAGCTGCGCGACCGCATCGTCTTCATCGAGAACTACGACATCAACGTGGGCCGTCACCTGGTCCAGGGCGTCGACGTCTGGCTGAACAACCCGCGCCGTCCTCAAGAGGCCAGCGGCACCAGCGGCGAGAAGGCGTTGCTGAACGGCGCGCTCAACTGCTCGGTGCTGGACGGCTGGTGGGCCGAGGGCTACGACGGCCTGAACGGCTTCGCGATCGGCGACGGCATCACGCACGTCAACGTCGAGGAGCAGGATCGCCGCGACTCGCACAGCCTGTACGACGTGCTGCAGAACGAGATCATCCCGCTGTTCTACGACCGCGACGAGACCGACGTGCCGCGCGGGTGGGTGACGCGCATGAAGCGGACGATCCGCACCCTGGGATGGCGGTTCAACACCGACCGTATGGTCATCGACTACACGCGCGAGTGCTACCTGCCGGCGGCGGGCGCCCAGAGCTGCGTGATGCCGAAATAGCGGGCCCCGCCGCCGCAGACGCCCTCCCGCGCCACGTTTGTGACGCGGGAGCGGCGGGCGAACCAGGCGTTTTCTCCGTAAATTCAGGGCGAGGAGTGCCGATGGCTTCCTTTGATGCCATCCCGCGTGACCTTCCCCTTCGGCCGGGCCGTCGTGTTCGCGCTGGCGCTAGCGATGCCAGCGGGCGCGCTGGCGAAGCAGAAGCCGGCGGTCGAGCCCGACCCCGCCCCCGCGGCCACCCCGCCCGAGGACGAGGGGCCCGTCCGCGATCTCGAGATGCGGGACAGCGACAGGCAGCGCCAGAAGGTGGAGGAGGCGGCCCAGACCATGAGCGCGGGCGAGATGCTGAACCTGGCCAGGAAGCACGACCGGGCCATGGCGCTGGCGCTCGTCGAAGGGGAACGCGCGAAGATGGAGGCGATCCGCCAGCGCGACGCCCTGAAGCTGTCGTGCATCCAGGATCGGCTGGCCCGCATGAAGCTGACGCGCCGGCTGGCCGTCGATCGCATGGCGGCCCTGGGGCGCGACGACATCCAGGCGGACGAGCTGCGTATGCGCCACGAGTTCCACGGCGTGGAGATGGCGCTGGAGCGCATCACCGAGCTGCGCCACGAGCTCTCGCAATGCGTGGGTGAATCGCTGGACGTCGCCTACGGCGCCGAGACCGATCACGTCCCCACCGCGCCCGCGTCCGATCCCGGCAGCCCCCCTCCCCCGGCCGACCGCCCCCCGCCTGCCAGCACCTATCAGTGAGGTCGCGCCGCTAGCACCGGCGAACCCCACCTGGCCCGCACCAGCGAGGCCGACAGGGCGCGGTGAGGGGTGGTACCCTGCCGCCGGATGGGTTACGTCGCGCTGCCGCGGTTTCTGTTTCGCGCGCCGCTGTTGCCGGCGCGCGCGCTCGCCGATGCGCGCCGGGGCCTGCAGGCGCACCCGCTGGGTGCGACGGCGGTGACGCTGGCCAGCCCGTCGCTCGCGGCGGCGATGGCGCGCGCGCCGCGGACGCCGGCCACGGCCCTCGCCCTCGAACGCTACGCGCGACGCGCGGCCTTCCGGCCGACGCCCCACGGTCTGTGGGCGGGCGTGGGCGTGGGCGCGCTGGCAGGTCGAACGCGCGTTCGCACCGGCGGGCCCGCGGCGCGGCTGGCGCCCTCCTGGGCACGCCTGGCGGCGCTGGGTCGCGCGCTGCTGGAGCGCGGGGAGGTGCGTGAGCAGGCGCGCCTGCGCCGCGCGCCGTCGCTGACGCTGGGCGAGCGGACGATGACCTGGCTGGGACCGTCCGGAGCGGACGACTTTTGCGAGGAACGGACGTCCGAGCTGGACGAGGCGCTGGAGGCCGTGGTGCGGAGCTGTCGGGAGTGGACGCCGTGGGCGGCGGTGCGGGAGGCGGCGGTCGCGGGGCTGGGAGCGGCCGCGAGCCAGGACGGCGACGACGACGCGGACGACGACCGGGACGAGGACGGCGACGGCGATCAGGACGGCACGCGGGGAGAGGCGCCCGGAGACGTCGACGAGTGGTTGTTGACGTTGCTCGACGACGGTGTGCTGGTGGTGGACACGGTGCCCCCGCTGATCGGACCGCCGGCGCCGCTGTGGATGACGGAGCGGCTGGCCCGCTTGCCGTCGGTGGACGACGTGGCTCGGGCGCTGGAGGCGGCGCGCGCGGCGCTGGCCGCGGGCGACCTCATTGCCGGCGAAGCGACGCTGGCGCGATTGCCGGATGCCCCCCCGGCCTCGGCCGCCGTGCAAGGCACGCTGGTCTTCACCGGTGCGTCGACGGACGTGGCGCTGTCCCGGGCGGCTGTCGCGCGCGCGGCCGCGCTGGCGCCGCTGCTGTTCCGCCTGCAGGAGGCGCTGGCGCCGCCCTCGGCGGAGCGCACGCCAGGGCGCGCGCTGGCCGAGACGCTCGACGCGGCGACCGAGATCTTCGGCGCGGGCGCCCTCGAGCTGCCGGCCCTCACGCGCGGCGAGTACGGCGCGGCCCCGGCGGGCGACCCCGGCCAGCCGGACGCTCCCGAGGCGGAGGTGGCGACGACCGCCGCGCTGGTGGCGTTCCTCGCCGATCGGATCGTCGCGGCCGCCCGCGACGGGGCCGCCGAGATCGCGCTGCGCGCCGACGAGCTGGAGCCGTTGCTCCCCGAGGCCTCGCCACCGGCCACCTGTGAGCTGTTCCTCTCGCCGTGCCGGCCACGGCCGGCCGCACCGCCCGGCGATCGCTGGTTGCTCGGCCTGCACGCGCCCGCCGGCGCGAGCTGGGGGCGATTCGCGGGCGTGCTCGCGGCAGAGGGTGCGGCGGGCCCGCTGTTCGATACGCTCGCGGAGGCCGAGCGTCGGGCCCGCCCCGACGAGAAGCACCTGGACGTCGCGTTCGCGCCCGCCCCCCGCGTGGCCGAGTTGTGCGCGCACCCGCCCCTGCGTGACGCCGCGCTCGCGCTCACCGACTGGCCGGCCGGCGAACACCCCGCGGTCACCCTCGACGACCTGCTGCTGGTGGCCGATCCGGCTGCGCTGGAGCCGCTCGCGCTGCGGAGCGCGGCCGGCGACGTCGTCACGCCCTCGCCCCTTCACCGGGTGCGTTCGACGACGGCGCCCCGTGGCGTGTGGCGGCTGCTGGCCGGCTGGAACCTGCGCCGGCAACACGCGCCCTGGGCGCTGACCTGGGGACCGCTCGGCGCCCTGGCCTGGACCCCCCGCGTGCGGCTGGACGGCTTCGTGATCGCGCCCGCCAGCTGGCGGTTGCCCGCCGGGGTCGCGGTGTCGGCGCGCCGCCTGAGCGCCTGGCGCCGCGCGCACGGGGTGCCCCGTCACGTCCAGGTCGGTCACGAGGACGAGCTGATGCCGGTCGACCTGCAAGCGCCCGGCGCGCGCGCGCTGCTGGCGGGACACGAGCGCGTCCACGAGATCTGGCCGCCCCTCGCTGACACGCCCGACCGCGACGGCCGGCGGGTCGAGGCCGTGGTGGCGCTGGTCGACGAGCCCGACGCGCGCGCCGCGGCCGCGGCGACGGCGACGCGCGCGGCGGGCCTGGTGCCCCCGCCCGCCCGCCTGGAGGTCGGCGCGGACGACCCACCGTGGGTCACGTTCAAGCTCTTCGGCGCCGCCGATCGCCAGGACGCGGTGCTGGCCCAGGTGGTGGCCCCGCTGCTGGCGAAGGCGGGGCGCGCCCGCTGGGTGAGGCGCTGGTTCTTTCAGCGATATGTCGACGGGCCGGGGCGGCGTCCCCACCTGCGCCTGCGCGTGGCGGGGCACACCGACGCCGTCGCCCACGCCCTGGACGCGCTGCTGACACCGGCCCGGCGGACCGGCGACATCGTCACCGTCGAGCGCGCCCCGTACTTTCCAGAGGCCGCGCGGTTCGGAGGGGAATCCGCGCTGCCCGCCGTGCACGCGCTCTTCCAGGCGGCCAGCGAGCTGGCGCTGGCCGCGTTGACCGACGCCCCGGACGACGAACCCGATGGGCAAGCGCTGGGGGGCGACGAGGATCCTCGGCTGCTGCTGCTGATCGGCGCCCATGACGCCCTGGCGCGCGCGGCGGGCCTGGACACGGCCAGGCGTCGCGCGCTGGCGCGGCAGCGTCGAGACGCCCACGCCGCCGACGTCGACGAGGATTTCGCCGCCGCGCTGGCCACTGACTTCCGCCGGGCGCGCGTCCCGCTGCGCGCGGTCCTCGGGGATCGCGAGGCGGGGCCGCTGGGCAGCTTGCTGGCGCCGTACCAGCGGGCGGCCGCGGCGGCGCTGGCCACGCTGTCCCCCGCGCGCCGCCTGTCACTGCTGCCGGCGCTCCTGCACCTCGACGCGGTCCGCTTGCTGGGTCCCGATCGCGACGCCGAGATCCGCGGGTACACGTTCTGGGAGCGAACGCTGGAGAGCCTGGAGAAGCACGCCGCGGCGCCGCCACAGCGGGGACGCTGACGCGCGGCGCGGCGCCTGCCTGACGCCCAAACGAGGCGCGTCCGTGATCGATCTCGCAGCGCGCGTGAAATACCGGCACGGTGGCGACCGGGGTCGATCGCAGCCGACCCGAAAAATCGGGCCTGGGCGGCGGCCCTCGGATTGCACGTTCCCGGGGGTTCACCACACGGTCGCCCCCGAGAGGCCCACGCCACAGTCATGCCCGGCCAGACGCCAACGACAGCCCGCCGACGGAACCGGCGTCCGGCGCGTGTCCTGCGGGCGGTCGCGGTGTCGGGCGTCGCCCTGCTGGCGATCGGCTGGGCGGCGGGGACGGCGCGCGCGCAGGGCGCGGAGACCACCCCGGCCTGGGACGAACCGACCGGTGATCCGAGGGGCGACGCCCCTCTGATCCCGCCCAACGTCGAGGGACCGGCCTACCGCGCGTCGAACGGAACGTTCTGCTACGTGGGCCCCCACCCCGTCGACACGCGCGTGGTGGCTGGCGCCTCGTGGGACGCGACCGCGGGCCGTCACTACCGAGGCTACCCGCCCATCGACACGCGTCTCTTCGCGCTGCGCGACGGCTGCTACTACTTCACCGGCGACCCGAGGGACTTCGGCTTCGGCGGCCAGACCTACGCCTACTACGGCGCGCATCCCATCCTGGACCTCTACGGTGGCGGCTGGTGCTTCATGATGGGGCCGCACACGCACCTGTGGGCGCCGTGGTCGCCTTCGTTCACCGTGGTCGGCTCCTGGTACTACTGGCACGGCCCGTTCGACGCCTATTTCTGGGCGTACTGGCCTTATTACTCGTTCTATTACCGGACGTACTACGCGGGTTACTACGGCGGCGGGCGCTTCTACCGCGGCGGGGGCTGGCGGGTGGCGCCTCCCATCCACTCGGTGCCCGCCCAGGCCTGGCACGCAGGCCCCGGCCGCGGCGCGCCCGTCTACCGTGGCGCCTTGCCGGCCCAGGCGCTGCGCGCGCCGGCCGGCGCCGCGCGCCCCTACGCGGGCCAGGGCATCCGCCCCGTCGCCCCGGTCGTTCGTCCCGCCGCCCCGGCCTTCCGACCGGCGTACGTCGCCCCGGCCCGCCCGTACGCCCCCGCGCAGCACGCCGGCGGCAACGGGATCCACCGCCGCTAGTTCAGACCGTTCGGGAAGAAGCCGTCGTCGAACGTGAACTGCATGTAGCGATCGAAGATGATGGCCAGGAACAGGTTCAGCGGGATGGAAACGATGATCAGCGCCTTCCACAGGCGTGACAGCGGCCGGTTCCGCACCGCCAGGATCATCATCAGAAACACCATGTAGTCCAGGCTGTAGCGGTAGCCGACCTGGATGTAGCCAGAGCTCTGGTACAGCAGCGTCGGCAGCGCCGTGGCCAGCGTCGCCAGCCACAGCGGCGCGGTCAGGCGGCTGCGCTCTGCCGGCGCGACGGTGTAAGCGAGCGCCGGCGAGGTGACCAGCAGGCTCATGCCGTGCTGGCTGATCTTCACGTAGGGGTAGCGCGCCAGGATGCGGGGCAGCAGCACCAGGGCCGCCGCCAGGTTGCGCGACAGGAAGTGGTAGTTGAACAGGCCGAAGTGCGCGATGCGCTCTTGCCAGGCGATGTTCAGGTAACGGTGACCGAACTCGGTGGGATCGTCGAAGCGCACCCAGTTGTGCACCCACAGCGCGGCCTGGATCGCCGCGAGCGGGAGCGCGAAGCGCAGCAACTTGCCGGCGAGCAGCTTCAGCGCGGGGCGATCGGTGCGCAGTCGATGGCGGTCCCCTTCCCACTGCCAGAGGCCTGTGGCCGCCAGCGCTTCCAGCAGGAAGAAGACGCTCATGAAGAGGCCGGAGGGCCGGCACGCGCCCGCCAGCCCGACGAACAGACCGGCGCGCCAGGGCCGGGCCGCGCCCAGCGACGCCCAGGCGAACCCGATAGCCGCGGTCACCAGGACGACATGGGCCGTGTACCAGACCTCGCCCACGACGGAGCAGAAGTAGTAGACCGAGCCCACGCCGAACATCACCGTCAGCCACAGGTTGTCGCCGGCCGACCGGCGAGACAGGTTGCGCCGCGCCAGGTCCTGCAGCAGCAGGAACAGCAGCACCGGGTTCAGCGCCGCCCACAGCGCGGTGAACAGCACGTCGTTGAAGGCCAGGTGCCAGATCGCCACGAACGGCAGCATCAGCACCGCCGGAAACGGCGGGAACGACACGTAGCGGATCGCGCTGCGCGAGAGGATGCCCGCGGCCGGGATCGTCTCGGGCCGCCCGCGCAGGGGATAGAAGCGATCGCCCGGACCGCCGCGCCCGCCGTAGGTGCCCTTGACCGTGCGCCCGTCGCGCAGCACCAGCACGTCGACCTTGGCCCAGTCGTTCTCGTTGGGCGGCGGGCCCGCCAGCGCCAGACGCCCGTGGAGCCACCCGTCGGCCAGATAGACGTAGTGGTTGTACTGCGAGTGGCGCAGTACGCGCCCGCCCGAGGCGCCCAGGTAGGCCCCGGCGAACACCAGGTAAAGGACCACCAGCCCCTTCCAGGACGTGAGCAGGCGTCCCAGCCACGCCGCACGCGGAGGCGCCTCGGCGCTGCGGGGGAGAGCGGCGGGCGAAGCGTCGCTGGCCGTCATCGTGCGCCGCGCTCGTACAGGTCCACCAGCGGCACGCCCTCGCGCGTGCGCACCCAGACCGGCCGCAGCGTGCCGTAGTGTTCCCAGAGGTACTTCTCGTACAGCGCCCAGTGCTTCTCGTGCACGATCAGGCCCATCGCCGAGCGCTCGACGCCCGGCTCGCCGAAGCCGGTGTCACCGACGTCCAGGGACAGGCGGCCCTCGCGCTTGTACATCGACAGCGCATCGCCGAGGACGTCATGCCAGTACATGCGCCGGTTCTGGGGCCGCTCGTCGTTCACCCAACCGAGCATTGGTAACACACAATAGGCCCAGAACTGCCGGTTCATCCCCAGCGTGGCGCCCCCGCTGAAGCCGCCGGCGAGCATGTTGTAGTGCGACAGCCCGTCGGGCAGCGACCGCCCCGTCTCGACGACGGCGGGCGCGCAGACCAGCGCCGCCAGCGCCGTGCCCAGCACGGCGGCGCGGCGCCGGCCGGCCAGCCGCGCGCGCAGCAGATCCAGGGCGAAGCCGAGGCCGATCGCGGCCAGCACCGCCAGGTAGGGCATGGCGGGCATGAAGTGCTTCACGCCGCCGAAGATGGGCGTGGACGGCAGGGCGATCACCGCCATGGGCCCCAGGATCTGCACGGCGATGAACGCGCCGGGCGCGCGGTCCACGTCGGCGCCGGGGCGCAGCCACGAGGCGCGGGTCTCGGGCGGCGCGCCCGCCCCCTCCGCCCCCGCCCACAGCTTCGTGTCGTCGCGGTCCGCGCCCTGCCCTTGCTCTGCATCCTGATCCTCGACGGCGCGGCGCCGGCGGCCCAGCAGCACCAGCCCCCCCAGCGCCGCCAGGCCCAGCGTCGTCACCGGCACGGTCAGCCCCGTCGACACGAACGGGAACGTCGTGCGCAGCAGCTTCAGGTCCCAGTCGGTGGGCGGCAGGTTCCAGTTCAGGCCCAGGTACTCGAAGTTGTAGTGCTCGTGCTCCAGGTGGCGCAGCACGTAGCTGCGCGTCCGCTCGACGGGGTGATGCCACAGCCAGGGCCAGTGCAGGAAGAAGATGATCGGGCCCAGCACCAGCATCGACAGGAACGCCAGCGGCACGCGCGGGGGCCGCCAGCGCCGCAGATCGCCCCGCCGCATCCACAGGTAGTGCCCGATCAGGAAGAACGGCATCAGCCAGGCGTTGTGCTTCACCCCCAGCGCCACGCCGAAGATCACGCCGCACAGGAGCCCCCACCGCGCCGAGCGGAGCGACCGCCAGTACGCGTACCCGACCGCGAAGGCCATGGTGGTGATGGGCGCGTCGAAGCAGGCGATGGGCGCGTGGAAGAAGTAGTGCGGCTGCGCGATGGCCAGCACCGCCCCCGCCGCCGCCGGGACCAGGCCCACGAACTGCAGCGCGAAGCGGAACACCAGCACCGCCAGCAGGCCCGCCATCAGGATGGCGGGGAAACGGAACGCGGTCGACTCGCGCGCGAACAGCGGCAGCGTGCGATGCCGGCCCGGCACGGGGATGGGGTGCAGCGCCCGCGCCGGCCCGGTGCAGGTGCAGCGGTGGAAGGCCCGCCACGACAGGCCGTACAGCGTCTTCATGATCACGGGGTGATCGGGGGCGTTGTCGCTCCAGTAGTGGTCGATGGTGGCGGGGCGGAAGGCTTGCCGCCAGTGCCCGGCGACCGCGTCCCGGCCCAGCTCCTCGAACCAGCCCCAGTAGCGCTCGCCGGCGCGCATGTACTGGCCCTCGTCGCGGCCGAAGCCCTCGCTCCCCTCGGTCGCCAGCAGGCTGGCGACGACGCCCGCGAACAGCGCCAGGCTCAGCGCCGCCGGCAGCAGCCCGCGGCGCCTCACCGGCGCGCCTCCGCCGCGAAGGCCAGGTGCCGCAGGTGCGGGTCGCGCGCCGAGATCTGCACGCGGACCGCCGAGGTGCCACCGTCGCGGGCGCTCGTGTCGATGCGGATGGGCGCCCAGCCGCTGCGGTTCCCGATGATGGCGCCGGTCACCCATTGCCCGTCCATCCAGACGTCGACCTGCACGGTGCCGCGGCCCAGCTTGCGCGCCCACACGTCATGCAGGCCCGCCCGCAGCACCAGCTCGCGGCCCAGCGCCACGGCGGGCCACTCGACGACCAGGATGGCGTGCGCGACCGGCGGCGCCAGCAGCGCCGTGCGCAGCCGCGTGTCGACCTCGGCCAGCTCCCGGTGGACCGTGCCGCCGGCGGGGCAAACGAAGCGGTCGACCTGCCAGGGGCAGGCCGCCACCTGGCCCGAGTCGGGGTCCCAGCGCGACACGCGCGCATCCGCCCAGCGTTCGAGGAAGTCGTAGGTGATCTGCGCGGGTTGGCGCTCGACCAGGCGCAGGCCCAGCGCGCCGAAGCGCTGCGACCGCGTCGTGGTCCCGCGCGCCTCGGGGGCGTGCGCCCCGTGCTCGCTGACCTCCCACACCCGGCCGTAGCGCGCGTCGTCCATGCGCGTGGCCATCGGGATGGTGATGACGTCTCCCAGGTGCTGCCGCAGCACGGGGTCGGCCCACGACGGCGCGACGACGATCAGGTCGCCCGGGCGAAACCCTGCCCGCACCTCCGCCGCCAGGGCCGCCCAGTCCTCGGGCCGCGGGGCACGATGGGGCGCCAGCAGCGCCTGTGCCGTCTCCACCGCCGCCAGCGCGGCCAGCCCCAGCGCCAGGACGATCGCCAGCCGCGCACCCGGGACCGACGCCCGAGGCGTCTGCGGCGCGGCTGTCGAATCCCGGGACACGAGCGGGGGCAGCCTATCGCAATTCGGCCGCGCTCGCCGCATTGCCCGGCGGGCGGGCAGGCGCCGTCCGGGCGGACGCCGTGTCGGCGCCCGCGTGGGCTTTTCGGCGCCCCCGCGCTAGATTGCCCGGCAACTTGACTGGCTTCGGGAGACCGCCTTGGAACGAATGAGCCGCGAGCAGATGGTCGCCGAGTTCGGCGCGCCTGGCGTCGAGAACCCGATGGTCATGGACCTGATCACGCTGGATCCCGTCTCGGACTGCGTGATGCTGGTGATGGTCGAGCGCCGGCCATGGGGCGCCAGCCCACGCCAGCTGCAGCAGATCGAGGAGAAGATCAACCGCTACCTGGGCTATGCCCTGGACGGATTCCTGGTGCAGCAGTACCCGCAGTACGCGGGCAAGAGCGTGCAGATCCGCCTCGACTGCGCCCAGGCCCCCCACGGCCTGGCCGTGTCGTTCGTCGAGGCGGCCCAGCGGGCGACCTACGCCCACGGCATCGAGTTCGTCGTCAGGGTCGTCCCGAGCTGAGGGCGGTCCGACCGCCTCACTCTCACTGGCCCAGGTCGGGCGGGGGCGTCGCCAGCGCCGGCCCGGCCGACCGCGGCGGCGGAGCGGCGGCGCTCTGCTCCTCGGTATCCTCGAGATCCGGGTCGCGCCTGCCGCGCGAGCGCGCCGTGCCGGCCGTGCCGAAGGGCACCTCGGGCATCATGTCGGGCTGCGCGGTGGGGGCGTGGGGCTCGTAAGGATGGCCGAGCGCGCGGTTGCAGGCGTTCACGCGCTGGGTCCCCATGGCAGCGGACAGCCCGAAGACGGCGGCCGCGCCCAGCCCCAACCCCATCGCCAGGTTCGAGTCCTTCGTCATGCCGTAGGTCCCGGCGGCGAGACCGACCAGCGATAGCCCCAGATCGGTGACGGGCCAGGTCGGCGTCGACGAGCAGGTGAAGCCGGCCTTGCGGGCCGCCCGCGGCGGCGGACCGCTGGCCAGGGTCACCGAGCAACCGGAGCCGGTCGCTCCTGCGGCCAGCAACATCAGCATCGCGGCGCGCGGCGCGCCCCTCATCGTCGACGGAACAGGCATGGCCGTACCGTATAGAGTCGCACGGTGGGGTGGACGGCGCGCGGAAAACGCCAGGCGCCCCCCGCGAGCATCCCTGCCGTTCCAGTCAGCGTCCGGGGGGCCGCCCGCGCCGCCTGGACCTCACTGAACGCGGAACGTGGCGACGCGCGCCGCCTTGTTCCCGTCCGAGGCGGCGAGCGGTGTCACCGGGAGGCGCTCGGGGCCGCGGTACAGCCCCACGATCAGGTGGTACTCGCCGGCCGGCAGCCCGCCGGTCCCGATCTTCAACCGGTCCAGGATGCGCTGGCCCTTCCGCCAGGCCTCCACGGGCAGCGCGCCGTCGACCGGCACGTGGTCGAGGTTGCGGAACAGCCCGTTCGGGCCGAGCAGGTGAAAGAAGAACCGCCAGCCGCCCGTCACGGGGCGCAGGCACTGGAACAGGATCTTCGCCTCCACCTCCGCGCCCGGTGAAACCAGCTGGGGGTTGACGCCGGCACCGACGATCGACACCACGTCACCCACGGTCGCCCCCACCGCGCTCGCCATCGGCGGTGCGGCGGCGCCAGGCGGAAACACGCTCTCGCGCAGGCGCGCCGCGGCCTCGGGCGGCACCGACAGCGCCGACACCATGCCCTGCAGCTCGCGCTTCAGGCCCACGCAGGGCGCCGCGGCGGCGCGGCCCCACAGGTCGCGCCGCTCCGCCGGATCGGCGCGCAGGTCGTAACACTCGGTCGTGTTCTCGGGCGTCCAGTTCCAGATCACGTGCCAGTCGGCCGTGACCAGGGCGCGCTTCTTCCCGCGCTCGGACGTGACCTCCTGGAACACCGGCGGCGGGGGCGGCTCGCCCTGCCCCGCCAGCTCGGGGACCAGCGACCGCCCCAGAAAGCGCGGCTCGGCGGCGCCCCGGGCCAGGTTCAACAGCGTGGGGGCGATGTCGACGTGACCGGCGGGCGCCAAGACGCGCCGGGGCGGCAGGCCAGGCACGCGCACGATCAGGGGGACCTTGGTCTGGGCGGTGTACAGATCGAAGCCGTGCTCGGTCACGCCGTGCTCGCCGAAGCCCTCGCCGTGATCGCCCGTGACCACGACGGCCGTGCGCCCCCACAACCCCAGCTCCTTCAGGCGCGCCAGCACCCGACCGACGTGCAGGTCGGTGAAGCGGATCTCGCCGTCGTACAGATCCATGCGCTGCTCGCCGAACGGCAGCACCTCGGCGTGCGGCTCGTACGACAGGTGGGGATCGTAGAAGTGCACCCACAGGAAGAACTTGTCGGCGCGGTGCTGCTCGAAGAAGGCGATGGCGTCGTCCGCCATCTCGCGCGACGACGTGCCCCGCGACTCCATGGGGCCGTTGACGGCCCGGTGCAGGTTGGCGCGATCGGCGCGGTAGTCGTCCACGCCCCGCTCGAAGCCGCGGTGATCACCGAGCGCGAAGTAATCGAAGCTGTAGTACGCGCCGGTGAAGTAGCCCGCGCCCTTCAGCGCCTCGGCCACCGTGCGCATCGACGGCGCCAGCCGCGGCCACCAGATCGACTCGTCCCAGGTGATGGCCGACGGCCAGCGTCCGGTGGCGATGGCCGGCATCGAGTAGCGCGTCGACGGCGCGTGGGCCCAGCCGTTGACGAAGAAGCCGCCCTCCCGCGCCAGCGCGTCTAGCGCCGGCGACGTGGGGCGGCCGTAGCCGTAGCAGCCCAGGTGGTCGGCCCGCACGGTGTCGATGGTGATCAGCAGCAGGTTCAGATCGCGGGGCACCGCGTCCGGCACGGCCGCCAGCGGGCGCGGCGCCAGCACCGCGGCGGTGGCGTCGCGTCCGTCGCAGTCCTGGTCGACGCCGTCGTCGGGGAAGTCGAGCACGCCGGGGTGCACGCTGGCATCGCCATCGTCGCAGTCGCCCCCACCCAGCAGCGGCGAGTACCCGTCGCGATCGAGGTCGATCAACCGGCGCGCGGCCGCCAGCACCGGGCCCACCAGGCCGGCGTGGGCCGTCGCCTTGCGGGCAGGCTCGGATTCGCTGGTCAGCAGCGCCGACAGGATCAGCGCCGTGCCCAGGCCCGCGGCCGTCAGCTTCAGGGCGCGGCGGTGCAACCAGTTGCGCCACCCCGGGCGGCGCGGCCGGCGCGCGAACCACCAGGCCACCGTGGCCCCCAGGATGGCGATGGCGGCGCCGCACAGCACGTCCTTCCAGGGCAAGAAGCGCAGGTCGTCCGACCAGCGGCGCGCGAGCAGGATCACCGCCCCGCCGCCGTACAGCGCCCCCGCAGCCAGCACCGCGCGGCCGAAGCGCACCCGCAACGACAGGCGCTCGGTCATCAGCATCAACGCCGGCAGGAACGCGGACACGAAGGCGATCTGCGTGGTCAGCTGGCGGGTGGCCGGCGCCGACGCGGGCAAGCGGCCCCGGGACGCCGCTTGCACGACCATCGCCGCGCCGGCGATCAGCACGAAGGGGACCAGCAGCAGGGCCGCCGGATCCGTCGGGCCGGGCTCGGGCGCGGGCCGGCGCTTCCGCACCGAGCACATGCGGGCCAGCGCTGGCGCCAGCGCCATCGCCAGCACGGCGGCGCCCGTCATCGCCAGCGCCGTCACCCCTCCGGCCAGGAAGCGATTGCGCCTGTCCAGCGTCGCGGCGAAGGCGGCGGTCGTCGCCGCGGCGCTGAGCCCCCCGAACACCGTCAGCGACACCATCACCGCCCACGGGGTGGGCACCCGCCGGCGACCCCACACCGTCACGTGGGCCAGCAACATGACGGCCGCGGCCGCGACCAGACCCAGCAGCGCATCCACCCCCGCCGCCAGCAGGCACGACAGCACGGTCGCCCGCAGATCGACCCCCGTCGCGATGGCGGCGCGCGCGCCGTCGACCGCCCCGGTCACCGCCCCGGCCAGCAGGCCCGACCCGAGCGACGCCGTCCACCGGAAGCGCACCGGCGAACGCCACACGGACTGATAGGGACGGACCACTACGGGAATTCAACCATTAGCCCGCACGCTCACCTAGTCCAAATGTGACGTCCGGACCAGCGTCTGGCGGGGGCAACGCCCTTTCGGCGGGAACGGGGCCCGGCTACCGCGTCGGGGTCTTGGGCGCCTCGGTGGGCGCCGGCTGGGCGATGACGCCGCTGTTGCGTTTCAGGACGACCACGGTGTCCAGCGACTGCACCTCGTTCGATTCGCGGGCGAACACCTGCACCATGTTGCTGCCCTGCCACAGCGGCACGTCGGCCTCGAAGTCCAGCTTCGTGCGGTCGCCGCTGGTGCGGTTGGAGAGGTAGAAGACCTTCTTCATGGGCACCTTCGCGTCCCGGTTCCAGACGCGAATGTACACGTCGCGCACGATGCGGTCATCGAAGGCGTGACCCTTGACGTGCGCCGTCTCGCCGGTGACCACCGACGGTGCAGACACCGTCAGCACGGGCGGCGTGACCTGCCACTCCGGCTTGAACTCGGGATGGGCGACCCCTCCCGCCTTGACGTCGTTCATGGCCACGAAGGCGGTGCGGTCCTTCTCGATCTCGACCCGCGTGAACGTGCCGGCCGGGGTGGTCACCTTGCCCGTCACCTTGAACGCCGTCCCCTTGGCCGCGCGGCCCACGATCAGCGCGCCGTCGCCCGCCGCCTCGCGCAGGGGGATGTCGTCCCGGGCCACGGTCACCGTTCCGCTGGCGGCCTCGGGCGGCGAGCCACCCGGCGCGACCTTGATCTTGATCTTGTCGGTCACCGACTCGCCCAGGATCGTGTCACCGACCGCCAGCTCCAGCTGGTACTCGTCACCCTTGAAGGCCTGGCCCACCTCGTAGACGAACGAGAAGGTCTTCGACTCGCCGGGCGCCATCTCCTTGGCGTCGAACCGGCCGGCCGTGATCAGGATCCCCTCCTGGCCGGTCCCGTTGCGCAGCACCGCCTCGGTGTGCAGCGCCCGGCCCATGCCGATGTTCTTCACCGTGACCAGCGTGCGCACCTGCTCGCCGCGCTGGACCTGGCCGTCCTTGTTCCCCTTCACGTCGTCCACCGTCTGGTAGGTGTAGGCGAAGCGGGGGCGCGCCTTGCCCTCGATGTTCAGCATCACCTCGGCGGGGGAGGCGTTCACCGGCCGCGCCGACGAGAGCGTCCCCTTGACGACGTCCGTGCGCGTGAACGACGACGCCGGCACCTTCACCACCAGGTCGTAGGACTTCGACTCGCCGGGGGCGATCTTGCCGAACACCATCTCGTTCTCGTCGAACACCGGGCTGTCGCTCTCCAGCGAGGCGCGCACGCGGTAGGCGATGGCGCTGCCCACGTTCTTCACCACGCCGTGGATCTTCACGTTGGTGCCCGCCGCCGCCTTCGCGTCGGCGCGCTTGTCCAGATCCAGCGTCAGCTGCAGCTGCGGCGCCGCCGCGGTGGCCGGCGCCATCGACCAGTCGACGCCCAGCTTCTCCAGCGCCTGGGACAGCTTCTTGTCCTCGGCGGCGTGCACCTTGTCCAGGAAGGGCTTGGCGGCCGCCAGCAGCTCGTGGCGGCGGATGCCCTTCGCCTGGGCCAGGAAGTCGCGCGCGAACTCCATCAGGAAGTCGGTCTTCTGATCGGCGTCGTCCGCCGCCGCGTCTTCGTCCTCGTCGTCGTCCACCGGCGCCTCGTCCTCGTCGTGGGCGTGCTTCTTGTCGCCCGGCTTGGGCGCCAGCAGATACGACACCTCCTCCATCGGCTTCTCGCCGTGGCGGGCGCTGGGGTGGTCCAGGTGCCACTCGTAGTCCGCCTCGCGCCGCTTGTGCGCCGACGACTGCAGGCGAATCCACGACCGCTCACCCTCCTTCTGGACCAGCATGGGGACCGTCTCGATGTCGGGGACGACGCCCACGCCCTGGATCGACACGTCGCCGGGCGTCAGGTACTGCGCGGTGGTCAGCTTCAGGCCCAGCTTGTCGTCCTCGGACTTGTCGCCGAACGGCACCGGCGACTGGATGTCGAACAGCACCTGCACCGAGCCCTTGCCGAACGTGTCCTCGCCGATGATCACGCCGCGGTCCAGGTTCTTCAGCGCGCCCGCCACGATCTCGCTGGCGCTGGCCGAGTTCTGATTGACCAGCACGGCCACTGGCACGTTCGGTTCGTGGCCGCTGTCGCTGGCGGTCTCGTCCTTGCGCTGCGCGCCGCCGACGCCGACCATCGACACCAGGGTCCCGCTCTTGATGAACGCGTCCGACACCTTCTGGGCCTGCTCGTACAGGCCGCCCGGGTTGCCGCGCAGATCCATGATGATGCCGCGCACGTGCTCCTTGTCGAACAGGGCCAGCGCGTCGGCCAGGTCGCTCGCGCTGTTGGCGGAGAAGTGCTGCATGTGGAAGTAGCCGATCTTCGCCGGCGGTCCCGCCTGCGACGCCACCGGCCCCGCCCCCGCCGGCACGGTCAGCACCCGCGGCGCCGGATCGATCGCCGGCGGGCGGATGAAGGCGCGCGTGATGGTGAACTTCTTGGATCCCGACAGGCCCTCGCGCTCGACGTAGACGTCGACCGTCGTGTCGACGTCGCCCCGCAGGCGCTCGACCGCCTCGTTCAGGGTCATGTTCATCGTCGACTCGTTGTTGATGCGGACGATGTGATCCTTCGCCTTCAGGCCCACGCGGATGGCGGGCGTGTCGGGCATGGGCCGCTTCACCGTGATGCGGTTCTTCTTGTCCATCTCGATGACGATGCCCAGGCCGCCGAACTTGCCCTGGGTCTGCGTCCGCATGTCCTTGTACGTCTCGACGTCCAGCAACACGCTGTGCGGGTCCAGCGTGTAGAGCATGCCGTTGGTGGCGGCCATCTCGATCTCGACCAGGCGGCGCGCCTCTTCCTTCTCGGGGACCGGCTGCAGGTTCGGCTGCACGAAGCGGAAGATCTCCTGCAGGGTGCTGCGCAGGCTCCAGGGGGCATCGACCTTCTCGATCGAGAACACGCGCTGCTGGCCGTTCACCTTCACCGTCACCTGCCTGGGATCCCGCTCGGGCCAGCGGTCGATCAGGATCTCGGGGACGTCGCGCTGCACGAAGTCCAGCGAACCGACCAGCATACGCTTCGGGTCGAGGCGGTTCTTGTCGAAGTAGTTCTCGCGCACGTAGAACAGCGTCTTCGAGAAGATCGGCAACTGCGACAGGTCGTACTTGCTGGCGGCGCCGCGCGTGGCGGCGCGCAGGTTGGGATCGGCGCCCACGTGCAGGCCGTCGCCCCCCTGCCGGATGGTCAGCACCAGCGCCGCAGCGCACGCCGCCAAGAAGATCAGGACCTTGCTGAAGCGGCGCATGCGCGACTCCGGAGATGAAGGGGTAGACGACGAATGACGTGCAGGGGATGGACCGTCGAGGAAATCCATGGCGGTGGAAACTTTCAATGATAACGACTGATTCCCGGTAAAGCACGGGAATTGCCCGGGACGGCGCGATCTGGGTGCCAAACCCGTCGCGGAGGGCCCGGCGATGTCGCATACTGCCCCGTCCCCATGGCCGCTGACGATCCGTCCGAAGGCCGCCTGTTCGTGATCGCCACGCCACTCGGCAACCCGGCCGACCTGTCGCCGCGGGCCCGCGACGCGCTGGCCCGGGCCGATGTGATCCTGGCCGAGGACACCCGCAGCGCCCGACGGCTGTTGCTGGAGGCCGGCCTGCCGCTGGAGGCGCGCACCATCGTATCCTGCTTCGACGGCAACGAGGCGGAGCGGGCCAGCGAAGCGGTGGCGTGGGTGACGGCCGGCCGCCGGGTGGCGGTGGTGTCGGAGGCGGGCACACCGCTGGTCTCGGACCCGGGGTTTCGCGTGGTGGCGGCGGTCGCCGCCGCGGGGCTGCGGGTCGAGCCCATCCCGGGCCCGTCCGCCATCCTGGCGGCGCTGATGGGCGCCGGTCTATCCCCGGATCGCTTCACTTTTCTCGGGTTTCCACCGCGCAAGCGCGGCCCGCGGCGCCGTCTGTTCGAGTCGATGCGCACCCACCCTTTCACGCTGCTGCTGTACGAATCGCCGCTGCGCACCGGCGAGACGCTGGCCGACCTGTCCGACATCTTGGGCGCCGATCGGCGCGCCTGCGTTGCCCGCGAGCTGACGAAGACCCATGAAGAGTTCGTGCGCGACACGCTGGGCGCGCTGGCCGGCCGTTACCGCGACGATCGCCCGCTGGGCGAGATCACGATCGTCGTGGCCGGGGCGCCACTGGCGGAGGAGCCGTGGACCGACGACCAGGTCCTGGAGGAAGCGCGACAGCTGCTGGCGGGTGGCGCCAGCGCCCGCGACGCCGCCGACCAGTTGACCCCGCTGGCGCACCGGCCCCGGCGCGAGGTCTACGCGCTGGTCAGCGCCCTGCCCCGCTCGCCCGGGGAGGAGTGATGCGCGCCGCGCCCATCGGAGTCCGGTACTTCACCCCCAGCTGATTGTTCGGGCGCCAGGGCGCGCTACGCCTGATCGCGCAGCCCGAACTCCTTCATCTTCGTCTGCAGGCTCTTGCGCGAGATCTTCAGGATGCGGGCGGCCTGGGTGACGTTGCCGTTCGTCTCCTCCAGCGCGCGCACGATCAGCTCCCGCTCCACGCGCTCGGTCTCGGCGCGGACCGCCTCCTTCAGCGAGCCGGCCGAGACGGCGGGCATCGACGTCAGCGTGGTGGGGCCGGACGAGCCGACACCGACGCCCGACACGTCGTCGTCTTCCGCGTCGACGGGCGCCGCGGGGGTGGCGCGTCCCGCCGCCGGCGGCGGGACCGGCGTGGGGACGGCGCCGCTGGCGGCGGCGTGCTGAACCATCTCGGGCGGCAGGTCGCGGGCGCGGATCAGCGGCCCCTCGCAGAACAGCATGGTCCGCTCCATCAGGTTCTCGAGCTCGCGGATGTTGCCGGGCCAGTGGTAGGCGATCAGGCAGGCCACCGCGTCGGGCGTGATGCCCGTGATCTGCTTCTTCAGGCGGTCGTTGAACTTCGCGATGAAGTGCTCGGCCAGCAACGGGATATCCTCGCGCCGCTCGCGCAAGGGCGGGATGTGAATCGGCACGACGTTCAGGCGATAGAACAGGTCCTCGCGGAACGCCTCCTCCTCGATCTCGTGGGCCAGGTCGCGGTTCGTGGCCGTCACCAGGCGCACGTCGACCTTGATGGTCTTGATGCCGCCCACGCGCTCGAACTCGGACTCCTGCAGCACACGCAGCAGCTTCACCTGCATCTCCACCGGGATCTCGCCGATCTCGTCCAGGAACAGCGTGCCGCCGTGGGCCAGCTCGAAGCGGCCCGGCTTCGCGCCGACGGCGCCGGTGAAGGCGCCCTTCTCGTAGCCGTACAGCTCCGACTCCATCAGGGTCTTCGGAATGGCGGCGCAGTTGATCTTGATGAACGGGCCCTTGTGACGGGACGAGTTCTCGTGCAGCGCCCGCGCGATCAGCTCCTTGCCGGTGCCCGACTCGCCGGTGATCAGCACGGTCGAGGGCGTGTCGGCCACCTTCTCGACCACGGCGAAGATCTGGCGGATGGCGGGCGCGCTGCCGATCAGGCGGAAGCGGCCGCGGCCCGAGGGCTCCTCGGGCCGGGCGTCGCGGCGCGCCAGCTCGTGGGTGCGCATCGCCTTGGCGACGATCTGCCGGATCTGCTCCTGCTCGAACGGCTTCTCCAGATAGTCGAAGGCCCCCAGCTTCACCGCCTCGACCGCGCTCTCGACCGAGCCGTGGGCGGTGATCATCACCACGGGCACCTCCGGGAAGTCCTGCTGCAGCTTGCGCAGCAGACCCATGCCGTCCAGCCCCGGCATCTTCAGGTCGGTGATGACGGTGTGGATGTCGCGGTTCATCTCGGACACGGCGTCCAGGCCGTTCGCGGCGGTGACCACCTCGTAACCTTCGCGGCGCAGGATCGCCTCCAGCACGCGTCGCATGTTCAGCTCGTCATCGGCGACGAGCACGCGCTTTCTATCCAGCTCCATGGCACCCACGGCCGGTCACTTTACTCGGAAAGACTGGGCGGAGCATGCACGGGCTCAGTTCTTCGACGTGCCCAGGGCGGCTGGTAATGGCGTGTTCGCCCCGGCCGGCGCAGGCGGGGAGGTCGCGATGGGCGGCGGGGTCACGTCGGAGGCGACGCCGGTCGCGGGCGCGGCGGCCGCCCGCGCCGCCACCATCACCGGCGGCGGCGTGGCCGGTCCCGGCAGCGACCAGACGGGCCGGGGCAGGGCCGGCACGGCCGGCTTCTTCTCGACGTAGGCCGAGTAGGCGTCGGACTCCACCGGCAGCAGCACCGTGAACGTGGCCCCCATCCCCGGCTGGGAGCGGACCTCGATCGTCCCGCCGTGGTTCTCGATGATGCGCTGGCTGATGGGCAGACCCAGGCCGGTGCCCTTCTCCTTCGTGGTGAAGAAGGGGATGAACAGGTTGCGCAGATCGCCCGGCGGGATGCCCACGCCGGTGTCGCGGAACCGGACCTCGAGGAACGCGGCGGCGGCGCCACGGCGGGTGGCGCGCCGGATGGCGGTCGACACGAACAGGCGCCCGCCGTCGGGCATCGCCTGCAGGGCGTTCAGCGACAGGTTCAGGAACACCTGCACCAGCTGCTCCGCGTCGGCCCGCACGGGCGGCAGGCCGTCGACCAGGCTGGGCACCACCTCGATCCCCTTGCCCGCGCTCTCCTTGCCCAGCAGGTGCAGCGTCTTGCGGACCACGTCGTTGACCTCCAGCGGCTCCTGCTCGCCGCGGTAGGGCCGCGCGTAGTCCAGGAACTGGGACACGATGTTGTTCAGGCGGTTCACTTCCTCGACGATGATGTTCAGGAACTCCTTCGTGCCCGCCGGGTCCAGGCCGCCCTGCCCCGCCGCCTCCGGCTGCAGGAACTGGGCGGCCCCCTTGATGGCGCCCAGGGGGTTGCGGATCTCGTGCGCCAGGCCGGCCGCCATCTGCCCCAGCGCCGCCAGGCGGTCGCGCTCCTTCATCCGCTCGTACACCTGCGAGTTCTGCAGCGTGACGCCGATGGACAGGGCCACGCCCCGGAACAGCTCGATCTCCTCGGACGAGTACGCCTCGCGCAGGCGCTCGTCGCGCAGCACCAGCGCGCCCAGCAGCTGATCCTCGCCCGTGATGGCCAGCGCCACCGAGCCGTGCATCTGCTCGAGGGTGCGCATCATCAGCTGCAGGCTCTCCTTCTCGTCGCTGGACACCGACCGGCGGGCCGCCAGCTCGCGCTCGATGCCCTCCAGCGAGATGGTGCCGGCGCGCCGCATGCGCTCGAAGAACGCCCGGTGGGTCACGGCGTCGAACCGCGCCTCGGGCTTGGGGCCCACGTGCCCCTCCAGCTCGAAGCCCGAGCCGTCCAGGTCGACGAAGTAGACGGAGGCGTGGGTGATGCGGCGCGAGTCCTCCAGCGCGGCCAGCACCCGCGGCACCAGCACCCGCACGTCGATGACGTTGGCCAGCTCGGACCGCAGCATCTCGATGCGCCGCAACAGCTCGTACTTCTCCTGGAACATCCAGCGGTTGATCGTCCCCTCCACGCGCCCGCGCAGAGGCTCGACCATGATGACGATCGCCGTCGACGCGATCAGCGTGTTGAAGAAGAACAGGCCGTTCTCGTCGGGCTGCACCCACCGGACCAGCACGCCGTAGATCAGCGTCAGGATGAAGACCAGCGTGCCCAGCACCAGCATCCGGCCCAGCAGCTCGTTGAGGTCCAGCAGCCGGTACCGGATCAGGTTCTGCGACAGGAAGTAGAGGTAGACGATGACCAGCAGGTTCCCCAGCGCCAGCGCGTTCGGGATCGTCTCCAGCAGGCTGGCCGTCACCGTCGTGAAGCCCCCCACCACCAGGTACAGCAGCCGCTTCTTCTCGACCTTCGACGGCGTCCCCAGATAGCGCCGGTACAGATAGAACACCGACAGGTACAGCCCCGCGAAGACGTAGGCGGTGAAGGCGGCGCGGAACCAGAACGTCTCGTGCACCGGCTCGATGAAGCGGGAGAAGATCAGCGCCAGGTAGGCCAGCGCGGCCAGCACCACGGTGGCCCGCGACAGCGGCGGCGGCCCGGCGTCGTCGCCGAGAAAGGCCTGGAAGAACCGCTGCGCGGTGGCCGGCAGCGACACCGCGATCACGAACGACGTCCACTGCAGGAACGCCGAGCCGAGGCCCTTGGCCAGGAACGCGAGGAAACAGTACAGCGAAATGTTGAACGTGAACGTGGCGAACAGGACGTGCGCCCGTCGCCGCGGATCGCGCAGCAGGACCGAGCCGCCGATCGCGAAGCTGACGATGGCGACGACCAGAAGCGCAAGTTGCTGAATTCGCACAGCGTCGCCAGTTTACCAGCCCATGGCCGGCCGCGCGGCGCCGTGTCGATCTCGCGACGCCGGCGTGTCGAGATCCCTGAATGACGGGCGCGGAGTCGACCTTCGTCTTTTGCTGGCCATTGACCGCTCTGCTAAATTGAAATGGATCGTCGAAAGCGAGCTCATGACGAACGCTGCGGTCCTGGTTCTCAATCGAAATTACCAGCCGATCCACGTCACGAACGTCAAGCGGGCGTTCACGCTGCTGTACCTGGGCGTGGCCCGGGTCATAGACCAGCAGTTCCGCACCTTCGACTTCGAGAGCTGGGCCCAGCTTTCGGCCGAGACGGGCGGACCGGGCTCGGGCGACGGTTCGGACTACGTCCACACCGTCAGTCGGGCCATCCTGGTGCCGCGGGTCATCGTCCTGCAGGTCTACGACCGGATGCCCCGCACCAAGGTGCGGTTCTCCCGCTACAACATCTATCTGCGCGACGGCAACATGTGCCAGTACTGCGGGCGCGAGCTGCCGCGCACCGATCTGAATCTGGACCACGTGATCCCGCGCGCGCAGGGCGGCCGCACCACCTGGGAGAACGTCGTCTGCTGCTGCATCGACTGCAACCTGTCGAAGGGCGCGCGCACGCCCGAGCAGGCTGGACTGACCCTGCTGAAGCAGCCGGTCCGGCCGCGCTGGACCCCCACCTTCCGCGCCCACTCGGGCAAGGTCCGCTACCGCGAGTGGCTCCCCTTCCTGGGGGTGGCCGACGCCTCGTACTGGAACGTCGAGCTGAAAGACGAATGACGCCGGGACGAATGACGTCCCGCCCGTGACGTGCCACCATCCCGGGTGGCATGACAGAGAAGCCCGAGTTTCCCGACGAGTTCGAGGACGAAGAGCAGGACGAGCAGGACCAGTCCGTCGACGTCCCCATGCCCGACGCAGATGACGAGCGCGGTGGCGCCGAGGCAGCAGCCGACGTCGCCGCGCCCGTCACGAATACCGCGACGCCCCCGCAGGGGAAGGACACCGCCGATGAGCCCCTGCCTGTCCCCGCGGTCGCGGCGCCTGTCGCTGATGCGGACGCCGAGGCGCTGCCCATCGAATCACCCGAGGACCCGGCGCCCGAGGACTCCGGCCGGCAAGCCCAGCGATCGGCGGAGCGCGCCGCGGAGGAGGCGGAGACCACCGCCGACCGGCCGTTCCGGACGACGACCGACGACGAGCCGACGCCGCACCTGATCGCCATCGGCTCGGGCCGCGGCGGCGCGGGCAAGTCGCTGCTGGCCGCCAACATGGCCGTGTACCTGGCGCAGATGGGCAAGCGCGTGGTGGCCGTCGACGGCGATCCGGCGGGCGGCACGATTCATCACATGCTGGGCGCCGGCCGCCCCGCGCGCGGCCTGGCCAGCTTCCTGCGCGGCCACGCCACCAGCCTGGAAGAGCTGGCCGTCGACACCCCCGTCGCGGGCGTGCGCCTGATCGGCGGCGAGCTGCAGCCCTTCGGCGCCCCCAAGCCGAAGATGGGCGCCAAGCCGCTGCTGGCCGCCCTGCGCGGCCTGGCCGCGGACATCGTGGTGATCGACGTGGGGCCGGCCGACTTCCCGCTGTGCATCGACCTGTGGCTGGGCGCCGATACGCCGATCGTCGTCACCCTCTCCGACCCGCCGTCGATCGAGGCCACCTATCGCTTCGTGCGCACCGGCTTTCTGCGCAAGGTGCGCGGTGAGCGGGGCGTGGACAAGCTGCAGGCACAGCTGGGCCGGGTGCTGCCCGCGGCGCTGGACCTGTACCGGGCCGCCGCCGACGCGGGGCGCGTCGAGCGCGAGCCGGCGGCGGACGCCGCCGCCGACGCCGGCCCCGCGCGGGCGCCCGCGGCCAGGTCGTCGGCGCTGGCGACGGCGCTGGCGCAGGCCATGGCGACGTACCGGCCACGCTTCGTGGTGTCGCAGACGCGCTCGCTGGGGGACACGCGCCTGGGGTCGCAGATGGCCATGGCAGCGCACCGGCGGCTGGGCCATCGCCTCGAGTATCTGGGCCACATGGAGGCGGACGAGACGGTGACGGCCGCCTCGCGCCGCCATCGCCCGGTGATGGCGGAGTTCCCCGAGGCGAAGATCTGCAAGAACATCGAGCGCGTCGTGCGGCGCATCCTGTCGACGGAGGCGGACCGCCCCGCGCCCATGCCCATCCGGCTGGAAGAGGACCAGACGTTCTACGAGATCCTGGAGACCCAGCCGGGCGTCAGCGACGAGGAGGTGCGCCGCGCCTACCGTCTGATGAAGGAGATCTACGCCAGCGGCTCGCCCGCGGTGTTCGGGCTGTACGACGACGCCGAGCTTTCGGCCCTGCATGCGCGCGCCAACGCCGCGCACGACACGCTGTTCGCGCCCGAGCGGCGGCGCCTCTACGACCTTTCGCTGCCGGAGGCCGATCTGGCGCGCGCCGTCCGCTGGGCCGCGCAGACGCCGCGCGAGAGCGGCGTCCCCAGCCCCAGCCGCGTCGATCCGGGCTCGGGCGTCCCCGTCGTCGACCCCACCGCCGAGATCACCGGGGCGCTGCTGAAGAAGATCCGCGAGGCGAAGGGGCTGGAGCTGTCGGAGGTGGCGCAACGGACGAAGATCGCCGAGCGCCACCTGCGGGCCATCGAGGCCGAGCGCTTCGACGAGCTGCCGGCTCCCGTCTACGTGCGCGGCTTCGTGACGCAGATGGCGCGCTTCCTGCGCATCGACCCCGCGCGCGCGGCCGAGGGCTACCTGCGCCGCTTCCACGACGCGAACGGCCCCGGCGCCGGCTCTCCTGCGCTGAAAGAGGTGTGAACGGGCGGCTCGGTTGACTGCGGCGCGGCCTCGCGTGGGCTCGTTCACGTTGATCGCGGGCTCGCGTCGGTTCGCTCACTCCGGTCGCGGGGCGAAGGGAGGGGAGTGTCCCTCCCGTGCTCGAACACCTCTTGCGCCGCGTGCCCGGATCCTGCTTGGCCTGCGCCGTGGGGCGCTCGAGAACTGCGCGCGGGAGGGACACTCCCCTCCCTCCGCTCCCTGACGACCTCCATTCCCTCACATACCCCGCCGCCTTCGCCGGATCCGGACCCGCCTCGCGGACTCGCGAGGACCTGCGCCCGAGCCCCGCCCTGACGACCTCCATTGCCGCACATCCCCCCGCGTCGCCGGATCCGATTCGCGTCGCGGACTCACGGCCACCTGCCCAGACCGCTCCCTGACGAGTATCCAGTGGTCATCTGCCCTTCACCGGATCCGGATGCGGCCAGTGGACTCATCGGGCACGTTTTCCCGCGCGGTTCCACCGAGCCGCACTCGGCCGTTCCACCGGTGTCGATGTACGTTGCCATATCCGTAATACTCGCTCGTCGATCGGACTTTCGATTTCGCAGGACCGCGCAGCGAAGGATCTTTCCTATAGCTGCTTTCACTCAGTGGAGCGGTGATGCGCGTACGAGTTCAGATGGACGTGCGAGTTCAATGGTCTTTCCATGGTTCGCGTCCACGCGCCGTGGTTTGTTGCTCGTGCGGCGGGGTTCAGCGAATGAACGCAGGGAGTTGGGCGGCGCGGGTGTGGGGTGTCCCTCCCGCGCGCAGCTCGAGCGCCCCACGGCGCAGGCCAAGCAGGATCCGGGCACGCGGCGCAAGAGGTGTTTGAGCACGGGAGGGACACCCCACACCCGCGCCCCCGCGACCGAAGTGATTGAGCGCCTCCCACGACCCATCGCCTCCCTGGATCCCCTCTGACGACGAACCGACGAACCAATGAGCCGAACAACCGACCAGCCAACGAACCAACGAACCAACGAACCAACGAACCAACGAACCCGACGACGCGACTAGAAGTTGATCTTGCGCATCACCGCGCGGGGCAGGAGGCGGATGATGAACATGATCAGGGACCAGGGGCGCGGGACATAGGCGACCGGTTTCTTTTTCTCGATCGCCGTCAGCACCAGCTTGGCCACCTTGTCAGGGTCGCCGGCGAACGGGGGCGCGGGCAGGCCCGCGGTCATGCTCGTCTTCACGAAGCCCGGCTTGACGGTGACGACGGTCAGGCCCTGGCTGCTGAACTTGTGGTCCAGCCCCTCGAGGTAGTGCGACAGCCCGGCCTTCGCGGCGCCGTAGATGATCACCGGCTTGCGGCCGCGCTCGCCCGCCACCGAGCTGAACACGCACAACGTGCCGCCGCCCCCCGCCAGCAGCCGCTTGCGCGCCGCCTCGCAGAACAGGACCGTGCCCGTGAAGTTCACGTGCAGCAGCTGCGCCGTGAACGCGGGGTCGCTCTCCAGCTCGTCCTGCGTGGCGAACAGCCCGCCCGTCACGATCACCGCGTCCACCTTGCCCAGCGCCTTCTCGGCGGCCTCCAGCGCCGGAGAGAAGGTCTCGGGCTGGGCCAGATCACAGAGGGCGCTGCCCACGCTGTTCAGCGGACGGCTGCCCCGCACCTCGAAGTCGCGCGCGCTGCGCGCCACGTCGGCGGCGTCGCGGCCCAGCAGGAAGAGATCGTGTTTGCGCTCGATCAGCAGGCGGCCCAGGGCGCGCCCCATTCCCTTGGTGGCGCCCAGCAGGACCACCTTCACGCCGTGCGGCTCCGCGGCGCGGGCGACAGGCCGGACGACGACGCGTCGTGGACCTCGTCGGGCACGCGGGTCGTGCCGGGGGCCGGGTCGTCGCCCAGCACGCGTACGGACTGCCGGCTGCGGAACTTGCGTTCGGGATCCCATCGCCGGCGGATGGCCTCCCACTCCGCCAGGCGGGGCTCCATGGCACGGAAATGCGCCGCCCGCGTGAAGGCGTCCTTGGCGAGATACACGCGGCCCCCTTCCCGGATCACGAACTCGTTCAGCGCGTCGATCAGCGCCTGCGTGCGATCGTTGACCGCGAAGTCGACCGCGATGGAGATGCCGGGGCGCGGGAAGGACAGCAGCCCGATGCCCTGGGGCCCGTGATCCTTGATCACGCACACCGGCGACGCCGCGTGGTGGGACTGCATCAGCTGCAGGAAGCGGCGGGCGACGTCCGGCCCGGCCTCGTTGGGCAGCAGGCACTGATACTGCGTCAGCCCCCGGCGCCCGTACGCGCGGTTCCAGTGCAGCACCTTGTCGAGCGGATAGAAGTAGCTCTCCGGATGGATGATGCCCTTGCGCACCGGCGCCCAGTGCTTCCAGTACGTCAGCGCGTTGAACGCCCGGATGGAGAGGCGGTTGATCAGCCCGCTGGGCAGATCGAAGGGGATGTTGCGCTCGCGCTTCGCCGGCGGCGGAAACGGGGGCGCCTCCTTCGGGTCGGCCCAGCGGCCCTTGATCAGGATGCCGCGGCCCAGGTGGCGGCCACCCTTGGTGCAGTCGATGAAGCCGACCGTCTGCGGCCAGGTGGACGACGACTCTTTCAGCGCCGCGATGTACGCGTCGATGTCGGGGACGCGCACGCTCTCGAAGTAGATCCAGGGCGAAGGGATCCGCTTCAGTCGCACCGCCACCTCCAGGATGTGGCCGGTCAGCCCCATGCCGCCGATGGTGGCGCGGAACAGATCGCGCTCCTTCGTCGGCGAGCAGTCGATGATGCGACCGTCGGCGACGCGGACGCGCAGCGACGTCACGTGCTGGCCGAAGCAGCCGTCGCGATGGTGCCCCTTGCCATGGATGTCGGCCGCGACCATCCCGCCCAGCGTCACGAACTGCGTGCCCGGCGAGACCGGCGTGAAGAAGCCGCGCACCAGGAACAGGCGCACGATCTCGCGCAGCGACAGCCCCGCCTCGGCGCGCAGGATCCCGCTGTCCGGATCGAAGCTGAGGATGCGGTCCGCCAGCACCGAGCCGGCGACCCGCGCGTCGCCCTGCGCGGGCAGGGACGCGTCACCGTACGAACGTCCCAGGCCGCGCGACAGGGGGACGTCCGTCGTGATCGACGCCAGATCCTCGGACAGGATCTGATGAGCGGAGACGGTGGGAACCCGTCCCCAACCCGAGAGTCTTTCTTCGCGGGGGCGCCGCATCACGACGCAACGAATCTACCACCGCAGCCGATTTTCGTTTCCCACTTGCTGCCGATTTCCAGTTTTGCAACGGGGCCACCAGTGCCACAATGCCCCCCTTCCAGCGAAGTCGGACCATGGATCCGGAAAACGCACCTCGGCAGCTCTCGCTACACCTGGACGACGACGCGCGGCTGCGCGCCGTGCTGGCCGACCTGCATGTGGGCGTGGTCATCACCGGACCGGACGCCGGCCTGTGGCTGGCGAACCAGGCGGCCCTGGATCTGCTGGGATTGACCGAGAATCAGCTGCGTGGCGAGGAGGACGTCGATCCGGCGTGGTCCGTGGTGCGCGAGGACGGCTCGGCGTTCTCACCCGACACGCAGCCGCTGGCCGTGGCCCTGGCGACCGGCAAGGCGGTGCGGAACGTCGTCATGGGCGTCTACCACCCGCGGCGCCGCGAGCGCGTCTGGCTGCTGGCCACCGCCGACCCGCAGCTGGGTGAGGACGGCGCCGTTTCGCAGGTCGTTCTGACGTACAGCGACATCACGGATCGCCGCGGCTTCGAGGCGCGGCTGGCGGTGACGGACCGCCTGGCCGCCATGGGGACGCTGGCCGCCGGGATCGCGCACGAGATCAACAACCCCCTCGCCTACATCACGGCGAACCTGGCCTACGCCGAGGAAGAGCTGGGCGATCCCGCGGCGCTGACGGACCCGCGGCGGCTGATGGAGATCCGGCTGGCCCTGCAGGAGGCGCGCGACGGCGCCACCCGGGTCCGCAACATCGTGACCGACATGCGGGCGCTGGCGCGCGGCGACAAGATGCACCGCCCCACCGACGTCATCCACGTGCTGAAGGCGGCCATCGCGGCCCTGGCCAGCGAGATCCGCCCCCGCGCGAAGCTGGTCACGAAGCTGAACCCGCTGCCGCCCGTGAACGGCGACGAGGCCCGGCTGGGCCAGGTGTTCATCAGCCTGCTGCTCAACGCCTCCGAGGCGCTGACGGCCGACTCGCCCGCCGAGAACGAGATCACGGTCACCACCGCGGTGGAGGGGCATC
>Ga0207695_10001609_pt1 | contig 36607 bp, 22 predicted proteins | sample KBSC54metaG_FD_184354 | JGI IMG/M metagenome (GOLD analysis project Ga0207695, IMG submission 184354) | Corn rhizosphere microbial communities from Kellogg Biological Station, Michigan, USA - KBS C5-4 metaG (SPAdes) (version 2) | ecosystem: Host-associated > Plants > Roots > Rhizosphere > Soil... | reverse complement strand
ATCCTCGAACTCGGAGAGCGGTACCGCCCGGACCTTCGCGCCAAGGAACTGTATCACTCCTCGCCGCGGTGGGTCCAGTGGTCATTCTACTCGGCCGGAATCGTCATTGGTATTTTTGCAATGGCGATGCTTGTTGCCTACGCCGGAGACAAGAAATCTCCATTCTTGTATGAGATTTTTTAGAGATCTGATTCTGACGGTGTTGGCAACGGCGGTGGTCCTGGCCGGGTTGGAGGGCGGATTGCGGCTGGCCCAGGTACGCTTCGAGGCCTCGTTCTATCAGCCGGAAAGGGAACGCGGCTATGCCTTGCGTCCGAATGCGGAGGGCTGGAGTGTCGGCGAGGCGGACGTGTACGTGCGGATAAACAGTGACGGCATGCGCGACCGGGAGCGTCCGGTTGCACGGCCGCCGCAAACGTTGCGCGTGGCGATTATCGGGGCTTCGGACGCCGTGGCGGCGGAGGTGCCGTTCGAAAAGACCTTCAAGTCGGTCATGAACCGCGATCTCTCTCAAGCGTTGGAGCCCCGAGGCTGGCAGGCGGACGTGCTGACTTTCGGCGTGGGAGGATACACGCTTTCGCAGCAGTATCTCACGTTGCATGACCACGTATGGAAATACGAGCCGCAGGTTGTGGTCCTCTTGTTTTCGTCCAGCACAGTCTTGAAAACGACGCGCGCGTTTTTTCCGGGCGAGCTTCAGGGGGCGCCGGTTTATCTCCTTAACAACGGCGAGTTAGTGCCGGATGCGATCACGCGAAATGCTCCTGCGATCAGTGCGCGCTCGCTGCTATGGAAAAATCGAACCTCGGACTGGATGAACGCAAGCCGCCTCTTGTCGCTACTGAACATTTCGAGGATCAAAGCTGGTGAGGCGATAGCGGGATTCCGGTTGAAATCGAAGCGGGCCGCGGCTTCATCGGCGCCGCCCGAGCGATGGCATTACGACCCGTCGCAACCCGAAGTGCAGGAGTCGTGGGCAATCGCGGAAGCCTTGATGCACGCGATGAAGGCGGATTGCGCCCTGCATCACGCCGAATTCTGGATCGCCATCGGAGATCAGGGGGTACAGGTCCACCCGGATCTGACGGAGCGTATTGCTTTTCAGCGCCGCCTGGGGCTGACGTCGTTGGACGCCATCAACCAGCGCGTGGAGCGATTCGGGGCGGCAGAGGGGATACCCACAGTCACGCTGGCCCGGCCCCTTGGTGAATATGCCGCGTCGCATGGCGTGTTCCTGCATGGACCGCCGGCTGCAAAGACGAATGCCGGACATTGGAACGAACTGGGAAATGGAATCGCCGGTCACGCTATTGCTGGCGAGTTGCTTGCGCACAGCCTGGCAATCCGGCGTGCCGCCGAAGAGCAGTCCCGCTAGTCCGGAAGAGTTATGCGATCGGACGTATTTTCCAAACAGGAGTACGTCCGACACGCGGGTTAACTAGCGTTCAGTGGACGACGACACCGGGCCGGACCTGGCCACCCGCTCTCACAGTCGGGCTTTGAACGGCAGGGGTTTGGATCGTAATGCTGAACTGCTTTGTGCCGACGATGCCGACGGCGTCGGATGCCATGACAGTGAATGTGCCGGCGCCGGAAGCGGAAGGCGTCCCGATGATTGTGCCCGCGGGAGAGAGGGTCAAGCCAGGAGGCAGAGCGCCGAAAATGATGCTCCAGGCATACGGAGCGGAGCCGCCCGACACGGACAAGGTCTGATTGTAAGCGAGGCCGGTCAACCCGGCCGGCAGCGGCGACTGGGAAAGTATGGTCAGTGCGACCTGAGTCAGTCCAAACGTACCGCCGCCGGTCTCGGTGAAGGTTGCGGCGCCGCTGGCATCGGACGTAGTGATTTGCGTTGTGACCGGGAGGCCGTCGAACTGCTGCAGTTGTTCCATGATGGCTCGGGTATCGGCCACTCGGGGTATGGACACGTAATAATGCCCGGACTGGGGGCTCGAAGCCCATGCGTCTGGGGTTGGAGTCGATCCCACCGTCAGAGTGATTGTGCCGTTTGCCGAGAGCGTGAAATGCGGGCCGAGGCCATCGCCGGGGTCTTGTGTGCCGATCGCGGCAAACAGAACAGTGGACGGATCCCATGCCTGCCGGCCGTAACCATACGCCGTGTACGGGGACGGAGGCAAGGTGAAGTAATCCGGCACAATGTTGCGGTAGGCAACGATCGCGGCTTTGAGAGGGGACGTGTCCGGCAGGCTGTAATAAGCCCGTCCCCCGGTATACATTTGAACTGAAGCCGGATTTGCATAGATTGGAACTCCAGCCGAGTTATTGAAGATGTATGCCATCGAAGTACCGTGAGGAGCACCTGTGTTTTCGTTAGTCCAGTTGTACCCGTCTGCGCCGCTTGGAAACACACCGCCCATTGATACGAACGACTTGACCTTGGCCCACAACGTCGCTCCAGAAGGAAGTCCGTCGCCGTTGTAGTTGGCCGGCGTCTGCATGAACGCGGCCGTGCGGGTGTTGATCCCGACGCCTACGAGCACGATGGACCCGGGAGGATTGGCGTTGACGACGGAGCGCAACAGGGCCACGCTCTCTACATAGTCCGAGAGATGATAGCGCGGTGCTCCGATGGCAGTAACTGCCGCGTGGCAGTAATTGTCGCCCTCTCCCCAGTTGCAAGAGCCGAAAGCGCATGCCCCGATTGGTATACTGAGTCCGGCACGGGTGAAGATCGACTGGACAAAGCTAGGACCGTCTGCCCAGCCACCATTTCCCGAGAAGCCGCTAGCCATCTGCATATCGACGTTCGCACCGACTATCTGGATGTACCCCATCTGATGCAGCTTGACCATAATCGAGATCGCCTGTGCGTCGTCGATATCACCGCACACGTCGGTACTCAGGAAGACTTTCTGAGGAGTGGATGGAACAGGCGGCATGACGGGAGTCGTGACTTGTGCGGCCGTATTTTGTCCGACCATGAAAGACGCCGAAGGGGTCAATCCACCCACGACGTGCTTACCAGTGCCTGCGTGAGCGGCTGTGTAGCTCAAATCCGTCTGGGGCGTGGGGGCGGTAGGCATCGCAGCCACGTATGACCCCGCCGAGTCCGCAATGACCGCACCGGCTATTCCTGTTCCAGTGACCTGCGTGATGACGGGATTGGACCCACCGGTGGTCGTAGGAACCATGACGTTCAGGAAATTGTCGGTAAGGCTATTTGAGGCTGGAGACTCAGCGATCAGCCATTTGACTACCGCATCGTCTTTCGTGGCATCCATTGCCGTTTCCCAGAGATGAGCGCCCGTGCTGCCTGTGGGTCCAAGTTGGTCGACGTAGAAGGACCAGTTGCAACTGGCATGGCTTTGAATAACGGGAGAGGTATACCCCAAGGCCGGTGATTTGCCTGGGATGCTTCCGGTGATCGACAGATTCACCCACGAAGCTCCATTCCATTGCCAGACGGTGTTGCCGCCCGCGGCGTCTGTTTGGTAATAAATCTGTCCGGTAAATGTGCCGTTTCCGGTGGGCGAGCCTGCGCCGCTCGTAAACGCCGTAGACCAGGGCTGATTACTACTACTGCTGGAGTTGCAACCTGAAACAGTAAAGTGATCCGCGTCTGGTACGGTGGTCACCGTGTTAAACCCGCAGGAACTACCGTACACACGATCGAATACCCAGTTGGGTTGCCACTGGGAGCCAGTTCCGTCAGTAGTCACGGTGCCGGTGTCCAGCCGGACGCTCTCGCCGACCACCAACCCATGCGAGGGAGCGTAATAAACTGCGGGGTTGGCATTGGTCGCCGAGAAAATCGGCGTGATCGGGCAGGCGTTGCCGCCGATAGTCCTTACGTTGGGGGACGCCGGGAGGAGATGATTTACGAAGAGGCGGCCCGCCCCATTGTCGATTTGGGTGACGGTGGCCGCCGCGGTGGTGGAATCCCCTGTTGGAGCCGAAGTCCCGTTTACCGTGGGTGGATTGACGGTATGCAGCAGCCAGGATTTCTTGAAGGCCGCATTCGTCGAGGTCACACGGTCGAATACGACGACGGGATTCAGCGTTCCCGCCGTGGGTTGGAAGTGAATGATTTCCCGGATTGCGCCGTTGGAGGCCGCGACCTTGAGGGTGGGATTGTGTCCGGACCCAGTGTATGACGTCGAATAGAACGGCGTCAGATCCTGCCGGATATGTTCGTATCCCGTGCCGGCGGCGAACGCCGGAAACGCGTTCGGCATTACATTGGTGTAAGTTGTTCCCCAGGTTGCATCGCTATAGACTGAACCGCTCCATGCGCGATTCTGATTGAACTCCCCGGAAGAGAAGGGCGGGTTGAAGGCTCGCCATGAGATCAACTGGCCCCCGTCGTTAATCAGCGGAGTAGACCCGTTCCAAAGGCCGCAGGTGGCCTGATTGTTCATCCAGCAATCGGCAGGATCCCTCAGCGTGAGGGTGTTGCCGGCGATTGTCCGCCGGTTGTATTGGTAATAGGTGGAAGACACGGCATCGGTATAGGGGTTTTGAAGTACCAGGTAATCCCGGTTGAAAATATTGAAAGTTCCGGCGTCCTCATGCCGGTGATAGTTCCCGCGCATCGAACCACTGTAGGTTAGGAACGTGTCGTTAACGCCCCACCCGGTGCGAACAATAACGTCCGTGCCGAACTGTGCGGAGGTCGGTAGGTCAGTGAGGTCGTGGGAGCCGGGCCCGTTGACGTAGGGGTAGAAAATCAGCTTCCAGACAAGACCCGTGAAGCCACCCGCTCCCGAATCCCACAGGTTGCCCGCGGCTGTGTCGTTGTTCAACATCCAGACCATGTGCGGATCGGGGAAGCGGTCGTTGAGAATGGAAATGCCGAAGTTGTCGCGGCCGGCAAAAGTTCCACCCGCGCTGGCGTCGCCGAACGCCGCCGCAGATCCATTCGGAAGCATGACGTACATCTTGTACTGGGCGCCTCGATATGCCGTCGAGAACTGACTGGTCCATATCGTGTTTGAGCGTCCCGTGGCTGTGTCGTACGCCTCGATACCGCGATAGAAGCGAATCGCGCCCGACCGCCAATACGTCGGCCCCTCCCAATTCATGGACCCGTCGGCGAGCACGTCGTTACTCTTCTTCACGTTGAACTCGTAGGAATTAGAATTTCCATTGACGGGCTTCACCTGGATGCCTTCCCAAAGATAGCCGGCGCCTTCGTTCAGCATGGTGGAGCCAAAGGGGTCGTCATTGAAAAGAGCGACACCGGCGGTGAGGATTCCCACTTCGTTCTTCGAGGTGTAATTGTGGAAATCCGCTTCTCGCACGGCGGCCCCAAACGCACTGGACGAACGGGTAAGTGTGTTACTCCAATACCAGGCTTTGATCATGTCCCGGATGTAGGCGTCATGCCCATTGGCGACCAGCCAGTCGTAGCACCAATCGTAGAAATAGGCGAGAGACTCAAGCTGCACGCCAACCTGCGAAGTGGAATCATTTCCGGTCAGTGACGCTCCCGTGTAGTACATCCCCGACTCGGTGTGCGTCTCGGAGACGACGCTCGGGTGGTAGAAAAAATGCGTCGAGTCGATGACGCTGGTAATGTTGATCCCGCCGTTCAAACTGTCGTTCGAGGCACCCCATATGCCCTTGCAGCAACCGGTGCTCAAGGCAACGGCCGGCGGGGAGGATAGCGTGACTGTGGCATTTCCCGAAACATCCGTGACTATGGAAGTGATCGCAACTGGAGCCTGGTAGTAGGTGCTGAAGGTATTCCACAGCGCCTGGGCGTAGGAATTGGCAGTGGAATCCTGCCCCGCATAATGGTAAATGGCATAGACGTAGGCATACGCCATCACGCTGTTGCTGTAACCCTCGTCGGTGCTGTTGTAGAACGTCGGATTGTTGGAGGTACAAAGAGCCTTGAGGGTCGCGAAGTTTGCGGCCGCGGTAGCATCGCCTCCTAAGGCCAGGGCGGAGCGCGCCGCAAGACGGGTCGCGGCAGGCTGCCACGTATCCGTAACGGTGTTGTTGATGAGCAGTCGAGGGTGGCCGGACACGACGTGCCGGGGATTCTGCGCCAGGACTTGCGAAGCGCACAAAAGAATTGAGAAGAAGAGTGTCTTTTTCATATGTTATTCCCCTCCGATCAGACGACGATGTACACCACTGCTACTGCCGCCGATCCCGGACTCGCTTCCCACCGCCGCAAAAGTCGACGGCGATGACTGGTTGTTATACTCGGTCGCGATCCAGGTGGCGGATCGGGCGCAATTGGATACTCGAAATTCATCCAGCTTGCCGTTTTCGTAATAGGGCAGCGCTAAGTTACCGCCGATTACAATACCGGTCAGAGTCACCGTAGGGCTGGACGCATTCGTAGTAGAGTTAGCCAGGGTCCCACCCAGATAGATGGCGTGCAGGTTATTGGAACTGTTGAATACCAGGTCCACCTTTGTCCAGGAGCCTAAGCGGGATGCAAAGCTCGTCGTAACGCGGCCCGTTGTATTGGTTCCATAATCCCAATACAACGTGCTATCGGAGTACGGGACGTGGGCTTGTGCGACGTGCCCCACGTTGCCGTCGTTTCCAATCGAGAAAGCGGAACTAACCGACGCAGATGAAACCAAGGTCCAAAACGAAACGGTGATGGAGCTTCCCGCCGTAAAAACAGGACCGGTTGCGTTGCCCAACCGTTGGGCGCTTGCCGAGACGAAATTGGCCGCGCCGTCGATCTGCCCTGTCGTCGCCGTCGCTCCGGCATTGGTCAAGTTCAGCCCGTTAGCTGTCGAATCCGCACCCGAAAGCGTGGTGCCGTCGGAAAGATGCCAGACTCCTTTGTAGTTGGTCTCCCACGCGGATCCCGTCGATCCGCCCTGGAACGTCGAAATCGCAGAGTTGCCGTAGCACAAGAAGAATGTGCCACCCGAGGAAAGGGTTGGCTGCAAAACCCACGCGTAGAACTCTCCGGTGGACGGGACATAGCGGTTCATTTCCCATTTCATCCACGTCGGAGTAGCGCAGGCGGTCGAACTGAAAGCGATATCGTACCCGTTGGGGCTGGTGACGTGCGCTCCAGCCCCGCTCTGATTCAGTCCAGCGATGCTGGTGTTGCAGGGAGCACTACCATTGGCGCAAACGAGCACGGTGAAATTGCTCTGGCTCGATGGAATTACGGCTGAACTTCCGAGCGTGATCGTGCGCTGATAAGAATATCCAGCCAGCAACTGTGAGGACGCGGCGAGCAGCAGGAGCAGTATGCGCATTTAGTTCACCGTGCCTTTCACGTCGATCAGCGCCCAGGTCAAGGTAGCCGGTGACGTGAGATGGAAGCACATCACCGTATTGGCGGGAACGGAAGTGGTCCAGCCGGTTAGGGTGGTGTCCTGGTATTTGGTCGCGTTCGACAGAGCCGGGATTGCGGAGGCGGCAATCGAACTGACGGATGCCGGTCCGGTGTAGCTTGCATATGCAACCGTCCGGACGTCGAGGGTTGCACTGCCGGCCACGTCAGAAAGTAGAGTTACGCCTGTAATGGTGGCGGCGAAAGGCACGTCGACACAGGCGTCCTGTGTACCGGTGAGGGCGCCTCCCCCTCCATCGAACGTGTAAGCGGCAATCCGCCGGAGCAAGGTGTTGGAGGGGAGGTCCGCGGCGCACAATTGAGAGCCTTGCATGCCGGGGGCGAAGAGTTGAATGGGCACGAGGGCTCCGCTGGCGGCGCTGGCCAGGGCCCTGCCTCCAATGCGGGCTGCCGAGCAGAGAGACGCCTGGTTGGTTTGGCCGGAGTCCAGCGCCTTTGCGGGATTGGTTGCGCCATGGATCAAATAGTGGTCCTGTGCGACCGACCCTTCCGTGGCGACCTTGACCTGGCCTGCGATCGCGATCTCGCAGGAAGCGGCATTGGCGCTGCAGGCGAAGGGCGCGACACCGTAGATTGCTTCGCTACCCGAAACGGGAGCGACTTGGCCGGTGGTGAGTTTGACCCACGTATTCGCCTCGATGGCGGTCGGCCCCACGGGGTAAGTCTCGCTGAGATAGCCGGAGCCCAGAGAGGAAGCGGACGCATCGGTGGTGCAACCGGTGCCGCGCGCGGTGGAGCCGTCGGCCATGACGTCCACCTCCTGCACGGTGACGGAATTGGGCGCGGGCCAGGGCTGGCAGGTATTGAGGAAGCCGGAGGGCCAGGCGATGCTCCGTCCGCCGGTTGCGTCCTCCGACAGAACGAATTTCAAATGCAGGCCGGCTTTCAGGTGGAGCATGGCGCTGGCAGTGACGTTGGCCGTCATGGCTCCCAGTTCGAACCGATTGCAAGTGGCGGCATCGAAGGAAGGCGTGACGGAGAACGGAATACTGCAGGTCGTTTCGTTGAATCCCGAGCCGGCGGAAAGAGATCCGTCGCTATTCTGCGAGAGATTGCTGCCGGCGGGTGTGTTGGCGTTGTTGTATGTGAGCTGGCCGTTGGCGCCCGCGGCGGATCCTGCGCCACCGGCGGGTCCGGCCGGTCCCTGTGGACCGATGAGGGATGTGCAACTGCCCGGCCAATTGCCCGAGGCTTTAGGACCATACAGGCAGGAAGTGCCGGTGTTGAGGAAAAAATCGCCATTGGCGCCCTGTGCGGAAATGGGCGCGGAGGCGCCGTTCAGGAGCGTGTTGCCATTCGCGCCCGCGGTGCCCGGTGCGCCGGCCGAGCCTGTCGCGCCAGTCGGGCCGGTCAGGCCGGTAGGTCCGGTGGGGCCTGCGGGCCCGATGACGGACAGACAGGAATTCGGCCATGCAGCGGAAGCTTTCGGTCCGTAGAGGCAGGATGTCGAGGTATTCAGATAAAAATCTCCGTTGCTGCCTTGTGCCGGAGACGGCGTGGTGGTTCCATTCAGAATCGTGGCGCCGTTTGCCCCGGCTGAGCCGGTTATGCCCTGGGGGCCAGTTGGTCCTGCGGGGCCCTGGGGACCTGTTGGCCCGGTCGCGCCTTGAGGGCCAGCCGCTCCGGTAGTGCCTTGCGGACCCGCCGGTCCGGTCAAGCCCTGGGAACCTGCCGGTCCGGTTGCGCCCTGAGGTCCGGCCGCGCCGGATGCTCCTTGCAGACCCGCTGGTCCGGCCGGCCCTTGGGGTCCGGCGAGGGTGGCGCTCCAAGTACCGGGATTGCCGGTCGTTGCGCAGTATGTCATTTGACCCGTGTCGGTCGCCAACCAGGTCTGGCCGATGAGGCAGTTGGCGGGCCGGTTGGCTGCGGTACCGGATTGAGCCGTGGCCATGGTCCAGATGTTGGGACTGGAACAGACGTAGAACTGATGAAGGTTGGCGGCGGTGTCGTTCCGAACATAGAGCGCACCGACCCGGCAACTCGCTGCGGGCGCTTCCGACCCGGTGTTCACGACGGCTTTCGGCTGCCACTGGCCGCCGGTCGCGTCCCAGGTAATAACGTCCTGGTCGGCAGGGGTTGCGCTGCTGACGGAGCGGCCCTGAAGTCCGGTGACGGTAGCAGCCGCCAATGTGCCGGTGGCGTCGCCGCCGAGTGGAGTGACGCCCATGCCGGTCCAGGTGTCTTGCGAAGTGCATGCGTAAAGATTGGCGCCCGGCGAGGCGTTGGATTTGAAGAATACCTGTCCGACGACGCATTGCGCAGGAAGTACCGTTCCGGTTCCGAGCCGGGCCTGCCTGGTCAAATCAACGGTCGTCTGGCCGGACAGCGCACAGACAAAGGATGCCAGCAAGAGGGCACGGGGACGGCCGGCCGCAAGAGTTTTGAGAAACATAGATCTCCTTTAGCAATCGATTGGCGCAGCGGCCATAAATGGAAACGCCTCCCGTCCAAATGGACCGGGAGGCGTTAAAGAACTGAAGTGAGGGCGGGCGGGACGGCGGGTGTGCAAGGCGATTCGCCCTGAGGCAAACTCGCAGGACCGCAAAAAAAGAGCGGCCGCGCTGATGCGGGCCGCCGTTCCACTACCTTATCCCGATTTCAGGCTACATCATCCGCTTTCGGTCAAGGGGAGGGGTTTTGGTTAAGTTTAAGAAAATACGATCACAATATATTTTTCCAAAGCGTCAACGGGTTTTGCGGGGCAGGGCAAATTGGGTTGGTTGGGTTCGTTTGGCACAGGGCGGGAGCCCTGGCCTTGGGTTCGTTTCGTACGGCGAGGCGGAATCACGTTCGGCGAAGACCATATGTTTAAAGTCGGCCGACTCCGTGACGGTGAAGCCGCACCGGGTCAACAGGCCGGTTAACTCAGTGACAGCCCTGCCCGCCCAGGGATGAAACTCAATCGCCATTCGCTGGATCTGGCGAATCGCTCCGCTTTCGGCCAGTTCGGTGAGGACGTCAATCTCGACCCCCTCGACGTCCAATTTCAGAAGATCAACCGGGCCGGCGACATAGTCGGACAGCCGGACGCAGGGACGTGTGGCGGTATTCGGTGTGGCGTGGTCGGCGTCTCGTGAAAGGATGCTGCTCGAGAGGGAACCGGGCTCTCCGCCGTGCCAGGTCAATGAGCCGGTGTAGGAATACACCGCTTTATTGACGAGCTCAACATTCAGATTATTGGATTCGACAGTCTCCGAAAGCAGTTGGAACGTGCCGAGATCCGGCTCGAAGGCGGTAATCCGGGCGTTTGGATATAGCTGCAAAAAGTAAAGAACGGATACTCCTACATTGCTCCCTACGTCGAGAATCACCGGGTCGACCTTGTTTGTTCGAAAGTAATAAGGAGTTTTGGTGTATATCTCGCGCCAGATGGAGCGGAACACCCCGTAAGTTCGAAAATGGGCACTGTAACGTCCAATACCTTCAGAAGTGCGAGTCCGCAGTAGGCCGTACCGAATAGCTAGGTACTTAGCAGTAATGGTCCAATATTGAGCCAGGGTTGGCAACTTGGCGCAATGCGGGTTTCTCAAGATAGTTCGAAGGTCCTTTGATATATTAAGGGCCACGGCGCTAAAGGACATCTTGTCGTTCAGTATGGCACAGTTGGATACTCGAAGCCCTCCCAATGCGCGGCGCAGTAGCGGGAAATCTTACCTAGACTTCAGGTTATTCAGTAATACTTCCTGTTAAGGCGAGTGGTCGTTTTTGCTATATTCATGAAAATAAGGTAAATAGCGTCTTAGGCCATTGCTTCCTAAGATGAGTCGGATAAAAAAGGTCCCAGTAGCTATAGTCCTCTATACCTGCCAATCCCACAGAAACCGGCAAATGGATGAATGGCATAGCAGCAAACGTCTGTTGCGGTCAAGGCGGACATGAGGACGCCAGTGTTCACAAGAGGTTTCGGCTGCCACTGGCCCACCGTTCTGTTCTTGCGGGGCAGGCGGAATTAGGGTTCCTTGGTTTCGTTTGATACGGTGAGGCGAATCAGGCGGCGCGTTCGGCGAAGACCATATCTTTAAAGTCGGCCGACTCCGTGACGGTGAAGCCGCACCGGGTCAATAGGCCGGTTAACTCAGTGATGGCCCTGCCCGCCCAGGGATGAAACTCAATCGCCATCCGCTGGATCTGGCGAATCGCTTGGCTTTCGGCCAGTTCGGTGAGGACGTCAATCTCGACTCCCTCCACGTCCAATTTCAGCAGATCAACCGGGCCGGTGACATAGTCGGATAGCCGCACGCAGGGGAGTGTGGCGGTATTCGGTGTGGCGTGGCCGACGTCTCGTGAAAGGATGCTGCTCGATAGGGAACCGGGCTCTCCGCCGTGCCAGGTCAATGAGCCAGTGTAGGAGTACACCGCTTTATTGACGAGCTCAACATTCAGATTATTGGATTCGACAGTTTCCGAAAGCAGTTGAAACGTGCCGAGATCCGGCTCGAAGGCGGTAATCCGGGCGTTTGGATACAACTGCAAAAAGTAGAGAACCGATAATCCTACATTGCTCCCTACGTCGAGAATCACCGGGTCGACCTTATTTGTTCGAAAGTAATAAGGAGTTTTGGTGTATATCTCACGCCAGATCGAGCGGAACATCCCGTAAGTTCGAAAATGGGCACTGTAACGTCCGATAACTTCAGACGTGCGAGTTCGTACTAAGCCGTACCGAATAGCCAGGTACCTGGCAGTAATCGTCCAGTATTGCGCCAGGGTTGGGAGTTTGGCGCAATTGGGATTTCTCAGGATAGTTCGGACGTCCGTGGATAGGTTAATGGCGACGGCGCTGAAGGACATCTTCTCGTTCAGTATAATGAAACGGAAGAAAATGGGAACCTTTCCAAAGCAGAGTACGGTAATGGTAATTACTTCCGGGCTATTGAATGCGTAAGACTCAGGACACCCCGGAACTAAAAGGGCGCATTCGTCAGGCTTACGGTTGGACTTTCGCCGGGAACACGATCCGCTACTTCGGCGGCTTTGCGATCTCCGTGACGCTGGCCCGCCTGCTGCAAACCAAAGATTACGGGCTGATCGGCATGGTCCTCGTGTTTCTGTCCATGCTGGCCGCTTTTCAGGATTTGGGCGTGGGAATGGCGGTAGTCCGGTTGGACGAAGACGATACGGCGATCCCTACGTTTTTCACCGCGTCGGCCCTGTTCGGATTGTTCCTCACGGTGGTCGTGGTTTTCTGTGCTCCGGCCATTGCGGATTTCTATAAAGAACCCGAGTTGACACTGCTTTTACGTGTTCTCGCGATTACAATCGCGTCAACGAGCATTTGCGGCATCTCGCAGGCACTGCTCACGAAGCGGCTGCAATTCAAACCTCTTGCGCTCATCGAGATGACGTCGTCGCTTTGTGCCGGCTGCATCGCGGTCGGGCTGGCCTTCTTCGGTATGGGCGTTTGGAGCCTGGTTGTCAACCTACTGTTATTTTCTTTCTTTCAGTGTGCCGGCTGCTTTTACATGGTGCCTCCCCGGTTTACGCTCCATCCGGACAGGGGTGTCATGCGTCGTGTGCTCGACTTTGGCGCTCCGACGACTGCGTCCAATCTGCTGCATCAGTTTTACGATAATTCCGATTCCATGCTGATCGGCAGAATGATAGGTCCCGAGGCCCTTGGAATTTACGGGCAGGCATTTCGATTGGCGACTCTTGTACACGAAAGGATTGGCGTCCTCGTAAACCGGGTAGCGTTTCCATCGTTCGCCGCGGTTAAAGAAACACCGGAGCTGGTAATCGAACATTGGTTTGGGATATCCCGCGTTATGTCGCTTATCAATGTGCCGCTTCTGTCGTTTCTATTTGTCAATGCGAATGATCTAATCCTATTGGTGTACGGGAAAAAGTGGTTGCCGGCGGTGGTTCCCCTGCGCTTTCTCTGCCTGGTCGGTGTGCTGAGAAGCCTGGTTATGGTGATCATTCACATCTATAACGCGTTAGGGAAAGCCAACTTACGATTGCGTTTCACGCTCGCCAATTTCGTGCTGCTGCCGTCGGCGTTTGCGATAGGCTGCAAGCTGGATGGTATACGGGGCGTGGGTATCGCGTGGTGCATCGTTTACCCGGCGATCTGGCTGCTGGCGCTGTTCATGGTGCGGACGTTCCTCAGGTTTTCCTTCGCGGCTTACTTCAAGTCGCTACGGCTGCCCGCACTGACAGGACTACTGTGCGTGGTATTCGTATCGGCAACTCCCGGACTTCCAGGCTTGCTGCCGCGGCTAATGCTGCGCGGCGCCGTGTGGAGCGTAGTGACGGCAGCATGCTTATTGAGCTCGAGCGATATCCGGGATGCCGCAATGAAGCTGCTTCGACGGCGCCTAGCCTAAGGGAAAAAGAGGCGCAGTTGTCAGGTGGTATGACCCACCAGCACGGGTGTGGTGAATTGGGGTGGATGGACCGCACTGTCCCGCATGTTACGAGCGACCATTTGCGCCGCGTAAGCCAATGTTATAAAGAAATACACAAACTCCCGATGAGCGAACCCGGTAGTAAAGCCCTGTACGATAATATGCGCAATCATGCAGGCGACGGCAACACAGAAGGCACGAAGGTTCTCGCTATCGGGCAGGTTCTTTACCAGGCTAAGAGCCTGGATGGCGGAAATGAAGCCGGTGAGCACAATCAGGCAATAGAGAAGCATGGCCGGAATGCCCATCTCCGCGGCGGCTTGAATGTACGCGTCGTGAGGAGTGTTGAAGGCATATTCCATGAAATTATCGGGACCGACACCGAGGATTGGATGGCTCTTGACCAGGTTCAGGCCGATCTCCCAGAGTTCCAACCGGTGGGTGGCGGACGCGTCCTGCTGGTAGGACCCGATTGTCTTCAGGCGATCGAAATAGGCGTCCGGGGCGAACATGAGCAGTCCCGACGCGACGACCACGAGTATGAGAGCTGTGACCGCCTTGCGTTTTTGGAAGAGGAAAAACACCAGGAGGCCGGCCGCCAACCCCAGGCTGGCGCCTCGTGAGTTGGCTTTTAGAAAGCTAACGAAAAAGACACATATACCAACCCCAGCCGCAAACTTAAACCACTTGGAATAGCGGGTATATAAAAAGTTGAGACAGATTAGAATTAGAATTGACATCAGCAGAGCGAGATAATTGGTTTGCCCAAAATTCCCGTTCAGCTTCAACATATTGAGGCGGTCGAATTTTTCCGCGCCAATCTGCTCCGTCATCACATGCGAGCGCGTCAGCGCATCCCTCGAAATTTGCATGCCGGCGACAAAAAAAGCGGCCAGAATGCCCCACAATCTCATCGCGTTCGAGCCCCAATAGATCAACATGAGACAAGTGAGCACAACCGTCAGGAATTCGGTGACCCGATAGCTCGATGCCGGCGTATAGCCACTAGCCACGGCTGACATGATCATCAGGGCGAAGTACATATAAACCAAGCCTAGCTTTTGCACAGCGCGGACCATCGAAAAGGCTGAAGCGGCGGCCATGCGGGGAACGGTGCCTAAGAGCACGCTGATGAGGAGCACCATCGGGTAATGGAGTCCTTGAATGTTGGGCCGATCATCCTGGGGCCTCAGAATGGTCCAGAACATGAAGAACAGGAAGCCCCAATAGGGCGTCGCAAGACACGCGGCCGACGCAAGGATCTCAACGCCGAGCGCAACCAGAATTCTGAAAGGCATACGATTATTTGGGGAGAATCAGGCTCCCCCGAATGGCGATCATGCGGCGGCGTTCGGGAGTTCGTAAGTGGTATGCTTTGGGACCTGTCCCGAAGATGACGCTATTATACAATAGCGAAAGTTTGCGACAAATGGGCCGCTCCTCCGTTGCCCGCGTGCTGAATCAGCCCGGTGTTTTCTGGAAAAAGAGGGGCATTCCCTGAGTACTAGAATATGTAATGAAGAGCACGAAGTTCGCATTCCTAAACCATACATATACTAAAGATAGTAGCTTGTGTGATGGAATAGACGTTCACCTCATTCCTGTGGTATGATTGCGACCAAGCGCCAATAAAATACAGTAGGGTATATCTGCGTTTCTGAGGCGCAAGGTTGCCCGGGGTTGGGGAGAATCCAGTGCAATATACAGATCCGGGCAGCGGCGCACTGCTGTGGCAAATGCTCGCGGTAGGCGTAGTCGCCGGTTCCTTTTATTTTCGTAAAGTCATCTTTTTTTTCCGCAAAAAGCGGGAAAAGCAGGTCGAGGGTATCGACAGTCTCAGCGATCCGTCTTAACACGTGACACCGATCGAGCAAGCCTCCTTTCGGGATCCCGCGGGACGGTTATTCTTTTACAAAGGCAGAGTCATCCGGGCGCTGAACGCAACTGGTGCGGCGTCGCTGGGAGAGGTGTGGCAGGCCGCCGGGAAGTCTCTCACCGCGGCAGGTATCGTCTCGACGCGCTTTCTGGATCCGGCTGAATCTAAAGAGCTTTTAGCGGATCCGAGCCTGGATTTCCTGAAAGACATGGGAGTAGCGGCCCTGGTGGAACACGAACCAGCGCCGTTCGCCAACTATCCCCACGAGTGGCCGCCGGAGATGCTTCACGCCGCGGGCGCACTTACGATCCGGCTGGCGCGCAATCTCCTGAAGGCGGGCATCGGGGTCAAGGACGCCACTCCGACGAATGTGATGTTCTGGGGGCCGAAGCCGGTATTCCTGGACGTGCTTTCTTTTGAAAAGCGCGACCCTCACGATCCGACGTGGTTGCCGAATGCGCAATTCGTGCGGACCTTTTTGCTGCCTTTGCTGGTGAACCGGCGGTACGGAATTCCCCTGAACGAGATTTTTCTGGCCAGGCGCGATGGCCTTGAGCCGGAGGAGGTGTATCCCTTACTGCGGCCTTTGCAGCGTCTGAATCCGCAGTTATTCAGTCTCGTCTCTTTTCCCGTCTGGTTCGGCAAACGGAGCGCGGAAAGCGAAGCTCTCTACAAGCCGAGGCTGTTGAAAAACGCCGAGCAGGCCCAGTTCGTTCTCGACACACTCCTGAAGGGACGGGAGCGGGCGCTGGATCGCGTTCGCCCCAAGACCGGCCGTGAATCGTCGTGGTCGGACTACATGACCGGGAACAACAACTACTCGTCGAGCGGCTTCGTTGCCAAGGTCGCATTCGTGCGCGACTGCCTGGCGAAGAACCGGCCGGCCAAAGTGCTCGATATCGGCTGTAACACTGGCGTGTTTAGCGTGCTGGCGGCTGAACAGGGCGCCAACGTGGTGTCGGTGGATTACGACCCTGTGGTGATCGGCAATCTGTGGCGCGCAGCCAAGGAAAAGAAAGCGTCGGTTCTCCCGCTGGTGGTCAATCTGGGCCGACCCAGCCCGGCGCTGGGCTGGGCGAATGGCGAATGCCGGTCCTTTTTAGACAGGGCGACCGGCGCGTTCGATGCAGTTTTGATGCTGGCCCTGATTCATCATCTGCTGGTCAGCGAACGCGTGCCTCTGCCCCAGATCTTCGAAATGGCGCGGCGGCTGACGAAGAAGTGGTTGATCGTGGAATATGTGGGGCCTTCCGATTCCATGTTTGTCCGCGTCACGCGCGGCAGAGGCCACCTACATGAAGATTATAACCAGCAGGCATTCGAGGCAACAGCGCAGAGGTACTTCCGGATTGTCCGCTCCGAGGAAGTTACGGGATCGGACCGCCGCCTGTATTTGATGGAGGTTCCGGGTTGAAACTGCTGCGCCGAGGCGCAATCGCATTCTCACTCGCGAACCTCTGCTACTTACAGAGCTGGTTATCAATCCTCGCGTATTCCAAAAGTGACTCGTTCCTGATGAAATCGGCGCCGAATCCGGCGCAGTACCTGGCATTGATGACGGCTGTCCTGCTGCAAGCGCTGCTCCTGTTCCTGCTTGCCACCCTTGCAGCCCGGATTAACGGACATTTGGCCACCCTTGGACGGCTCGTCTTTTTGCTGATTCTCGTTATTCCTCTCGAACACATCAGAGCTCAGCTCTTGCAGGTGACTACGGTGTTCGGCCACGAATTCCTGCGAACCACAGCTCCATCGGCGATCGTCAACCTCCCGGTAGTTCTTGCGGTGATTCTCCTGTTGTGGAATAGAGCGCGCTGGGAATCGCGACTTGTTCAGGCAGCATCTTCCGCGCTGGTTGCCTGCGCTCCCCTGGCGCTCCTCACATTTGGGGGTGCGGTCTATAAGATCGCGACCGCCAATCCGAAGCCATTCGAAAACCACCCGACTGCTTCCTGGTTAGCTGTGCAGAAAGACCATCCGCGCGTAATACTGGCGCTCTTCGATGAATGGGACTACCGGCTGACGTTCGAGGATCGCAAAGCCGGAGTGAGTCTACCGAATCTCGACCGCTTACGGCAGAGCGCCCTGTTTGCCACAAATGCCCATTCACCCAAGCCCGCTACGATCTTCTCCGTGCCCGCTCTCCTCACGGGCGAAGACGTCGCGGACGTGCGCCCGGTGGGTGTTTCACGATTGGATGTGCGGCTTGAGGGACAGAAATCCTGGGCCAGCCTGGCTCAATTTCCAACTCTCTTCACGAGAGCCAGAGAGGCCGGTGTCAACGCCGCAGCCTTTGGCTGGTATCTCCCTTATTGCCGGCTGTTTTCCAAAGACCTGGTTTCGTGCGACTGGAATGGTATGGAGCTGCAATACAATTCCAAAGGCGTGTCTTTCGGTGCGGGCTTGGTCAACGAACCCCGCAGCCTGCTCGAGTTCAAGCTGCATTCGGGCGAGGAAGTCGCCTTTTGGTCGATTTTCGGTCAGGCTCTTGCTACCGAACATCGGGTTCGTACTTACGCCGCGGAGCAAACGAGCGTTCTGGAAGAAGCGGCCAATAACCAACTCGGCTTGTTGTATGTCCACTACCCGCTTCCGCATTCGCCCTATTTCTATGACACCAATAACGGCACGTTCGACCTGAACACGACTAAGTCCACAGGGTATCTGCAAAACCTGGCGCTTGTGGACAAGTCAGTAGGCGAGTTGCGCCGGCGATTGGAAGAGTCCGGGCTTTGGAATACGACGACCGTGCTCTTGATGACCGATCATAGCTCGCGGGCATCCGTACACCTCGACGGCAAAACCGACCCTCGCATTCCGTTCATTCTCAAGATGGCCGGCTCCGATGAAGGAATACAGGTCGACTTTCCATTCAATTCTCTTCTTACCGGGGATCTGGTCCTGGCGATTCTCGAGAAGAGGGTGTCGACTCCACAAGACGCCGCGCGTTGGATCGCTGCGCACGCCGAAAAGCAACCGCCGACGTTGCGGGCCAGAACCTTCAAGTAACCGACCGCCGCGCTTTAAGCCGGGTTAAGGTTGAAGGGCTTTGGCAGTGACGCCGCCTTCGACCGCCGATGTGATCCGGAAGTCTCCCCCGCCCTTCTCCTTGAACGAAATCGTGCCATCCTTGCGAGCCGTATACTCGCCTGGGAGAGGCTGGCCATTCTGCATTACGATGTACTTGCCCTGGACCAGGCCGCTGGCTACATGAAGCGCGAAGCCGGTATGCTGCGCCGAATAATCCATGGCCATCGTACCGCCCGCCGATGCCGAGAACACCGCGATATACGATCCGCCCGTGTCGGTAATCAGTACGCCGTAAACGCGGTTATCCCGTCCGGATGCCTGCCGGGCGTCTTGTTGAGTCAGTGTCGTGATTGTGGGTTTGCCGGTGGTGATCGGCTTGGTCGCCGGGGGCGAGTTCACGCTGGTCGTTGTCGCCGTCAGGACATTCAGAAAATAGTCGGTGGCGTTGCTGCTGGAAGGCGATTCGGCCACCAGCCAGTTCGGAAGCGTATCGGCGGGCCCTGCATCCATGGCGACTTCCCAGAGGTTTGCCCCGCCACTGCCTTGGGGTCCCAATTGATCGACATGGTAGGACCAGTTGCAACTAGAGTGGCTGTATATGACGGGCGACGTGTAGCCGAATGGGTCTGCGCGGCCGGTGTCGGCAAGGTTCACCCAATCGGATCCGGTCCACTGCCAAACGGTCTTGCCGGCGCGAGCATCGGTCTGGTAGTAGACCTGGCCTGCAAACGCTCCCGCACCGCCCGGCGATTTCCGGCCGCTGGTGAATGCCGTAGACCAGGGCTGATAGGTGGAACTGTTCGAACCGCAGCCGGAGATGGTGAAATGATCGGGATCCGGGACGCTCGCCACCGCGGTAAACCCGCAGGAACTGCCGTATGTCCGGTCAAACAGCCAATTGGGCCACCATTGCGAGTTGGTGCCGGCGGCGGCGACGGTGCCCGTGTCCATGCGGACCGACTCGCCGGCTTTCAGACCGTGAGAAGGCGCATAATAAACTGCCGGGTTGCCATTCGTCGCGGATTGAATGGGAACAGGGGTACAGGCGTTTCCGCCCACCGCCCGCACATTCGGAGACGCGGGAAGCACATGGCTGACAAAGAGACGGCCAGTGTCGTTATCTACAGTCGTCAGCGTAGCGTTATTGGTTGTCGTGTCTCCCGGACCCGGTTGCGCACCGTTCACGGTGGGAGCGTTTACCGTGTGGATCAGCCAGGACTTCTTGAAGTTCGCATCCATGGCGGAAACCTGGTCGAAGATCACGAGCGGATCGAACTTGCCGTATGTTGCCTGGAAATGAACTAACTCCCGAATAACTCCGTTATTCGCGGCAACCTTAGCGTGCGGGTTATCGCCCTCGCCGGCGTGGGAATTTCTATAGGCGCTGGTCAGGTCCTGCTTGATGTGCTCGTATCCCGTCCCGATCGCGAAGTTAGGTTGGCCGACGTCCGACACTTCCTTGTAGACATTACTATATTTGCCATCCGAATACAGTGAGCCCGACCAGATGCGCGATATCTGAAACTCATAACTGTTGAACTCGTGAAAGTATCGGCGCAGCGTGCGAAGCTGGCCGCCATCGTTGACTAACTTATTGCCGGCGGCATCCACACCGCAGGATGGCGAGTTGTCCTTCCAGCAGTCCGCCGGGTCGAAGATGGTCAACGTATTGCCGCCAATCGTGCGGCGATTGTAGTTGTTGTATACGTTGTCAATAATTGTGTACGGTTGGCTCTGGACCAGAGGGCTGTTCTTGAAAAGCGTGAAGGTGCCGGCATCGTCATGCCGGTGGTAGACGCCTTTGAGCGAACTGCTATAGGTGATGAAGGTATCGGTTGGGCCCCATCCCGATCTCAGGATGAGATCAGGTCCGAACTGGGCGGCCAAAGGGAGATCGGACGAATCGTGAGAGCCGGGACCATTGACGTAAGGATAGAACAGCAGCTTGTAGACGAGGCCCGTCACGCCACCGGAGCCCGAGTCCCAGTTACTGGGGGAGTCATTGTTCATCATCCAGACGAAATGAGGATCGGGAAAGCGGTCGTTCAGAATGGCGAGGCCGAAGTTGTCGCGGCCGGCGAACACGCCTGCATTACCGCCATCCCCGAAAGCGGCCATGCCGCCAGCGGGATTGCGCAGGTACACCTTGTACATGCCGGCATTCTTCACGGTCGGAAATTGAGAGACCCAGATGTTGTTGCGCCGGGCGGTGGCCGAGTCGAAGGCTTCGATCGCGCGTAGAAATCGGATGGTGCCGGCCCGCCAGTACGTGGGCCCCTCCCAGTTCATGGCGCCGCCCGTGAGGGCGTCCACGCTCTTCTTCAGGTTGTATTCATAGGTTTCTGAACAGCATGCCGCGGGATTAATCTGGATGCCTTCCCATAAATACCCTGCGCCCTCGTTGAGCATCGTAGCGCCTAAAGGATCGTCGCCAAAGAGCGCCAGGCCGGCTTCCATGATTCCGCTCTCGAGCCACGACGTGTAGTTGTGAAAATCCGACTCGCGCACGCTGTTATTGAACTGGCTGGACGACCTTGTAAGGGTAGAGGACCAGTAGACGGCTTTAATCTGGTCGCGGGCGTACTGGTCGTGGCCGTTGGCCAACAGCCAGTCGTTGCACCAATCGTAAAAATACGACCACTGGGCCAGCACGCGGCCGACCTGGCCTGTCTGGTCGACCCCGGTCAAAGTGGTGGAACCCAACATGCCGGAATCGGTGATGCTGGCATTTTTGACGGTCGTCCGATACGTCAGGGTGGTGGGCGACGGCACAGAGACGACGTTCACCGGTCCGCATAACGCATCGTCCTTGGCTCCCCAGACGGCGAAGTGGTACACCCCGGGAGTAATCGGTGGATTGGGCGCGGAGGAAAGCGTTGCGGTGGCGATGCCACTACTGTCGGTAGTTATCGATGTAATGTAATAGACCGGGCTACTAACATGGGAGGAACTCATGGTATTCCACAAAGCCTCGGCGTAAGGGTTGGCTGTCGAATCCTGTCCAGCCTTGTGGTAGATGGCATACAGCATCGCATACGCGAGCACGGAATTCAGGGCGCCTTCGTCGTTGGCATTGTAGAAGGTGGGGTTGGCCGAGGAGGCCAGTTTCTTCAACGACGCGAGGTCGGCGGATGCTGCGGCAAACGCTCGCTGTTGCACGGCGGTCAATCTCGGCTTACCGGGTTCCCAGGTGTCCGGGACGGTGTCATTCATCAGCAATCGAGGGTGAGTCGTAATGACGGAACGAGGATTCTGGCCGAACAAAGGCGTTAACAGGAAGGGTACGGCGAGAACAATTATGATTGCGAGTAATTGCAGGAAACGTTTCATTGTTCCTCCATCGTCTTGAAGGGAAAGTCCGGCCGGTGAAACGTCGAATGGGCCACGGCCGGTGGAAAAAAGGGCGCTTTTAGAATCCACAATTCGCCGCGTTCGCAGGACTGCTACAGGGTATCGCGAGGCGGTATCCTCAAATCCCCATAGTACCTTTGCAGCCCATAATACCATTGGCCGCGGCTATAGTGCCCTGGGCAGTCTCTCTGAAAAGATTGGGGGATCTACTGGACGTTCTGAAATCGACGCTCGCGAAAGCCCCGGCGTGATGTTACTCCACCGGCAGCTTTCGCGATCGTCTGAGGACTTACGGATGGACTTGCTGTGCGCCGACCGATACGAAGGTTCCGGGCGCGTTTTGGTTGTTGTACTCGGTAGCAATCCATGCCGGATTGCGTGCCGTATTCGACAACCGCACCTCGTCGATGCCGCCAACGAAGAACTGGTTGCCTGAGGCCCCCTCGCCGATAAACTTCGTGCTGACGTTATCGAGCGTCGAGTAGCCGGTGTGCCGCACTAATGAAACGGGACTGCCGTTGACGTATATGGATACCGAGTCTCCGGAGCCGTTCTTCGTGACGACGATGTGAGCCCAGGATCCGATCGACAGCAGGCCGGCGGACGTTTCTGCAACAGAGTTGTTTGTGCCCGTCAGCGCGACGGCGCCATTTCCATTGCCGTCATTACCAATTTCCACTTGCCACGAACCGGCATTGCCACCGGAACGTGTCGTAAACAAGCCGAAACGGGAATCGAGCGCTGCCGGGTTGACCCACGCTTCGACGGTGAAGGAACCGCCGACATTGAGCGTGGAATTCTGGCCTACATTGATCGCTTGGCCGGAGCCATTGAGGTTGACTGCTCCGCCGACTTTGCCGCTTGCTGCTGCTGGGGACAAAACGCCTACTCCGTTATTGCCTCCCAAACTGGAATCCGCCAGGTTCGACCCGTTAGCGAAGTGCCAAACACCTTTGAAGTTGATGTCCCACACGCCCGCCGGATTCTGCTGCTGGGAGGCGGAGGGGTTGCCGTAGTAGACGAAGATCCCCGTATCGGTGGCCGGAGAAAGCGAGGGAATTGTAACCCAGGCGGTGAGTTGCCCGGTTGCGCTGTTGTATTGTTCAACCTCGTGACTGAGCTTGGTAAGCCCGTCGGCGGCGGTGAAAAGAATATCACTGCCGTCGGTTTTAGCCATGGCTTGCAGGTTGGCGTCGGTGATCGAGACCAACACCGGGAAGCCGGTGATCGCCGAGGATCCCGAGACTTGCGTGTGATTGATTGTGAGGGCCTTGCGGCTACTCCAGGTGCCGCCCACTCCGTACCATGCAGGTCCGGAACTGCTGGAGCCTATGGCGAAGTTTGCGACAATCAATGCGGGCGCATTCACAGTGTAATTCTGGGGTGAAGTTGTTGCGATGAGCGCTCCGCCGAAACCGGAGAACTGATAGCCGGTCGAAGCTGTGGCGCTGATGCCCACTACGCTTCCGGCACTGACCCACATGGTTCCCGGGCTGATCGACCCGCCGGCTGCGGGGCTGGCTAAGGTGGTCAGCAGGTACTGAGTCGAAAACGCGGCGGTGTATGTGCCGCCGTTGGCTCCCGCGGTGACGGTATGCGAGGCGGCGCCTCCATCCGACCACGAGGAGAAGAGATAATTCACGCCGGTCGCTCCGCCCTGAGTGGCGGCCGCGATCGTGTGCGTGGAACTCGGGGTCCACTGGAAGGTGCAAGGCGAGGTGCATGCAGCGCCATCGACGACCAGGGAACGTCCGGCTGGCGCGCTGGTTACGATGTTGGATGTGCTTGAGGCCCCGGCGAAGTTCGCGATAACCGTTGCGGGCCCGTTCACAGTGTAGTTCTGCGGTGAAGTCGTTCCGGTTAGGGCTCCGCCGAAACCGGAGAACTGATAGCCGGTCGAAGCTGTGGCGCTGATGCCCACTACGCTTCCGGCACTGACCCACATGGTTCCCGGGCTGATCGACCCGCCGGCTGCGGGGCTGGCTAAGGTGGTCAGCAGGTACTGAGTCGAAAACGCGGCGGTGTATGTGCCGCCGTTGGCTCCCGCGGTGACGGTATGCGAGGCGGCGCCTCCGTCCGACCACGACGAGAAGAGATAATTCACGCCGGTCGCTCCGCCCTGAGTGGCGGCCGCGATCGTGTGCGTGGAGCTCGGGGCCCACTGGAAGGTGCACGGCGAGGTGCACGCAGCGCCATCGACGACCAGAGAACGTCCGGCCGGCGCACTGGTTACAGTGTTGGATGTGCCTGAGGCCGCGGCGAAGTTCGCGATAACGGTTGCGGGCCCGTTCACCGTGTAATTCTGCGGTGAAGTCGTTCCGGTGAGCGCTCCGCCGAAACTGGAGAACTGATAGCCGGTCGAAGCTGTGGCGCTGATGGCCGCTACGCTTCCGGCATTGACCCACATAGTTGCCGGGCTAACCGACCCGCCGGCCGAGGGGTTGGCGAACGTGGTCAGCAGGTACTGAGTCGAAAACGCGGCGGTGTATGTGCCACCGTTGGCTCCCGCGGTGACGGTATGGGAGGCGGCGCCTCCATCCGACCACGACGAGAAGAGATAATTCACGCCGGTCGCTCCGCCCTGAGTGGCGGCCGCGATCGTGTGCGTGGAACTCGGGGCCCACTGGAAGGTGCACGGCGAGGTACACGCGGCGCCGTCGACGGTCAGAGACCGTCCGCCGGGCGTACTGGTCACGATCGTGGATGCGCCGGCGGCCGCAGTGAAGTTCGCGGTAACCGACGCGGGTCCGTTCATCGTGACATTCTGGGGTGAGGTCGTTCCGGTGAGCGCTCCGCCGAAACCGGAGAACTGATAGCCAGTCGAAGCTGTGGCGCTGATGGCCACTACGCCTCCGGCATTGGCCCATGTGGTCGCCGGGCTGATCGACCCGCCGGCCGAGGGGTTGGCGAACGTGGTCAACAGGTACTGAGTATTAAACGCAGCGGTGTATGTGCCACCGTTGGCTCCCGCGGTGACGGTATGGGAGGCGGCGCCTCCATCCGACCACGACGAGAAGAGATAATTCACGCCGGTCGCCCCCGCCTGGTTGGCCGCCCCGATGGTGTGCGTGGAGTTCGGCGTCCACTGGAAGTTGCACGGCGAGGTGCACGCGGCGCCATCGACGACCAGAGAAAGTCCGGCCGGCGCACTGGTGACTGTGGTGGATGTGCCGGAGAATTCGTAGGCGCCCGCATCCAGTTTGCCGTCGCTGGCGCGGGGCATACTGCTCAGCGGGTGGACATACGAGAAGGTGGGAATGGCCGAATGGCTGACTCCATTACCGTCGACGTAGACCGGCGCCGCAAGGCCGATGTCGCGAAGCGGTGAAGCGGCCGTGAGTTGATAATTATACGAAGCAGCATCGACGAAGCCGGGAAGCGTCCCGGTCACGGTTTGGCTAAATCCTCCCGGAATCGATGCCGTGTTCGACATCCAGTTGTTACTGCCGGAGACGTTGGTAGTCCAGCCGGCCTGCACGATGGTGTCGCTGCCGTAAAACACGTTGTTGGCGGCGACGATCGCGGAATTGCTGGCGCTGGAACGCAGGAAGCCAATGCTGGAACTGCCGGCAATCAGCGTGTTGTTGATCAGGTAGAGAGTCCCATTGTGCGCTCCACCGATATCCTGTCCGAAAATGACAAACTTCGTCGTGTTGACGGTTCGGTTCGGCGTGCTGACCAGAATGTTGCCGATCATCGTCATGTTGCTGTTTGGATCAACCGTGGCCGCTCCGTCGAGGCCTTCGACTTCGCTCTCGGCGCCGAAGGCGATGTAATTGTAAAAGAGCTGTGTGTAGTGCGCTCGCGACTTTACGTTTTCGCCGCTGGTCGAATCGTGGATATAGCAGTAAGCGAAGGTCACGGTGTTGCCGGCAGTGACGTAGACGTTGTGAGACTGATCTGACCCGTCGCCGTTATAGGCAATCTCGGTGTTTTGCACCAGAAGGTTGTCCACGTTCGTCGTGCTGGTCATGATGCCCATGTCGTTGTTGTCCATCTTGCAGTTCGTGACCGTCACGTTCGCGTTCATCACGCGAAGACCGGCGCCGTTAGCGCCATTTCGTGCATTCGTGAATTCCAGGTTCTCGATATTGTAATACTGCCCTTGGATTTCCCAGTCGGCTCTAGGCCCGCCATTTCCGGACGTGTCCAACCCGGATCCGTCAATCACAGGACGGCCGCTGGCGCAAACGCCTCGCAGGGTAATCGGGCTGCCGGCGGCGCCGCTGGCGGACCAGATTCTCACTTCGTTATAGACGCCGCAGTGGATATTGACCACGTCTCCTGGCTGGAGAACGGGAAGACTCGCTAGCGTGAGGATAGGTTGCCCAGCGCCTACATCATAGGTAGTCGCGGCGCGTAAATTGGTGGGGAAGCTAGAGGAAAAGAGCCCGAGGAAGAGAAAGAGAGGAAGACCGGCCCCCAAACGATTGAACTTCAAACCAAAGGTGTTTTTCAAAGCGCTCTCCTGATGAAATCTGCTGCTACAAAAAACTAGCGGCTTGGGTTTAGGGCAGGCTCTGCACTTTTGGCCGGGTGCAGCGGCCTTGCCCACAGGGGAACCCCGTAAATTGGTACTGGTAATACCAGGTGAAGTATTGCGTAGCTTAACACCTTTCCCGTGAAGATTTGCTTCATTTAAGCCAAATTTACGTTTTTGGTAGGACTAAAGAACTAGGGTCTTGAGCGAGGAACTGTGAAAGTCAATACCATTGCATGGCGGCGGCGTTTAGCGCTTCAGATAGTCCTTTAGGAACAGGACGGTTAGTTGGCAGGCGAAAGCCCAGGCATCCTTTGACGCATATCCCACCCTGGGCAGGGCAAAGACGTCCTGGTTCGGTCTCACTAGGCCTCCGTTAGCGAGAATGGCGCACCGATGGCCGGCGGCAATGACGCTGGCGCGTGTTTCCCGACTCCAGTTATCGGAACGGCCGAACGGATAGGCAAAGGTGGCGGCGTCCTCCCCCGTTTCGGCGCGGATCAAGTCCCGGGCGGACTGTAGCTCGGCAAGTTGTTGAACAGATGTTTCCGCGGCCATGTTGCAGTGAGTATGGGTGTGGGAGCCGAACTCCACGCCTTGTCCGGCAAGATGCCGTACCTCCTCCCAGCTCAGCATCCCAAAACTGGTTTCGGCGAGTTTTTTCTCGCCCGGCAGCAGCACGCCGGCATCTTGAACCAGACGGCCGGCTGCACTGACGGGTTGGCGGCGAATCTCGCCCCGAAGTTCTTGCATGCGGCTGCCGCTGATCCGCCCGAAGTTCCAGAGAGCGTACAACTGGTTCAGCGGTAACCAACTGTCCTTACCGATATATGCTGTCGACAGGAAGATTGTATAGGGCAGTGAGTGGCGTTCCAGGATCGGATGCGCCACGGTGGCATTGTTCCTATAGCCGTCGTCAAACGTGAGGACCACTGCTTTCTGGAGCGGTTCGCCGCGTTCCAGCCGTTCGAGCAAGTGGCGCAGCGAGATCACGGGATAGCGGCGCTTCAGCATCCGCACGTGCCGATCGAAATCGTCAGGGGTGAGATGGAAGTCGACTTCGGGAGGCAGGCGCGAGTCACTGCAAACGCCGTGATACATGATGACGGCCGCGGCATTAACGTTGATACAGCGCGCTACGAGCAGTTCGAGGCCGGAGTAGTAGAACAACCAGAACAGAATCCGCTTCACTCCGGCTTTCCAACGGGGGCGCGCCGTCATGGAGTTCTCAGGAGACTGCGGCACAGAGCTTCGTAATTGCCGACGCCGACAACGCTCTTCACGGCCACGCGAGCGGCGTGGGATGCCCTAGCCCGGGCAATCAAAAGGGAATCGCGGCGCGCATATCCCTCGATGGTCTGCAGGCCGGTATGACTGGTGACAGAGAGCCGGGGAACCGCATATCCGCCCGTCATTAGTCCGGCATTCGAGGTGCAAACCCGGCGGTAGCCGGCGGCGCGGGCGCGGTCCAACACCTGGCCGTCCATCCGGCCGCCGGGCAAGGCGAAGGTCGTGACTTCCGTTCCCAGTAGCTGTTCGAGACGCTCTTTCGATGCGATGAGCTCGCGGTCCAGGGCTTCCCTCGAAAGGCCGGCCAGCAAGGTATGGGTGAAGCCGTGCGAACCGATCGACATACCGTTGGATGCCATCTCCCGCAACTGCGACGCATCGATCCGCCCGGCCTTACCGATCCAATCGGCGACGATGAAGAAGGTGCCGCTAAAACCGTGTTTTACCAATAGCGGATAGACGGACGTGTAATTGGAAAGATGGCCATCGTCGAAAGTGAAGGAGACGCCGCGCGGTCCGGAAACCTTCTCTATCGAACTGATCGAATAGTTGAGTTCCACCAGGCGCTTCACGTGCAGCGCGAAGGAATCCATCGATAGAAAATATCGGCGTTCCGGGCCAGGCACGCCGGCGATCTCATCGTCCCGGTCGTAAAAACCGTGATAGATGAGAATGGGAACGCGATTTTTCATTCCTCCCAACACATAAGGCATTATCGCCGCAAGCGCGTAAGGCGTCCACCTCGCAGTGGTTGTGGACGCACGTGCTACTATGACGGCTTCGACCGGCATGATGCGCGTTTCCGTCGTAACGACTGCTTATCCGACTCCGGAAGAACCGAACCGAGGGGCCCCGATCTGGGCGACCCTGGAGAAGTTCCAAGGCAAGGTCGATTTCGAAGTGAACTGCTCGCTGGCGCGGAGTCCGCAGTGGGTCCGAAACGTCCTTCGACCGCGGAGCTACCTGGTGTATCCGGGGAGTGTCGATACGGAGGCGAGTCCCGGAATGCCGGCTTGCATTCTGGACTACTTTGCGGTGCCTGGTATCACGAGGTGGTTCAACGGGCGCCTGCTCGCCCGAGCTTTGGAGCGCCGTGTTCTCGAGCGGCGGCCAGACGTCATTCTGGCGTATCGCATCTATCCGGATGGGTACGCGGCCGTAGCTGTCGGGAAGTGGCTCGGCATTCCCGCCGTGATCAGCTCGCGCGGTTCGGACCTGAAGAAACTGCCGCCCAAAGGGCTGGTCCACCACGACACGGTCGAGGCGTTGCGGGGTGCGGCCGCGGTGCTCTGCGTGAGCGAGGACCTGGTAAGCATCGCGCGTTCACTCGGTGCGAAGAACATTCATCTGATACGCAACGGCGTCGATCGCTCGATCTTCTATCCGGTCGAGCAGGCGGAGGCGCGCAGTGTCCTGGGCATCCCGACAGCCGAACGCCTGATCACGTTTGTCGGCAATCTGGTCCCGGTAAAGAATGTGCCGCTGCTGCTGAATGCGATCCGGATCCTGAAGGACGCCGGCGAGGTCTGGCACGCCGCGCTGATCGGCAAGGGTCACGATGAGGCCCAATTGAGGGCGCTGACTGAACAATTGAGAATCGCGGCGCAGGTGAGCTTCCTCGGACGCCTGCCTGCCCGGGAGATCGCGACATGGTTGAATGCCTGCGACTTGTTCTGTCTGCCGAGCGAAAGCGAGGGTCTCCCCAACGTGGTGATCGAGGCGCTGGCTTGCGGCCGCAACGTCGTCGGGACGAGGGCCGGCGGGATCCCGGAACTGCTGAACGAAGAATCGGGCATCGTGGTGCCGCGGGGCGATGCGAAGGCACTGGCGGCGGCCATCTCGGAATCTGGAAAGAAGCAGTGGGATCGGGCAGCGATCGAGCGGTCGTACCCATCGTCGTGGGAAGACATTGCGGCCCAGACGATCGCGATCTGCCGGGATGTTGTAGCGTAGGCCTGAGGCCTACGCTATGCCGAGCGAACGCCGAAATCTCCTGCGGAAACGGACTTTTTCACAGCTTCTAAACGGAGCGGTTGCTGTTAAGCATTCACCTGTGGCGCCTGAATCTCCTTGCTGACCAACGCCGCTTCTCGTTGACCGGGGACCAGTGGAAGGCTTTTGTGACTGCCTTGGATCGTCCGGCCCAGTCCAAGCCACGCTTGCATCGCCTGTTTGCCGAGTCCAGCGTTTTGGAGCAGCAGCGATACTAATTCAGTAGGAGATCCGCTCGACTTCGTCGAGTGAAATTTCATCGCCGCGGCGGTCGTACAGGCCGGTCGTGCGGGATGATTCGTGGCTGGCCATCTGTTGCGCCACTTCGAGACGGCCGCCATTTTTCAGATAGTTGGTAATGCCCGTGGCGCGGAAGCTGTGGCATCCGATCCTGGTCGCGATGCCCGCCTCCCCTGCCCTGCGGCGGATCATGTGATGAATGTTCGACTGATTGATCGGCCGCCGCACCAGGACGCCGTTGCGCCACGAGCGAAACAGCGGACCCTCCGGGTCGTCACCGAGGGCGGCCGCTTCGATGTACGCGTCCAGGAATTCTTCCAACCGGTGATGCGCCGGCATCTCGTTCACCTTGCCGCCCTTCTCGTGCAGGCGGACCCAACCGCGGCGACCCTGGACATAATAATCCTCGACCCGCATGGCGACGGCGGCGCCGACACGCGCGAAGGTGTAGGCCATGAGTCCGATTAGCGCCCGATCGCGGAGGCCCAGGAGGGTGTCGATCTCGATACTGTCGAGGAGGTCGCGCATCTCCTCGGTCGAAAGGACCGGCGTCTTACCGCGCTTTACGGAATGCTTCGGGCCGCGGACGGATGCCGCAGGGTTATACGGCAGCAATTGGCCGACAATCAGCCAATCGAACAGCATGCGGATGGCGGCCAGGTGCTGCTTCACCGTGGGACGCGAATGGTCGCGTCCCAATTCCTGCAGCCAGGCAGCCACATGGATGGGCTGGATGCCGGCGATCTCGGTGAGGCCATTGCGCAAACACCAGGCGGAGAATCGTCCGGCGGCGCCGAAATAGGCCCGTCGGGTATTGGGATTGGGGATGTTGGCGGTGAAGAACTCCCAGAATCGCCGCGCCGCGTGGTCGTTGGCCAGGAACAGGACGGGCGGCATCTGGTTGGTGGGGACCAGGCTGTTCACTCCCCAAGTATATCTGATAACGTCCTTTAGCAGCTATTTAGAATGAGCCATATTTTGAAATGTGGAACGAACGTTTCACAACGAAGTGAATATGGGCTATTCTGAAACGTGCCTGCCGTTCCCGCGTATTTTCATCGTCTTGGCGACGCCTGCGAGGTGTTTGGGCGATTGGACAACGACTGGGTGGACCGGTCGACCGTCGAACAGGTCCTCGGCGTCTCTAAGACCGTAGCCTGGCGGATCCTGCGGCGTTGTGGCGCTGTCGATGGACCCGGCAATACGCTCATCTGCCGGCGTGACGAACTGGTCGCGGCCTTGCGTCGCCTGCAGGAGACCGGCCAGTTCGAGCGGGAGAGCCGGCGGCGGGAGCGCTTGACCGGATACCTCGAGCGGCTTGCCGAGGTCGGCCGATCCCGCCGGACCACGGTCGCCACCGAGGACCGGGCGATGGACCTGATCAACACCCGCTTCGAGCGCCTGCCTGCCGGTATCACGTTGACACCAAAGCACCTTTCGATCGATTTCTCGTCGCCGGAGGAGTTTCTGCAAAGGGTCGGATCCGTCATTTTCGCGCTCCAGAACGATTACGAAGCCGTTCGCGCCTTCATCGAGTCCGGACCTAAGGCGCCGTAAGCACTTCCCTGGCCCACTGCTTCTGCTCTTCATCGGCATCCGGACTTCGCAGGATCTCTTCGGCGAACTGGCGGTCTCGAGTCTGACCGGCCCGGCGCAGGGCCTCGCGTTCTTCGCGAAACTGCCGGTAGGAGTCGCCGGCAAAACACTTAGGAACCGTGGACAGCAGGAATCCAAGGGGCATGCGGATGCCAGGCTTTCCGGCTTTCAAATCAACGAAATGCACGATTTCCGCAACTTCGGCCGTGGAAGCGTTCTCTTTGCAGCGATGCCACAACTCGGCTGCGGCGTCGTCGTCGACGTCGGGAATGTGCTTCCGCAGGGCGGCGACGATCGGCCCCAGGAAAGACGCCGCTGACTCGCCTTCGTTCCTAATTAACTGCCTATTCTTTATATGTGAGAGCGTTGCAGGTGCACCTGATTGAGGGTTGGCGAGTGCACCTGATCGGTCTGATTCGAGCGCACTTGTTGATGCAGCGAATGCACCCGAACCAGGCGAACTCGTTTTAGATGCAGTTGAATCAGGTGCACTCGATTCAAATATCTGGCGATCCAGAAAGGGTTTACCCGTGGCTGGATCCACGAACGCCACGCCCCGGTTGCGGATCACGTGCGTCAGTCCCCCGCCCTTCCGCCGCCGAAGGATCTCGCGGAAACTGTAGACTACATACGTCCGGCCGTCGGTATAGCTGAAGCCGGGCCGCTCCTCGATCGCGAGCTTGGCTACCAGCGAGCGGACGTTCGCTTTGCAGTTGCTGTAGGCCATGCGGGAAAGGTCGGCCAGAGTGCGGAGTCCGATGGTCAGGATCCGGGACTCTCCTTGATAAGGCTTCCCTGCCCTGTACATCGCGTCATAAACAGCCTGCTCGGCCAGCGAATGGCCATCCTGGACGGTAGTCGCCTCGCGGATCCGCACCTTACGACGAAACACATAATCAGGTGCACTCGATTCTCCCTCATCCCAATCAGGTGCTCTCGTTTGGACTGCATCTATATCGACCGCACTCGCTGTAGACGGCGCCAATTCAGGTTCAGGAGCAGGTATTTCAAGCGCACTTGGTTCAACTGCAGCAAGAACAGGAGCATCTGATGTAAGTGCAGGTATAACAGGTGCACCTGTTTCGATATGATCGAGTGCCGGCACCGCTACCGAATTATCCCGAGTCAGAAAGCTGCAGAACCCGGACATCCCCGTGGTTCCGGCCAACTCCTCGAGACTGATGGGCTCCAGCTTACGCTTCTGCCGGGAGCGAGAACTGCCGCTCATTCAACTGTCCTTTGAGGTGGACCAGAAGCTGATCGGCCACCAATTTGTAATCTTCCACGGCTTTGCACTTCGGGTCGAAGTCCAGTAGGAACTTGCGGCCGCGGGTCGCCTTCGGCACTGTCGAATCTGTCCGCACCGAGGGGAGCAGGGGAATGTTGTACTCCCGCGACAGGGACTGCAGGCTGTCCAGAATGACGTCGGTCATCTGCAGTCGGCGATCAACCTGGACCGGCAGGACCGCGACGGGCTGGATGCTCGCCTTGAACAGCCGGTTGAGCGTGGCCGAGGTCTGGATCGCCGCATAGGCGCCCTGCAAACTGAGCGGATCCATGGTCAACGGAATCAGGATCTGCTGGGAGTACATCAGCGCGCAGCTCTGGAGCAGGGAAATGGCCGGCGGGCAGTCGATAATGATGGCGTCGTAGTCCTTCTCGACCGGCGTGAGCAGAACTTGAAAAATCAATTCACGGCCCGTGCGCGGGGTGAGAATCCCTTCAATATCAGTAGTTTCCCGATTACTGCACAGGACGTCGATATTGGGGTGCGCGGCCACCAGGCAGTCCTTGAACCGGTAATTAGAGATCACGAAACTGTACAGGTAATTGGCAGCCTTCAGGCCCAAAGTCGCGCCGATCGAGCCCTGCGGATCGATGTCGATCAGCAGAACTTTCAGACCCCTTTCGGCAAACTCGCGGGCCAAGCTGAGCGTGGTGGTAGTCTTGGCCACGCCGCCTTTCTGATTAGCGATTACCAGTCGAATCACTCGGTTCCTCCGTCAGTACATTCCGCGCGACTTCTACATCTGTCATAGTCCACTGTAAGTATCCGTTGTCCGGATTCACGTCGGGCCCCGGTATTTTTCCTGCTTTAATCCAGTTATGCAAAGTTCTCTTCGTAATTCCCAGAATGCGCGCTACTCTGGCTGAAGTGAGAATATCCTGGCTAGTGGCTCCGCGGCGCATTAACAATCATCCTATTTTACTTACTCAGCGAAAACAAGCAAAAGTGTGAAAATGACGATTAAAGTGGGAATGTAATATGGACCAGTCGCCGATAGTCAGTATCGTGACCCCGTCTTACAATTCCGGCCGATTCCTCGAACGGACGATCGAAAGCGTGCTGGCCCAGGATTACCCACATATTGAATACATCGTTATGGACGGCGGTTCCACCGACGACACGGTTTCGATCCTCGAGCGCTACCGCGGCAGGTTGGTCTACTTCTCGGCAGAAGATAAAGGACCGGCCGACGCGGTGAACCAGGGTTTCCAACGCTCGACCGGCGCCATCCTCGCCTGGCTCAATGCGGACGACGAGTATACGCCCGGCGCCGTGACCACCGCAGTCCGACACCTGACCGAACACCCGCAAGCCGGCGTGGTCTACGGCCAGGCTGTCTGGATTGACGAGAGCGGTGCCGAAATCGGACCGTACCCCACGACCTCACCCTACCGGGAAGGGATGTTCGAACAGGAATGCGGCATCTGCCAGCCGGCCGCCTTCCTGCGCCGCGGTGCTTTCGTCGACTCCGGCGGCTTCAAGCTCGACCAGAACTCGTGCTGGGACTACGATCTTTGGATCCGCATCGCGCGCAAGCACCGATTCCTCGCCGTGCCGGAGACCCTCGCGCGGTCCCGCATGCATCGCGGCAGTATCACGCTGGGCGGCCGCCGCAAGGTATTCGAGCAGAACATCGCGCTCTTGCGCCGCGAATACGGCTATGTGCCGGTCAACTGGGTTTACGGGTATCTGACGTTTCTCCGCGACGGCCGCGACCAGTTTTTCGAGCCGCTGCAGCACTCGGCTCTCACGTATGTGGGCAGCCTGGCGGTAGGCAGCTACTATAATTACCGCCACCTCTGGCGCTACTGGCGCGAATGGGGTTCGCGGCTGCGGCGTTTGGCCCGCTGACCGGCCGGTGCTACCATCAGTTTTTCCATGTCCCAGAAGAAGGCCCTGATCACGGGCATCACCGGCCAGGACGGTTCCTATCTCGCGGAGTTACTGCTGTCCAAGGGCTACGAGGTCCACGGGATTGTCAGGCGGGTGGCCCTCGAAGATCCGCAGAACCGGCTGAACCGCGTGGAAGGAATCCGCGACCGCCTGAGGCTGCACGCAGCGTCGCTGGAAAGCTATGCCAGCCTGCACCAGGTCGTGGACACGGTCCGTCCGGACGAGTGTTATCACCTGGCGGCACAGAGCTATGTCAGCTACTCGTTCGACGACGAGTTTTCCACGCTGCAAACCAATATCAACGGCACGCATTATCTTCTCGCCGTGTTGAAGAACCTTTGCCCCGGCTGCCGCTTGTACTTTGCCGGATCGAGCGAGATGTTCGGCAAGGCCGACGAAGTACCGCAATCCGAGAAGACGCGGTTTCACCCGCGCTCCAGCTACGGCATCAGCAAGGTTGCCGGCTTCGACCTGACCAGGAATTATCGCGAGGCGTACGGCATGCACGCTTCCAGCGGGATCCTGTTCAATCACGAATCGCCACGGCGCGGCTACGAATTCGTGACGCGGAAAATTACCGCGGGGGTTGCGCGGATCCTGGCGGGCAAAACTCGCCAACTGCGCTTGGGAAACCTGGACGCCAAGAGGGACTGGGGCCACGCCAGCGAATATGTCGCCGCCATGTGGCTGATGCTGCAGCAGCCGTCGCCCGACGATTACGTGGTGGCGACCGGGGAAACCCACTCGGTGCGCGAATTCGTCGAATTGGCCTTTGCTTATGCCGGCCTCGATTCCGCGGAGTACGTGGTCACCGACACCGACCTCTACCGGCCTTCGGAAGTCACATTGTTGCAAGGGGATGCGTCGAAGGCCCGCCATGTGTTGGGGTGGAATCATCAGATCGGGTTCCAGGAACTGGTGCGCGAAATGGTGGTCAACGACTGTTGTTTGCAGGGCCTCACGGACTTTGTCCCGCATGAGGCCGTGAAGTCGCTCTAAAGTATTTCCGCAGTCACGCCGATACATGGTCGTGACGTCGCGGATTCTAGTCTTCACTTTGCTCGCCCACAGCCTGGCGCTTGCCGCCGAGCGTCCGAGCTCGCAGATCCCTCTCTTCTTTATTCCGAGCGCGGGGCAGGGGCCCGAGTCGGCAAAGTTCGTCGCGAAAGGCTCCGGCCTGACGGCCGCATTTTCTCCCGACCGCGTGGCTTTCCGCATAGGCGGCACCGCCATCGAGATGGTCTTCGAGGGCGCCGATCCGCAATGCCGCGTCGAGGGCAGGGAACGGCTGGCCGGCCGGGCCAACTTCCTGCAGGGCACAGGCGAACGCTGGCGAACGGATGTTCCCATGTATGGGTCCGTCTTCTACCGCGAGCTGTACCCCGGCGTCGACATGCGATACGGGAGCAACGGCAGAAATCTGAAGTCCGAATTTATGATCGCGGCGGGAGCGGATGTTTCGGACATCCAAATTCGCTATGCGGGTGCCCGCGCGACTCGCATTGCGGGAGACGGTTCGCTGGTAATCGGGATCGACGGCGAGGAACTGCGCGAGGAGAGGCCTGTGGCATACCAGCAGCGCGGCGGACGGCGCATTCCGGTCGAAGCCCGGTATTCCCTGGCTGCGGACGGGACCGTGGGTTTCATCGTAAACAGCTACGATTCGTCGCTGCCGCTGATTATCGACCCGGTGATCTCGTACAGCACGCTGCTGGGCGGTTCGTCTTCCGATGCGGCGATCTCGCTGGCGGTGGATGCCTCGGGCGCGGTCTACCTGGCCGGCTTCACGGCGTCCTACGATTTTCCGACCGCCAATCCAGTGCAGAATCTGAACGGCGGCGGCAACGATGTCTTCGTCGCCAAGTTGAATCCCGCGGGAACGGCGCTGGTGTATTGCACATACCTCGGAGGCAGCGGAGACGATCGGGCG
>Ga0207695_10001603_pt1 | contig 36738 bp, 33 predicted proteins | sample KBSC54metaG_FD_184354 | JGI IMG/M metagenome (GOLD analysis project Ga0207695, IMG submission 184354) | Corn rhizosphere microbial communities from Kellogg Biological Station, Michigan, USA - KBS C5-4 metaG (SPAdes) (version 2) | ecosystem: Host-associated > Plants > Roots > Rhizosphere > Soil... | reverse complement strand
GGGAAATTATTGTAACTTAGAAAAAAATTGTCATATGGCGCAGATGGACGCTAAACAGGCGGAAAAGATCTCCAAGGCTCTTTCCGACCCAACAAGGCTAAAAATCCTCAGCGAGATCAAAAAAAAGAACGACTGGCTTTATTGCGTCGATCTTTATGACAATATCAATCTGGCGCAGCCTTCGATCTGTCACCATCTCAAACAGCTGACCGAGACCTCGATCATCCTCCCCGAAAAAGAAGGCCGCAATATCAAGTACACGATGAACAATGAGGTTATTGATGAGTATATAGGTTTTTTACAAGGATTGAAGAAATAGGTTTTGAACCGTGGGAGTGGGGGAGTTGGACTCCGGTGGGTGGACTGGTGGTGTGAACCGCGGGACGGCCTAACCCGGGAGTTTGGCGGGTGGGGGTATAAGCGTTAACCCTGAGGGGAAGAAAAAAGGAAGATTTATGCATTGAAATATTTAAATGTTTTGTATCTTTGTGATCTGTTAGGGCCCCGAAGCCCTTTTTATAGGAAGGACATATTGAAAGATTTAAATGGATTAATTTAAAAGACAGTATTTATGAACTTGAACAACAATTGTTTAACTCCGGATGGGGATCAGTTCTCTTCCCCCTTGCTGGACGAAAGGACTAAAAGCTTCGGCCGCAATTTCCTTTACACCGTCGTTGCTTTTGCCACCCTTTGTATTGTTTCTTACCTGATTAACGCGTAAGATGGGATGTTCCCAGCCTGCGGGAATTGGTCCTGGCAGGCGAAGGGGATCTCCGGGGGAGGCAAAAGCCGAACAGAAAGTGTATCGAAATTGAACACTATTTTCAGGTAGTGTTTTTGTAATCAATTATTCGCCAGTCGCTTACGCGGCTGGCATTTTTTTTAGGAGATTGTGGGTGATTCAACCGGCGACCGGTAAAAAACTTCAACCACATGCTGTTCAACTATTTTAAGATTGCCTGGCGCAATATGATAAAGAGCAAGACCTTCTCCTTCATCAATATTTTCGGTCTTGCTGCGGGGCTTACCTGCTGTATGCTGATCTCCATCTATCTGCTGCATGAGTTCAGCTATGACCGTAATCAGCCGGATGTGAAGAATGTCTACCAGATGGCGACGACCTTTATCATGAATCATAAAGAGTTCACGCTGGCGAATGTGCCCGCTCCGATGGGCTCCACGGTGAAGAAGGAGTTTCCGCAGGTGCGGCAGTATACGCGGCTGTTGCAGCTGGCGACCTTCGAGGACAAGACGATGCTGCAGTACAAGGCGCCCGGTGGTCAGCCGGTATCTTTTTATGAGGGCAAGGGGTTTCTTGCCGACTCGTCTTTCTTCCGGATGTTCAGCTATCATTTTATCGAAGGCGATGCGGCTACCGCGCTGGACGCACCCAATACGATGGTCATCAGCGAAGCGATCGCTCACAAGCTGTTCGGCTCTGCCGCCGCGCTGGGCAAGTCCGTCCATATCAGCAGCGGGACCGATGGCGACCGCGATCTTGTCGTAAGAGGAGTGTTCCGTCCGTCGGACGAGCCCACGCATCTCGACGCCAGCTTTTTTCTGAGCTTTGGCGGCGGGGGGATGGAGGATTTTATGCGCAGGCAGGAGAACGATTTTGCGACCAATAATATGTTCACGGTCTATCTCCGCCTGGAGCCGGGCATGAATCCAAAGACACTCGAGTCGAAGTTCCCGGCCTTTCTCGACAAGTATGCCGGAAAGATGATGAAGGAGATGGGATTTGAAAAGCGTCAGTTTCTTATACCCGTGCGGGATATTCATCTGCGGTCGGACGTGCCGGGCAATGTCACGGCTCCCGTCAGCAAGTCCTACCTGTATATACTCGCTTCGATCGCAGTCTTTACGCTGCTGATCGCGTGTATCAATTTTATGAATCTTGCCACAGCCCGCAGCGCGCGGCGGTCGGCGGAGGTTGGCGTGCGTAAGGTGCTGGGGGCGGTGAAAGGGTTGCTGATCGGGCAGTTCCTTGGTGAGTCGGTACTGATGAGCAGCATCGCCTTTTTCCTGGCCTGGGGGCTTACCGTGTTGTTGTTGCCGATGTTCTGCGAGATCACGAACCGGTCGTTGTCGCTCTCTCTGCCGGAGCATCTTCCGCTGCTGGCGGGATTCTTCGGACTGGCGATCCTGTCGGGGTTGCTGGCGGGGATCTATCCGGCCTTTTACCTTTCCTCTTTCCAGCCCGCAAAGGTCCTGAAGGGGAAGTTCACCAATTCCCTGGCGGCTATCTGGCTGCGGAAGGGCCTGGTAGTATTCCAGTTCATCATCTCGGTGACCCTGATCGTGAGCACGGTGGTGATCAATGACCAGATGCAGTATATGCGGAACAAGGACCTCGGGTTCGATAAAGAGTCGCAGATCGTGGTGCCGCTGCGCAGTGCAGGAGCCAAGCAGCTGTGCAGCGCGCTGGAGAATGAGTTCCGGAGAAACCGGCAGGTGATCAATACCGGCGCTGCCAACTATTATCCCGGGATCAACAATCCTTCGGACAACCTCATCTACAGGGATGGGCAGATGCAGCAGGAGGCCAAGCGTACGCGGATGAACTATGTCGACTTCGACTATCTGCCCACGCTGGGACTACAGGCGGTGGCAGGGCGGCTGTTCAGCAGGGAATTCCCGGCTGATACGACGAGGATCATCCTGAATGAAAGCGCGGTGAAGGCGATGGGGTTTGCTTCGCCGGCTGATGCGGTCGGCAAAAGGGTGCACAATGATTTCAGGGCGAATGCCTATACCATGGAGGTTGTAGGAGTGGTGAAGGATTTTCATTTCGAGGATCTTCATCTGCCGATAACGCCCTATGCGATAATGACGAGCAGGGGGCCCAGCAGCTATATCGTGGTGCATGCCCACGCGGGTGAGCCGGGCGCTTTGCTGAAGTCGATGGGCGAGGCCTGGCACAGGCTTAATCCGAACGAGCCGTTCGAATATTCTTTCCTGGACGAAGATTTTCAGAAGAACTATGATTCGGAAGAAAGGCTTTCGACTATGATCCGGTATTTTACGGTAATGGCTATCCTCATATCCTGTCTGGGACTGTTCGGGCTGGCGAGCTTCAGCGCCGAGCAGCGTATCCGCGAGATCGGTATCCGGAAGGTGCTGGGGGCCAGCGTTTCGGGTATCGTACTATTGCTCTCAAAGGATTTCCTCAAGCTGGTAGGAGTCGCAATGCTGATCGCCTGTCCGCTGGCATGGCTGGTCATGCACAGGTGGCTGCAGGATTTTGCCTACAGGACTCCGATCAGCTGGATGGTGTTCTTTATAACTATCCTGACTACGCTGATGATTACCTTATTCACCGTCAGCTGGCAGGCAGTCAGGGCGGGGCTGGCTAATCCTGTGGAGAGTCTCAAGGTTGATTAGCCTTTTTGATCGAGTCCTCTCTTCTCTTTTTTTCCTTCTTTTTAAAGAAGCCCCTCAGCAGGAAGTTGTGCTGGGCGGCTTCCATATTTTCGTCCAGCTTTTTGCTGCCGCTTTTCAGGTTCTTCACGGTACTGCTGATGTTCGAAGACAGCGTGGTATCGTGGAGGAGCTTGCCCAGGGCGCCCTTGCCGCTCTTGATCCGGGAGGAAATGTCCGCGAGGTTTCCGGTGATGATGGCGGCGTTGTCCGCGGAGGTCTTGAGGCTGGCCATGATGGCGTCCGTTTCGATGGGGATATTCGAGCGAAGAGAGTCGCCGTTCTGTACGATCTGCTGCCCCGGGGTGCCTGCCGTGATGGTAACGACCTTGTCACCCATTAGCCCTTCGGAGCCGATGCTGGCGCGGGCGTCCTTTTTGATGAACTTCTGCACCTTTTTCTGGATGATCATGTCTACCTGTACGGTGGTGTCGGTGACGAGGCTGATGGCGTCGACCGTGCCTACGTCGATGCCGCCGAGGCGGACGTTGGCGCCGTTCTTCAGTCCGCTGACGGAGTTGAACAGTGCATAGACGTGGAACACTGAGCCGAATTTATTCTTCTGCTGACCGATATAGTAAATGCCGCCGACGATGATGACGAGGGCTCCGACGGAGAAGGCACCCAGCTTCCATTTGTAATTTTTTTCCTTTGGCATGTTTATTCGTTTGTGGCCAGGGGCCGGTTAGTAAAAGAAGGTTTTTATCCATTCGTCGTCCGAGCGTTCGAGCTCTTCATAGCTGCCCTCGGCGTAAACCGCTCCGTCCTTTAGCATGACGATGCGATCGGCAGTGGCCTTTGCGCAGAGCATGTCGTGGGTGATGATGATCGACGATATCTTGTATTTGTCTTTCATTTTGCAGATGAGCTCGCTGATCTCGCGGGCGGTGCCGGTGTCGAGGCCGGTAGTAGGCTCGTCATAGAGCATTATCTGCGGGCGGAGGATCAGCGTGCGGGCGAGCCCGATGCGTTTGCTCTGTCCGCCGGACAGCCTGGAGGGCATCTGGTCGATGGAATCGGACAGGCCTACGTCTTCCAGCGCCTGCATGATCGCTGTATCTACCTTTTCCCGGGTCATCTTTTTTTTGTGCTGGCGCAGGGGGAAGGCGAGGTTCTCCCGGACAGTCATGGAGTCGTAGAGGGCGGAGTTCTGGAACAGGAAGCCGACGCGGACGCGCATGGCGTTGAGCTCGTCATAGCTGAGCCGGGATATGTCCTGGCCGAAGAGCTCTATTGTGCCGGAGTCTGGTGTTTCGAGGCCGACCATGCATTTGATCAGGACGGATTTTCCCGAACCGGATTTGCCGAGGATGACCAGGTTCTCTCCTTTATAAACGTACATGTCTACTCCGCGCAGGACGTCGTGGTCTTTGAAGGATTTGCAGACGCCTTTGATGATGATGATGGGTTCGCCTCTTCCGCTGCGCTCCGGCTCCGGCTCGGTGGGCTGGAGGTTGGGGTCTGCAGTGGTCGGGGGTGGGTTTTCCACGGGGGCTGTCCCGCCCGGGGCGGTCTCGCCGGCGGGTAATGAGGCCTCGTTGGGGAAATCGTTTTTCATTGGGTTAATATCGTTGGTTTCTTCTTTCATCCGTTAGTAATTATTTTTAAATGGTCGGATGGAACCTTTCGGTTTCATGTTCTTTAGCTAAGGAGGTCTGTTATCTGTGCTGCGATAAGGTCGATGATAAAGACGGCCAGGGACGAGGCGACTACGGCGGAGTTGGCGGCTACCCCTACGCTTTCTGTTCCGCGCCTGGCGTTGTAGCCTTTATAGCAGCCGATGATGCCGATGACCCATCCAAAGAAAAATGTCTTGACGATGGCCGGGAAGACGTCGATGAACTCCAGGTGCTGCATGGCGGCCACGAAGAAGTGCTGCAGCGAGGTCTTGTCGTGGATGTTCATTGCGATATAGCCACCGAAGAGCGCGATGATGTCTGCGTAGATGGCGAGCAGAGGCACCATCAGTGTCGTGGCGATGGTTCGGGTGACCACGAGATAGTGGTAGGGGTTGATGGCGGAGACCTCCATGGCGTCTATCTGTTCAGTGACGCGCATGGAGCCCAGTTCGGCGCCCATCCGGGAGCCGATCTTCCCGGCGCAGATGATGGCCGTGACGACGGGACCTATCTCCCGGATGACGGAGACGGAGACCATGCCGGGTATCAATGAAATGGCGCCAAAAGACGCCATCGAGGGGCGGGTCTGGATGGCCAGGACGACGCCCATGATAAAGCCGGTCAGCCCGATGAGAAAAGTCGATTTGTAGCCCACGAGATAACACTGGTAAAGGATCTCGCGGATCTCATAGGGAGGTCTGACCAGCTCTTTAAAGAAACGGGCCATGAACGCGACCATATCGCCGGCGTTATAGAAGAAAGTTTTGTTGAGAGATGATTGCATGTATCAGGATTTGGTTCCTACTGACTAATGAGTTCAATTATCAATCCAGACCGTCGCCGCAGTTGGTTTTCGATCATTTGTAGCCGGTTGATCGATGGACTGCGGGCCTGAAAGGCGCTGTGGCGGCCGAATTGGCCTGATCGTACGCTGTACAAAGAAAATTGGCACGAGCTTGGGTTTGCTAAAAATCGTAGAAATACTTCCCCAGTACTATCGTAATTCTGAATCCATTATCGCTTACATTTGACCATTGTATGATACTGATCGTGGATGACAAGCCCGAGAACATCTTTTCGCTCAAAACCATACTGGAATTACATTCATTTCCCACAGACACGGCGTTGAGCGGCGAGGAGGCACTGAAAAAGATCCTCCGGAATTCCTATGCGCTGATCATTCTGGATGTGCAGATGCCGGGTATGGATGGTTTTGAGGTTGCCGAGGCCATTAGCGGATATAGCAAGGCCCGGGATATCCCTATTATTTTTCTTTCAGCCGCTAGCACGGACAAGAAGTTTATCACCAAGGGGTACAGTTCTGGAGCGATGGATTATATCACCAAGCCAATCGATCCGGATATCCTGTTGCTGAAGGTGAAGACCTTTTATCGCCTGTACGAGCAGAACCGTGAGCTGAACCGGATACAGGCCAGCCTGCGGTCGGAGATCGAGTTTCGCAAGAAGGTGGAAGGTGAGCTGCAGGAACGGGCAGGAGAGCTGCATTCCATCCTCGAGTCCATTCCGCAGATAGCGTTCACGACGCGGGCCGACGGCAGGATCGAATTTGTGAACGAGCAGTGGCTGAAATATGCGTCCTCCAAAGGCGCTTTTCCGCTGACTCATCCGGACGATCCCGATCTTGCCCGGCAGTGGGAGAAGACCGTCAGTTCGGGAGAGGCGCTAGAGATGGAGGTCCGGGTTCGGAAGATCGATGCCGAAGAATACCGCTATCATCTTTTGCGCGCCATTCCCGTCCGGGAGGGGGGTATGATCACCAAGTGGGTGGGGACCTTCACCGATATCGAAGACCAGAAGCAGGCGGTGCGGAAGAAGGATGAGTTCATCAGCATTGCCAGTCACGAGCTGAAGACGCCGCTGACGACGATAAAGGCCTATGTGCAGCTGCTCGACCGGGAGATCGAAGACGAGGACCCGAATAAGCTGTATGTGTCGAGAGCGCTGTTGCAGGTAAAGAAGCTGGACGAGCTGATCGTTGACCTGCTGGACCTTTCGAAGATAGAGAGTGGGAAGCTCAAATTTAATAAGAAGCTGTTCCGGGTGGACACGATGCTGTCCAATGCTATCGATATGATCCGCCAGACCTACCCGGAATACAGGGTCATCCGGCACGGAGATGCGAACGTAGAGCTGTATGGGGATGAGATGCGTATCGAGCAGGTGGTCATCAACTACCTGACGAATGCCGTCAAGTATTCGCCTGACAATAAGGAGATACATGTCGATGCTTTTGTCGAATCCGGGGACCGGCTGTGCGTCAGGGTTAGGGATTTTGGCATCGGTATCCGGAAGGATCATCAGTCCAATATCTTCAGCAAGTTCTACCGGGTGGAAGAATCGGCCAACAGATTTCAGGGGCTGGGTATCGGACTTTATATCTGCGCCGAGATCATCCGCCGGCATGAGGGCGAGTATGGAGTGGAAAGCGAGCCGGGCGAAGGATCCACCTTTTTCTTTTCGGTGCCCGTGACATTCTCATTACAATAAAATGACAACCCGCCATGAACAGAGTAGCTCGACCCGCACTTTTGCGCAATCTGCAGATCGGGTTTGGACTTTCACTTTTGATACTCGTCATTACCTCCATTGCTTCCTGGAGCAGCATCCGAAATCTGATGGACGGCTCCAGATGGGTAGACCATACCGACTCGACGATCAATGAGCTGAACGTGACGATGGCGACGCTGACGGAAGCCGAGACGGGTCAGCGGGGATTCCTGCTGACTGGGGATACGACCTTTCTTCGACCCTATATCGGGGTAAATGACCGGGCGCTGACCATGGTCGACCAGATAGAGGCTATGACGATCGACAATCCGCTGCAGCAGCAGAACATTAAAGAGCTGAGGGAAGTGATCGCTCACCGCCTGAATCTGCTGCAGGAGGTGATCACCCAAAAGCAGAACGATAATATTTTCAGCCTTGACGACGTCCGCAAGGGACGCGGCTATATGAACGAGGCCCGTGCTATCGTTCAGCGCATGCAGGATGAGGAACACCGGCTGCTGGTCGGCCGTCTCGATAAGGTGCGACGGTTCTCGACTTATACGCCAGTGCTGATCATTGTGGCGGCACTGTTGTCGATGCTGATCACTATCTTTTTTTATTCCCGTGTATACAGAGACTTTTTGGAACGGAGTGCTCTTTATTCCGAATTAATGCAAAAAGACGAGGATATTTCGCGCCGTATTGAAATCATTGGTCAGATTGCCGGAGATATATCCGATGGAAAATACCAGACAAGAGTGGGAGAGGAGCAGAGAGGTGCGCTGGGGGTACTTGCGGTTTCGCTGAATAAGATGGCGGAGTCGCTGGAATATTCTTTTGGGCTTTTGTCCGACAAGGAATGGCTGGCGACGGGTATTGCCCGGCTTAATGAGGAAATGGTCGGAGAAGTCGATATGCACAACCTGGTGTCCAACATCATTGCATTTTTGACGGAGTATAGCCGGAGCGCTGTTGGAGCAATCTACATACAGGATCCGGTGACCCGGGTGCTGACCCTGCAGGGGCGTTATGCGCTGGGCGGCGCCGTCCGGAAGGAGATAAAATACGGGGAAGGGCTGGTGGGACAGGTGGCTGCCAATGGGAAGCCCATGCTGTTGAAGGATGTTCCCCCGGACGATTGGGTGCTCAGCATGGCCAGCGGAGATATCCGGCTAAGGGCGATCATTGCCTTCCCTTTCTTTTATGAGCGCAAGGTCAGGGGAGTGATCGAGCTGGGTTCACTGGAATATTATACCGGGCGCGACCAGGAATTCTTCCGAAGCGTCAGTGAGAATATCGGAGCGGCGGTGCATAGCATAGAATCAAGGCTCAGGCTTCAGGAGCTGCTGGAGGAAACGCAGGCACAGGCCGAGGAGCTGCAGTCCCAGCACAGTGAGCTGGAGAGTCTCAACCTCGAGCTGGAGGTGCAGGCGGAGAGGCTGCAGGTATCTGAGGAGGAGCTGAAGGTCCAGCAGGAAGAGCTGATGCAGACCAACCAGGAGCTGGAAGAGCGCAGCCGGTCGCTGGAAGAGAAGAACCAGCTGGTGCTTATCCGGAACCTCGATATTCAGAAGAAGGCCGAGGACCTGATGCAGAGCACGAAGTATAAGTCTGAGTTCATGGCCAATATGTCGCATGAGCTGCGGACTCCTTTGAATTCCATTCTGCTGCTGTCACGCCTGCTGGCGGAAAATGGCGGCCGGAATCTATCAGAGGACCAGATCGAATATGCGCGTGTTATCCAGAATTCCGGTCAGGGATTATTGCAGCTGATCGATGAGATACTCGACCTGTCCCGGATAGAGTCGGGGAAGCTGCCGCTGGAGCATGCGATCGTGCCGGTTGCCGAGGTGCTGGAAGACATGCGGCAGCTGTTCGCGCCTATCGCGAAGGACAAAAATCTGGAAATGCATATCGTCACAGAGGAAGGTACGCCTGCGCAGCTGGAGACCGATAAGCTGCGCCTGGAGCAGATATTGAAGAATCTGCTGGCCAATGCCTTTAAGTTCACCCAGCGGGGATTTGTGACGCTGAGGGTGGCGCCTTCTCCTACCCGGAAGAATTTTATCCATTTTTCCGTTCGGGATTCGGGGATCGGTATTCCGGAGGACAAGCATCAGCTGATATTCGAGGCATTCCAGCAGGCCGATGGGTCTACCCGGCGCAAATATGGCGGTACGGGGCTGGGGCTTTCGATCAGCCGCGAGCTGAGCAAGCTGCTGGGGGGAGAGATCAGTCTCGAAAGCAATCCGGGTGAAGGGACGGAGTTTACGGTCAGTGTCCCCCTGTTCAAGGTCTCGCCGGTGGCCGAGAATACCTCTGTGGAAGCGCAGGCTCCCCTGGCTCATGTATTTGCGGATGCGTCGCGATTCACTCTTTTGGAAGTGCCGGAGGAGATACCCGACGACAGGAACAACCTGCAGCCTGATGATAAAGTGCTGCTGATCGTGGAGGACGATACGGTGTTTGCGCAGTCGTTGCTGGACTTCACGCATAAGAAAGGATACAAGGGGATCGTGGCGGTCAGCGGGGATGCGGGTATTCAGATGGCGCGTCGCTACCGGCCGATGGGCATCCTGCTGGATATTCAGCTGCCGGTGAAGAGTGGCTGGGACGTGATGGATGAGCTGAAGCGGAATCCCCAGACCAGGGCGATCCCTGTGCACATCATGTCGTCCTTTGAGGCGAGGAACGAGAGCCTGATGAAGGGCGCTGTCGACTTTATGTCAAAACAGACCTTTTTCGAAAATATGGAAGAAGCTTTCGGGAAGATAGAGTACTGGCTGAACCGGAATGCGAAGAAGGTGTTGATCGTGGAGGACAATATCCGGCATGCGCAGGCCCTGGCCTATTTCCTGAGCAGCCATCAGCTGAATATGGAGATTGCGGCAACGATCCAGGAAAGCGCCGGGCTGCTGGCGAGGGAGTCTGTTCATGGGGTCATTCTCAGCAGGGAGGTGGGGAAGGAAGAGCTGGATGAGCTGGAGAAGATCCGCGAGGACCGGGCACTGGAGAATGTGCCGGTGATCGTTCTAACGGGGATGAACATTTCCAGGGGGGAAGAGGCGCGGCTGAGACAGTTTGCAGATAGTATTGTCGTGAAGACGGCGCATTCCTATCAGCGGGTGTTGGATGAGGTGTCCCTGTTCCTGCATGTGGTGAGCGAGAACCAGACGAAGGTGGAGGAGAATGGCTACGGCAATGGCCGGCTAGGTGCGCTGGACGAGGTGCTGAAGAACAAGACCGTGCTGGTGGCGGATGACGACGTACGGAATATCTTTTCGCTGACCAAGGCGCTGGAGCAGCACAAGATGAAAGTGCTTTCGGCGATGGACGGGAAGGAGGCGCTCGAGATAGCGGAGGAAGGGGCGCCGGATATCATATTGATGGACATGATGATGCCGGAGATGGACGGGTACGAGGCGACGCGCCGGATCCGAAGGAGTCCGCGCCTGAAGAATCTGCCTGTTATTGCCGTTACGGCCAAGGCCATGGCGGGAGACCGGGAGAAATGCATACAGGTCGGGGCGTCGGACTATATTTCCAAGCCGGTGGATGTCGATCAGCTATTGTCCTTATTGCGGATCTGGCTTTATGAGAAGTAAAAACTGCTGAATGGAGTTCAACCCCATACAATATGAGGAACTGGAGCAGTTGCTGACCGACATCTACAAGAGGTATGGCTATGATTTCAGCGAGTATTCCAAGGCCAGCCTGCAGCGACGCATATACCGGTTGTTCACGCTGGATAAATTTCCGAGCTTTGCAGAGTTCAGGTACCGGCTGCAGACCGATGCCCAGTATTTCCGGCGGTTTGTAGAGGAGATAACGGTGAATGTAACCGAAATGCTCCGGGATCCATCTTTTTATCGCGCGCTGCGGACGACTATTCTGCCGGTGCTGGCGACCTATCCATTCATCCGTATCTGGCATGCAGGCTGTGCGACGGGGGAGGAGGTCTATTCCATGGCGATCCTGTTGAAAGAGGCCGGGCTCCTGCATAAATCCCTGCTCTACGGAACGGATATCAATCCGCTGGTTATCGAGAAAGCGCGGAAGGGAATATTCCCGGTGAGCCAGATGCAGAAGTATTCCGAGAACTATATTCAGTCGGGGGGAGTAAAGGATTTTTCGACCTATTATACGGCCAACTACCATCTGGCCAAGTTTGACAGCTCATTGACGGGGAGGATGATCTTTTCGACACACAACCTGGTATCGGATTTTTCTTTTAACGAATTCCAGCTGATCCTTTGCCGTAATGTGTTGATCTATTTCGAGCGGGACCTGCAATCCAAGGTTTTCCAGCTTTTCGACTACAGCCTGGAGAATTTTGGCTATCTGGCCCTGGGGTCAAAGGAATCGTTGAGGTTCTCATCGATCTCAGACCGGTATAAGCAGGTAGGCAAAGAGAAAATATGGAGGAAGATGCATGAAGCCGGATAAGCTATTGCTCATCGGGGGCTCGGCGGGGAGTCTCCAGGTCATGCTCTCGTTGCTGACAGCAGTCGGGACTGATCTTCCGATACCGGTGCTGGTGATCCTGCACCGCAATAGCGCTTTCGATTCGGCTTTGGAGGAGCTGTTCTTCACGAAGACGGCCCTGGTGACGAAAGAAGTTGAAGAGAAGGAGGTGCCTGCGGCGGGGACGGTCTATCTCTGTCCGCCCGATTATCATGTCCTGGTCGAATCGGACCGTAGCTTTTCCCTCGACTATTCCGAGCGGGTCCATTTCAGCAGGCCCAGCATCGACGTGACCTTCAAGTCTGCCGCTGATGTATATGGTGCGGGGACGATCGCTGTGCTGCTATCAGGTGGGAACGCTGACGGGGCCGATGGCCTTGCCTACGTAAAAGAATGCGGTGGTGTCACGATCGTACAGGACCCCGGGTCGGCTGAAGTGCCTTATATGCCACAGCAGGCGATCTCCCGGATGCAGCCGGATCATATCCTGCATGCTGACGATCTTCCTATTTATATCCGTGGGCTGGCGACCTATAAATAGCTTAGCCATTTTTGCTGGGCGATATGGCTCCGTTTGTATCCGTCGAACCATTTGCACAGGGGGTACAGGAATATCACCGTGCCGATCCACACGAGATATACCACCGGGAGGCCGAAGCCATAGCCTTTCAGCTTTGCGTTGGCTGTAACCCAGGTGGTGAGGTTGACCATATCAGAGGCGGGGTGTCCGGAGAGAATGGCGCCCAGTACCGCCATGCCGTGCAGTAAAAAGATATGTATCAGATAGTAGAACATGGGCACGCGACCAAAGACCGCGAGCTTGCCGGTGAGGCTGTTCAGCGGCTTTTCTGTATAGGCGAGGAACAGGAAGGCTGGCCCGATGGTCATGCAAATATAGAGCAGGGACGGAGGGTATTTGGTGGTGTTGAGGAAGGACAGGAAGGTGAAGAACCCGTTGCGCTGCGTGGTCCAGGGATGCGGATCGCCGTAGAGGTTGAAGGCACGCAGCAGGACGAAGAAGCCGATGGTTATCCAGCCGAGGTTGCGGAGGATCTTGTGACGGCGGTCGGGATCCTGTGTCGGTGCGTATAGGTCACCCAGGTAGTAGCCGAGGGTGATGAGTCCGATCCAGGGCAGGATAGGGTAGCCGACAAAGATCAGGATGGGGCCGAAGAAGAAGGGGCGCTGTTCGTGGAGGAAGGCCCAGAAGAAGGCACCGGCGCCATCGCCTGCCACGTGGATATTGTCGAGGGCGTTATGGCCGGCGATCAGTATCAGTGCTATGGAGAGGAGAACTTTACGGTTGAGTCGTATGAGGGCGGAGAGCGCGATCATGCTCACGCCGAAGGCCCAGATGACCTGGAGGATATAAGTAGTACCGTGGAGGTTGAAGGTCCAGCCTGCGCTGACGATGAATAGTTCGGCGAAGATGAGCCAGAGGCCGCGGGTAAAGAGGAAGAAAGCGAGGGGCTTTTTACCGTTTTTGAGGCCGTAGAGGTGGGCGGATACGCCGGAGAGGAGCATGAAGATGGGGGCGCAGAAGTGGGTGATCCAGCGGGTGAAGAAGATGATGCCGGTGGTCTTTGTGAGGTCCAGCGGATCGTATATATAGGCGTCGCCGTGAAAATAGTCGCGGGCGTGGTCGAGCGCCATGATGATCATGACGGCGCCGCGGAGGAGGTCGATGGATTCGACGCGGCGGGTTTTGACTTTGGTTGCGGTTAATGGTGCAGTATAGGTAGCAGTGCTGGCCATGGTGGATCAGTTTTAGCAGATTGTTTGACGTAAAATTGCAAATTTTGTTCGAAATTATCGGCCAAAGACTGAATATTATTCTCTATTTGAGGAATTTTTTTCCTTTCGGCGCAGTGGGATTGCCGAACGGGGGAATTTCGCGAGCCTGAGGGCGGCGAGTAGCGGAGCCAGGTGGTTTCGGCGGGAATTAAGCGATAACCTTCTGATTGATAGCCATTTGGACGATGGTTTCGAGTTCGGTGATGTCGAAAGGTTTCTGCAGGAAGTAGTCGGCCTGGGCTTCCCTCGCGAGCTGGGTGACGTTGCTGTTGGCGCTGAAGAAAATGACGGGTATATTGTGGGTTTCGGGTGCGAGCTTGAGCATGCGGGTTGCTTCGATGCCGCCTGGCCCGGGTATCCAGTTGTCCATGAGGATAACGTCAGGGTGGTAGTTCCTGACCTGGTCGATCACCTGGTTGGACGTATTGAGAGTCGAGACGTCAAAGCCTTTTTTCTTAAGGACAATGGAGCAGATCTGAAGAATGTCCGGGTCGTCATCGAGTATTAAAACTCTCTTATTCATTGTGGATGGGTTGTTGCAAATTACCTCTTAAAATATTGTGCCACAAATTAAAATACGCTAAAGGGAAAGGATGAAGCGTAAATGCAACGGCCCGGAGGGGTTAGGTCCGGGCCGCTTATTGGTTGAATGCCAGTTGGGGACTAAGGCCGTGCTATTTCTTTATAAATAATGGTTTCAGTGTAAACCAGGCTAGCGCCGGGAAGAAGTGCATGGGGATGACCATGCCCGGAAAGAGTTCGGGGGCTTCCAGGTCAAGCGGAAGCTTGACGGCAAAGGGCGCCAGCAGGGTGGCGAAGCTGATGATGGAGAAGAGAAGGTTAAAGACGATCTCTCCCTTCTCTTTCAGGAGACGGTCCAGCAGGAAGAAGCCGATGGCTGCAAGGACGCCGCCGAACAGGCTGGATGCGATGATATTGACAGTGGGGGCTACTTTTGAAAAGTCCGCGCCAAGCGAGGAGTGGTAGACCCGGGCATAGATGATCCCGGCTATTCCGGCCAGCAGACCGGATACGATACCGAGGAATAGAGCTTTTTTAAACATAACGGTTCAATTATTTGGTCACGGGTACGGAGATGTCCAGCTTTATTTGCTCGCCTACATCACCTCCGGGCTTGCCGACCTTGAAGTCGCTTCTATTGACAGTAAACGTGCCGGCGAATTTGCCGCCTGTACCCGATTTTTGAAAGGTGAAGGGGATCGTTGCCGGCTTCTTTACGCCGTGAATTTCGAGGTCGCCTGTCACCTGGTAGCTGTTGCCGGCTTTCACGATCTTCTGAGAAGTGAAATGGATCTGGGGATATTTTGCCACATCGAACCATTCGTCGCTTTTCGCATGTTTGTTCTGCAGGCCGTTGCCGGTATTGATCGTGGCCACGTCGATGGTCACGTCGAATTTGGAGGCTGCCGGGTTCTGTTCGTCGAAGGCGATGTTCCCTTTGAAGCCTTTAAATATGCCTGAAGCATCGTCGCTGGAGAACGCGATCGAATAACCTTCCGATATCTGCCAGCTGGTGGCGGTGACGAAGGTGAAAGCGCTGCCCACGAGGATGAGGGCTGCTGCGATTGGATATATTATTTTGTTCATACTATTCATTTCAAATAGGGCCCGCCAGGTTGGTCCATGTGTCTACCGCCCCGGCAGGGCCCGAGGGAGAAAAATCTTATCCTTTCACAACTTCTGCATTGGCAACCAGCTTCACGTCGTCGCTGAGCGCGGCGGAGGGGAAGGAGGGAGCGATACCGAAGTCGGTGCGTTTGATGCTACCAGTTACCTTGAAGCCAGCCGTAGGCTTTTGGCTCTGGGGGTTGGTGATCGTACCGTTGTAGACAACGTCGAGGGTGACGGTCTTCGTGACACCGTGGAGGGTCAGGTCACCGGTCAATTTGTAGTTCCTGGCGCTAACCTTCTTGAACGAAGTGCTCTTGAAGCTGAGCGTACCGAACTGAGCGGCGTCGAAGAAGTCAGGACTTTTCAGGTGGTTGTTGCGCTGTTCGTTGCCGGTGCTGATGGTATTGACATCGGCGCTGAGCTCTACGGTTGCGTCGGAGAAGTCGTCTTTGGACGAGACCAGCTTAGCCGTAACTGAGCCGAAAGATCCGCTGATATCATTGATGCCGAGGTGGGTGATGGAGAAATTCAGCTGAGAGTGTGCTTTATCCCAATTCCAGTCCTGTGCAAAAGAGGCGGTAGCAAAAAGCAGGAATGCTGCTGCAATAGTGGTGATCTTTTTCATTTGTTTTGTTTTTGGAAAAATCGATTATTGTTGGAACATTAATATTGACAAAAAAATTAATTCAATTCGATAACGAGCTCATCCAGGGGGCGACGGACCTTTTTTAGGTTAGCCAGCCAGTCGTTGGCGGTGTCGCGAACGCCGAGGGTGAGGATGGTGACGCTGCGGAGGCCTTTTTCGTGTAGTCCGAGCAGGTGGTCGAGTTCCGTGTTCTTGAAGCCTTCCATGGGGGTAGCGTCGACTTGTTCGGTGGCGGCTGCGGCGATGGCTACGCCGAAGGCGATATAGGCCTGGCGTGCGGCTCTTTCGAAGCGTTGTTCTTTGGTCAGCGCGGCGTAGGAGGCCTTGAGGTTGTCGGTATAGCTTTTCAGCGCGTCGGCGGGCAGGTTACGTTCAGCTGTGATCTGCTCGTATACCTTGTCGATACTATTGGATGTAATGTCGTCCCAGGCAGCGAAGATCAGCAGGTGAGAGGCTTCGGTGATCTGGGGTTGGTTGTAGGCGATGGGCTGGATCTTTTCCATCAGCTTTTTATCGGTGACCTGGATGATGCTAAAGGGCTGGATACCGCTGGATGTCGGGGCCAGGCGGGCAGCTTCCAGGATGATGTCTACTTTCTGTTGGGGCAGCTTATCGCCGGTCATTCTTTTGACCGCGTAGCGCCAGTTGAGTGATTCTAAGAGATTCATTGTCTTTTATATTTATTTTTTATTGGGTTCAATGGTGTTACGGATTCTACGATTATTATTTATTATAACGCTGTTAGGGTATTGGTCCAAAAAAAAGGGTTTATTCGCTTTCCTGGGCCTGGATACCCCTGATGAAGCTGCACATAACGTCCCCGAGCACCTGAAGGGGGAGATCGGGATGCCCGTGGGCTTCGCCGGCCTTGTCCTGATCACCGGTCTTCTCAGGACTGCCGCCCAGCCGGTTCATGTTGATAGATACCAGGCCATGCAACATTGACCAGAACGATTGATATTTCAGCCAGGGGTTGAAGGACGGTTGTTTTCCGGGTTCGACCATGGCGACGATGCTGCTGATGATGACATCGCTGAAGGTGGCGATCGCCGGTATCTTGCTGACCGTTTCGCAGGTCGGGATACCGAGGCCGAACATCAGCTGGTAGTATTCCTTGTTGGCGAAGGCGAAATCCCAGTAGGCGCGTCCCATGGCGCGGATCTGTTCAGCCGGGTCGGTCTGGTCTTTCCTGGCCGCGGCCAGGGCTTCGGCCAGCAACTGGAATCCTTTTTTGTTGAATTCCAACAGGATAGCGTCTTTGTTTTCAAAATGACTGTAGATGACCGGGACGCTGTACTCGATAGCATCGGCAATCTTCCGGATAGAGAAAGAGTGCCACCCTTCAGTGACGACCATTTCCCAGGCCGTGTCCAGGATGCTGGCCCGGACCTCTTCTTTTTGCCTTAGTTTTCGATCTGTAATTCCCATTTTCTACCTCCGTTACGTTTTGTAACAGTGTTAGGCAAAATTACACCCTTTTCGCGAATCACCAAATTTTTTTTGACCCCGGCGGACGGTAGGGGACCGGGAATCCAGCTTGCAGGTTACGGCCGGTTGTAGTGATTGTAGCCGGCCAGGCCTATCTGTGACATGGTTTTCAGGCGGATATCATCGCTGGCTTTGGCGTCGGACACGTAGACGACCATGATCAGGTGGTGTCCGTTGGGCAGGGTGATGATGCCTGCATCGTTGGTTGCGGCGGTGATGCCGGCGGCGTTGGTATTGGAAGTACCGGTTTTGTGGGCGACGACGGTCCCTTCGGGAAGCATGCCGCCGATGCGGCGGGGAGAGGTGGACCCGGTCATCCATTTGAGCAGCAGTTGGGTGCTGGCGGGGCTGAGCAGCTCTCCTTTGTAGAAGCGCCGGAGCAGCTGGCCCATGGCGGAGGGGTGGCACCAGTTGGCGTATTGATTGTTCCAGTCGGCGGCCATTCCCATTTCGGTATAGACGATGTTGATGGAGTGGATGCCCAGCTGGCGTATGTAATTATCTACCGGCGCCGGGCCGCCGATCAGGCGGAACAGGAGGTCGCAGCCTACATTGTCGCTGGCGCTTACGGTCTGGATGAGCACTTCCTCCACCGTCAGTGTAAAATGTTTTTTTTTGTATTTGTTGAGCAGGGGGCTATACATTCTTGCCCATTCGCTCTTTCGGATATCGATGGGCGTTGTGAGCGACAGCTTTCCCTTGTCGACCTGGTCGAGGACATAGAGGGCGAGGGGGAATTTGAAAACGCTTTGCATGGGGTAGTGGTCCTGGTCATTGGTCGTTGTGCTGTCGCCTGTCTCGAGGTCCTGCATGAACGTGCCCACGCGCCCCTGGGCGGCTGTGGCTATCGTATTGATGGAGTCACTGAGGGATTGCTGGGCGTGAAGGGATAAGGTCATGAGCAGGCCGATCGTAGTGACGGCCGTGCGGGAAAGCTTATTCATAGTTTATAAAAAATTGTCGGCTTCGCGATAGGCTTTTATCAGGGCTGATTCTCCGTCTGTGCCGGTGCCGGCCATTCCATGTTCCATTCCGAGAACGCCTTTGTAGCCTTTTTCGTAGATATGTTTGAAGATATTTTTATAGTTCATTTCGCCGGTGCCGGGCTCTTTGCGGCCGGGGTTGTCTCCGATCTGAAAATAGGCGATGTGTTTGTATGCGCGGTCAATATTGGCGATAAGGTCTCCGTCGTTGCGCTGCATGTGGTACATATCGAAGAGATATTTACAGGATGGGCTATTGACGGCTTCACAGATCATATAGGTCTGGTCGGGGTGACGGAGGAAAAGCTCGGGAGTATCGCTGAGCGCTTCCAGCACCATGACGAGGCCATGCGGTTCCAGGATCTCACATCCTTTCCTTAATGTATCGATCACGTTGGCGGTCTGGTAGCCCATTTCCAGCTTGTGGTCATAGTTGCCGGGTACGACGGTAATGTATTTCCCGTTGCAGCGGCGGGCAGTGTCGACGGCCTCGCGGCAGGCTTTGAGAAATTTCTCCCGCCATGTGGCATCGCCCGAGCAGAGGGATGTGCTGACAGGCCAGTGGTCGAAGTTGAGCACGAATACGCCCATGGACATTCCGAGCTGGCGGAGCGTGTCGCCGATACGGGTCTGCTGGTCGGCGGGCCGGTCCATCATGCCATTGTCCTCTATTGCCCTGAAGCCTTGTTCATAAGCCCATTTTATCTGGTCGGTGAATTCGGGACCGGCGTGGTTGCGGAACATGCCGTCATGGATGCCGTAGTTGAGGTGGAAAGGCGTTCCGGGTGGCAGGGCAGGCTGGGCCTGGGTCAGCGTGGCGCCTGTCAGCAGAGACCCTCCGGCTAAGAAGGTCTTTGATAAGAATTCTTTTCTGTCCATGCCACTAATGTAAGCATTAGGGCTTGGAAATGCTCAACAGGATACCGGAATGTTTGGCGCATTCGAAGTCGATGATATCGCCTTCGTGGAAGTCCTGGAGGCTGCCTTCCATCAGATATAGCTTCTGGTAGGTCTTTTCGTGCATGGAGGTATAGAAGACCGTTCGTATCTCTTCCGAGTCGTTGTCGATGGCGGCGCGGATGATGCGGGTGATACGGGTTTTGGCGGCGATCTTTATTTTTTCCCGGACGTCTTTTTTCAGACCGAAATAGCGAAGATCCGAGAGATAGGCCAGCAGGAAGATGGCGCCGAAGACTGTTACGGTAAGAAAGACGTAGCCTGCGCCTGAGTCGGGGGGCGGGCCGGGGTGAAATTTTTGGGGGATCGTCAATAAGACGAAATAGATGATGCCACCCAGGAGGCAGGTGAGCTTTGCCTTTTTGCCGGCGTCGGCGAGGCGTTTCCCTAGAAGAGATTGTTCTTCATCGGTTAGCGTAGTTTCTGTCATGGGGGTTGGGATTTTCGGTCTATGAAATATACAAAAAATAAAGGGAAGCTGCAAATTTCCTATATTCATAGTCTTATGATGCCAACCAAGCCAACTACGCCTTCTCAACGACTTTATTCGCTGGATGCCCTCCGGGGTTTTGATATGTTCTGGATCGCGGGTGGGGAAGAGATCTTTCATGTGATCGCGAAGAACACCAATTCGCCCTTCTGGAAGGCCTTGTCCGACCAGTTCGAACACCCGGAATGGAATGGGTTTCATTTTTATGACCTGATCTTCCCCCTGTTCCTGTTCATTGCGGGGGTCGCCACGCCCTATTCGGTAGGTCGGGAGCTGGAGAAGGGAACTCCGCGGCAACGGCTGCTGTTGCGGGTGATCCGGCGGGGATTGACGCTGGTGGTCCTCGGCATCATCTACAACAACGGCCTGAAGATACATCCGCTATCCGAGGTCCGGTTTTGCAGCGTACTGGGGCGTATCGGTCTGGCCTATATGTTCGCCAATATCATTTATATCTATACGAAGCAGATGGGGCAGTGGATCTGGTTTGCGGGGTTGCTGATCGGCTATTGGTTGTTGTTATCCCTAACCTCTGCGCCGGGCTATCATATGGGCGATCTTACCATGCAGGGGAATTTCGCCTCTTATATCGACCGTTCGATCATCCCCGGCAGACTCTATCTGGGCATCCATGATCCTGAGGGGCTGATGTCCACCATACCGGCAATCTCTACGGGGCTGCTGGGTATCCTGGCGGGACAGCTGTTAAAGAACAGTCCCTTGTCTCCCGGTGCGAAGGCGGGCAGGCTGGCCGTGGCGGGTGTTATTTCGCTGGCGCTGGCGTTGCTGTGGAACACCGTTTTCCCGATCAATAAGAATCTCTGGACCAGCAGCTTTGTTCTGAATGTAGGAGGGATAAGCCTGCTGCTGCTGTCGGCATTTTATTATATCATCGACGTGAAAGGACACAAGAAATGGGCCTTTTTCTTTTCCGTCATCGGGATGAACTCGATCCTCATTTATCTCTCTCCGCATTTCATCAACTGGAAGTACATGACCGATGGCTTTTTCTTTTGGGTGGGGCAAATCATTGCTGCACCCTGGAATGCCCTTGCCATGGTATTCTGTTTTCTGGCGGTGAAGTGGGTCTTCCTCTATATCCTTTATAAAAAGAAGATATTTCTCCGGGTCTAACTAACGCGGCGGGTCAGGACCTCGGCCATCAGCGTGTCGCTGAACTCGCACATTTTTTCGAGGAGCGCGGCCAGCTCGTCGCCTTTGTCGGTGAGTGAATACTCGACCTTTGGCGGTATCTCGTCATAGTCTATGCGGGTGATCAGACTATATCTTTCCAGAAGCTTGAGACGATCGGAAAGGATGGTGTCGCTGATGTACTTAAGATCATCCTTGATGAGCTTGAAACGGTTGTTCCCCTCCTGAATGCAGAACAGGACATCGCTGAACCATCTTTTGCTTACGAGATCGAGCAATTCGTTAAGACTGCATTTTTCCTCCAGAAATGATTGGTTGCGATAGTTGGTTGAGCTTGTTTTTCTCTCTGTCATATCCTCAGTGTTTTGTAGTAGCCAGCGGAATGGGGTCGTGGTTAAAAGTAAACACAAACTTACGTGTTTAGCCATTGATCATCTACCCAGTGATCTTGTTAAATGACCGGTCATACTAATTAATAGCTAAGCCTGATAATAAGTTTAAATTTAGTGGCCATTACCTCAAAGAACGGGGTTTTTTCGCCGCCGGTTGGCTGGATATTAGCCAAGTGTGGCCGTATTTTAACCCGACAGGTCTGGGTGTAGAGGAGACGCAGCCCGGGTGTGGCAGAAGCGCGGTTGAGGAGGTGCGGGAATTGCAATGGCGAGGGTAGGAGGGTTTGTTATGAAAAAATTCAGAGCTCAGCCGGTTGTCCGGACGAGGGAGACCGCAGGGAGGAAGAATCCCGCCGTTGGGAGGAGAGAAGAGGATAAAAAGGTCGACGAGCCCATTCATAATGGCAGCGCGGATGCTTTCGGAGCCGCGGAAGGGATACCGATTGACATGGAAGACGAAGAGGAAGAAGCCCGTCGGGATGACGTGTATTAAAGATCCAGTCTTTTTCCCTGTTCGGGGAAGATGAGTTTTGCCTTTAGGGGGTTGTACTCCTCCAGCTGATGGCGGATGGTCTCTTCGCTGTTGCCGGATGGTTTGCGGTGGGTGATGACGAGATTCAGCTTGTCGAGGGATGGCATCTCTGCGATGTTGCCCAGCGACTGCATTTCCTGCATCAGCAGGCGGGGCGTGAGGTGACCGAATAGCAGCTTGTCGGGTTGCTCGTTGGGGAAGGAGGTCTCGATAAAGATGGCCTTCAGCTTGCCTGCCCGCAGGAGGGGGCCTGCTACCAACCAAAGGGTATGCAGGCGGTCGCTGTGTTCGAGGCTGTCGGCACCGGTGTCCCCCAGGTACAACAGATAGCTGTCGCCGCTGCGCACCATGAATGCCGTGCTTTCATAGGGCGCGCCGTGGCTGAGGGGCCAGGCCTGAACGGAGAGGGTGGTTCGCTGGATGGCAGTTTCAAGCCCGGGTCGCATCAGGGAATAATGATATTTATTAAGCTGTGGCTTCTCGCCTTCGTCTCCGAAATTGGCCCAGCTCTGCCAGGAGAAATATTTATCCCTTATTACATTGAGACAGGATTGCAGGCCATAAATCGATTTGGCGCTATCATCGGGTGAATTGATGATGAGGCCGGCTACGTGATCCAGGTGAGGATGCGAGATGAAGTAGGCTTTGATGCTGTTGCGCAGAACATTGCTGCCGGGAGCTGGGAATGTGCCGTTGTCCACAGCCTTTTGTATCCCGCTGTACAGGGTACCTGCGTCGAGGCAGATAAAGTCGTTGGTTCCCTGCGCTGCCACCATATAGGCGGAAAGGTTGCTTTCATCGAGTCCACCCCTGACGCCGAGGGGTACTACCGTAAATGCCGGGGATTGGGCGAAGGCTGGAGTAGCTAAAACGGCGCTAAAAATCAAGACGATAATTGTGATCCTGGTCATGGGTTAAAATTAGCCGAAATTCCGGGTTGCGTAAACCGTTTTCCCGATGCGGTGAATGTAATATAAGGAGACATGCGCAATTTTGCGGAAATTCTGAATTTGATGAAAGGCGTTCTTTTAGCATGGTTCTTATTTTTAGTAGGAGTATCTCAAACTAGTGCGCAAAATGCGTTGGATGGCCCCGAGGATGGGACGGGTGTTCTCAGTGGGATTTTGACGACGGCGGACGGGAAGCCTGCCGGTGGTGTAACGGTGATCCTGAAGGGTGTGAACAAAACGACGCTGACAGATGATGACGGGCATTTTAGTTTTCGGCGGCTGGCGCCGGGCAATTATGAAGTGGAGATCACCTTCGTAGGGTATGAGCCGATCAATCAAACTGTTGCCGTAGAGAGCAGCAAGCCGGTCCGGCTGAATCTGCAGCTGAAGGTGAGCGAGCAGCAGCTCGACCAGGTGACCGTCACCAACGGGTATAACAAGTTCAACAAGAAAGAGACCGATGATATCGCCCGGCTTCCATTGAAGAATATGGAAAATCCGCAGGTATATTCTGTGGTGACCAGGGAGATCATGAAGGAGCAGCTGATCACCGACTATAACAGCGCATTCCGGTCGATCCCCGGGGCCGGCGTTCCGATCGTCTTCAACCAGGGACGGAGCGCCTTGTACTCGAGAGGCTTTGTTACGGAAAATCTGGTAAGGAACAGCGTCAGCGGATTCGTATATACGAATATCGATCCTGCGAACCTCGAAAGGCTGGAAGCGATAAAAGGTCCATCTGGTACGCTGTTCAACAGTAGCATGATCTCGTTTGGCGGGTTATTCAACAGGGTGACCAAGCAGCCGTTTGACAGTTTTCGGGGCGAGATCGGCTATTCCGGCGGGAGCTTTGACCTGAACCGGCTGACGGTGGATATCAACCAGCCGCTGAACAACGACAAGACGGCGCTGATGCGGATCAATGGGGCGCTGCATACAGAGCAGTCCTTCCAGGACGCAGGATTCACGCGGAGCTATATGGTCGCTCCTAGTTTTGTCTACAAGGCGAGCGACAAGCTGAGCTTTCTGCTGGATGTGGAGGCTTCTTCCTTTAACGCCACTTCTCCCGTCCGGTTTGCGCCGTCGGCGACGGGAAAGATCCACGATGTCCGCGATCTGGGGATCGACTACAAGCGTTCGTTCACCAATAACACCCTGGACTATACGACAAGGCAGGTCAATGTCTTCGGGCAGATCAACTACCAGCTGTCGTCGCAGTGGAAGCTGCAGACGCTGTACACCCGAACTTTTTCTACGACAAAAGGCTATGTCAACCAGCTGATCGGGAAGACGGACAGCATGCTGTCGCAGCAGTCGCAGAAGGAAGATTTTCCTTATTACGGAACGAATATCCAGCAGAATATTGTGGGTGATTTCTTTATCGGGCGGCTGCGTAACCGGCTGGTGGCGGGTGTCGATATCTACAATCAGAAGAGCGAGTGGACCAATACGACGGTCAATATGCCCGCCATCAATTTCAGGCATCCGGGCGTTGCGTACAATAATTTCAATTCCGCGAAGGTCGATTCTGCCGCAGCGCGTAATCCCTGGGTGAACTACAGAACCAATCAGACTACCTATGGGGCCTATTTTTCCGACGTGCTGAACCTGACCGGGAAATTGAATGTCATGGTAAGCCTTCGGGCAGACCGTTTTGACAACAAGGGAACCTATTATCCCGGCGCCGATTCGACGGCGGGGACCTATACACAGAATGCGTTGTCGCCTAAGTTCGGGGCCGTCTACCAGGTCGTCAAAGATATGGTGTCGCTGTTCGGGAACTATATGAATGGGTTCGCCAATGTGAATGGCACTGATTTCAATGGCGGAACGTTCAAGCCGCAGCAGGCCAACCAATGGGAAGGGGGTGTGAAGGTCGACGTATTGCGGCATAAGGTCAGCGCGACGTTCAGCTATTACGATATCAGGGTCAGGAACGTTACCCGCGATGACCTTGCTCATCCCGGCTATTCGGTGCAGGACGGCACGCAGCAGAGTCGTGGTTTCGAGGGTGAGGTAATCGCCAATCCTTTTGCAGGCTTTAATATCGTTGCCGGGTATACGTACAATGACAGCAAGTACACACAGGCCAATAAGTCCGTGCAGGGGCTGCGTCCGGCGACTGCAGGGCCTGCCAATCTGGCTAACCTTTGGATGAGCTACCGGATCGTGGGCGGGAAGGCCAAGGGGTTCGGACTTGGATTTGGCGGCAATTATGGCAGCTCGTCTTTTCAGTCGAATACCGCGACCTTCGCGTTCACCATTCCATCCTATACCGTGCTGGATGCGACGGTCTTTTACGACCAGCCTTCCTATCGCATAGGGGTAAAGGTGGACAACCTGACCAACGAGAAATACTGGTCGTACCGGCTGGCGCCGCAGAATCCAACACGGGTAACGGCTAATATAACATTTAGATTTTAAGATCAATGACAAAGAACGGACAGTTCAAGAAGCTCATTCGTACGCTCCATCTCTGGCTCGGACTCTCGTCCGGGCTGGTTGTTTTTGTAATAGCCATCTGTGCGGCGCTATTGGTCTTTGAGGATGAGGGCAGGGACTTCTTTCAGCACGACTTTTACCATGTCCCTGTTGTTGGCGCTCAGCGGTTGCCGGTCAGACAGCTGACGGATACGTTCAGGGCGCATTTCCCGAAAGAGAAGATCACGAATATCCGCTGGAAGGAAAAGCCCGACGCGGCGGTGCTCTTCATCAGCAGAAAGAATATCACGGTGGCTATTGATCCTTACACGTCGCGGGTCGTTGGCGTACAGCGGCAGAACCGGGATTTTTACAGCGTCGTGCTCGATCTGCATACGCATCTGCTGATGGGTGAATTCGGGAATGCCGTTATCAAGGTAAACGTCCTGATCTTTTTTATTCTATGTGTCAGCGGTCTGATACTCTGGTGGCCCAAGCAGAAACGGTTCTTTAAGCAGGCGGTCCGGATCAATTTCAAGACAAAGAACTGGAAGAGGCTCAACCGGGACCTGCATACGGTGCTTGGGTTCTATGCGCTGATCGTGCTCTTTATCGTCTCGCTGACGGGGATGTTCATGGTTTATGATTCGGTGAAGCAATTTGCCGGGTTTGTTACACACTCGCCTGTGCCCATGAAAGAAGAGAAGCTAAAGTCGGTGCGGGGCGTTGATCGGCAGAAATATTCGATAGACAGGGCCTATACGACGATGGCGGCTTTGTATCCGGGCGCAACGGAAACGTTTATAACGCCGCCGGGGGATTCTGTCGGGTCGATCAGGGTGCTGATGCGTTATCCTTATGCAATCACGCGGATGCAGAATACGATGGTCTTTGACCAGTACAGCGGGAAGGTATTAAAGACGGAGCTGTATTCGCAGTACACAGGTTATGACTATGTTGCCAAGAGCAACTACAATCTTCATACGGGGAAGATCGCGGGGTTGGGGATCGGCAGCAAGATCATCTGGTTTTTGGTGGCGCTGATCGCGGCTTCGATGCCGGTGACGGGTTTTATGATCTGGCTGGGCAGGAAGTCGGGTCGCAAGTCGAGAAAAACCGCGAAATTGCAGTATGAAAGAAAAGCTCCATCATTATACGAGCCGGCTGGTGTGGACGGGTAATAAGGGGAAAGGGACGGCCAGCTATACCGCCTATGACAGGGATCATGTCCTGTCGGTAAAGGACAAGCCGGAGATACCGGGTTCCTCTGATCCTTCTTTCCGGGGTAATCCCCAGCGCTACAATCCTGAAGAGCTGCTTGTCTCTTCGTTGTCGTCCTGTCATATGTTATGGTATCTGCATCTCTGCTCCGTGAATGGGGTCGTGGTGGTGGACTACCGTGATGATGCTTCCGGCACGATGGCAGAGACCGCGGATGGGGGAGGGCATTTTGTTGAGGTGGTATTGAAGCCTGTGGTGACCGTGACGTCTGAGGGGATGGTAGAGAAGGCCCGCAGCCTGCATCATGAGGCCAATAAATTATGTTTTATTGCCAATTCTGTCAAGTTTCCGGTAAAGCATGAACCCGAGATCCGGGTGCTGGCGCCGGAAGTTTAGCGGGTTGGCTAAGTCGCCGGAGGTTTAGCTGACCATGAGCAGTATCTTCCCCCTGTGTTCGCTGCTTTCCATCAGCTGCTGGGCTGCTGCCGCCTCTTCGAGCGGGAAGGTTTTATATATGAGGGGCTTTATCGCGCCTTTGGCGACCAGGGGCCAGACCCGGGCCTCTATTTCTGCCGCGAGCTGCGACTTATAGGCGGTATTTCTTGGTTTTAGCATGCTACCGGTGATGGTCAGCCGTTTTCCCATGATCTCCCGGATGTCGATCTGTGCGTCCTTGCCGCGCATGGCGCTGATGTATACTAATCGGCCGTCCATCCGCAGCAGGTGTAGGTTCTTGATGGTGTAGTCGCCGCCTGTCATGTCGAGGACGAGGTCGATGCCGACGTCTTTTAATGCTTCTTCAAAATCCTGTGTTTTATAGTTGATGGCCCGGATTGCACCCAGGGATTCGCACCAGCGGCATTTTTCGTCTGTTCCCGCGGTAGTATAAACGGGTATCTGCATGGCGCTGGCCAGCTGGATGGCGGTGGCACCGATGCCGCTGCTGCCACCGTGGACCAGGAAGTTCTCACCGGGCTTGAGTCTTCCCGTGCGGAAGGCGTTGTCCCAGACGGTAAAAACTGTTTCAGGCAGTGAGGCGGCTTCTTCGAGGCTCCAGCCTTCAGGTATGGGAAGGCATTGTCCGCCTGGTACGGCCACGTATTCGGCATAGCCTCCGCCGGTGACGAGCGCGCAGACCTGGTCTCCGGGCTTCCATCGTTGGGTGCCCGGTCCGCAGGCCGATATGGTGCCGGATACCTCGAGTCCGGGTATCGCCGGATCGGCGCTGCCATAGGACATGCTTGTCCGGGAATAGACGTCGCTGCGGTTGAGGCCCGCTGCCTTGACGTGGATCAGTACCTCGCCTTCGGCGGGTGTGGGTGTTGGGATCTCCCGAAGCTCCAATACTTCGGGTCCTCCTTTTTGGGTGATCAGGACCGCTTTCATGTCATAAAGTTATGTCAGCTGCAAAATAATTCGATATTTTTATCCTTATGGAAAGAAAGGATTATTACAAGATCGGGATATTAATGTTCCTTCCCGTCCTGATCTTCTTCCCGGTGCTGAACAGTACATATTTTTATACCGACGAGATCGTGCAGATATGGCTGTACCGCAAGAATACCAGCTTTGCGATGGACGTGGGGCAGGGGCGGATACTGACCGACATGCTGTACCGGCTGATGTTCAGCAATATCGATATCATCGCGCAGCTGACCCGTCTGCGGCTGTTTGCGCTGATCACGGGGATCGTGAGTATACCGGTCTGGTATGTGGTGTTCTTTCGCGTGAGCAAGGACGAAGGGCTGCCGGAGCAGCTGCCTTTTTTTGTTGTTCTTTTCCTGGTATGCAGTTTACCGTTTGGTATCTCGATCCAATGGGCGTCCTGTATGGAGCTGGTCTATGCCTATACGTTCGGCTTGTTGTCGGGGTATTTTGTATACCGGCATGGGACGCGGGGCTGGGCGCCGGCATTGATCTTTGGGATCATATCGCTGTCTTTCTATCAGAACGGGTTCGGGTGTTTTCTCCTGCCGTGGTTCCTGCAGCTGATCGCCCGACAGAAGGTGGACAGGAAGATGCTGGCGCCGCTGGTGGTGTATTTTGTGATCTATGTGGTTTACTTCCTGCTTTTTGTTGTGGTGGCGAAGACGGTTTTTCATACCGGTGTTTCGCAGCGGGCGGCTCTGGCGACCAATCCGATCGCAAAGGGATATCTGTTGCTGATGAAGGCGCTGCAGACTTCTTTTCATTTTAACCTGGTCATCCAGGAAGATGGCCTTGTCGTCCGTTCGGTCTACCTGGTGGCGCTGGCCGGAATCCTGTGGCTGAACTACCGGTCGGGCATAAAGCGCAATTACTGGCAGTATGTGCTGGTATTGTTTGGTGCCTTCGCCCTTATCTATCTGCCGTCCATGATCATAAAAGAGAACTATGCTTCCAACAGGACGCTGCTCGGGCTGGACATCGCGGTATTTGTCTGGGTCTATCTTACACTGGTGAGAAAGATCAAAGGAAGCGCCCTGTTTGCGGCGGCGGGTTTTTTATTGGTGGTGGTCGCCGCGTATAATTTACGAAGTGTTTTTGTCCGGCCGGCTGTCGATGAATATACTACGTTAAAGAACTTCATTGACAAGAACTATCGGCCGGAGATCAGCACGGTCGACTATATCCGGTCACCGGAAGACCTTGTTCGGAGGAAGTATGGGGTCGGGACCTCCTGGGATGAATACGGGTTATCTTCTTCTTTTTTTGACTGGGTCCCTGATGCTGTTACGCGTCAGCTGGTCTTTGAGAAAACGGGGAACCGGGCGCTGGCGGAGAAATTGATCATCCGGAACTGGGTCAGACCGGGCGATTACAAGGCTGCCGCGCCACAGGGAGGTCCGGGGAATCTATTGATCGACGCGCCGGCTATTCTGATGGCTGGAGGTAAGGATGTCGGTTCGGGGGATCGGCCGAAATGATGGGTTGCGATCGTCAGGTGATGGGGTTGGGGTCGCTTGATAGACCAGCTGCATGACGTGGAGCTGGCGTGTCCGGAAGGCTGCCTCGCGGTAACAGAGATAGTAATTCCATTTGCGGATAAACCGGTCGTCGAATCCCAGCTGCCTGACCTCGGCGAGGCGGCTGTTGAAATGCATGAACCAGACCCTTAGCGTGGCGGCATAGTGAAGGCCGAGCTCTTTCAGGTCGATGAGGGTCATTCCTCCCGACCGGTGGGCGGTATAGCGGGTACCCGGGTGCGTGATGATCTGCAGCGCCATGATCCCGTCCGGTTTTAGCAGCTGGCGGCATTTGCGGAAAAAGATATGGTCGGCGGGTTCTTTTATCTCGACGGAAACGATCTTGTCGAAGCTGCCCGTCAGCTTGCGGTAGTCTTTCTGCAGGATCGAGACCAGGTGGTCGAGTCCTGCCTGTCTCACGCGTCTTGAAGCCAGCTGGTATTCCTGTTCTGCCGTCGTCAGTGCTGTTACCTTACATCCATAATTGCGCGCGATATAAATGGCGCTTCCTCCCCAGCCGCAGCCGAGGTCCAGGACATGGTCGGTGGGTTGCAGGTGCAGCTGCTGGCAGAGTCGTTGGTATTTGGCTTGCTGGGCTTCTTCGAGGTCCATGCCGTCGCGTTCGAAATAGGCGGCGGACGGGGTCATGGTCTCATCGAGAAACAGCCGGAAGAAATCGTTGGAAAGATCGTAACGCGGGGGCGTGGGGCGTCTGGTGAACCATCTCCACCAGGGGGTATGGCGGGTATTCTGCAGCGTCCAGCTAATGACAGATGTAATGTTCTCGCTATCCCAGAGTCCGTCTGCGTAGGCTTCGCCGAGGCCGGCCTTGCCATAGAGAATACAGCGTTTATAAAAGGCGGCGTCCCTGATGCGCATCTGGGCGCGTATGCCGTGTCCGTCGCCAAGCACCAGCTGGTCGCCGTTGGGCAGCTCCAGGTCCATCCGGCCTTTGTCCATCCTGCGCAAGTGTTTCAGGACTATGCGTTCATACCGGCTGGGTTTATTGTTGACTGCTATGTGGATGGTGTTCTCCATGGGACCTTCTTTCTCATATACGAGAATTAAAGAAGTATGGATCACCAGAAGGGGATATTATCAGGAAACCCAACTGTGTTGGGGATCGAAGTTCACAGATACCAGCGCTTTTAGCTCTTTCGCAGACGAATGATCCTCAGCGCGTGCAAGAGGCGGATGACCGGGTATGTCGGGTCCAGCTCGTACCATTTTTTTGCGAAGTTGGCGTCATTGGGGCTTTTGTGGTGGTTGTTCTGAAACAGCTCGCCCATCATGAGGAAGTCCAGCGGCAGGGAATTCTTGCTGTGGTCGTCGTTATCGAAATTGGAATAGCCGTATTTGTGTCCGCACCAGTTGACGATGGCGCCATGTATCGGTCCCATAAAATAGTGAATGGGCAGCAGGAGGTACATCCACCATTGTGTGGCAAATGCTATATAGAAGGCTGTGTAGCCTACGCCGAATGCGAGGCGGACGGCCCAGAGGTCACTGAGACGGTCTATCGCCGGCCAGGTGGGATAGCGATCGCGAAAGGCAGGCTCCGGCTCTTTCTTGTATTTGAGATAGTCGATATAGATGTTCTTAGTCTGGATCATCAGCCCCCAGACGTCCTTGATGAAATGGGGAGAGTGTGGATCCTTCTCCGTGTCGCTGTAGGCGTGGTGCATCCGGTGGAGGATGGCGTAGGCCCGTGGGTTGAGGAAGGAAGAGCCCTGGGAGACAAATGTGAAGCTATAAAAGAACTTCTCCCAAAATTTGTTCATTCTAAACATCTTGTGGGAAGCGTAGCGATGGAGGAAGAAGGTTTGGGAAAAAAGAGAAAAGAACCAGTGACAAAGAAAAAACAGGAGAATAGCCATAGATCTTCGGAAATAATGCCTTGAAAAGTGCACGAATGTAGGACCTTTTTGGTTGTTCCGAGCAAAAATCCCTGGGATTTAACGTTAGCTTATTCGAGCCCTTCGCCATCCTGAAATGGCCGCTGCGAGCAGGAGCAAAACCATCGCGATGCCGGAAATGAGCTGCAGGGTCATGCCGGTATAGTAAGAGGATGGGTGGAAGTCAAACCGGATCTTGTGGTGACCGGGGGGGAGGGAAAGGCCACGCAGGACGTAGTTGGTTCGGATGATGGGTGCCTCGTCGTTATCGATATAAGCGTGCCAGCCGCGGCTGTAGTAGATCTCGCTGAATACGGCGAAGCATTTACCGGCGGTGCTGCTTTCGTAGATCATTTCGTCGTTGTCGGCTTTTGTGAGGCTGATGGTGTCTGTCGGGGCGGGGGTGGCGGTTTTGTCGGCGCCGATAGCGGGCCGGTCATAGCTAAAAAGGATCGCCGTGTCCCTTGTGTCCAGGTTGGTCAGGGCGTCCATCGCTGCCCGCGGGGAGCTGGCGTATTTAACGGACCTGACGAGCCAGGCCGGGCCGAGGGCGCCGGGATTGAGGGATATGGAATCGTGTCCGTCGGCTGTGGGCTGGAAGATGTATTTGGTGTTCAGCATATCGATCACCGGCATACAGTTGGGGTATCTGATCAGCTGGTTTTCGATGAGGTCATTGTAGATGCTGAGCTTGGCCGGGTGGTAGCCGCCGATGCTGCGATGGAAATAGGCGGTCATTGCGCCATAGGTCAGGGAGTTGAGGCCACCCTGCCGGAGGTCCAGCACGCGGTACCAGGACTTGTCGCGGAGCACGGCCTGGTCGGATGGGGAGGGCGTGAATTCACTTTGTGCCTCTCCTTCGTCCTGGAAGTTGTCGTAGTTGAGGTATTGTACGTTCATGGCCATCAGGTCAATAAATGCGAGGGCGCCTACGATGCCGATGGCCAGCAGGGGCTTTAATTTGCCTTTGACGATGAGGGTGAGGAGGACGGCTGCCACGGCAACGTAGAACAGCGATCTCAGCAGGCTGCTCAGGAAGAGGGCCTGCCTGTCCTCTTTCAGTGCGGAGAGGAAGCCTTTTATGTATTCTGTTATTTGTGGCTGGAGGCCCGCGGCGCGTCGCAGCACGTCCTTGTCTGCCGCCGTCGTATAGTCGAAGCTGAAGTACAGGAGGAAGAGAAGGGCGAAGACACCACCTGTGAAGTACAGCGCGTTCTTATATTTCTTCCAGAAGGTTTCGCGGTCTATGGGCGTCAGCGTCAGCAGGCGCTGCAGGCTGAGAATGGCCAGGACGACAAACAGGAAGTTGGGGATGACGAGGATGACGCTGGGTGCGCGGAACTTATTATAGCCGGGCAGCGCTTTCAGGAGGAAGCTATTGAAGCCTTCCAGGTTGCTTCCCCAGCTCATCATAAAGCTGAGGATACAGGCCGCGAGTATCCACCATTTATGTTTGCCGTCGAGGATGAACAGGCCTATAAAGGCCAATAGGCAGATGATGGCGCCGGCATAGGCCGGGCCGCCTGTGTCCGTATTGATATCTCCCCAATAAAGGTGGAGCAGTTGCTGCAGCTGCTGTCCCAGCTGGGGAGGCATGCTTTGCAGGGCGTCGATCGATTTGAGGTTGCCTTCGGCATATTCTACCTTGTTGGCGCCGCCTCCGTAGATCTTGGGGACGAGCAGCTCGAACGATTCCGTCTTGTAGATGCTATAGGTAAAGGCGTATTCTTCACTGAGGCCTTTGTTGGTGACCGTGCCGCCGGTGGAGGCGAGCTCGCTGCCACCGCGGATAGAGGCCGGCGCGTAGTCATAGGTGGTAAGGGTGGCGACGGCATTGCCCATGACGCCGATGCTGCAGCCGAGCAGGGTCAGGGCGCCTGCTATCAGCAGGTGCCGGAAGTCTTTTTGTTTTATCCAGCGGATCATACAGGCCAGGCTCATGAAGCCGACGATGATCATGCCATAGTATACGATCTGGGGGTGGTTGGCAGCGACGAAGAGGTCGGTGAAGAGGGCTGTAAGGGCAAGTCCGGTGAGGTATTTTTTTTCGAAGATCAGGAGTATGCCGGCGATGAAGGCGGGCAGCAATGCCAGTGCCGTCATCTTGGTGTCGTGACCGGCGACAAGGGCGATGGGGTTATAGGTGGCGTAGGCGAAGGCCAGGGCGCCGATGATGCCAATGTATGGATTGACGCGAAGGACCTGCGAGAGGAAATAAAAGCAGATGCAGGCCAGGAAGAAGAAGCCCGGCAGCTTGGGCAGCCAGAGGGTCAGCAGCTCGTGGAAGAAGGCATAGGGGGCGAAGGTCTGTACGTCGATGGCGATCTGGTAGGCTGGCATCCCGCTGAACATGCCCTGGGTCCAGAGAGGAAAGGCGCCGTGCTTTTCCTTATATGCAAAAGAGTTCTGTGCCATTGCCTTATACTGGGTCACGTCGGCCTGCTGCAGAACCTTGTGTTCGAAGACGGGCTTGCAGTAGATGACGGCGATCAGCAGGAAAACGACAACGGCAATGAGGTGTGGGAGTAAGAGCGGGAGCCATTTTTTTTGCATGGGACTGAAGGTAAGGAAAAACCCCGTTAACGGACAACTGCTGTCCATAACCGAACATCGGCCGCCGTGAATGGATATATAAGCGACGGAGCTTCATTAGCTTGCGAAAGTGGCACCAATTCTGTAGCGCAAGCACCATGTTTAAGAACTACTGCCGGCTTGCCTGGCGCAATCTGACCGGGTCCGGCTCCAGGGGTTATACCCTGATCAATATTCTCGGACTTGCCCTGGGCCTGTCCGTTTGCCTGTTCATCCTGCTCTTTATCTTTCACGAGACCTCTTACGACAAGCAACACACGGGGGCCGACCGGCTTTATCGTGTAGCCACGGCCTTTAAGAGCCAGGCGGACATCAGTGCTGTCGTCAGCTCGAATGCGAATATCGCGGCCGGGCTGCGGGCGGAGATGCCGGAAGTGGAGCAGTCGGCGCGGCTCCTGGAGCCAAACGCCAATGGCTCGCTGGTGGTGGAGTACCGGGATGGCGGTGACCGTAAGATCTTTTACGAAAAGAGGGGGTATTATGTCGACGCTTCTTTCTTTGACCTGTTTGCTTACCGGTGGTTGCGGGGTGATGCCCGGACCGTCATGGACGTGCCCAATACCGCTGTCATGTCGCGCGAGCTGGCCATCCGGCTTTTTGGAAAGGCCGATCCCGTCGGGAGGACCCTGCAGATCGCGTCCTGCGTCTATACGGTCAAGGGAGTTTTTGAGCCGCTGGGGCCTTCGCATATCGATGGAGAGCTCTTTTTAAACATGGACAACGAAGCCCTGCGTCCCTGGCTGAAGGAGCGGACCAACTGGGCTACCTACAATACCTTTTTGACCTATATCCGGCTGAAGAAGGGGACGGATGTGGATGCTTTTTCGAAGAAGCTCAATCCTTTTCTTCACCGTCATGGCAGCAGGGATATTACCAACGCAGGAGCGGACCGGATGATCTTTCTCCAGCCGGTGGCGGATATCCACCTGCATACGGAGTCGCCTTATGACAGCGATATCACGCCGAATATCAGCCGATCCTACCTATATATACTGGGCAGCATCGCGTTCTTTGTGCTGCTAATCGCCTGTGTCAATTTTATGAACCTGTCAACGGCCCGGTCGCAGCGACGGGCGAAGGAAGTTGGCGTCCGGAAGGTCATGGGTGCACTGAGGGGACAGCTGGTGGCGCAGTTCCTGGGTGAATCACTGTTTATAAGTTTTGTGGCTTTGCTGGTGGCCTTGTTGCTGGTGCAGCTGCTGTTGCCGGCTTTCAATCTGCTGGCGCAGCGGGATCTGTCTATCTTCGACTATCCTTCGGCGCTGGTCTGGGTTATTGGTCTGACGCTGCTGACGGGCCTGCTGGCCGGGGTATACCCGGCTTTCTATCTGTCTTCCTTCCGTCCGATACGGGTGCTGAAGGGACAATTGGTCAATAGTCTGTCGGTCTTGTTCCTGCGGAAGGGACTGGTCGTTTTTCAATTCACGATCGCTATTTTCCTGATCCTTTCGTCGTTGCTGATCTGGGAGCAGCTGCGTTATCTGGGAGACCATGACCTCGGGTTCCAGAAAGATCAGCAGCTGATCGTTCCGATGCGGACACCGCAGGCGATGGCGAATTTCAAGGTGCTTTCGGAAGCGCTGAGGAAGGACCCGAGGATCGCTGCGATGGCGGGAGGTACGACATATCCGGGGCAGCAGCCTTTCAACGATCTCCGTTTTTACAAGCCGGGGCAAAGCGCCGTGGATGGAACGAATATACCGTTCGGGCAGGTGAATTATGATTTCCTCGAGACGCTTGGCATGACGATGGTCAATGGGCGGACTTTTTCCCGGGATTTTGGTTCCGATTCGAATGCGATCATATTTAATGAAACGGCTATCCGGAAGCTAGGCTTGGACCCGCTGACGGCGGCGGGGAAGACGATCCATTTTGGTCATCTGAACGACCAGCAGGATATCCATATCGTAGGCGTCGTCAAAGACTTTAATTTTCAGAGTCTCCGGGACCCAATACGACCATATGGGTTTACGCTGAGCGCGGAGAACGATTTCCTGATCGCGCGGGTAAGGACCAGGGACTATGCGGCGCTTGTCAGTGATGTGGGCCGTGTCTGGCAGCGGATAAACCCGGGTATCCCTTTTGAATACTCTTTCCTGGACCAGGATTTTCAACGGACCTATGAGCAGGAATACCGGATCGGGCGGATCATTGGCGTTTTTACTGCGTTGACCATTTTTGTCGCGTGTATGGGGTTGCTGGGGCTGGCGGCCTTTAGCGCGGAGCAGCGGGTCAAGGAGATCGGCATCCGGAAGGTGCTGGGGTGCTCTGTTTTTGGCATAATGGCGTTGCTGTCAAGGGATTTTGTGCGGCTGGTCGGGGTGGCTATTTGTGTTGCTTCTCCGCTTGCCTGGCTGGCGATGTCGCGGTGGCTGCGGGATTTTTCCTATCGGGTGCCGATATACTGGTGGCTTTTTGTGGTGGCGGGCTGTCTGGCGGTCGTGATCGCTCTTTTGACGGTGGGTTTTCAGGCGGCCAGGGCGGCGAGGATGTCGCCTGTTAAGAGTCTCCGGTCGGAGGGGTGACACGAACAAAGAATGAGAGACAAGTTCTTTGATGCTGTACGTTAGATGGCGGAAGGTCCGCCGGAGCCGGCATACAGGTGCAGGCTCCAAACCACCTTGTGCAATGTTA
>Ga0207695_10001602_pt1 | contig 36745 bp, 35 predicted proteins | sample KBSC54metaG_FD_184354 | JGI IMG/M metagenome (GOLD analysis project Ga0207695, IMG submission 184354) | Corn rhizosphere microbial communities from Kellogg Biological Station, Michigan, USA - KBS C5-4 metaG (SPAdes) (version 2) | ecosystem: Host-associated > Plants > Roots > Rhizosphere > Soil... | reverse complement strand
CGGTCCACAGCTGCTCGCGCATCGCCATGGTGATCGCATTCTTCTTGTCGGGCCGGTTGAGCGTCACCGTCGCGACGCCGTCCGCCTTGCTGATGTCGATCGTCATGTCCGTCTCCGATGCCTGATCGCTGCCTTCGGGCAAGCGGGGCCGGGCGTCAAAACAGCGCCATGCTCATCGCACCTGCGATAAGCGCGAAGCCGATGCGCGCGCCGCCGCCCGCCGCTCTAGATACAGCCGGAGCAAGCACGGAGACTCCCTTGAAGCAAGCCGCCATCGTCGCCACCGCCCGCACCCCCATCGGCAAGGCCCATCGCGGCGCGCTCAACAATGTCGGCGGCGCGACGCTGGGCGCGCACGTGGTGAAGGCGGCGGTGGAGCGGGCCGGGATCGATCCGGCGGAGATCGACGACGTGCTGCTCGGCACCGCGCGCGCGGAAGGCGCAGTGGGCTCCAACATCGCGCGGCAGGTGGCGTTGCGCGCGGGCTTCCCCGTCTCGGTCGCGGGGGTGACGATGGACCGTAAATGCTCGTCGGGCCTGCAGACCATCGCCTTCGCCGCGCAGCGCATCATGGCGGGGGAGGGCGGCATCCAGGTGGCCGGCGGACTGGACACGGTCTCGCTGGTCGATCCCCACCGCAACACCTTCCGTGCCAAGGACGAATGGCTGGTGGCGAACCGACCCGACATCTTCATTCCGATGATCGACACCGGCGACAATGTCGCGCGCCGCTACGGCGTCAGCCGCGAGGCGCAGGACGCCTATTCGGTCGAAAGCCAGCGCCGCACCGCGCTGGGGCAGGAGCAGGGCAAATTCGATGCCGAGATCGTGCCGATCACGGCCGTCCGCAACATCGTCGACAAATCGGGCGCGGTCACCGGGCAGGAGGAGGTGACGCTCGCCCGGGACGAGGGCAACCGCCCCGGCACCACGCTGGAGGCGCTCGCCAAGCTCAAGACCGTGCGCGAGGGCGGCTTCGTCACCGCCGGCAATGCCAGCCAGCTGTCGGACGGCGCCAGCGTGTGCGTGGTGATGGATGCCGATGAGGCATCGCGGCGCGGGCTGTCCATCCTCGGCCTCTATCGCGGCTTCCAGGTGATCGGCTGTGAGCCCGACGAGATGGGCATCGGTCCGGCGATCGCGGTGCCGAAGCTGCTGGGTCGGCTCGGCCTCAAGGTCGAGGATATCGATCTGTGGGAGCTCAACGAGGCGTTCGCCAGCCAGGTGATCTATTGCCGCGACCAGCTCGGCATTCCCGACGATCGGCTCAACGTCGACGGCGGCGCGATCGCCATCGGCCATCCCTTCGGCATGACCGGATCGCGCATGACCGGCCACGCGCTGATCGAGGGCAAGAGGCGGGGCGTGAAGCTGGTCTGCGTCACGATGTGCGTGGGTGGCGGCATGGGCGCGGCGGCGGTGTTCGAGGTCGTCTGATCACAGTCCCCATACGGGAAGCGGCGGCGCGGCGTGTGGCGCCCACTATGGCGCGATAACCGGACGGAGAGAGCGATGCGGGCAGCGGTGTTCAACGGCGCGGGGCAACCCTGGGCGATCGAGACGCTGCCCGATCCGGAGCCGCAGGTGGGCGAGGTGATGATCAAGGTCTGCCGCTGCGGCATCTGCGGGACGGACCTGCACATGACCTCCGGATCCGCCTGGGATTTTCCGGCCGGAACCGTGCTCGGCCACGAATATGCCGGCGAGGTGGTGGCGATCGGCGCGGGCGTCGACGGGATCGCGATCGGCGAACGCATCACCGCCGCGCCGGCGGTCGGCTGTGGCCAGTGCGATGCCTGCCGGAGCGGGCAGTTCATGCTCTGCCCTAAAATGCAGGGCTATATGGGTGGCTTCGCCGAATATCTGCGCGCGCCGGCGGTGAGCGCGATCAAGCTGCCCCAGTCGCTCAGCTTCGCGGACGGCGCGCTGATCGAACCGCTGGCGGTCGGGTTGCACGGTGTGGCGCTGGCGGCGATCAAGCCCGGCGCGCGCGTGCTGGTGCTGGGCGCGGGATCGGTGGGGCTCGGCGCGATCTACTGGGCAAGGCGGCTGGGCGCGGGCCGCATCGTCGCGGCGTCGCGCTCCGCACGAAGGGCGGAAATGGCCGGCGCGCTCGGCGCCGACGCCTTTGTCCCGTTCGGAGAGAATGAGATCGGCGACGTCCAGGAAGCTCTTGGCGGGCCGCCCGATGTCGTGCTCGAATGCATCGGCTCGGTCGGTATGCTGGGCAAGGCGGTCGAGCATGTCCGCACCGATGGCACGATCATCTCGATGGGCTTCTGCACCAGCCCCGATCCGGTGATCCCCGGCATCGCCACCTACAAGCAGGTGCGGATGATCTTCTCGATGGCCTACACGCTTGCCGAGTTCGAGCAGGTCGCGCGTGCGCTCGACGCCGGGCATGTCGAGCCCCGCGCGATGGTGAGCGACATCATCACCCTCGATGCCCTGCCCACCATGATCGACCAGCTGCGGGAGGGCGCGAACCAGACGAAAGTGCATGTAACATCTAATTGATCGCGCATGCGATTTGCATGTTGCATTCAAGCACCATTCCTCGAAATTACGTGCTTTTTGTCCATTCGGATGATCATAAAATGACTGATCCGACATTGCGGCTCTATCGCGATTTGGACATGATCCCATCCAATAAGATCGTGTACGAACGATATATCGGAGGGGATATCCATGAAGCTCACGACCTATCTGCTCAGCGGTGCCGCGCTGGCCGCCATGGCCAGCATGACGCCCGCGAACGCCCAGACCGCAGCGCCGGCCACCCACGCGCCTGACGCATCGGGGCAACCCGGCATCGGCGACATCGTGGTCACCGCGCGCAAGCAGGAAGAGAAGTTGCAGCGCGTCCCGATCACCGTCGCGGCGGTGAGCGCAGCCCAGATCAAGCAGCGCAACATCCAGTCCACGCAGGACGTCCAGTTCAACGTTCCCGGCCTTAGCCAGGCGCCGGAGCCGCAGGGGCAGCAGCCCGATTTCGCGATCCGCGGCACCCGGCAGCAGGGCGCGATCGGCAGCCAGGGCGGCGTCGCCGTCTATGTCGACTACACGCCGCTGCAATCAACCAACTCGATCGCCTATTCCACCTACGACATGCAATCGATCCAGGTGCTGAAGGGGCCGCAGGGCACGCTGTTCGGCAAGAACACCACGGGCGGTGCGATCATCTTCGCGCCCAACAAGCCCACCCAGAAGTTCGAAGGCTTCATCACCGGCGGCTACGGCAATTACAATCGCCGCGAGATCACCGGGATGATCAACATCCCGCTGAGCGACACGCTGGCGCTGCGTGTCGCCGGTTCCTACGTCCACCGCGACGGCTACACCAAGAATATCGCCGATACCGGCCCAAGCCGGCTGGACGACGAGAATCACGAATCCGGCCGCGCGATCCTGCGCTGGACACCGTCGAGCAGCATCACCAACGACCTGATGGTCGACCTGACCCACATCCACAATCATCCGCTCGCGGATCACAATCTGGCGGTGTCCGCACCCTGCACGACCGTCTATCCAGATTGCGTCCCCGCGCAGGAGGAGCAGCAGACGCTGGGCAAGCGCAAGGTCGATCTGCCGGAGCGTCTCTACGCCGTCAGCCGCAACTGGGGCGTGGGCGACACGCTCTCGATCGATCTCGGCGGCGTGACCCTTCGCAACATCGTGAGTTACCGGCGCGATCGGTACAATGATGCGGTCGACAATGACGGGCTGCGCGTGCCGGTGCTCGCCGGCTTCGATCATACGCGCGGCAAGGCGATCACCGAGGAACTCGATCTGATCGGCAAGCTGTTCGACGATCGGCTCGATTACACGCTCGGCTTCTTCTACTCGAACACCAAGTTCCACCAGAATTACACCGTGCCGATCCTGGCGCTTCAGTTCGACACGGCCGGAAACGTGATCGGCGGCCTGCCGAGCTATTTCGGTGTCGGTCCGTCGCTGGCCGACAATCACTTCCACACGATCCAGAAGGCCGTCTTCGGCCAGGTGAACTTCCACGTCGACGACAAGTTCACGGTTACGCTCGGCACCCGCTACACCGATTCCAGCCAGACGGTGAGCCAGCAGAATTTCGTGGGCACGACATCGCCCACCGACAACACGCCGGTCTGCCTGACCAACGGCATCTATGCGGGCGATCCGGGGCTGGACGCCGCGAACTGTACCGAAACGCAGAAGCTGTCCTTCCACCCGATGACCTGGAATTTCAGCCTGAACTACCAGGCTACGCCGAGCACATTGATCTATGCATCGGCGGGCCATGGCTTCCAGGCGGGAGGCGCCAACACGCAGATTCCGCTGAAACAGTATCAGACCTACAAGCCGGAGACGGTCAACTCGTTCGAAACCGGCATCAAATCTGATTATCGCATCGCCGGCCGGCCGGCCCGCACCAATCTTTCGGTCTTCTATTCCAAGTACAAGGATCAGCAGCGCTCAATTAACGGCACGCTCGATCCGGTGCTGGGCTATGGCCCGATCGCCTATATCGGCTCGTTCAACGCGGCCAATTCCACGATCTACGGCGCGGAACTGGAACTGAACTACAACCCGACGCCAGCCCTCGAGCTGAGTGCCTTCTATTCCTACATCCACGCCAAATATGATTCATTCATCACGCCGTCGTTCGACGCCAACGGATCGCACGATCTGAGCAACGCGGCGATCACGTCCACGCCGAAGAGCACTTTCGGCGCCACGGTCGCCTACACCGTCCCGATGTTCAACGAGGGCAAGTTGCGCCTTTCGGTGACCGATTACTATCGTTCCAGCACCTTTGCGGACGACATCCACCAGACGCCGTATACGAAGCTTCCCGGCTACAATCTGGTCAATGCGCGCCTCGACCTGACCAAGTCGCTGCCGGTCGATGTGGCGCTGTGGGTGAACAACCTGACCAACAAGACCTACCGGCTGTTCGCCTTCGACCTGCTGACCAATTCGCTCGGCTATGCCAGCGATCAGTACGGCCCGCCGCGCACGTTCGGCGTGGAGGCGACCTTCAAGTTCTGATCACATCATCGGGCGGCGGCGATCCGTCGTCGCCCGCTTTCACGGGGAGGGGCGAGATGAACGAGGCGGTGCCGTTGCTGCGCGCGATCTTCGGGCCCGAGGGCAGCGGGCGGGACATGTTCGCCGCCGCCGGCGGGGATGGCGACCCCTTCGCTCACATCCATCCGGGTGCGGTCTACCAATTGTTCGGCCCCACCGGTACCAAGGAGGTGCTGGAAGGGCGCGAGGCCTTCGCCGCCTTCGTGCGCCGCTGCGTGGATGCAATTGCCGCGCACGAGGACGAGATCCTCGCCATCACCCCGATCGACGAGCATTGCGCGCTCGTCCACGCCCGCGCCTATCGCAAAAGCGCCGCCAGCGGCGAGGAGCTGCGCTACGAATGGGCGATGCTCTACCGGGTCGAGCAGGGCTTGATCACCTACGCCACGGACATGCTCGATCCCGACGCGCAGGCTTTCTGGGGCCGCGTTCTGTCGCCCGCCGCGAAGGACTGACGCCGTTCCCAAATGGGGAAGGGCAATGCCGCCTCCCTGCTCCATCCTGATGGCCAAGAGGATGGAGAGGACGTTATGGCCGACATCGACACCATAGTATCCGTGCCGGTCCACGTGCCGCCGGAACTGGTCCGCGATTTCGATTTCTATAATCCCGAAGGCTATCTCGACGACGTGCATCTCGCTTGGAAACGGGTGCAGGAGACGATGCCCGATATCTTCTGGACGCCGCATTATGGCGGCCATTGGGTCGCGCTGCGCGGCGACGACATCAAGCACATGCAGCAGGATTACGCGCATTTCTCGCACCGCGAGATGTTCCTGCCGAAGGGGATCATACCCTTCCAGCTGCCGGTCCAGCTCGATCCGCCGCAGCATGGTCCCTATCGCAAGCTGTTCATGCACGCCTTCCTGCCCCGCGCGCTGGAAGAGGTGGATCGCAAGGCCCGCGCCGTCGCGATCGAGCTGATCGACCAGATCGCGCCCCAGGGCGAATGCGAGTTCGTCGCCGAATTCGCCGGTGCCATGCCAATCATGGCGTTCCTCACCATGATGGACCTGCCGCGCGAGGATTGCCGGCGACTGCGTGGCTACGCCATCTACATGTCCAAGCCGATCCATCCCAAATCGCAGGAAAGCTGGGCGGCAATCTCAAACTATATCGGCGAATGGATCGAGCGCCGCCGCAAGGCGCCCGGCGACGACCTGATCAGCCGCATCATCGACGGCAAGATCGAGGACCGCCCGCTCGATGCGGACGAGGTGTTCAACCTCTGCCTGTTGATGCTCGGCGGAGGGCTCGACACCGTGGTGTCTATGACGACCTTCATGGCCAATTTCCTGGCCGGGCATCCCGATCACCGCCGCCAGCTGATCGAGCGGCCCGAACTGGTCGATCCGGCGGTGGAAGAGTTCGTCCGCCGCTTCGGTACCACCAATACCGCGCGCCAGATTACGCAGGACATGGACTATAACGGACTGCGCTTCGCCCAGGACGACATGATCGTGCTGGCCAACCCGCTCTCCGGCATGGACGATCGCGACAACGACGATCCGCTCACGGTGGATTTCGAACGCCGCAAGCGCTCCCACGCCACCTTCGGGCTGGGGCCGCACACCTGCCCGGGCGCGGTGCTGGCGCGGCGGGAGCTCAAGATCTTCCTGCAGGAACGGCTGAAGCGCATCCCCGATTTCCGGATCAAGCCGGGCACGCGCCCGGTCTTCACCACGGGTGTGGTCAACGCGCTGACCGAACTGCACCTCGAATGGGAGCCGAAGACCGTCTAGTCCTTCCCCGCGAAACGGCGGAGCGTGCCGGCGCTGGGCGTCGGCAGCCAGCCGTCGCCGAACGGCCAGTCGAGGAAGCCCGCCGCCGCCATCGTGCCGCCGTCAACATGCAGCGGCATGCCGGTGACGAAGGCGGACAGATCGGAGGCGAGGAACAGAACGCCGTTGGCGAGATCGCCGGTCTGCGGCTGGGCCTTCAGCGGGATGTACATCTCCAGCCCCATGCCCATCACCTCGGGCGGCAGATCCTGGAACCGGGCGAGCCATTCCGCCGGCATCGCGTTCATGTTGCCCCGGCTGGGTGTCGTATCGGGTACGATCGTGTTGACGCGGATGCGCTCGGGCGCGAGTTCCACCGCCATGGCGCGGGTGAAGTTGGTGGTCGCCGCCTTGGCGCCGGCATAGACGGCGAAGCCGGCCGCGCCGCGATGCGCCTCGATCGTGGTGAAGTTGATGATCGATCCGCCGCGCCCGCCTGCGCGGATCAGCGGCACGGCGCGCTGCACGGACTGGATGACGTAGCCGTAATTGCGCTGGATGTCCCGCTGCCACGCCTCGCGCGGTTTCTCCAGCAGCGGGCCGTTATGGGTGCCGCCGACGACGTTGACGACGATATCGAGCCGATCGCAATCGCGGGCCACGCCATCGTAGAAGCGGTCGAGCGTCTCGGGATCGATGGCGTCGCCGACCGTCTGCGTTGCTTTGCGGCCGAGGTCTTCGCAGGCCTTGGCCGTCGCGGGCAGCGCCGCTCCATCGATGTCGAGGATGGCGAGATCGACTCCGGCGCCGGCCAGCGCCAGGGAGACGGCGGCGCCGATGCCCTCGCCCCCGCCGACCACGGCCGCCACCTTGCCAGAGAGGCCGGCACGCGCGTCGAGGAAGCCGTCAGCCATCCACCTTCTCCCAGCTTTTCGTCGTCATCGACCGCACAGCTGCCTCCACCGCGCAATGCGCGCGCGCGGCTTCGGCGAAGCTCGGCGAGCCCTCGCGCCCGCCGTCGCGGATCGCGCCCACCATGTCCGAGAAGAGCGCGGCGAGCGGGCCGGTGAAGATCTGCGGATTGGTCTTCGAGAAAGTGGTGCCCTCCACCTCGTAGAGCCGGTCCGGAATGTCGACCATGCCGCCATTGGCGCCAAGCATCCCGATCGAGGCATCGCCCTGGTAGAGCGTGGTGGGAGTGTCGCAGAAGCCTGTGATGGAATCGCGCGCCACCAGCCGGCCCTTCGATCCACAGACCTCCAGATAATAGCCCGGCGCGTCGGCCATCGCCCAGCTGACGTTGATGTTGGCGAGGCCGCGTTTCCTGAACTTGACCAGCGCGAGGCCGAAATCGGCGGTGTCGGGGTGAAGCTCGGTGCCGTCGGGCAGGTTCATGTGCTTCACGAAGGTTTCCTGGACGCCGACGATCTCGTCCACCTCGCCGAACAGGTACATCAGGTTCAAGATCGTGTGGCTGCCGAAGTTGCGCCACGCGCTCGCGCCGGAGGTGGAGTCGGACAGCCAGTAATAAGGCTGCGTGTTCTCCGAATAGCTGCACATCGTGTAGACATGGCCGTTCACATTGTAGAGCGGCAGCTGCAGGTGGATGTTGGCGGTGAAGAAATCGCCGATCGCGCCCTCGTCGATCAGCTCCTTCATGCGGCGGATGGCGGGCGCCCAGCGCCACTGCGCATCGACCACGCCGACGAGCCCCTTCTGGCGCGCGAGATCGGCCATGTGCCCGGCCTTCGTGCTGTCCACGGCGAAGGGCAGGCAATTGTAGACATGCTTGCCGTGGTTCAGCGCCGAGACCACCATGTCGTAGCGCTGGGAGGGCTTGGTGCCGACGTCGATGATGTCGAGATCGGGATCGGCGACCATCTCCTCCACGTTCCAATAGGCCCTGGGGATGCCGGCCTTGGCGGCGGCCGCCTCGGCAGTCTCCTTGTGCGCGGTGCAGATCGCCGCGACCTCGACGCCGGGCAGCAGGCGCCAGGCGGGGGCGTGGTGGGTCAGCGTCCAGTTGGCGCCGATAATGCCGATCTTCAGCGGCTTGAGCATGGAGTGTTTCCTTCCGCTAGGCCGCTATCGGCCATTCGAGGGTGAGACTGGAGAGCGCGTTGACCGAGCCGGTGAGGCCTTCGCCCCGGTCGTCGGCCGCCACGGTGAAGTCCGGGATGCGGGCCAGCCATTCCTCCAGCACGATCGCGATCTCGCTGCGCGCGAGCGAGGCGCCGGGGCAGGTGTGCACGCCCGTGCCGAACGTGGCGTGGGTGCGGCGGGGGCGGCGGAAGTCGATGTCGAGCGGGACGTCCCACAGCGCCTCGTCTATGCCGTGCAGGCAGGTCGGCAGCACCACCATGTCGCCGGCGCGCATCGTGATGCCCTGATGGGCGATGTCGGCCATCACGCGGCGCGCGACCGAGGCGACGGCGAAGCGGCGCAGCATCTCTTCGATCGCGATCGGGATCAGCGCCGGCTCCTCGATCAGCTGGCGGCGCTGCGCGGGGTGGCGGGCGAGGAAGCGCATCACGAAGCCGAGCATCGAGGCGACGGTATCGAGCCCGCCGAACAGCACGTCCATGCTCTCGCCCATCACCTCGTCCGCCGTCATCGGCCGGTCGCCGACGGCGGCGTGGACGATGGCGCTCAGCATGTCCTCACCGGGCCGGGCGCGGCGCCGATCGATCCAGCCGCCGAGATAGGATTCGACATCGCGCTGGGCCTGCGTGCGGGCCTCATGGTCGTTGCTGCGGACCATCAGGTCGGCGCGTGCGATCAGCCATTCGCGATCGTCGGCGGGCAGGTCGACCAGCCGCAGGAAGATCAGCATCGGCAGGTGCCGCGCGAACTCCCCCATGAACTCGCATCGCCCGCGCGGCCGGAAGCCCTCGATCAGCTCGACCGCCAGCGCGCGTACCGATGCCTGCAAGGCCTTGATCTGGCGCGGCAGGAAGAAAGGCAGGATCGCCTTGCGGTAATATCGATGCTCGGGCTCGTCGGACTGGTTGGGGATCATCGGATAGAGGTTGATCCCCGGCGGCACGGTGAGTTCGCGGGCGGAGAGCCGCTCGGTATCGCCGAGCAATTCCCAGATCAGTGCGCCCGATGTTGCGATCCAGTGCCCGCCGTTGCGCGTCGACCAGACGAGGCCTTCGGGTCGCGCCAGCGCCTTCCAGGCGAGTTGCGGATCGTCCTCGCGCCCGGGCAGCGCGTAGATGTCCGCATCCACCACCAGTTCGGGCGGCACATGATCGGGGGCCGGGCTGGCGTCCACCTCAGATGCGGCCCTGGTTGCGCGCGGCGACGGCGACGGCGGTGAACTCCTCGTAGACGGTCAGCGGCTCGTGATAGGCGCTGCCGTCGCAGATTTGCGGCCAGTGGGCGGCGACGTCCTCGGGCGAGGGCGGAATGGTGCCCATCGGCGCCATCCATCCCTCGGCGGCGGCGATGCGGACCTTGGCGTAGCGGCCCGAATTGGCGCTGTAGATGCCGTGGGTGGAACTGCACTGCTCGCTGACGAGATAGAGGACGAGCGGCGTGTTGAACGGCACCTCGATACGATTGGCCGACGCCGCGTAATCGGCGTTGGCGATGGTCGCGGCGAAGGCCGGGATCTCCTTGAAGCCCTCATCCATCTCGGCGGCGAGGCGGGATTGCGCGGTGGGCATCAGCAGGTTGGACTGGATGCCGTAAGCCGAACCCTCGATCGCGACGATGTGGCTGAGCCCCATCAGCCCTCCCTTGGCGGCGGCGTAATTGGCCTGCCAGGCATGGCCGAACATGGCGGAGGCCGATCCGGTGAAGAGGAAGCGACCATAGCCGTTCTCGCGCATCGCCCTGTAGGCCGGCTGGGCGACGTAGAAGGCGCCCTTCAGATGCACGTCGAGGATCGCGTCGAGCTGCGCGTCGGTGATGTCCTCGAACCGGTTGTTGCGCAGGAAGCCGGCATTGGCGATGCAGATGTCGACCTTGCCGAAGGCATCGATCGCGGCCTGCACGATCGCGGCCCCGCCTTCCCGCGTCGCGACGCTGTCATGGCTGGCGACCGCCTCGCCGCCCTCGTCGCGAATCTGCTGGACGACCCGATCGGCCGCGCTGTGCGAGGCGCCTTCGCCCGATCCGCTGCCGCCGAGATCGTTGACCACCACCTTCGCGCCACGCCGTGCCATCTCCAGAGCATAGTCCTTGCCCAGCCCGTTGCCGGCGCCGGTGATGATCGCCACGCGGCCATCGAAGCGGATCGTGTCGGCCATGTCTCTCTCCCGAAATCAGTTGACGCTCTGCACCTGCCCACCGTCGACGCGCACATTGGCGCCCGTCATGAAGCCTGCCCCAGGGCTGGCGATCATGCACACCGCATGCGCGATATCCTCGACACGGCCGATGCGGCCGATGGGCAAGGGCACGATCTCGCGTGTCATCCGCGCCTCGGCTTCCGCCAGGCTGATGTCGCCCCATCCCATCGCGCCCTTGAGGCTGGTGAGCCACGCCTCGACGGCAGGCGTCAGGATCGCGCCGGGGCTGACGCTGTTGACGGTCACCCCGCAATCGCCGAGCGACTTGGCGAGGCTGACGGTCATGTTGAGCACCGCGCCCTTGGCGGCGCCGTAATCCGGCCCGAAGGCGATCGGCTGGGTGCCCGCCGCGCTGGCGATGTTGATGATCCGGCCCCAGCCCTTTGCTTTCATCCCCGGCAGGAGTCGGCGGATCATCCGGGCGGCGGCGATGGCATTCTGCTGGTAGGTCTCAATCCAGGCGGCCTCGCCGACCTCCGTCCAGCCCATCGCCGAGGTGCCGGCCGCGCCGCCGGCATTGTTGACGAGGATGTCGATCGCGCCCGCGACCTGCGCCACGGTGTCGGCCCCGGCATCCGAGGAGAGATCGCCGATGGCGACGGCCACGGCGCCGATCTGGTCCGCCACCTTTTCGGCGCGCGCCCGGTCACGGCCGTGGACCACCACCGCGCAGCCCTCGGCCGCCAGCATCCGCGTGACGCCCGCGCCGATGCCGGAGCTGCTGCCCGTCACCAAAGCGCGCTTGCCGGCCAATCCCAAATCCATAGCGTTTCGCTCCCCCTCAGGCTTTGATGACGTGCTCGACGGCGAGCATGGTGGCGTAGCCGCCGACGAATTCGGCGACGTCGGCGGTGATCGCCTCGATATCCTCGGGCGTGCGGAACAGGCCGTCGCGCAACGCCGCCTCGTCCGGGAAATGCAGGTGCGCCATGCCGAACCACGGCTCTGCACCCTCCGCGCCGGGCGCCAGCCGATCCTGCACGTAGCGGCTCATGCCGACATGGATCTCCCGGGCGAGGGGGATGTGCTCGGACCAGTGGCGCAGCGTCTCTGCGCGGGCCATGTCGGCGATCGGGCGGGTGAAGGAGAGTTGCGAGACGCCCGGCGTCGCGCCGGCTGCGATCCCGTCGCGCTCATCCTTGGCGATCACCTCTTCCGAGGCCCGGACATCCAGTATCGCGCGGGAAGCCAGAGCCTCGTCCGCCGTGATCGCTTCGCCGAGCGGTGCGGCCGACCAGAGCTCGATCACGGCATCGTAGGGGGGAGCGTCGTCGGCATCCGGCATCGCCAGCTGCAGCGCCAGCCGATCCGCCAGCGGGGCGAGGCGCTGCGGCGCATGGTCCACCAGCAGCCAGTGGCGGAAGCCCCTGGCATCGGCATCCCGAGCGCGCGCCAGCACCACCGTCTTTGCCACCATCATCCTCCGCTTGTCGGCGACTCGTGCCGCCATTAAATGAACCGTATCGTTTCATTTTCGCGGTGCAAAGGCGGACGATGGGCTCAACGGATATGCGATCAAGAGGACGGCCGACGAAGGCGGAGGCGCCCGCGCGGCGCGCCGAGCTGATCGAGGTCGCGGCGCGGGCCTTCCTGGCGAACGGCTATGAAGGCACCAGCATCGATGCCATCGCGGCCGCCGCGCGGGTCAGCAAGGCGACCATCTATGCGCGCTTCGGCAGCAAGGAGAATCTGTTCTCGGAGATCGGGCTGCACTCCGTCTCCGGCATGCGATCGGAGCTGCACGGCATCGCGACCAGGGGGCGCCCGCCGGAGGACGTGCTCCACGATTTCGCGCTCCGCATCGCGGGAGAGGTCGCCGATCCGGAACGCACCGCGACGCTGCGCCTCGCCATCGCCTGCCGATCCCGCTTTCCGGAGGTGGCACGGATCGTCCACGCCCACATCGCCGACACGATCCGCCCGCTCACCGATTACCTCGCCGTGCTGCAGGCGGAGGGACGGGCATGCGAGGGCGATCCCGCGCAGATGGCGGCGCATTTCATCAACCTCGCCAATGGCGGCCTGCGCTTCCTGCTGACCGACGATTTCGCCTCCCCCGCCTTCCGCCGGAGGTGGGCGCGGGACATCGCGCGCCTATTCCTGCACGGCCTCGCGGGCGACATTTCGCATATATGATGTCGCCGGGCCGATCCGTGCAATTGCCGGTTCCCCGGTCCATCGCTGGCCACCGGATGAGGAGGCTCCGTCATGAAGGCAATGCGCATCCACGGCCATGGCGGCCCCGAGGTGCTTCGGTACGAGGAGGCCGATACGCCGGCCCCCGGGCCTGGCCAGGTGTTGATCCGTGTCGCCGCCGCCGGGGTGAATCCCGCCGATCACAAGCATCGCAGCGGCATGTTCAGGGATTTCTTGCCGTACCGCTTTCCCCATACGATCGGGTACGATGTCGCCGGCACGATCGAGGCGCTGGGCGAGGGGGTGAGAGCGCCGGCGGTCGGCACGCGGGTCTTCGCGCTGCTCGATCCGATGACGGCGGGCGGCTATGCCGAATATGTCGTGACGGCGGCGTCGGGCTGCGCGCGCCTTCCCGATGATCTCGATTTCGCGACCGCGGCCGGCATGCCTTGCTCCGCGCTCACCGGCACGCAGATGGTGGAAGAGCATCTCCGCCCTGCATCGGGCGACACGATCCTCGTGACCGGCGCGACCGGAATGGTCGGTCGCTTCGCGGTCCGCGCGGCCAAGGCGGCGGGGGTCCGCGTGGTCGCCGCCGTGCGCCCGGCCTATGCGGAGGAGGCGCACGCGCTGGGGGCTGACGCGGTGGTGGCGCTCGATGGCGGCAAATGGGGGGGCGAACCCTTCGACGGCGTGATCGACACGGTCGGCGGCGCGGCCGCGAGTGCGCTGGCGGCGAGCACCAGGGGCGGCAAGCGCATCCTCACCGCCGCCACCGATCCGCTGGATGCGGCCACGCTTCCCGCGCAGCCCGAATTCGTCGCCGTCCATCCGGACGGAACGCGGCTGGAACGGCTCGGCGCCGATGTCGCCTCGCGCGCGATCGCCGTGCCGATCAGCGCCCGCCTGCCGCTCGCCGAGGCGGGCAAGGCGCAAGCGATGCTGGAAGCGGGCGGCGTGCGCGGCAAGATCGTGCTGATCGTCGATTAGCAGGTTCCCAAATGGGGAAAGCGGGCTGCGCGCGGATCGGCTTGAAGGGACTGCAAGAACCGAAGGAGCCGAGGATGCGAAGCTGGAACGAGTATGTCGACCTGCTGAAGCCGGCCGCCGAGCTGATCGACCGCACCACCGCGCCGATGGACGACCAACTCAAGGCCGAACTCTATCGCCAGTTCGCGATGAACCTGTCGCAGGGCTATCTCATGTATTTCCAGACGAGCCCCGAATATCCCGAGTTCGTCCCCTTCGAGAACAGCGCCTTCCTGGCCCAGCCCAATCCGGACGCGGTCTATTATTACACCCGCGTGGACGGCCACGGCACGTATCGCGTCACCGGCGAGCGGGGCAATTCCATCGTCGCCGGCTTCGCGCTCGGCAATCGCATGATCGGCACCCGGGGATCGCCCGGCAAAGGCCTCGGCAATTACGATATCGATCATCTGGAGATCGATGCGGACGGCCGCTTCGAGGTGATCTTCAGCACCGACCGGCCGGAGGGGCATGACGGCAATTGGCTGCGATTGGATCCGGAAGCGGATTTCATCCTCGTCCGCCAGTTCAACTACGATTGGGGACGCGAGACCGACATGCGCCTCGCCATCGAGCGGCTCGATCCGGTGCCGGCGAAGCCCCGTCCGTCAGTCGATGCCATCGATACGCAATTGTCCGAGCTGTTCGGCACCTATGCCAAGGGGCTGTCGCAGATCGCGATCGGTGCGGTGCGGCGCCCGCACGAGCAGGGCCTGATCAATCGGATGCACCTCCACAATTTCCAGGATCTCGGCAACAGCGAGGATTGGCCGCAATCCTATTTCGAGAGCGTGTTCGATCTCGAGGACGACGAGGCGCTGGTGCTGGAGACGGAGCTTCCCGAACAGCGCCATTACTGGAACGTGCAGGTGATCGACGGCCTTTGGAACCAGGCCGAGATCCTCTACCGCCAGACCAGCCTGAACGGATTGACCGCGAAGATCGACGACGATGGCAAGTTCCGCGCGGTGCTCTCGAAGCAGGATCCCGGCTTCGCCAACTGGCTCGATACGGCGGACCACAAATACGGCATGCTGATCGGCCGCTGGTATCGTTGCAGCTCGCATCCGACGCCGACGCTCACCAAGATGAAGCTGGTCGACGTCGCCGCCCATCTCGGCGACCGCAGCCCCCGCATCACGCCGGAAGAGCGCAAGGCCGCGCTCCGCCAGCGGCTGATCGGATCGCAGCTACGCCGGCGCTGGTAGATCGGTAGCCGCTGTCATGTGAAAGGCCGCCGGGGCGCTTGCTCCGGCGGCCTTTTTGGTCAGCGATGTGCCCGATCAGAACTTGAACGTGACGTCCACACCGTAGGTGCGCGGGGCGCCGAGGAAGATCGAGGTGTAGGCAAGGCCGCTGAGGTTGTCGAATTTGAACACGCCATAGGTCTTGTTGGTGATGTTGTTCATCCAGAAGCCGATGTCGATCGGCGAGGTGCGGACGAGATCGATGCGCCCGTTCAACAGCGCATAGCCCTTCTGGTGGGTGTAGGGCCCCTGCGAGAGATCGTTGAAATAGATACCCGAGCGGTAATAACCGCTGAGCGTGAAGCGCAGCTTGTCGGCCGGGTTGATCGGCATCGTGTAGGCGATCGTGCCGTTGATCGTGTGCTTGGGCGTGGCGGCGATCGCCAGCCCAGACAGATCGGCCGACGGGATATTCTCGATCTGCGGCGACAGGAAGGTATCGTACTTCGCGTTCACGTACGAATAGGACAGCGACAGATCGAGATTGCGCGTGGGCAGATAGTTGATCTCCACCTCGCCGCCCCAGATCGTCGAGTTCGCGGCGTTGAACGTGGCGATGTAGTTCAGGCCATCCGAATAGGTGCCGTTCTCGACGCGCTGCTGGTTCTTGTAGCTAGCGCGGAAGATCGCGACGTTAGTGCGGATCGGACGATCGAACAGGTGCCAGTCCTTCTTCAAGCCGGCCTCGACGTTGAACACCTTTTCGGGTTGATATTCGCGATACTGGGATTCCCGGATCTGCTGGTTGAAGCCCCCCGCCTGGAAGCCGCGGCCCGCGCTCACGTAGATCAGCGTACCGGTGTCGGGCTTGTAGTTGAGGCTGGCGTTCCAGGTGAACGCGTTGAACGTCTTCTTGCGCTGCACCTCGCACGCGCCGACCAGCTCGTCCGGATCGGCATAGGCCAGGATGTTGCAGAGCGGCGTGGTCTGGCTCGCGTCGGTGAAGCCCTGATATTGCTGGCTGTTGAAGCGGCCCTTGTCCTGGTTGTAGCGGCCGCCGACGGTCAGCGTCATCTCGTCGGTGATCTTGTAGTTCGCCTGGCCGAACACGGCCTTGGACTTGGTCTCGAAGCGGTTGAGCTGGAGGCTGGGCGCGATCGGCGAGAAGCTGACGACACCCGGAATGTCGATCGGGAATTCGGGCAGGCCGCCGCCGCCGCCGAACACGCCGGCCGGGCTCCCGACGGGTGCGAAGATGTCATAGTCCGAATATTGGTTCTGCACGTTGTCGGCATAATAGAGGCCGACCGTGTAGCTCAGCCGATCGTCGAACAGCTTACCGATGAAATCGAGCTCGTCGGTAATCTGGTGGGTATGGTTGTTGTTGTGGCCGTAGAGGATCGGCAGCGGCGTGCCGTCGTCATCCTCGACGCCGACGAGATGATCGCGGCGATAGCCGAAGATGTTGCGGATTGTCAGCCCGTCGGACGGCTGATAGCTCGTGACGTTGCTGATGCCCCAGAAGGTGCCGATGTTCAGCGTCGGATCGACGGCGATCTTGCGGCTCTTGTAGGAGGGCAGGCTCTCGATGCTCTGGCTGTGGCCGTTGACGCAATCCTCCGGATAGGTGCCGCAGATCGTCCCGGCGTTGTAGGCGCCGGCATAGATGTCCGGGTTCGCGTAGTTGCGCTGGTGATAATAATCGAAGGTCGTGTCGCTGGTGATGCGGTCGGTTGGCTGGATGCGCAGGATCGCGCGGATCGAATGGTGGTTCTCGGAATCCTGATCGGCTCCGATCAGGTTGTCGAGATAGCCGTCGCGATGGACGTAGCGGCCCGACACGCGCAGCGCGACGCCGTCCGTGATCGGCAGGTTGAACATGCCGGTCATGTCGACGCGGTTGTAATTGCCGTATTCGCCGGTGAACGAGCCCTCGAACTTGTCGGTCGGCTTGTTGGGCGCAAAGATGATCGCGCCGCCGGTGGTGTTCTTGCCGAACAGCGTGCCTTGCGGGCCCTTAAGCACCTGCACCGATTGCATGTCGTAGGTGGAGTTGGTGATCGCATAGTTAGAGGTTAGCGGCACGTAATCGAGATAGACGGCGACGCCGCCCTGCGACCCGGCCACGCCCTGCTGCTTGGCGCCGCGGATCGCGAAATCGGGCGCGCCGCCCTGGCCTTCGGGATATTCGACGAAGCCGGGAACGTGGAACTGGAGGTCCTGCACGCCCTGGATGGTCTGCTGCTTGAGCGCGGCACCGCTGAGCGCGGTCACCGCGATCGGCACGTTCTGCAGCTTCTCCTCGGTCTTGCGGGCGGTGACGACGATATCGCCGATGCTCGGTTGCGCCGCAGCGGTGGCGGGCGCCGGCTGCGCGGCCGGGGCAGGCACGGTCTGCGCTGCGAGCGGGAGCGGGCTGCAGGCTGAGAGAAGAGCGAGATAATAAGCCTTACGCACCGTCATAACATCACCATCCGTCTGTTTCGTTGCCGGCTGGGGAAAGCCGGACCCTCGGGCGCGGCGCTTGTGGGCGATGCAGCAGGACAGGGCTAGACCCGGACCGGCCTGGTTCGGGAACATCGCATTTCCGTTGAGTTTTCAATGGGAACTCAAATCGGAACTGTTGCCGCACCGCAACGAACGCAGGCGATGCAATCATAAGAAAAGGCCCCGCCGCAATCGCGGCGAGGCTTTCCCCCCGGCAATCGAAATGAAACTGGGATCAGAACTTGATGCTGGCGTCGATACCGAAGGTTCGCGGCGCGCCGAGGAAGATCGATCCGTAGGACAGCGTGTTGAGATTATCGAACTTGAACACGCCGTAGGTCTTGTTGGTGACATTGTTCATCCACAGGCCGATATCGACCGGCAACGTCTTGGTGAGATCGATGCGGGCATTCAGCAGCGCATAGGCCTTCTGGTAGTTCAGCGAATCCTGCAGCAGATCGTTGAAGAAGGTGCCGGAACGGTAATAGCCGGTCAGGGCGAGGCGTAGCTTGCCGTCATGATCGTTCATGGGCACCGAATAGCCGATTGTCGCGGTGCCGGTATGCTTCGGCGTGGCAGCGATCGCGAGGCCAGCCAGATCCTGCGGATTGCCGGCGAAGGCGCCGACATTCGGGGTCTGGAACGTATCGTATTTGGCGTTGGTGTACGAATAGGTCACCGCCAGATCGATATGCTCGGTGGGCAGATAGTTGATCTCGAGCTCACCACCCCAGATCGTCGAGTTCGCCGCGTTGAAGGTCGCGATGAATTGCTGGTCGCGGGCCGCCGCGATCGGGTAATCGTCCGGATAGCTGCCGTTCTCGACGCGCTGCTGATCCTTGTAGGAGGCCCGGAAGATCGCGAAATTGGTGCGGATCGGGCGATCGAACAGGTGCCAGTCCTTCTTCAGGCCGGCCTCGACGTTGAACACCTTTTCCGGATTATATTCGCGATACTGCGCTTCGACGATCTGCTGGTTGAAGCCGCCCGCCTGGAAGCCGCGACCCGCGCTGACGTAGATCAGGGTGTTGGGATCGGGCTTGAAGCTCAGGCTGGCGTTCCAGGTGAACGCATTGAAGGTCCGCTTCCGGCCGACTTTGCAAGGACCGATCAGCTCGTCGGGATCCGAATAGATCTCGATCGTGCAGAAGCGAGTGGTCTTCGTTGCGTCCGTCCAGCCCTTATATTGTTCGGAAGTGAAGGTGTCCTTGTCCGAATTGTAACGGGCGCCGAACGTCAGGGTCAGCTGGTCGCTGATCTTGTAGTTGGCCTGGCCGAAGATCGCCTTGGTCTCGATGCCAAAATTGTTCTTCTGCAGCGAGCGGGACACGGGCGTGAAATCGACCACGCCGGGGATCACGATCGGGAATTGCGGCAGGCCGCCGCCACCGCCGAACGACCCGAAGATATTGTCGATCGGATACGGCGCGAAGATGTCGACGTCCGAGATCTGGTCGTTCTGCAGCTTCGCGTAATAAAGACCAGCGGTGTAGCTCAGTCGGTCGTCGAACAGCTTGCCGATGAAATCGAGTTCATCCGTCAGCTGGTGCGTGTGGTTGTCGTTATGCACCTCGAGAATGGGCAGATAGGTGGCGTCATTCTCGTCGAAGCTGTTCAGGCGATCCTTGCGATAGCTGAAGATGTTGCGGATCGTGAACGTATCGCTCGCCGCCCAGGTGGTGGTGTTGGCGATGCCCCAGTAGGTGCCGCGATTGAGGTTCGGGTAACCGCCAAAATCGACCTTGCGCAGCGGCAGGCTCAGAGCCTCGGTGTACGCCTGGCTGACGCCGTTCGGGCAGTCGTTCGGATAGATCGAGCAGATGAAGCCGTTGTTGAACGCCGTCACGCGATCCGTATTGGGATGCTCACTCTGGTGATACCAGTCGAACATCGTGTCGTTGGTGATGTTGTCGCTCGGCTGGATACGCAGCGTGGCGCGCAGCGACTTGCTGTTCTCGCTGTCCTCGCCGCTGTCGGAATCGTTGACGTCCTTGATGTAGGGATCGCGGTGGATGAAGCGACCGGCAACACGCAGCGCGACGCCGTCGGTAAGGGGCAGGTTGACCATGCCGGTCAGGTCGACGCGGTTATAGTTGCCGTATTCGCCCTGCAGATAGGCCTCGAAATGGTCGGTCGGCTTGTTGGGCGCGAAGATGATCGCGCCGCCGGTGGTGTTCTTGCCGAACAGCGTGCCCTGCGGGCCTTTCAGCACCTGCACGTTCTGCATGTCGTAGGTGGCCGTCTTGATCGAGAAGTTCGACGACAGCGGCACATAGTCGAGATAGACGGCGACACCGCCCTGCGACGCGGAGATGCCCTGCTGCTTGGCGCCGCGGATCGCGAAGTCCGGCGCGCCGCCCTGCGCTTCCGGATAGGAGACGAAGCCGGGAACGTGGAACTGCACGTCCTGCACGTTCTGGATGGTCTGCTGCTTGAGCGCGGCGCCAGTGAGCGCGGTCACCGCGATCGGCACGTTCTGCAGCTTTTCCTCGGTCTTGCGGGCGGTCACCACGATGTCGGCGATGCCGTTGCCGGACTGGACCGCAGCGTCCGGGCTCGAATTCGTCTGGGAAGCCGGGCCGGGCATCGCTGTGGGCGCGGCCGGCGTCGCGGCGGTCGGGGCGTCGTTCGGCGACGGTGCGGTCTGCGCGAATGCCGGCATCACCGTGCCCGCAGCAAGCAACGCAAACAACGAAATCTGGGTCTTCGTCATTGCTACCCCTCCATGATCCGCCATCGGGGGCGGATTTCTCGTTCATGACGCGGGCCTCGTGCCGCGTGGCATCAATGTGAAGAAGGGATCGTTCCGCGCCTAGTGTTATGCGCCGTCAGCGGCGTGACATCGCACTCGCGTTACATGAGGGCGCCGTGATATCGGCTATGTGAAATAGTTGCAGCTATGGAATGGGTCACACTTAGCAAGCTAAGTATTCTTATGCCGTGCGTGCGATCTTGGCAATGATGGCCGATCGCCCATTCGATATTCGGAACCGTCACTCTTGTCGGCGCTCGTCTCGTCGTGGACAGCTTATTCGTGCGCGCCGAACCACCGCGAAAAAGGAGCTGGGGATGCCGATAGCCGCTGGGCGCGATCCGGATGGGACGAGGGCAACGATGGCATCCTGGCTTCGCGCGCGGCTGCCGGACGCCGAGGCCGTCGAACTGCCGCCGCTCGGCGTGGCCGAAGGCGGCTCGTCCAGCGAGACGCTGTTTCTCGATCCCGTGATCGCGCGCGACGGCGCGGCGCGGCAGGAGCATTGGGTGCTGCGCATCCAGGCGACCGGCTATCAGGTCTATCAGGACCCGTCCGTGGAGCGGCAATATCGGGTGATGGCGGCGGTGGAGCGCGAGGGGCGCGCGCCGGTGCCGCGCATGCTGTGGATGGAGCCCGATCCCGCCGTGCTCGGCGCGCCCTTCTTCGTCATGGAGCGGATCGACGGTGCCGTGCCGCACGAGCGCTATCACAGCCACGGCCTGTTCGTGGCCGCGCCGGCGGCGGAGCGAGAGGCGATGTGGCTGTCCGGCATCGCGGCGATGGCGGCGGTGCATGCCACCGATCCGGCGGAGGTCGCCTTCCTAGGTCGCCCCAGGCTGGGTCCGAATGGGCTCGACCAGGAGATCGCGTTCTGGGACGAGTATGTCCGCTGGGCGAAGATCGCCGAACATTCCGTACTCACCCGCGCGAGAGGTTGGCTCGACGAGCACCTGCCGGCAGATCGGCCCACGGGGCTCGCCTGGGGCGACGCGCGGCTCGGCAACATGATCTTCCGCGACGACCGGTGCGTCGCGGTGCTGGACTGGGAGACGGCCTCGCTCGGCGGGGCGGAGACCGATCTCGGCTGGTGGCTCTATTACGACTGGTGGATCACCGAGGGCACCAGCGTGGCGCGGCTGGAGGGGCTCGGCGACGGCCCCGCCACGATCGCCGCGTGGGAGCGCTTCGCCGGCCGGCCCGCGCAGGCGATGGAATGGCACGAGATGTTCGGCACCTACCGCTTCGCGATCATCAGCGAACGCGCGATCGCGCTGACGGCGGCGGCGGGCGGATCGATGCCGGTGGGCGGTGGAGACGCCAACCCGGCGATCGTCCGCCTGCGCCAGCTGCTCGGCTAGGCGGACGTCCCCCGGGTCAGCGGGATCAGCGCTCCGGTCACAGCGCGCGCCGCCGGCGAGGCGAGGAACAGGATCACGTCGGCGATCGCCTCCGGGTGCAACCAGTCGGAGGTATCGGCATCGGGCATGTCGGCGCGATTGGTCGGCGTGTCGATGATCGTCGGCAGCACCGCGTTAACGGTGACGCCCTTGCCTTTCAGCTCCTCCGCCAAGCTCTCGGTCAGCTTGTGCACCGCAGCCTTGGAGCCGGTATAGCCGCCCATGCCTGCCGTCGCCTTGGCCGCCGCATTGGCGCCGATGTTGACGATGCGGCCGTCACCGCTTTCCGCCAGCAGCGGTGCGGCCGCCTGGCACATGCTCGCGGCGGTGAGCGCGTTCATGCGGAACATCCGCTCCCACGTCTTCGCGCCGCCGTCGGCCAGCGGCTCCCACACGAAGCCGCCCGCGATATTGACCAGCACCGTCGGCGTGCCGAGCTTGGCCTTCACCTCTCCCACCACCTGCGCCGCCACGGCGGGATTGGCGATGTCGACCCCACCGATGTCGAGCGCTGCCGCGCCCGCATCTGGCGCCTCCCCGGCAAAATCGACGCGGGCCACCGTGTCCCCGGCGGCGGTGAAGGCGGCCGAGACGGCGCGGCCGAGGATGCCGAAACCTCCGGTGACGATGACGGTGCGGGAGGCCATGCAATGCTCCTTGAGACTAAGCGGCGCGGGTGAGGGGACGGCGGTAGGAGATGTCCTGCTTGTCGCGCCGGTTGGGCCCTGTCGAGAAAATCTTCTCGGCCCACTCCGCCGGGATCGGCATGGCCTCCTGGTTGAAGGTCGCCTCGTTGACGCAGATCCTGTGGGTGATCGCCCATTTCCCATCACGCTTCTCGAAGCGATCGACGTAGCGGCCGAAGGAGAGTTGCGGCGGGCCTTGCCGGTTCTCGCCCCAGAACGTGTAATAGGTCTCGCCGTGCGCGGTATCGCCGTCGATCTCGACCGTGTGGTTGGTGATGATGTGCTGATGCTTGGTCTGGAATTCGCCATGCCAGCCGATTGCCCAGTCGCAGAAGTCGGCGGCGACACCCTCGGCGACGCCATGTTCGTCCCAGGCATCGGGGTGGTAGGCGGAAAGCATCAGTTCGCGATCGTGGCGGTCGACACCGCGCGTGTAGCGCAGCAGGCAGTCCATGATCTCCTGCCGGTCCTTCTGTTCGCGGACGAACCGGACGAGATCGGGGGTGAGGGTCGCGTCGGTCATGCCATCTCTCCATCGCTGATCGTCATTCCCGCGGGCGTGACGGCCGGGCCGTGCCAGCTGGAAACAATGGCCCGGATCGCAGCGACGAGCGCGATCGGCTGTTCCAGCATGACGTGATGCCCGGCCTCCGGCACGCCGATGAAGGGGGTGCCCGGCGGGGCCTGGCGGATCTGTTGCGCCAGCCGCTCGGGCGTCACGATCCGCGAGGTCTCGCCGTAGATGAAGGCGATCGGGCAGAGCGGCGCGCCGATCGCGCGCCAGCTGCTGTCGTAGCTCACCTTCTCCCAGAAATTCGGATCGAAACGCCAGCGCCAGCGCCCGTCCTCCGTCTCGGTCACGCCCGCGCGGGCGACGTCGTCGAGGATGTAGGGGTGGTCGCTGGGCTCGGGCGGGGCGAGGCGGAAGCGGCCGAGGATGGTCGGCAGATCCGGCCAGACGCGCGGCGGGTTGATGGTGGGAAAGCTAAGCTCGGTCGGCGCCACCGAGGTATCGACGAGGATCGCGCCGGCGATTTCGCCTCCGCGCGCCTCGGCGGCGAGCGTGGCGGCCTTGGCGCCGAAGCTGTGGGCGACGAAGACCGGCGGCACCGGCCCATCGAACAGGCCGGATACGTGCGCCGCCGCGAACAGCTCCTCGATCTCCAGATCGGTGTTGTAATGCGCGCGCCAGTCCGATCCGCCCATGCCGGACAACGACACCGAGGCAATGCGATATTCGCGCGCCAGCAAGGGCGCGACGCCCACCCACCAATGCGCGTGCGCGCGGGCGCCATGGACCAGCAGCAAACCGGGCCGCCCGCGCTCGCCCCAAACCAGCATCTCGATCGCGGCGCCCTGCACGTCGACCGAGAGGCGCTGCATCGGAACCCTTCGCGCCGCTTCATACCAGGCGGGCGCGGGTGGGCGCTCGCCATGGAAGGCGGCGAGGGGCGCCTCGATGTCCGTCACTGGCCGCCCATGCCGGCGAGCACGCCCATCCCCTCGACGATCAAGCCGTGGCCAAGCTCGCGGTTGAGCTGCTCGCGCATCTGCTCGGTGAGCAGGATGCGGGTGTAGCGGTTCGCCTGCGCGGGCCTGGCAGCGATGGTGCGGGCATGCTCCCAGGCGCGCTCCAGCAGACTGTCGGGCGGCAGCACCTCGCCGACGATGCCGAGCCGGAGCGCTTCCTCCGCGCCGATCTCCTGCCCGGTCAGCAGGAAATAGCGGCCGCGATTGGGGCCGAGCAGCATCGGCCAGATCGTCTGCACGCCGTCGCCCGGCACCACGCCGGCGATGCCGTGGGCCTTGTCCGCGAACGTCGCCGTATCGGAGGCGAGCACGATGTCCGCCATCACCGCCAGCTCGGCGTGGATGAAGGCGGGGCCGTTGACCGCCGCGATCACCGGCACCTCGATCGCCATCAGGTTGCGCAGCAGCGCTCGGCCTTCGCGGAAGATCACGTCCCACGTGGCGGGCCCCATAGCGGGCGGCTGCTCACCCTCCATGTCGAAGCCGGCGCAGAAACTGTCGCCAGTGCCGGTGAGGATCACCACCCGATTGTCGGCATCGTCGGCGACATCGCGGAAGGCGGCGCCGAGTTCCTTGTGCAGCCCTCCCCAGAATCCCCACAGCGCAGGTCCGCCGCGCGTGTGGATGCGCATCTCCAGAACGCCGCCTTCGCGGCGGAATGCGATGCCGGCATAGCGATCGAAATAGGCTGGTTGCATGAGTGGCCCTCCGCCGCCCCGGTTAGCAGACCCCATGCGCGATGCGAGCGCACCGGCAGCGCTTAGCGCAGACACGATATCGGGCGGGAAGGCTTGGGCGAAGCGCGCAACCCGTGTCAAAGCCGATGCCACACAGGCGGGCAACCGAGCGGGACCATCATGAGCAACCGACCAACACCCGAAGCATCCACGCAGATCGAAATCTATCGCCGCGCGGCGCTTTTGAAGGCCAATGACGAGCGCAGCCGCAAGGTGATCATGAACGGCCGGCTGGTGATGCCCTATTACAGCTATCGCGGGCAGGAGATCATTCCATCGGCGACGATGGTGAGCCTGACCGACGACGATTATCTCGTCACCATCTATCGCGGCATCCACGACATGCTGGCCAAAGGCATGCCGCTCAACGATCTGTGGGCCGAGGTGGCGGGCCGCGTCGACGGCACCTGCAAGGGCAAGGGCGGCCCGATGCACCTGACCTATCCGGCCAAGGGGATCATGGTGACGACCGGCATTGTCGGCTCCTCCATGCCGATCGCCAACGGCCTCGCCTGGGGCTCGCAATTGTCGGAGGATGGGCGCGTCGCGGTCGCCACCTTCGGCGACGGCGCCTCGAACATCGGCGCCTTCCACGAGGCGATCAACCTCGCGGCGGTATGGAAGCTGCCGGTGATCTTCCTCTGCCAGAACAATCTCTACGGCGAGCACACCACCTACGAGAAGGCGACCTCCGCGCTACGCATCGCCGACCGTGCCGCCGCCTACAACATCCCCGGCGTGCGGGTGGACGGCAACGATCCGATCGAGATGTACGCCGCCGCCAAGGAAGCGATCGATCGCGCGCGCGCCGGCGAGGGGCCGACGCTGATCGAGGCGATGACCTTCCGCTTTCACGGCCACGTCTTCGGTGACGCTGACGCCTATATGGACAAGGCCCAGAAGCAGGCGGCGGTGGCGGCCGATCCGGTGCCGAGGTTCCGCGCACGCCTGATCGCAGACGGCATCGCGACCGAGGATCAGCTCGCCGCGATGGAAGCCCAGATCGAGGCCGATATCGATGCGGCCGTCGAGTTCGCCTTGGCCTCGGCCTATCCGGAGCTCGATGAGCTCACCCGCGACGTCTACGCCGAAGGAGTGGCGGCATGAGCGACACGATGACCAGCGAGAAGCCGGCCGTGGCGAAGGTGAAGCCGGTCACCATCCTGCAGGCGATCAACGCCGCGATCGCCGATGCGATGGAGGCGGACGACAAGGTTCTCGTGCTCGGCGAGGATGTCGCCGATCCCGAGGATGGCGGCGTCTGCGGCGTCACCAAGGGCCTCTCCACCCGCTTCGGCGACAAGCGCGTGCGCTCCACCCCGATCGCCGAGCAGGCGATCATCGGCGCGGCGATCGGCGCCAGCCTGGTCGGCTACAAGCCGGTCGCCGAGATCATGCTGATGAACTTCACGACGGTGGCGATGGACATGATCGTCAACCATGCCGCGAAGCTGCGCTTCATGTCCGGCGGGCAGACGCATGTGCCGATCGTGATCCGCACCATGACGGGCACCGGCTTCGCCTCGGGCGGCCAGCATTGCGACTATCTGGAGGCGTGGTTCGCCCACACCGCCGGCATGAAGGTGGTGGCGCCGTCCAACCCGGCCGACGCCTATGGCATGATGCGCGCCGCGATCGACGATCCCGATCCCGTGCTGTTCATCGAGAATCTGCCGAACTACTGGCTGCCCGGCACGCCGCACCAGCCGGGATCGGTGGTGCCGCTCGGCAAGGCGCGTATTGCGAAGGAGGGCACCGATGTGACCGTGCTCAGCTATTCGCGCATCATGAACGAGGCGATGGCGGCGGTGAAGGCGATCGAGGAGGAGGGCGTCTCGGTCGAGATGATCGACCTGCGCACCATCTCGCCATGGGACCGGGAGACGGTGATCGCCTCGGTCCGCAAGACCGGCCGCTGCCTGATTGCGCACGAGGCGGTCACCCAGTTCGGCGTCGGCGCGGAAATCGCCGCGACGCTCTCGTCCGAGCTGTTCGGGGTGCTCAAGAAGCCCGTTGTCCGCATGGGCGCGCCTTATGCGCCGGTGCCTTTCTCCAAGCCGCTCGAGACCGCCTACACGCCCGATGCGAAGCGGATCGCCGAAGCCGTCATCTCTCTCGCCCGATAGGAACAGACCCTCATGGCCACCGAAGTGCTTCTGCCCAAGCTCGGTTTCTCGATGAACGAAGGCGTGCTCGCCGAATGGCTGGTGGCTGATGGCGGCCAGGCGGTCGAGGGCCAGCCGCTCTATGCGCTGGAGAGCGACAAGTCGACCAACGAGGTCGACAGCCCCGCGACCGGCACGCTCAAGATATTGAAGGAAACCGGCGAGACCTACGAGGTCGGCACCGTGCTGGGGATCATCGAATGAGCCGCTATCAGCTTCACCTCCACACCCGCGCGCTGCCAGGGCAGGAGAAGGCCTATCACTGCTGGTACGACGAGGTGCATATCGCCGAGGTGCTGGGGCTCGACGGATTTCTGTCCGGCGAGCGGTTCGAGCCGGTGCCGCTGGCGCCCGACGCCCCGCCGCCGCGGGACTATCTCGCCATCTACGAGATCGAGACGGACGATGTCGGCGCGTTGCTCCAGCAGCTCAACACCGGCAAGATGGACATCTCGCCGGCGCTGGATACGGCCAATGTCCGCACCGATCTCTATCGCACCATCACGGCCAAGATCGCCAGCCGATGAGTGATCTGCTCGAAGGCCTCGCGCCATGGCCGCAGGGCGATTTCTCGGCCTTCGGCGAGGTCGAGGTCCGCAAGGTCGGCAAGATCCAGCGGCTGGTAGGATCCTTCCTCGGCCGCAACTGGGTGGCGATCCCGCACGTCACCCACCAGGACGAGGCCGACGTCACCGATCTGGAGGAGCGCCGCAAAGCCCATAACGCCAAGGGCGGCGCGAAGCTGACGATCGTGCCGCTGCTCGTGAAGGTGCTGGCCGAAGCGCTGAAGCAGTTCCCGCAGTTCAATGCCTCGCTCGATACGCAGGCGGGCGAGCTGATCTTCAAGAAATACGTCCATATCGGCGTCGCGGTGGATACGCCGGGCGGGCTGCTGGTGCCGGTGATCCGGGATTGCGACACCAAGTCCGCCGCGGAGATCGCGGCCGAGGTGCAGGCGCTTTCGGAGAAGGCGCGCACCAAGGGCCTCGGCATGGCGGAGATGTCGGGTGGGTGCATCACGCTCACCTCGCTCGGCCATATCGGCGGCACCGGCTTCACCCCAATCGTCAACGCGCCGGAAGTCGCCATCCTCGGCGTGACCCGCGCCCGGCCGGTGGCGACGCCGGGGCCGGAGGGGCAGGTGGTGTGGCGCCAGATGCTGCCTTTGTCGCTCAGCTACGATCATCGCGTGATCAACGGGGCGGACGCCGCGCGCTTCGTGCGCTTCGTCGCCGATCGCCTGGCCGATGCCTCGCTCTTCGACTGAGATTTCTGTGTAGTAATCACTTGATAGAAATGCCGCCGCACGGCAACCTGCCGCACGAACGGACGGCATGAGGAGAGGCGGATGGCCACCCAGGCGAAGAGCCGCGTCAACGACGTGGTGCAGGATGTGCTCGATCGGCTGGTCGCCGAGGGCAAGGAAATCGGCGTGCAGGTCTGCGCCTGGCAGGGCGAGGAGCAGATCGTCGATTGCTGGGCCGGCCTTGCCGACGAGGAGACGGGCCGGAAGGTGGACGGCGACACGCTCTTCAACGTCTATTCGGTCTCGAAGGCCGTCACCGCCACGGCGATGCACATCCAGGTCGAGCGCGGGCTGGTCGATTACGATGCGCCGCTCGCCGATTACTGGCCGGAATTCGCGCAGGCGGGGAAGGGCGACGTCACCGTCCGCCATGTGCTGAGCCATGTTTCCGGCGTGCTGCGCATGCCGCCCGACGTCACGCCGGAGCTGATGACCAACTGGGACTGGATGTGCCGCCGCATCGCCGAGATGCCGGGCGTCTATCCGGCGGGCAGCCGCTCCTCCTACCAGTCGATGACGTTCGGCTGGCTGATCGGCGAGGTGGTGCGCCGCACCGATCCGAAACGCCGCCCGTTCGGCCAGTTCATCCGGCAGGAAATCGCAGAGCCGCTGGGCGCGACCGACCTCTGGATGGGCATCGACGACGCGGTGGAGCCGCGCATCGCCAAATTGAGCGACGTCGCCGTCTATGTCGTGCCCGACGGTAATGCGATGCGCGAGGCGCAGCCGCTGATCGTCGACCTGATGCCCGATCCGTTCGAGCGCCCCTATGTGCGCCGCGCCTGCATCCCGGCGGTCGGCGGCATCTTCAACGCGCGCAGCGAGGCGCGGTTCTGGGCGATGCTGGCCAATGGCGGGCAGTTGAACGGCGTTCGCCTGCTCTCCGAGGAGCGGGTGGCGAGCTTCGCCGGCCCGCGCCCGCATTTCGACGATGCCGACCCGGTCTTCTTCGGCATGAAGGTGCCGATCGGCTGGTCCGGCTTCTGGCTGGGCGGAGCGGAGGCGCCGCCGGTCTCGTCGCCGCGCAACATGCGCGCGCTCTGTCATCCCGGCATGGGCGGCTCGATCGGCTGGGCGGACCCGGACAGCAAGCTCGCCGTCGCCTTCTGCCACAACCGCATGTTCGACACGGTGGAGATCGGGGAAGACAGCCGCACGATCATCGGCGACGCGATCCGGGCCGCGCTGTGAGCGGGCCGGAGATGAGCGACTGGGACTATGTGATCGTCGGCGCCGGATCGGCGGGCTGCGTGCTGGCCGACCGGCTTTCCGCCAATCCCGGCAACCGCGTCCTGCTGCTGGAGGCGGGGCCGGAGGACAAGAGTCCCTACATCCACATGCCGCGCGGCGCGGCCAAGCTGTATTTCGACCCGAAGCACGTCTGGTATTTCCAGACGGAGGCGCATGACGATGTTCCGGCCGAGACGTGGCTGCGCGGCAAGATGCTGGGCGGCTCCTCCTCGGTGAACGGCATGATGTATTTCCGGGGCCAACCGGAGGATTACGACCAGTGGGAGGCACTCGGCGCCAAGGGCTGGGGCTGGAAGCACATGGCCGCGTCCTACCGGGCGATGGAGGGCCACGAACTGCCCGGCGACGAGGTGCGCGGCTCCGACGGCCCGCTGCGCATCTCGATCGAGCCGGAGCGCGATCCGCTGGGCGAGGCCTTCATCGGCGCGGGCGCGCAGATGGGCGTGACGCGCGTCGACGATCTCAGCCACTCTGGCCGCGAAGGCGTCGGCTATACCAGCCGCACGATCTGGAAGGGCAAGCGACAGAGCAGCGCGCAGACCTTCCTCAAGCGCGCGCGGGGGCGGCCCAACCTGCGTGTCGTCACCGGCGCGACGGTGGACAAGATATTGTTCGACGGCCGCCGCGCGACCGGCGTGCGCGCTACCGTCAACGGAACGTCGCAGACCTTCACCAGCGGGCGGGACGTGATCGTTTCGGCCGGCGCGCTGATGTCGCCCCAGATCCTCCAGCGATCGGGCATCGGCGCGGCGTCGCTGCTCGGCGGCCTCGGCATTCCGGTGGTGGCGGACAGCCCCGGCGTCGGCGAGCATATGCTGGAGCACCGGCTGCTCCAGATGACATACGACGTCAAAGGCCCGTTCAGCCACAATCTCCAGCTGCGCGGGCTAAAGCTGGTCGGCAACGTGCTGCGCTATTACCTCACCGGCAAGGGGCCGATGGCGGCGGGCTACGGCAATGTCGGCGCCTTCGCGACCGTGCTGCCGGAATCGGAAACGCCGGATATCGAGATACTGCTCTCGCCCGCCGTGGCGCTGATGGACGACAAGGGGCGGCTGACCCCGGACACGGTGCACAGCGCGACGCTGTTCGGCTATCCGCTGCGATCGCGCAGCGAGGGATCGGTGCGGATCACCTCCGCCGATCCGACGGCGCCCGCGACGATCCGCGCCGGCTACCTGACCGATCCCTACGACTGCGCCGTCACGGTCGCGATGCACCGCTATCTGCGTCGCTGGATGGCGCAGCCGGCGCTCGCCCCGTTCATCGCCGGAGAGCGCGAGCCGACCCGATCGCTGGAGACGGACGAAGAGATACTCGACGGTTTCCGTAAGATCGGCCAGGCCGGCTATCACGCCTGCGGCACCTGCCGGATGGGCGATTTCGCCGATGCGGTGCTCGACGAGAAGCTGCGCGTGAAGGGCGTCGACGGCCTGCGCGTGGTCGATGGATCGATCATGCCGACGATGGTGTCGGCCAACACCAACGGCCCGATCATGGCGTCGGCCTGGCGGGCGGCCGATCTCATCCTCGAAGGGCGCAACCGGTGAGGCGGCCGATCGTCGTCACCGGTGCGGCTTCGGGCATCGGTGCAGCCACCGCCGCGCTGCTGCGTGAGCGGGGCGAGTCGGTGCTCGGCGTCGATCTCGCGGGCAGCGACATCGATGCCGATCTTTCGCATGACGCAGGGCGGCAGGCGATGGCCGCGTCGATTGCCGAGCGCGCGCCGGAGGGCATCACCGGCATCGCCGCCGTGGCGGGATCGGCCAAGCTGGACGACCCGGCGCTGATTGCCTCGGTCAACCATTTCGGCGCCGTCGCGACGCTCGAGATGCTTCGCCCGATGCTGGTGGGGGCCGAGCGGCCGCGCGCGGTGCTGGTCGCGTCGAGCGCGGTGCTGCTGCCGTTCGATCAGGCCATCGTCGATGCCTGCCTGGCCGATGACGAACCCCGCGCCCGCGCCGCCGCCGAAGCCGCGCCGATGAACGCCTACGCTTCGTCCAAGCGCGGCATCGCCTTCTGGATGCGGCGCGAGGCGACGGCGACGCGCTGGGCCGGGGCGGGCATCCCGCTGAACGGCGTGGCGCCGGGGACGGTCAAGACGCCGATGACCTTGCCGCTGCTGGCGACCGAGGAGGGCCGCGCGATCCTCGCCGCCTCGACCCCGATCGCGGTGCCGGACTATGCCGATCCGTGCGAGCTCGCCGAGACGCTGGCCTTTCTGCTGACGATGGAAACCCGCTATATCGTGGGCCAGCTCCTGTTCGTCGACGGCGGCACCGACGCGCTGATGCGGGCGGGGACGATCTGATCCGGGGAGGGCCACATGATTCGCCTCAACCATGCCGAGATCACCGTGCCGACGGGCTTCACGCAGAGACGCCGTGCCGATTTCGACGCCTTCTTCCTGGGCGTGCTGGGCTTCGAGGAATCGGCCTTCCCCGGCATCGAGCAGACCAGCCTGGTCTACAAGACCGATGCCGAGGCGAGCCAGTTCCTCTTCATCGCCGAGCACGCGCAGCCGATGGCGCGCACCTCCGACGACCATCTCGGCCTGCATGTCGACGGCGCCGAGGATGTCGCCGCGATGCTGGCCCGCTGCGAGGCGTTCGGGGCGGATCATCCCGAGCTGGAGATACGCCGCCTCGACGTGCTCGATCTGCAAGCGACGGTCACCCACGCCTTCTACGTGCGCTACTTGCTGCCGATCTGGTTCGACATCCAGCATATCGCGCACAAGCCCGGCCACGAACCGGCGCGCGAATGGCGCTTCGTCGCCAGCTCCTAGGCGTTTCCCGTCCAGGGGCCCATATGCTTGAGCGCCGCACGGCCGATCGCGATGACATGGCCCCGATCGTTGGTGACGCGCGTCAGGGTGGTGGCGAGCGTCTTGCCGTTGCGCAGGATCTCGACCGTGGCGATCAGCGGCTCGACCGTGGCGGGCGCCAGATAGTCGATCGAGAGATCGATGGTGGCCGCGATACCGCCGGTCTTCACCACCACCGCCATCGCGCAGGCGACGTCGATCAGCGATCCGACGATGCCGCCGTGCAGGATGTTGCTGCCGCGCCGCCCCTCGAAGACCGGATTGGCGGGCAGGCGCAGGACCAGCTGCGGGGTGAGCGCCATCGGCTCCACGCCGAGCAGGCCGTTGAACGGCGAGCTGGCGAGCCGGTCCCGCACCGCCTCGATCGTCATCATGGCCTGGATTTTCCGGCGAAGGCGGCGATCCGGTCGGCGCTGTCTGGCGCGCGGCCGGGATGGCGATATTGCTCGTGGGCGAGGCCCTGGGCGAGCGTAAGGCCCTCGGTATCGGCGATCATCCGCTTGACCGCGCGATTGGTGAACCAGCTGTTGGCGAGGATCGTGCGCGCGAGTGTCTCGGCCTCGGCATGGGCCTGTCCGTCCTCGGCGAGGATGTCGATCAGGCCGATCGCCAGCGCCTCCTCCATCGGCACGGGCTGGCCGGTCATCATGATCCGCTTGGCCCGCGCGGTCCCCACCCGGCGCGGCAGGCGCTGGGACATGCCCCAGCCGCCGACCAGCCCCCATTTGCCATGGGTATCGGCCATGCGGACGGTGCGTTCGGCGACGAGGAAGTCGGCCGCCAGCGCCAGCTCCAGCCCGCCCGTCATGCAGGCGCCGTGGATCGCGGCGATCATCGGCTGGGGAAGGCGCGCCAGCCGGTCGATGGTCTGGGGATGGCCGACGCGGGGCGCGAAGCTTTCCCCGACCGCGCCCAAATCGAGCCCGGCGCAGAAGCCGCGCCCGGCGCCCCGCAGGATGACGCAGCCGATGCTGTCCGTCTGCGCCTCCAGCGCCGCGACCTCGTCGGCCAGCCGATCGAGGATGGCACCGTCCAGCGCGTTGAGCTTGTCGGGCCGGTTGAGGGTGAGCGTGCAGAGCCCGTCCTCGTCCCGGCGTTGCAGCACATCGTCCACCGCCATGGCCCCTCGGCGTGCCCCTAGAGCAGGCCCTTCTCCTCGGAGGTCTTCACGTTGGGGTCCTTGCCCGCCTCGCGCAGCGCCTCGATCACGGCGGTGGTGGCGGTAGCGATCGCCGGGAAGCCGACATAGGAGGTGGCCTGCACCAGCGCCTCCTCGATCTCGCGCACGCTCAGGCCGTTGGCGAGGCCGATCTTGACGTGGTTCTTCAGTTCCTTGGTCTGGCGCAGCGCGATCAGGATGCCGATCACCACCAGGCTGCGTTCGCGCCGCTGCAGGCCGTCGCGGCCCCAGCTGTCGGCGAAGGAGAATTCCAGCGCCATGCGCGAGATCGCCGATCCGAAGCCGTCGCTCGCCGCCGTGGCGCGCAGCGTCTTGCCATGCTCCTCGCCCAGCATCTCGCCGATGATGGCCGCGCCGCGATCGCGCTTCTGTTCGACCGTCTCGCTCATATGCTGATCCTCTCCTGGCCGAGGCGGCTGTGCCTCGCGGGGATAGGATAGGCGCATTCGGCCGCCCGTGGGCAGGCCCCCGCCATATATCGCAAGCACGAACGGCGCGGGCGCCCGCTCTGGACAGCGGCGCGGCGGCGGTCTCTAGATGAACGGATGCCGACGTCCGCCCCGAGCCCCGAGCCCGATACGCCGCCGCGTAGCCGCCGATCGCGCGAGGAGGTCACCGAACTGCTGCGCGAGGCGGCGCGCACGCTGTTCGCCGAGCGCGGCTATGCCGGCACCACCACCAAGGAGATCGCGCGCCGCGCCGACGTCAGCGAGACCCTGCTGTTCCGCTATTTCGGCGGCAAGGCAGCGTTGTTCGACGAGGTGGTGTCCGGCCCGTTCAACGCGCTGATGCGCCACTTCATGGCGCTCCATCCGGAGCCCGAGGCGCACACCACGCGCAAGGAGGATTCGCGCGAATTCGTGGCGGCCGTCTATCGGCTGTTCTTGAGCAATCAGGACGTGCTCGGCGCGCTGCTGGCGGCACCCGCGCAGATCGGCGACGGCCGACCGACCTCGCTCCATGGCCTCGAGGCCTATTTCGATGCCGCCGTCGCCCGGCTGGAGAAGCAATATGTGCTGGAAGGCGGGCACAGCGAGATCGACCCGCAGATCGCCGTCCGCATCGGCTTCGGCATGATCGCGGCGCCGGTGCTGCTGCGCGACTGGCTGTTCCCGCGCGGCCTGCCGGCAGAAACGGTGATGGCCGAAGCGATCGAGCACATGATGTCCAAGGCATTCAATCCCCGCCTGGATGATTGACCGCGATCCCACTCTCTCTGTATAGTGATCACTACACAAGGAGAGCGATCATCATGCCGGCGATGCCGCAGATTCAGGGATTCGACGATCCCAGCTACAATCCGTTCGATTCGGACGAGGTGAATTTCGGCAGCAATCCCGATCCCTATCCGGCGATCGCGGCATGGCGGGCCGAAGCGCCGGTTCTGCCCGGCTCTTACCGCTCGCGCATGGGCCTGCCCGACGCGATGATCGCGGCCGGCGAGCATTTCACCGTCGTCGGCACCGCCGAGGTGACCGAGACGCTGAACAACCCGGCCCGCTTCTCCAACTCCGGCTACAAGTCGAACCTCGGCGAGACATTCGGACAGGGCAGCATCAGCACGATGGATCCGCCCGAGCACAGCCAGTATCGCCGCATCTTCCAGAAGATCTTCCTGCCCCAGCACGTGAAGACCTGGGGCAGCACCATCGTCGATCCGGTCGTCCACGATCTGATGGACAAGTTCCTCGATCGCGGCGAGGCCGATCTGATCGAGGAGTTCACCCTGCGCTACCCGTTCGAGGTGATCTACAAGCAGCTCGACCTGCCGCGCAGCGACGTGCGCGCGTTCCAGCGCCTCGCCATCGGGCAGACCGATTACGTCAACAGCGACAAGGCGATCGAGGCGGGCATCAAGCTCGGCGCTTATTTCAAGGGCCTCGTCGATGCGCGGCGGGCGGAGCCGGGCGACGATCTCGTCAGCCTGCTCGCCACCACCGAGGTGGACGGTGAATATCTGCCCGAGCTGGTGCTGATCTCCTTCCTGCGCCAGCTGATGAACGCGGCGGGCGATACCACCTATCGCGGCACTAGCGTGCTGCTGACCGCGTTGCTCGAAAATCCCGACCAGTTCGAGGCGATCCGCCAGGATCGCGGCCTGATCCCGCAGGCGATCGAGGAGGCGCTGCGCTGGGACGGCCCCGTCGCCGTGCAGTTGCGCGTCGCTGCGGAGGACATGGTGCTGGGTGGCGTGCAGGTGCCCGCCGGCGCCAAGCTGGACGTCGTGGCCGGCGCCGCCAACCGCGATCCGGCCCTCTATCCGGACCCGGACCGGTTCGACATCTCCCGCGATCGCAAGCCGCATTGGGCTTTCTCGCGCGGTGCGCACATCTGCGTCGGCCAGCATCTCGCCCGCGTCGAGATGACGCGCGCGCTGCATGCCGTGCTCGACCACCTGCCCAACCTGCGCTTCGATCCCGATCGCCCGAAGCCGGAGATTCGCGGGACGATGATGCGCGTGCCGAAGCATCTCTACGTCCGCTTCGATCGCGCGCCAGTGATGGCGGCCTAGGTCGCCACGCCCTCATTCATCGCAGGAACGATCCCTCGGCCCGGCCCCTGACTCGGTGCGCTGCATTACCGTATGATCCCGATGTGCCGCCAGGGAGCGGCGCGGCCGGCGTGGATGCCGGCTGGACAACCGGGGACACTCATCATGGCGACTAGCTTCAAGCCGGACACCGCGGAGCCGACCGCGCGCTACACCGGCCCGATCTTCGACGCGGATACCCATTTCTGGGAAACCGACGATGCCTGGTCCGCTTACCTGCCGGACAAGGTGAAGAAGGACTGGGGGATCAGCTTCCACACCGGCGACGATGGCGAATTCGCCATGTATGTCGGCCCGCGCAAGGTGGAGATCAGCGCCGACCATCTGTTCGAGGATGGCCGCGTGCCGGCGCCGGGCAAGCTCCACGAATGGCTGCGCGCCATGAAGGAGGGCAAGGCCGAGATCGACATGCACGTCCCCAAGACGGCGGACATG
>Ga0207695_10001601_pt1 | contig 36747 bp, 23 predicted proteins | sample KBSC54metaG_FD_184354 | JGI IMG/M metagenome (GOLD analysis project Ga0207695, IMG submission 184354) | Corn rhizosphere microbial communities from Kellogg Biological Station, Michigan, USA - KBS C5-4 metaG (SPAdes) (version 2) | ecosystem: Host-associated > Plants > Roots > Rhizosphere > Soil... | reverse complement strand
GAGCCAGTACAATAATTTGGAGTTCGAACTATGATTTGTAAAGGGGAATCTTTATTTTCGCATAAATATTGCATTCATCCTTAATGAGTAAGTATTTTGATATTCAATATGCCTATGTAGTACCCGGTCTTTTCAGGCCAGATGAAAACTAGGATTAAGAATTTTTTCTGAGCCACCGGAGGTGGCTAGGTCTGCGGGCGAGGCACGAAGCCCGCGAACGAGGGTCGCGCCAGTGGTGCGAGCCGAAGTTCTGCAGAAATTAAACTTGTTGTTGGAGATGAGCTAATTTTTTGTAGATTATCTCCCACATATAAAAACCCTGATTGAATATGAAAATATTCTGTGTTGGCCGTAACTATGTGGCTCATGCCAAGGAGTTAAATAATGAAGTTCCGGAAGAGCCGATCATATTTATGAAGCCTAAGAGCGCATTGCTTCAAGCCCATACACCGTTCTATTACCCCGAGTTCACCAATGAATTGCATTACGAATGCGAACTGGTTCTTCGTATATCCAAGAACGGGAAATACATCCAGGAGAGATTTGCCAGCAAGTATTACGATGCCGTTACGGTTGGTGTAGATTTTACAGCGCGCGACATACAGAACGAGCTGAAGGAAAAGGGGCTTCCCTGGGAGAAGGCCAAGGCCTGGGATAATTCGGCGGCCATCGGGAAGTGGATCCCTTTGCAGAATGTAAAGAACAAGAAGGATATCAATTTCTGCATGTACAAGAATAAAGAGCTGGTGCAGCAGGGGAATTCGAACCTGATGATCAACAATTTTGACAAGATCGTATCATATATCTCCAATTATTTTTCCGTCAATATCGGCGACCTGGTGTTCACGGGGACTCCGGCTGGTGTTGGCGAATGTGTGGTAGGTGACGAGCTGGAGGGTTTTATAGAAGACGATAGTCTGTTCACTGTTGAAATAAAATAAAATTGCCTCCGGGCGGTCTGATGATCACCGTCGACATCCTTTTAAAAGCCTACCGGCTGATGTGCATGGCCAGCGAAATGGCCGTCACCTTTGAAAGCAACCGTCCCACCTGCAAATACGTCCATTCTACTTCCCGGGGACACGAGGCCATTCAGCTGGCGACTGCTTTTCATCTACAATCCTGCGACTGGGTAAGTCCTTATTACAGAGACGAGAGTCTATTGCTTGGCATGGGCTGGGAGCCCTATCAGCTGATGTTGCAGCTGCTGGCCAAGGGGGATGATCCTTTTACCGGCGGTCGCGAATATTATTCTCATCCCAATTACCGGGGGGACGACAAGCCCCAGATGATCCATCAGAGCAGCGCCACCGGCATGCAGGCCATTCCTGCGACGGGCCTGGCGCAAGGGCTTCAGTACCTGGAGGCTATCGGGTCGTCGTTGTTGCGGCGGGGTCCGGAGGGAGAATTACCGATAGTTGTCTGTTCGCTGGGGGACGCCAGCGTCACGGAGGGGGAGGTCAGCGAGGCCTTACAGTTCGCGGTGCTGAAGCAGCTGCCGATCGTCTATCTGGTGCAGGATAACGACTGGGGCATCAGCGTGCGATCGGAGGAATCGAGGGCGATGGATGCCTTTGAGTATGCGGCGGGTTTCAAGGGGCTGGAGCGGCTGCGGCTGGATGGGAGCGATTTTCTCAAGAGCTATGAATGTATGGGGCACGTGATCGCGGAGGTCCGGAAAGGGCGCAGGCCCTGGCTGGTGCAGGCGAAGGTGCCTCTTCTCGGACATCATACGAGTGGCGTACGACGGGAGTTCTACCGGGATGCGAAAGATCTCGGGGAGCATGCGGCGATGGATCCGCGCCCGAGGCTGAGGGCGCGGCTGGTGGCGTTGGGGGTTGAAGAGGAGGCATTGGTGGAGATTGAGACGGAGGCGGGTGCGGAGGTGGCCCGGCAGTTCTCAGCGGCGGTTGCTGCGCCTGAGCCTGATCGGTCTACGGTCGCCGAGCATGTTTTTGCTCCGACCCCGGTGATAGAAGAAAGGGGGGAGCGCCGGCCTGTGGACGGGGAGAAGGTGATCATGGTGGATGCGGCGCTATTCGCAATCCGGGAGATCATGGAGGAGTTTCCGGAGGCTTTATTGTATGGTCAGGACGTGGGGCGGAGGTTGGGGGGCGTGTTTCGTGAAGCTGCGACGCTGGGCGAAAAGTTTGGAGATCACCGGGTATTCAATACGGCAATACAGGAGGCCTATATTATCGGTTCGACCGTTGGGATGAGCGCGGTGGGTGCGAAGCCCATTGTAGAGGTGCAGTTCGCGGACTATATTTATCCCGGCATGAACCAGCTGGTCACGGAGATATCCAAGTCCTGCTATCTCAGCCAGGGGAAGTGGCCGGTGCAGGCGCTGATCCGTATCCCGACAGGGGCCTATGGTGGTGGCGGGCCCTATCATAGCGGGAGCATCGAGACGACGCTCCTGTCGATAAAGGGGATCAAAGTGGCTTATCCTTCCAATGCTGCCGATATGAAGGGGCTGATGAAGGCTGCTTTTCTCGATCCGAATCCGGTGGTGATGCTGGAGCATAAGGGGCTGTACTGGAGCAAGGTGCCGGGGACGGAAGAGGCGAAGATGGTGGAGCCTGCGCGCGACTATATCCTTCCTTTCGGAAAGGGTGTCTGTGTGCTGGAGGCTGATGAAGACATGATGGAGGAGGGGGACAGCTGCTGTATCATTACGTATGGGATGGGTGTGTATTGGGCGAAGGCTGCGGCTGCGGCTTATCCCGGACAGGTGGCTGTGGTCGATCTGCGGACGCTGTATCCGCTGGATGAGGAGCTGGTATTTACGACTGTTCGTCAGCACGGGAAGTGCCTGGTTTTGACTGAGGAACAACAAAATAATTCTTTCGCTGAAGCGCTGGCCTGGCGCATTTCAAAAAACTGTTTTACGAGTCTGGACGCTCCTGTCGAGGTGCTGGGGGCGATGGATCTTCCGGCGGTGCCGATGAATATTGGGCTGGAGGCGGAGATGTTGCCGACGCCGGAGAAGGTGGAGAGGGTGGTGGGGAGATTGTTGAGTTACTAGAATTTTTTTGGGGGGCTCGCTGTGGTGGCGGACGGTCGCGGCGGGGTTTTGCGCGCACTGGTGCGCGTTGTGAAAAAATATTTTTAAAGTCTACAAAAATAGTGGACTAATTATTTGGAGATATTGGAGGTCGCTGGTATCTTTATGGTGTTGATGCGGATCACGGATTTGGTGGAGAAGGTGTTGAAGGGTGGTCCGCGAAAAAAGAATTCCCTGATACCCTGGTTGCGGACGTGATTCGGAGGAATGGCAGGTGGTTGTTAATTCCTTTGAGTCAGTAGTGCCAGGGCATCAGGGAACAAATAAAAAAAAGAACTATGCAGCAGCGTCTCGCTCTATTTTCATTCCTGGCCATTGTGGCCATTCTGCTGGTGTATACGACGCATCGGTAGGACCGGTGCGGGGTATTGGTATTGGTGATCGGGTACGGTGGATCGGGGCATGGTTATCGAGACCGACGTGATGCCGGGTTTGTGAGCGGTATAGTGGTCGGGTACGGTGGGTCGGGGCATGGTGATCGAGACCGATGTGATGCCGGGTTTGTGAGCGATACAGTGGTCGGGGCCGGGGTGACGCCGGGTTTGTGAGCGATAGAGTGGTCGGGTCCGGGGTGACGGGTAACGATCAATATTTTGTCAGCTCGGGCTGTACTTCGTCGATATAAGACAGTATTCCTCCCTTCAGGTTATAAAGATTGGTAAAACCGAATTTCTCTTCCAGCTCGCGGATGGCTTTTGCGCTGCGGCCGCCCATTTTGCAATGTACGATGACCTTTTTGTCGCGGTCGAAACGGTCGCTGTTGTCGGCTACGGTCGCCAGGGGTATCAGCTCGGCGCCGATATTGACGATGTCGTATTCGTGGGGTTCGCGGACGTCTATCAGCTGAAAGGGTTCGCCTTTTACCTGCAGGTCGTAGAGCTCTTTTGCCGTGATCTCCTTCAGGGGTTTTTCTTCCACGGCGCGCATTCCACAGAATTGTTCGTAGTCGATGAGGGCAGTAATCGTTGGGTTCCTGCCGGTGAGCGGGTTGTCTTCGCGTGCCCGGATGGTGAAGGTCCTGCTTTCGAAGTTGAGGGCGTCGAATATATAGAAGCGTCCGGAGAGAGTGTCCCCTACGCCGGTGATGACCTTGATGACTTCCAGCGCCTGGAGGCTGCCGATGATGCCTGGCAGGACGCCCAGCACGCCGCCTTCGGCGCAGCTTGGCACCAGTCCCGGGGGTGGAGGGGTGGGGTAGAGGTCGCGATAGTTGGGGCCCAGGGCGCCTTTTGCATCGCGATAGTTGAATACTGAAACCTGTCCTTCGAACTGGAAGATCGAGGCGTATACGTTGGGTTTTCCCAGGAGCACGGACGCGTCGTTGACGAGATAGCGGGTGGGGAAGTTGTCTGTGCCGTCCGCGATGACGTCGTAGTCCCTGATGATGTCGAGTGCGTTGTGCGAATTAATGTGGGTGTTGTGGAGGTTGATCTTTATGTAGGGGTTCAGCGCTTCGAGCCTTCTTTTTGCGGCCTCTACTTTGGGCTGGCCGATGGCGTCGACGCCGAACAGGACCTGGCGCTGGAGGTTGCTGTCGTCGACGACGTCGAAGTCGACGATGCCGATGGTTCCGACGCCGGCGGCTGCCAGGTATAGGAGCACGGGGCTGCCGAGGCCGCCTGAGCCGATGACGAGGACCTTTGCGGCTTTTAAGCTCTTCTGGGCTTCCATGCCGAAGCCGGGGATGATGATGTGGCGGTTGTAGCGGGCAAGCTCTTCTTTTGTGAAGGGGTTGCTGCCGTTGGCGCCGGGGGTGGAGCCGTTGGCGCCGGAGTTGTCCGGGGCGCCGCCGGCGATGGCGGGTACGATGCTGATGACGGCGTCTTCTTTTACGGCCGTCTTTTCCTGCTGCAGGTCGCGGATATCGTCGTTGCCGACGAAGATGTTGACGTACGAGCGGATATTGCCGCCTTCGTCGAGCAGGTGTTTTTTGAGATCAGGAAAGTTGACGGTGAGCTCCTGTACTGTGTCTTTGATGGTCCCGGCGCTGACCTGTAGTCTGGCCGTGTTATTGGTAAATTTCCGTAGCGGAGTGGGAATAATGACTGTAGCCATTTTTGTTGTGTTTATATTAGTTGATGTTCTATGATCTTTTCTTCTTCGAATTGCTGATCGTCGTTCAACAGCCAGCTGCGTAAATTAATCGTGTATCCTGCGGCGTCGGATGACTGTTCCTGGTTGCCACCTTCCAGTACGGAGATGATAACGTAAGAGAAGAACGGCTGTGCGGCTATCCGGTCGTGTTCGGATGGGATGGCCGGGTGTTTGGGGTGTGAGTGATAGATACCGAGCAGGGTCCAGCTGTGGTCCAGGGCGTGCTGTTCGGCGGTCAGATAGTCGAGCGGGGATATTACGAAGCGTCTTGTTTTATCGCCTTCTTTGGAGTTGTCGACAACCAGGATGTCGAGGATCAGACGGGTGCCGTCTGTCTCTTCCCGACCGAAGAGGAAGCCGCAGCATTCGTCGGGGAAGGTATTGAGCGCGTCGTCTACCAATAGCTGTCTGACCCGGGAATCGATAATGATCATGATAGTATCTTTTTTATTGTTTCACTGTATTTGTCTGCGTTGTCGGGCAGGACGGTGACGACGATGCCTTCTTCGAGTCTGCTGGCTACGCGGATAGCGCCGGCCAGGTTTGCGGCGGAGGAGGGGCTTAGCAGCAGGCCTTCTTTTTCGCGGGCTTCCTTTATGATCCTGTGGGCCTCTTCGGTGCTGACCTCTTCGTTGTCGTCGGCGACGGTGGGGTCGTATATTTCGGGGACGATCGCGGTCTCCAGATGTTTCCAGCCTTCGAGTCCGTGGAGGGCGAAGTCGGGCTGCAGGGAGATGAGCCTGATCGAGGGCTGGAGTTCCCGCAGCCGGCGGCCGGTGCCGACAAAGGTGCCTGTGGTACCGAGACCAGCCACGAAGTGGGTGATGCCGGGCAGGGCTTCGATGATCTCGAGGGCGGTGGAATGGTAGTGCGCCTTCCAGTTGTTCTCGTTGCGGTACTGGTCTGCGTAGAAGTATTTTTCCGGGTTTTCTGCTGCCAGGGCTGCTGCTACCTGCTGGGCGCCGTCGGTGCCTTCGTAGCGGGAGGTGAGCACGAGGTTGACGCCGAGGGATTCGAGTATCTCCTTGCGTTCCCTGGAGGCGTTCTCGGGGAGGCAGAGGGTGACGGGAATATGGAGGCGGGCTGCGATGTGAGCGTAGGCGATGCCGGTGTTGCCGCTGGTGGCGTCCAGCAGGGTCCTGCCGGTGGTCAGCGCGCCTTTTTCGATGGCTTTGCGGATGATATTGTAGCCTGCGCGGGCCTTTACGCTTCCTGAGAGCTGCATCCATTCTTTTTTGGCATAGATCTGCACTTTGTCATGCCGGAAGAGTCCTTTGACGTGGTGCAGAGGAGTATGGCCTATTTCTTCCCCGAGGGCCCTGACGGCCGAGAGGAGAGCGGGATCAGCAGGAACAATGGTCGTTGTTGACATATTTGTCTTTTGGTCATAGATGAAATAAAAAAAGCCCCACTGGTGGTGGAGCTTTTAACTATTGTCACAATAAGTTGATTCAGCTTATAAGAGGTCATCCTCCACCGTAATAACCGTGGTTTTCTTACAACAACAACAACAGAGAATATGACTGATTGCCGGTTTCATTATGATGGATGATGAAACAAATGTAGGGGAATCTCCCGGTATTTCCTACCAAATGAGTAGGAATTTGATGGAACCGGAGGCGGCGTTATAGTTGAACCGGGGGCGGCTGAGCTGCGGGGACCTGATAAAAAAGGCTGAGTGTCAATGAAAAAAGGGGGACGGCTGGTTGGGGGAATTAAAAGTTTGTTAATACATTTGGGAACGAGCCAGGAGCTCATCAAACATATCAATTATGGAGAATCCAGCAGTCAGCGGGAAAAAGGTAGCGGCCGGAAAAGCGATAGAATATGTCAAGGATGGCATGACGGTAGGTCTGGGAACGGGTTCTACGGCCTATTGGGCCATTCAGGGGATCGGAGAGATGGTAAAGAAGGGGCTTTCGATCCGGGCTATCGCGACCTCTATTCAGTCGGAGAATCAGGCACGCGAGCTGAACATTCCCATTGTACCTTTTGCCGAGATCGACCATCTCGACGTGACGATCGACGGCGCAGATGAAGTGGACCAGGAGCTTAACCTCATCAAGGGAGGGGGTGGGGCTCTGCTGCGGGAGAAGATCGTGGCGCAGGCTACCAGATTTTATGTGATCATTGTGGATGAGAGCAAGCTGGTTCGTCAGCTGGGGGCGTTTCCGTTGCCGGTGGAGGTGACGCCTTTTGGTTGGGAGCTGACCGAGCGCCGGCTTCGGGAGCTTGGGTGTACGCCCAGGATGCGGATGAAGGACGGGGCGCCATTCGTGACTGACAACCAACAGTATATTTTCGATTGTTCGTTTGGGGTCATCCCTGATCCGGCGAAGCTGCACCGGCAGGTGAGCGAAATCACGGGGGTGATGGAGGATGGTTTTTTTATTGGGATGGCCAATGTTGTGATCTCGGGAGCGCCGGGTGGGGAGATAAAAGTATTGAAGAGGGGATAGGACCGGGGTGAGAGTGGAATTGTATAATAGATTGGGGATAGGGGGATGGGGGCCCAGAGTAGGACCAGGGGGGACCGCTGGTCTGATGATTGCTGCCCGTTAGGGAAATGGATTCGATCACGCATATAGTATTGGGGGCTACGGTCGGGGAATTGGTAGCTGGCCGGAAGCTGGGTAAGAGGGCCATGTTTTTGGGCGCTGTTGCGAATAGTCTTCCCGATATTGATTTTATCGCTGCGATGTGGCTGCCCACGGCTAAGGATGTGTGGGCGCACAGGGGTATCACGCATTCTTTTCTATTCGTGCTGGTGGTGACGCCGTTGCTGGCGTGGCTGGCGCGAAGGTGGTGGCCGCGCAGCGGGATCGGCTGGCGGGGCTGGTTATTCTTCTTTGGTCTTGAGCTTTTCCTGCATATTTTTTTGGATGCCTTCAACGCGTATGGGACGGGGTGGTTCGAGCCTTTCTCGCATTACCGGGTGGCCTGGCATGTTTTATTCGTGGCGGACCCGCTATATACGATCTGGCTGCTCGTGACAACGGTGGTTCTGGCGTTCTTTGCACGGGACCGGCACAGAAGGAAGTGGGCGTGGGCGGGGCTGATCGGCAGCACTTGCTATCTCTGTTGTTGTATCATCATTAAGGGTCGTATAGACGAGATCGTTAAAGACGATCTACGGCGGCAGGGGATGTATTATGATCGTTATTTCTCAACGCCTACGCCGCTGAACAGTCTATTGTGGTATGTTGTGTCGGCCGACAGCGGTGGATTTCATACGGGGTACCGGTCGATATTCGATAAAGGGCCTACGCATTTCAGGTGGCTGCCGCGTAACGATGCCGAGCTGGCGCCGTTCCGCAGGCAGGAGGACGTCCGGTATCTGATGCGGTTCTGTCAGGGTTATTATACGGTCGAGCGGTGGGGGGACACGTTGGTTTTTAATGACCTGCGGTTTGGGGAGATAAGGGGGTGGGCGGATCCGAAGGCGAGGTTCGTGTTCCATTATTTCCTGCAGCATCCGGGGGGGAATGCGGTGGTGGTGCAAAGGGGGAGGATGAGTGGGTGGAATCGGAGGACGGTGCGGGTTTTTTGGAGGAGGATATGGGGGAACTGAAATAGAAACAGGTCAGTCGCGGCCGGATTCTTTTTCCTGTTTGAAATAGAAGGTGAAGAGGAAGAAAAGGAGTCGGATGGTTTCGTATGCGGCGCGTTGCCAGCAGCGCTGGAGGAAGCCGTGGTGTTGGAAGTATTCGCCGGGCAGGATCTGCTTACAATTGTTGCTGATGATCCCGTCCAATTCTTTTTCTACGGAGGCGGCGAAGGTTTCGTTGCGGACGTCCATGTTGAGCTCGACGCTGGCGTAGGCGCTGATGCGGTTGACGTTGTAGGAGCCGTCGGTCATCCATATCCCGTCGTAGGTAGCCATTTTGCCGTGGAGGATGGTGTCCTGATATTCGTAGATCTCAATTTTATTTTTAAAGAGCCAGCGGTACATATATTGTTCGGCCAGGCGGGCGATCCGGACGTCGGATATTCCGCCGACGATGATCTTGATGTTGACGCCGCGTGCGGCGGCCTGTGCCATCTGCTTGCGCAGGATCGAGCCGGGGAGGAAATAGCTGGACAGGACGATTATGCGGGACTGGGCGTGGCGGAACATTTCCACGTAGCTGCGTGATATCTGGTTCTTTCCCTGCACCCAGTCGTTGCGGCGTACTCTGACCAGGCATTCTTCTTCGGGGACTACTCCTTTTACCCATTCGAAGTTCTCTTTTTCCGGCTGGTTCGTTTTCCAGTAGGCCTTGGCCCACATGTCCCGGCAGACGATGTGGAGCTTGAGGGCGGCTTGTCCTTCGACGAGGAGGGCCCGGTCGAGCCAGCCTTTCTGGCCGTCGATGTCGTTGTAGCGGTTGCTGATGTTGATGCCGCCGGCCATGCCTATTGCGGCGTCGATGACTACCACCTTGTGGTGCATGCGTCTGCCGAGGTAGAATTTCCGGCTTTTCAGGAGGGGCCAGAACCAGCGGAAGTGGATGCCGGCTGTTTTCCACTGGTGGATGATGTGTTTGTCGAGGTGCTGAGAGGCGTAGCCGTCGAGCAGGATGTATATCTGTACCTGGCGGCCTGCGGCGCGGATGAGGGCTTCGGCGACCATGCGGCCGGTTTCGTCCCCGTCGAATATGTATGTCTGTAAGTGGATAGAGGTTTTGGCGCTGTCGATGAGATTGAGGAGAGTGGAGAAGTAGTCTTTTCCTCCGTGGACGAGGCGCACTTTGTTGTGATGCGTATAGCCCGACAGTAATTTGGGGGTTCTTCGTTTGCGCATAGTTCAGTTAGGGTGTAAAGATCGGAAAATTTAAACGCTGTAGTGTGAAGGTGGAATAAGGCCGTGTTGGAACCGGGATAAAACGCGAAAGTAGAATAAAATACGTGAAGGTCGAATAAAACCAATTAAGGTAGGCTAAAATTTATTTGCTACAATATTAATTAATTGTTAACTTAAGTAAGGAAATCGGGAGTAGTGTAAAAAGAATCGAGTAGTGTGTCACCATTTAAAACGATTGATTATGAAAGCTTGCCTCATGTATTGCCTTCTGGCGGGGATGGTATGGGCGCCCTGTTATACTACAGCGCAAAGCGGGATCAGCCCTGTAGCATATAGGTTTAATGAGCCCCGGAGCGGTACGGGTACCGGGGGAGATATTTCCTGTAATGTCCCTTTGAATGAGATCAGCATTCATGCCTACCGGCATTTTCACCGGCTTTTTTCTTCCGGGGTCAGCGGAGAGTACTGGTTCAAATCTGAGGAAGGATATCTGGTGTCGTTCGTTCGTGATGCGCAGCGGAATCAGGCGTATTTTGACAGGCGTGGCGCGTATTTGTACTCGTTGAAATATTATGCGGGGACGAAGATGCCGACGGTGCCGGCTGAGCTGGTGAAGAGGAAGTATCCGGGTTATCAGCTGGATGTGGTGACGGAGGTCACGGATGGGGAGAAGGTGTTCTACCTGGTGAAGGTTATCAGTACGGAGTCAGTGAAGACGCTGTCGGTTAACGATGGGAAGATCGATGTGCTGGAGGACCTTGTGAATGGGGGTCTGACGAGTGTACCGGGGGTGGTGATGGCGGGGAGGTGAAGGGAAATGTAGTGTGGGAGGTCCAGGGGTAGTGGTGGCGGGGAGGTGCCGGTGACAGAGAAGGTATGGCCGGCAGGTAAGGGTACCTGCCGGGTGATCGTGGGTGTGGGTTGGCCCGGAATTATTTAGATACTGTCCGGCCTTTGAGGGTCCGGGATTTATGTTCCCATTTTTCGGCGACTTTCCTGCGGATGACCAGGGTAGCTGAGGCTACGTCCTGGCAGGTGCCGCAGCGGGCGCGGAATTTATTTGAATCATAGGTGACGGCTGCGGTGCCGTTCTTCCATTCGGTCCCATATAACACATATTCATTAAATGTATAGCCACTGCCTGGGCCGAAGGCGAGGTTGTTATTTCCTTTTTCGAAGCTGATCATGAGCTTGTCCCCTTCGATGCCTTCGCAGATGCCGGGGGTGAATGAGGGGACGATGACCTCATTGATGTATTTACCGTTCTCCAGCCGTACGACGCCGGAGGTGACGGCTATTTTCTCGTCGCCCAGGTTACGATTGAGGATCAATTTCTGGTCTACGTAGAACTGAACCTGTTTGAGGTCGATATTTTCTTTTTCCAGCTTTGCTTTGAGGTCGCGGGTGAAGGGGACGAAGTTATTCCGGGACATTTTTGAGCTGCTACAACTAACAACAAAGAAGGATACGGATGGGAGTGCCAGGATCACGGTAAAGAGACGTCTCATAATTGTTGGTGTGTTTATGTGTGGTTTGACTTTTCTCAAACGGAATAGTTTTATGGGGCCCGTGTTATAGAAATGTTAAAAAGGACGGGGTGGGGGTGGGATGCTCCCTGCAGGTGCAACATCGGTTCGTCTGGGACGTCCTATTCCCGGCGTCATCCCGGAAGATCCGGAAAATGTGATCTTGGGAGAATGAACCTGGTAATTGGGGAATTTTGGAAAGTGTGCCCGGTACCTGAATTTCAGGAGAATGAACCTGGAAATTCGGCGAACTTTGGAAAGTGTGCCCGGTACCTGAATTTTAGGGGAATGAACCTGATAATTGGGGAATTTTGGAAAGTGTGCCCGGTAATTGGATCTTGGGAGAATGAACGCCGAAAGGGAGATAATTGCTTATGCTCAAAAACTTTCTAAAGGTCGCCCTTCGCAGTCTCTGGAAGCAGAAGGGGTATAGTTTCCTCAATATTTTCGGACTGGCCATGGGGATGGCCTGCAGTCTGCTGATCCTGTTGTGGATCAGGGATGAAAAGAGCGTTGATGGCTTTCACGCCAACGGGGACCGTCTTTACAGGGTCTATGAGCGGCAGTACTATGACGGGAAGATAGAGGCGGGATATTATACGCCTGGGGTGTTGGCTGACGAGCTGAAGAAGGTATTGCCGGAGGTGGAGATGTCTTCGGGGTTTACGTGGAGGGACCAGGCCACATTCCAGGTGGGGGACAAGATATTAAAAGAAACGGGCAGCAGTGCGGGGGCCGACTATTTTTCGATGTTCAGCTATCCCTTACTGGAGGGTAAGGCGGCGACGGCCCTGGCGGAGCCGGTGAGTATTGCCATTTCCCGGAAGATGGCCGTCCATTTCTTTGGCAGTCCGGCCGCGGCGATCGGCAAGACGGTGCGGTATGAGAACAAGCGGGACTTTACGGTGAAGGCGGTGTTCGAGGACCTTCCGGAGAATGTTTCGGACAAGTATGACTACCTGGTGAACTGGAAGTCTTTTTTGGACGATAACAGCTGGGCCAAAGACTGGGGAAACAATGGTCCCAGCACGTATATTCTGTTGCGGAAGGATGCCAATCCTTTGCTGGTAGTGGGGAAGCTGACCCATTTCCTGGATAATTACAACAAAGAGCAGAGCAAGACTTTCCGGATCCAATTGGGGATGCAGCGTATGCCGGACGTGTATCTGCATTCGACCTTCAAAAATGGGATCATTGTGGGCGGGAGGATAGAGTATGTGCGGCTGTTCAGCGTTGTCGCGATCTTTATCCTGCTGATCGCCTGTATCAATTTCATGAACCTGACGACGGCGCGGTCGGTGAAGCGGGCGAAGGAGATCGGTATCCGCAAGGTGGTGGGGGCGGTGCGTCCGGCGTTGGTCCGGCAGTTCATCGGGGAGGCGATATTGTTGTCGCTGTTCTCTGTGGTGCTGGCGTTGGGGATCGTGCTGCTGGCATTACCCGCTTTTAACCAGATGACGGGGAAGGCGATCGCATTTCCCTGGGGGTCGGGGTCTTTCTGGCTTAGCCTGCTGGGGCTGACACTGGTGACTGGGGTGGTCTCGGGCAGCTATCCGGCGTTGTTCCTTTCCTCTTTCCAGCCAATACGTATACTCAAGGGTACGCTGAAATTCAGTGCGGGTGCGGCCTGGTTCCGGAAGGGGCTGGTCGTGTTCCAGTTCGTACTATCGATCGTGCTTATCGTCGGGACCATTGTCGTCTCGGGGCAGGTGAGCTATGTGCAGTCCATCAACCTGGGTTATGACCGGGACAACCTGGTGTCGATACCGCTGGAGGGTGATCTTACGGGAAAGTATAGACTTTTTAAAGAGCAGGCGCTGCGGATCCCGGGTGTGGGGGATGTGTCCCGTATTTCCCAGATGCCTACCAATATTGAAAACGGAACGGGTGGGATCGACTGGGATGGCAAGGACCCGAACAATATGATCATGTTCACAAATGCGTCAGCGGGGTATGACCTGGTGAAGACGATGAATCTGAAGATGGCGGTGGGGCGGGAGTTCTCGGCGGACTATCCGACGGACTCGGTGGGCTATCTTCTCAATGAGGAGGCGATGCGGAGGATGGGTTTCAGCGTGAAGGATGTGGTGGGTAAGCGGCTTACGCAGTGGCAGAAGAAGGGGAAGATCGTGGGGGTTATCAAGGATTTCCATTTTAATTCGCTGCATGATCCGATAAGACCGCTCGTCATCCGGTATGGCGAGCAGGAGACCTATGGGACGGCGCTGGTCCGGGTCAGGGCAGGGAAGGCGCGGGAGGTGCTGGCGGCGCTAGAGGGAATATGTCACGATCTGAATCCGCGGTTCCCTTTTAGCAGCCGCTGGGTGGACGACGAATACCGCGACCTGTATAAGAGCGAGTCGACGGTGCATCGGCTCTCCAATTGTTTTGCGGCGCTGGCGATCTTTATATCCTGTCTGGGGTTGCTGGGGCTGGCGATGTTCACGGCGGAGCAGCGGACCAAGGAGTTTGGTATCCGGAAGGTGCTGGGGGCGAAGGCCGGGACCTTGTTTGGGCTGCTTTCAAAGGATTTTTTGCAGCTGGTGCTGGTGGCTTTTTTGCTGGCTACGCCGATCGCGTGGTGGGCGATGCATATGTGGCTGCAGGATTTTGCCTATCATATACAGCTGGAGTGGTGGGTCTTTTTGCTGGCGGGTGTGCTGGCGTTGCTGATCGCGCTGGTGACGGTGAGCTGGCAGGCGTTGAAGGTGGCGGTGGCTAATCCGGTGAAAAGCCTTAGGACGGAGTAGGAGTTCGGGGTTAGGTCGTGGGGTTGGTGCGGGACCAGGTTAGGACGGCCCGGATCTCGCCGAAGGAGTAGCCTTCGCCGAGCTGGCTTTTGATGGGGCCGATGGAGGCGCCGCCTACTGTGCGGATGGCGGAGAGGATGGTTGGGATCTTTTTCTCGGGGACCAGCTCTTTCACGTCGATCTCACCGGTAGGGATGAACGAAGCGAGGTGTCCTTCGATGGTGCTGAGGCTGAGGTTGCGCTGGGTGGCTATGTCGGCGACGGAGACTCCTTCGCGGTATAGGCGGAGGGTAGTTCGGTTGGTATCGCCCTTCTGGGGTTTGGTGGGGGTTTGGGTTGCGGGGTCTTCCTGTTGTTGCTGGTGGTTTAGGCGGTCTTCCTGGATATCGGATAAAAGTTTTGTCGTGTCGACGCCCTTTTGCAGGCCGGAAACGATCTTGAGGGCGTCGTTGACCTGTTGAAGTTTGCGGCTGCAGACGAGCTGCAGGGTCTTGAGCTCCTGCAGGTATTTTTTTGCTTTTTTGCTGGCGCGTATCTCGGCGATGTGTTCCTGAAGGGGTGTCAGTATATGTTCGCGCAGCTCGCGGGAAAAATAGTCTACGGCAGCTGTTGTACGTTGGAGCAGCTGTTGGTAGCCATCGGACTCTGCGGCGGGCAGCAGTGTCTCCAGCTGCAGGGAGAATTTTTTTGCGATCTCCTGTTGGGCGAGCGAGCTGTCGATCCATTTTTTGCTGAGCTGCACGGCGGTCGACTTGCCGGGAATCTGACGGTGAGCGTGGCCGGCGTGGTGGTCCTGCAGCTGGGTGACGAAGCGGGGCCAGTGAAAGGTGCTGAGCAGGGTGTCGGTGATAAAGGACAGCTGTTCGTTGCCAAGCTCCTGTTCGGCTGCGCCTTCGGGCATCTGTTCTTCCGTATAAATAACGACCCTTGGGTCTGAGCTGATGGAGCCGGGTCGGATACGTGAGCGCAGGACGAGGCCGCGCAGGGAGGTGAGGCGGCTGAGGGCTACGTATACCTGTCCGGGGGCGAAGGAGGCGCCGGCGTCGATGACGGCTTTTTGGAAGGTCAGGCCCTGGCTCTTGTGGATGGTGATGGCCCATGCCAGCCGGATGGGGTATTGCCGGAAGGTACCCAGCTCTTCCTCTTCTACTTTGTCCTTTTCCCGGTCGTATTGATAGCGGATATTTCTCCAGGTCTCTTTTTCCAGCGTGAGCTCGTCGGGTTCATCGGGAAATTCCAGGACTAATTTGTCTTCCTTTATTTTTTTGACGACGGCGATCTTGCCGTTGTAGTAGCGTCTTGTTTCCCCTTTATCATTCTTTATCAGCATGACCTGTGCGCCTTCTTTCAGGGCCAGGGTCTTTTCTGCGGGGAAGGATTTGTCGCTGAACTCTCCGGTGATGCTGGCTTCGAAGGCGTATGAGCGGCCGGGGAGCTTGGCCAGCTCTTCCTGGTTGATGGCGTCGGCTTTGGCATTGTGGGAGGTAAGGGTTATATAATTGTCGTTGCTGGGCGGTATGAATTCGGGCTGGTAGAAGTCGTGCAGTCTTTCGAGGTCTTCGGGCTGCAGGCGATTGTTGCGGATATTATTAAGAATATGGATGAATTCGGTCTCGTTCTGGCGGTAGATCCTGGTGAGTTCGAGGTAGACGGGTGGGGCCTGGCGGATGACTTTTGCATCGAAGAAGAAGGGGCTGGCGTAGTGGTCCCGGAGCAGCGGCCATTCTTCTTTTTGAACGACGGGGGGCAGCTGGAAGAGGTCGCCGATGAAGAGCACCTGCAGGCCGCCGAATGGAAGGTCGGGCTGTTGGCGAAAATGGCGGAGGATGGTGTCTACGGCGTCCAGGGTATCGGCCCGGACCATGCTTATCTCGTCGATGATGAGGAGCTCGAGCTCCTGCAGCAGCTGGCGTCTGTTGGCATTGAAACGGATGTTCCTGAACAGTGTATTGGGGTCGGAGTATCCCGGCGCTTGGGGATTCCAGCCGTATTGGGGAGTTGGGATAAAGGGGCCGAAGGGCAGCTGGAAGAAGGAGTGCATGGTCGTGCCGCCGGCGTTGATAGCGGCTACCCCAGTGGGTGCGACGACGGCCATTTTTTTGAAGCTGGTTTCGCGGATGTGTTTCAGGAAGGTGGTTTTGCCGGTGCCGGCACGACCTGTCAAAAAAACGTTTCTGGCGGTCTGGTTGACGAACCGGGCCGCGAGCTCGAATATGGGATTATGTGGATCGGCGATCATGGGGAAGGTGCAATTTAGGAACAAAATATGCGGGTGAAAAATGAAAGATAGATCCGGGGAGGCGGGATAGTTGGGTTATTGGGGGTAAATTCGTGTATAGCTAAATCAAAAATCATGGAATACAGGACCTTAGGCGCATCGGGATTAAAAGTGCCCGTATTGAGTTTTGGCACAGCCACTTTTGGGGGCGGGAATGCCTTTTTTAAAGCGTGGGGAAATACGGACGTAGAAGAGGCCAAGCGGATGATCGGTCTTTGCATGGATGCCGGTGTGAACCTGTTCGATACGGCCAATGTCTATTCGCTGGGACGTTCGGAGGAGATCCTGGGTGAGGCCCTTAAGGGGATCCGTAACAGGGCGCTTATTTCTACCAAGGCGACCTTTCCGATGAGCGACCGGGTGAACGATTACAGTAGTTCGCGGTATCACCTGATACGGGCTTGTGAGGACAGTCTCGAGCGGCTGCAGACAGACTATATCGACATCTATCATATGCACGGTTTTGATGGGGTGACGCCGGTGGAAGAGACGCTGCGTGCGCTGGACGACCTGGTCCGCAGCGGCAAGGTGAGGTATATCGCCTGTTCGAACTTCTCTGGCTGGCACCTGATGAAGTCGCTGACGGTCAGCGAGCGGTACGGGTGGGCGCGATATATTGGCCATCAGGCCTACTATTCACTGCTGACGAGGGAGTTCGAGTGGGAGCTGATGCCGTTGGGTATCGATCAGCGGGTGGGTACGATCGTCTGGAGTCCATTGGCGATGGGTCGGCTGAGCGGGAAATTCAGGCGCAGCAATCCCATGCCGGCGGAGTCCCGTCTCAGCAAGGGGGGATCGCATGGGCCTGTCGTGCCTGATGAGCTGTTGTTCAAAGTGGTGGATGAGCTGGATATCATTGCGAAAGAGACGGACAGGACTGTGGCGCAGGTGGCGCTGAACTGGCTGCTGCGGCGACCGACGGTGGTCAATCTGGTCATTGGGGCGAGGAATGAGGAGCAGCTGAAGGAGAATATTGGGGCTGCGGACTGGCAGCTGACGACAGATCAGATCGTGCGGCTGGATAAAGCGAGCGCGGTTGAGCCGGTCTACCCATACTGGCACCAGCGGCAGAATACGAGCCTGCTGCCGTTGCCGGAATTTTACTAGATAAAGGTTGAGGGTGGCTCGGGGTTAGTCGAGGCCGCCTTTGCGGATGGCTTTTGTTTGTTCGGGCCATTTGGTGGGTTCGCCTGTGTGCAGGTTGACGGGGAGCACGCTTTTTTCCCTTGAAGTGGTTGTTGGGTCTTCGCTGGCCATATAGGCGAGGGCGGCGACGAGGATCGCGTTGCTGCGGAGGTCGTCGAACACGATCTTGTCGTAGGTGTCGCGGTTCGTGTGCCAGGTATATGTTCCGTAGGACCAGCTGAGGGAGCTGAGGGAAAAGGCCGGTGCTCCGACCGCGATGAAGGAGGCGAAGTCCGAGCCTCCGCCGCCTGGTGTTCCGGGGAAATGGGTCTGTATCGAATCGCGGATATAGGAGGGGACCCTGGCGAGCCAGCGGCTGAGATAATCATATGAGTTCAGGAAGCCCTGGCCTGAGAGGTTGGCTACGCGGCCGGTGCCGTTGTCCTGGTTGAAGACGGCCTGGACCTTGCTGACTATCTCCGGGTGGTCTTCTACGAATGCGCGGGAGCCGTTGAGGCCTTCTTCCTCGCTGCCCCAGTGTCCGACGAGTATCGTGCGTCGCGGGTGGGGGTATACGATCTTGAGGATGCGCATGGCCTCCATCATCGTCAGTGTTCCCGTGCCGTTGTCCGTAGCGCCGGTGCCGCCGTCCCAGGAGTCGAAGTGAGCGGAGAGGATGACGTACTCATCGGGTTTCTCGCTGCCTTTTATCTCTGCGATCGTATTGAAAGCAGGGACTACGCCTCTTTCTTTGGATTCGGTGTGTACGCTGATCTTCGGTCTGTCGCCCGACTCGGTCAGGCGGTACAGGAGCCCGTAGTCTTCGAGGGCGATGTCGATGGTTGGTATCTTCTTTGTATATGCGCCGAATATCTTGTCTACGCCGAAGCCGGCGGACCAGTTGTTGCCGACGATGCCTGCGGCTCCTGCCTTTTCAAGGGCGACGGGAAGGGTCCGGTTGGTATAGCCCGTCTTTTTGATGCGGTTGGCCCAGGCTTCCTGTTGTGCGGCGCGTTCTTTTTTCATCTTTTCAAAGGAGGCGGGGGTGGCGAATTCCTGCCAGTTGTAGTCGGGGCGGCCAGTTGGCTGGAGCATGGAGACCATGACGAATTTTCCTTTTACTGCGGGTAGCCATTTCTGAAAGGCGAGAGAGTCTTCGAGGTCGGGGAGAATCACGAGCTCGGCTGTGACGGTCTTGTCGCCCATGCCGGGGCTCCAGGCCAGCTGGGTTGCTTCGAGGGATTTTATGCGGGGGTAGAGCATGTCGATGTGGGAGATGCCTCTTTCCCATCCGCGCCACTGGCCCCATTGTTCGTTGCGGGCGGTGATGCCCCAGCCGGTGTATTTTGCGACGGCCCATTCGTTTGCTTTTTCCATTTGCGGGGTACCGACGAGGCGGGGGCCGATGCCATCGAAGAGCTCGTGGGCCAGCTGCTGCAGCTGGGAGTGGTCTGTCTCTTCTTTGACTATATTATCGATGACGGGGTCTTTGAGCGATGCGGGTGTTTCAGTGGAGGCTGTAGCTCTTCCGCCGCGACCCTGGCTGTGGATGCGGGCAGTGGGGAGGAGGAGGAGTAGGAGGATGGTGGTTCTGAAGGTCAGGCGATTGGTGTGGTGTCGCATGTAGTGAATTTTGGCAATAAATAAAATTATTGTTTTTTTGTTTGGTAAATCGTTTGAATATGAGAAAACTTTCGATGTTCATTTTTCTTTTTGTGGCATTTGGGGGATTAAGGGCGGAGGTGCGGCTACCGGCTGTGCTTGCCAGTAATATGGTGTTGCAGCAGCGGTCGAATGTAAAGTTCTGGGGTTGGTCGGACCCGGGGGAAAAGATCTTTATTACCACCTCCTGGGATCACCGGACGGATTCGGTGAGGGGCAGCCGGGATGGGAAGTGGGAGGTTGTGTTGCCGACGCCAGGTGCAGGGGGGCCTTATACCGTCGAGATCAAGGGGAGCAACCGGATAGTGCTGGAGAATGTGCTTATTGGTGAGGTTTGGATTTGTGCGGGGCAGTCGAATATGGAGATGTGTGAGACCTGGGGTATGCCGGATGTGAAGGAGGAGCTTCCGGTCTGCGCGAATTCCAATATCCGGTTCTTTCAGGTATCGAAGACAACCGCTGTCTATCCGCAGGAAGACTGCAAGGCGAGGTGGACGGAGTGCGACTCTACTACGCTGAAGCGTTTTAGCGCTGTGGGTTATTTCTTTGGGAAGCGATTGAACAAAGAGCTGAATGTTCCGATAGGATTGGTGGAAGCGGCCTGGGGTGGCACGCCTGCTGAGGTTTGGACGCCTGCTGCGCTTGTCGACGGGGATACTGTCCTGAAGAATGCAGCTGCGAAACAAAAGCCGAGCGAGTGGTGGCCGTTTAAGCCGGGGTATTGCTACAACGCGATGATCGCTCCGCTGACCTCGCTGGCGGCTGCGGGTGCTATCTGGTACCAGGGGGAGGGCAATACTGTGGCTCCGCAGAGCTATAGCCGGCTGTTTACCACCATGATCGCTGCCTGGAGGAAGGCGTGGGGTAGTCCGCTATCCTTCTACTTCGTCCAGATAGCGCCGTTCACCTATGGAGTAAAAGATCAGGCGAGTGTCCTGCGCGAACAGCAGGCGAAGAGCCAGCAGCTGGAAAATACCGGGATGGTAGTGGTCAGCGATATAGCGGGTGATACCAACGATATTCATCCTAAGGACAAGCACGATGTAGGCTGGCGGCTGGCGAGCTGGGCCCTGGCGGATACCTATCACCGGCAGAATATGGAGTATAAGAATCCCAGCTATCAGGGCATGCAGGTGCAGGGGGATAAGGTCGTGGTTACGCTGGGAGACACGGGGGGTGGGCTGGTCGTGGACGGGCCGGAGGTGAAGGAGCTGCTGGTTGCGGGGGAGGACAGGGTGTTCTATCCGGCGAAGGGTAAGGTTGAGGGGAACCGGATCGTGGTGTCATCAAAGTTGGTGAAGAAGCCGGTGGCTGTGCGATATCAGTGGAGCAATGCGGGGGTTGGGAATCTGTCGGGAAAGAGTGGGCTGCCTGTGGCGCCTTTTCGAAGCGATGAGTGGGAAGTTAATTTGAATTTGTGATCAGGATTTGCAAAAGTATACGGCCCGCCGGGGCGGGCCGCGCTGGTTAGACGAGGATGTGACCTCCGTCGACCACGAGCTGCTGGCCTGTGCAGTAGCCTTGTTGCATCAGGTATACATAGGCCCGGGCGATGTCTTCGGGTGTGCCTATCCGGTGTACGGGAAGGGATCCGGCGATGGTGGTGAAGTAGCTCTCTCTGTCGGCGGAAGGCATGCCGTCCCAGAGGCCTGTGCGGACGATGCCGGGCGCGACGAGGTTGACGCGAATCGGGGCCAGCTCGACGGCGAGTGCGCGGTTGAGGCCTTCCATGGCGCCGCAGATGCTGGAGGCTACTGTCCAGCCTTTGTCGGGGCGGAGGCCGGCGTTGCCGCCCATGAGGCCGATGGAGCCGCCCGGGTTGATATGGGTGGCGGCGTATTTGACGGTGGTGTATGCGCCCCAGAAACGGACGGTGAAGAACTGGCGGGCCTGATCGACGTTGGTATCGGCGATGGGGGCGAGGGCGAGGTTTTCGCCGGCGCAGTATACGAGGTGGTCGAAATTGCCGATGTTGTCAAAGAATGCCTTGATGTTTTGTTGCTGGCTGAGGTCGACGGCGTGGGCTTCGCTACCGGAGGGGAGCTCTTTCAGGGCCTGTCCGATGCGCTGCTGGTTGCTGGATACGATGACGACGCTGGCGCCTTCTGCGGACGCGGCTTTTGCGGTGGCGAGGCCGATGCCGGAGCTCGCGCCGAGGATGATGACCCTTTTGTCAGAGAGAGAGGATGATTGTGCCATTCTGTTGTATTTTATTATGACACAAAGTTCCGGGGTGTAGAGGAGAGGGTAGTTACCAAATGGTAAAAAAGAAAAAAGAAGGCCGCCTGGTGGGGCGGCCTTTGGTATTCTTACCAGCCTGGGTTCTGATGGAGGCTGGAATTTAGTGTCAGTTCTGGAATGGGGATAGGATAGAGGTACATCTTGTCGTCCCACTGGCGGGAGGCGATGCCGGGATAGACCCTGACGTAGTTGTTGGCGTCTACGACCACGCCGCTGATGTCATAGGTGTAGGTGCTCCGGAACTGGGGCAGCAACTTTATGCCGAGAATAGTCGCGGGATTGTTGATGAGCGTGCCGGCGTGCCAGCGGTGCAGGTCGTCGAAGCGGAAGCCCTCGGAGGCCAGCTCGATCCTTCTCTCTCTCCTGATCTCATCCAGCAGCACGGGTAGGGACGGGAAGTCGGAGCTCGGGTCCTTGACCAGGCTGGTGATGACCATGGCGGGCATACCCACGCGGGCCCTCAGCACATTGATGGTTTTGTCCAGCACGTCCTGAGTACACTGTCCGAGCTCGGCTTTGGCCTCAGCCTCGATGAGCAGCGTCTCCGCATAGCGGAAGATGAAGCAGTCGTAGGTGGATGCGTTGGCATTCCATGCTGCGATGCTGCTGGACCGTCCTTTGATGGGCATATAGCCGGTGGACGTGGCGTTGGTGCTGATGCGGGGCACGGTGACGATGTCGCCGTTCAGCAGGTCGAAGCCTCTTGTTGCGATCGCCTGTTTGAGACGGGGGTCACGGTTCCGGATCTCCTCATCGATGGAATCGTCTCCTTTATAAAGAGGGCTGAGGGAGATGGGAAGGCCGTCGGTGCAGAGGTAGCTGCGGACGAAATCCTTGCTGTAGCCGTCCCCACATTCGCCCAGGGCGCGGTCATAGCCGTTGGTGAGCACGGCGCTGACGTACTGCATCGGCAGGATGGCTTCTTTATTGGTGGTGAGGTCTTCCTGGATGAAAAGATTGTAGTAGTCCGACTGGGGGTTGCCTGTATTATAGATGTCGAATTTGCCCGAGCTCATCAGCTGTTCGGCGGCGTCGATGGCACCTTGAAGATAGGCTGAGGGATCGCCGGCGTTTGACCAGTATTTCCGGTAAGTGCCTTCCCAGAGGCAGATGCGGGCTTTGAGGGCGAGGGCCGCGTATTTGTTGATACGTCCGGTCTGCAATGGTGCAACGGGTAAGTGCGCGACGGCAAGGTTAAGGTCGGTGAGGACAGAGTCCATTACCTGCTGGTGGGGCATTCTGGGACCGTAGAGCTGCGATTTGGAGGTATCAGTGATATAGGTATTGATATAGGGCACGTCGCCGAACGCCTTTACTTTTTTCCAGTAGTCCAGCGCACGGAAGAAGAGGGTCTCGCCTACATAGATGTTTTTTACGGAGTCGGAAACGTCGGCTTTTTTGTAGTTGGCCAGAAAGAAATTGCAGCTCCTGATGATAACGAAATTCCAGTTGGTACCGGTGCCGTTGAGCAGGCCGTTGGGGTCCTTATAAGCTCCTGTCCCGACGATATCTTTTGTCGTATCGGTCAGTGTCGGGACCGTATAAGCACCTCCAAGCAGGGCATTGATCTGGGTAGGGGCCTTGTCGTCAGACTGGTCATCTGCGCGGACCAGCGTCTCTATCGGCAGGGTGTAGTAGTACTGGTTGCAGTACAGCTGGAGGTCGGTCTCGTTGTTAAAGAAAGCCTGGGCGCTGATGTCGGTCAGTGGCGTCCGGTTGAGGAAACTATCCTTTTTACAGGCGCTGAAGACCAGGATGGCAAGGCCTGCGAGATATGTTATGTTTTTGCTTTTCATTTTGGTAATAATTAGATTGATACTCATGGCTAGTACAGTTTACAGCACTACCTGGACGCCGAAGGAGATGGATCTGTTCAGCGGATAGGTATTGAAATTGATCGCTTCCGGATCGTAGTTCTTGTTCAGGGGGGTGAAGGTGAACAGGTTCTGGCCCGTCACATAGAAGCGTAGTGTCTGGAGCTTCATCCTTGTAGTCACGGCTCTGGGCACAGTGTAGCCGAGGCTCAGCTGCTTGACCCGCACATAAGCTGCATTGAGGATATATTTATCCTGCGCCTGCTCGTTGCCGCCGCGGGCGAAGCCCAGTCTCGGGAAGAAGGCGTTGGTATGCGTCGGAGTCCAGTAGTCTGTGGCGAATTGGGAAGGAATGCTGTACTCGTCGTCGCGGAAGGCGTAGAATATGTATTCGTTCGGATAGAAGTCGTGTTTGAGGACGCCCTGGAGGAAGGTGGTGAAGTCAAAACCTTTATAGCCGAGATTCAGGCTGAAGCCGACCTTGTTGTGCGGTGTAGTATTGGCGATAAGGGTCTGGTCACCGGGATTGGTGCGGGTGCCGTTGCCATAGTCGATCCTGCCATCCTTGTTGACGTCTTCGTATTTGATGTCGCCTGCCAGCCATTTGTAGCCGGAGAGCGCGGAGTTGTTGACCGCCTGAGCATCCGCGTCAGTGGCATAGAAACCCTTGTTGTGAAAGCCCCACAGATCGTTGATGTGGGTGCCGGGGTAGAAGTCGGCTATTCGATTGGTCGGGTTGTTCTGGTAGCGGGTGACCTCTACGTTGGACGAATTAGCGAGGGTAAAGGTCAGGCTATAGGACAGCTGGCCATCGAGGGCCTTATCGCGATAGTTGATGCTGAATTCATAGCCGTGGCTTTTGACATCTGCAAAATTGCCTGCCGGAGCGGGCGTACCGAGTACGGCCGGCAGCTGGGGGCCGGCGACCAGGATGTCCTTGATCTGTGTGAGGAAATAGTCAAAGCTACCGTTGAGCCGGTCGCGGAGGAAGGAGTAGTCCAGGCCTATATTCTTTGTGCGGACCTTTTCCCAGGTGAAGTTTGGCGAGACCAGGCCGGGTGTGTAGATGGCGATGCCGGGCTGTCCGTTGATGAGATAGGAAGCGGTTCCATACGGCATGGTAGCGATGTAAGGGTACTGGTTTCTTGCCGAGGGGCCGCCTGCCGGCGGCAGCTGGTCGGGCAGCTGACCATAGGAGAGCCGGAGCTTCAGGACGTCGAGGTAGCTGCGGGTGTTCTCCATAAAAGATTCTTCGGCGATGTTCCAGCCGGCCGATGCGGACGGCGAGAAGACATAGCGGTTGCCGGGCTGGTAGCGGGAGGTGCCGTCATAGCGGCCGTCGAGCTCCAGCAGGTATTTCCTTTTGTAGATATAGTTCAGCCGGGTAAATGTGCCGATGAGGGCAGATTCCGTCTCGGTCTCCCTTACCGTGGGCTTGGTGTCGTTGTTGAGGCCCAGAGCCGGGAAGCTGGGGTCGATGAGGTTCTTTACAAACGAAGTGTCCACGTGGTAGTGGTTGTACTCCTGGTTGTAGCCGACCAGGGCTTTTACGTAGTGGTCCCTTGCAAACGTATTCTCATAGGTAGCATAGGCGTTGATGACCTTATAGACATAGTTCCTTTTGGTCTCGGTGACCTGTGAGGGATTGGTCCAGGGGAAGATATCCAGGAACGCGCCGTTGACGCCGTATTCATTGAACGGTATCAGGTTGGCCTTCTCGAATTCGGTGAAGGAGTTCCAGGTATAGTCGGCGGTGACGCTAAGGTGCCTGACCGGCTTGAGGATGATGCGGGCGGTGCTCCAGAAATCGTTCTGCTGGTCGAGGTCCCTTCCGGAGAGGGCATTGATGGCGACCGGATTGGAGTAGTTGCCCTGGCCGGCGTAGTTGCCGTCGGGGTTACGGACGGGCATTACCGGGGGAAGGCCGGATTCGAGCCAGCCGCCGTTGATTGGACCGCCCTGGCCGATGCGGCTGGTCGCGGGCTGGTTGTTGTCAACGTGTGTGAGGGACAGGTTGAAGTTGAGGGTCATCCATTTGGTCACGTCGCTATTGACCTTCAAGGACGGAGTATAGCGCTGGAATACCTGGTTGGCTGTCTTTTCGAGTCCTTCCTGGCGGTAGTAACCCATGCCAGCTATAAAGGTCGTATTGTCCTGGCCTCCGGAGATGGAAATATTATGTTGTGTCTGTGGAGCCCAGCCCGGATAGAGGACGTGTATCCAGTCCGTATTCCCGACATAGCGGTAGCGTTTGGGGTTGGCCGGGTCGGGATAGGCGTCAGGGTTGTTTTTGGGGTCGGCGCGATAGGCGGCGGCCATCGTCGAGTCGGTCGAGGAGAAAGGCGTCGTTGTATAGGCGCCGCTGGCAAGACCGGTGCGGTTGGCTTCGTTGAACATCCTGATATAGTCGCCCGAGTTGACCTGATCGACCAGCTGCGTGGGGCGGGAAATCGTATACGACCCGGAGTAGGAAACGCGGACAGGGCCTTTTTTTCCTGTCTTGGTCGTGATGAGGATGACGCCGTTGGCGGCGCGACTCCCGTAGATGGCCGAAGAGGCGGCGTCCTTGAGGACGGTGACGCTTTCTACGTCATTCGGGTCGATGAGGTTGGGGTCGCGTGAGACGCCGTCGACGAGGATAAGGGGAGTCGTAGCAGCGCTCGATCCCATGGTAATGGTCGTGAGACCTCGTATGTTGAACGTGGCTTTGGTGCCGGGCTGGCCGGTGTTGAGGTTGACGTTGAGGTTGGGGATGAGCCCTTCGAGGCCGTCGGCGAGGTTCACCATGGGGCGGCCTTCCAATTTGTCGGCGTTAACGGTTGCGATGGCGCCGGTGAGGTTGACCTTTTTCTGTGTGCCGTAGCCGACGACAACTGCTTCGTTGAGGCTGTTGACGGCTAATTTGAGCTGGACGTTTAATGTGCTCGAGCCGGTGGCGGCTACTTCTTTGTCTTCGTAGCCGAGATAGCTGATGACGAGTGTCGTATTGTCCGGTACTTCGAGGGTGAAGGAGCCGTTGGCGTCTGTGCTGGTCCCTGTCCTGGAGCCTTTTATTCTTACGGAGGCGCCTACGAGGGGCTGGCCTTTTTCGTCGGTGACCTTCCCGGTGAAGGGGGGAGCCATTACGGGGATCTCTTCTTCGGCTTTTGTGATCACAATAAGGTGATTAGCTAGCAGGTTGTATTTGAAGCCGGAGCCATTCATCAGGTTGTCGAGAAGCTTTGGCACCTCTTCGTCGCGGACGTTGACGTCGATGCCTTTGAGGTCGGGTATTTTGCGTTCGCTATAGACGAAGTGATAGATGCTTTGTTTCTCGATGCTCGACATTATTTTTTTGAAGTCGGCTGCCTTGAGGTTAAGGGTGACCCTTGTCTGCGAGAAGGCGTCCGCGCATACGTTGAGATTAAAAAATAATAAGAGAATTAGCGTTAGTTTCATGATTAATATGGACTTATGCAACCATGGGTTCCCCATTACACCCATTTTGGGGTGTTTCAAAAATTTCATATGTTTACTGAGTTAAAGGTTTATAATTGCCGCGATCTGTACCAGAGATAACGGCATACCGAATCTTTAAGCATTGTATGGCGGGGATTGGCTTCAGGGCGGTTCCCGCCTTTTCAGGTGTCTCATTTATCTTGTTTTGGTTTAGTAGATATATACAGTCGAATCTTCTATCTTATAGCTGAAATGATCGATCATCTTCAGGACGTCCAGCGCTTCGGGTAGGGTTTCCTTTTCAAAATAGCCGGAAAAATTGTAGTGTTTTGCGCGTTCGGTCATGAACTCGATGTGTACACCATACCATCTTTCCAGGTCGCCCGAAATATCGATAAAGTCTTTGTTGCTAAACACCAGCTTGTTCTCGACCCAGGAGGTTTCGACGACGGTGTTGACGTTGTTGCGGAAATAGGTAAGGTTGGTCAGTGCGTAGCGGGTGCTTTTGCCGGCGCTGTCGAGGGTGGTCTGGGCGATACCCAGCTGTCGCCTGGTAGCCTTGTTATTTTGTACGATGAGCTTTTCTTTCGGCTTGAGGATGATGCGATCGGAGGGACGGTCGTTGAGGGTGACCTCGATGGAGCCCGTGATCAGCGTGGCCTCGCCGGAGGGTTCGTTCCGGTAGGATTTGACGTTGAACGAGGTGCCGAGCACGCGGATGTTCATCTTGTCGGCGTGGATGATGAAGGGGTGGCCGGGGTTCTTGTTGACGTCGAAAAAGGCTTCTCCTTCGAGATAGACTTCGCGGGTGCTGTCGCTGAAGTGGTCGGGATATTTTATGGTCGTTGCGGAGTTGAGGGTGACGACGGTGCCGTCGGAGAGTTTCAGGACGTCTTTTTGTGTTGGCCTGGTTGTGGTCTGGAGCCAGCGGGTGGTGGCGGCTATGGTTTGGGAGTTTTGTGTCGAATGACGGAGGTAGGCGATGCTGCCGATGATCAGGATGAGGGCTGCGGCCGCGCTGTACCAGATGCGGCGGTGGGATCTTTGGGGATGGCTGATGGCCTCCTCGGCCCTGATCTTTTCCTGTACTTTCTTGAAAAGGGCGGTGCTGGCTTCGTATTCGTTGCGGTCCTTTTCCCAATAGGCCTTGAACAGGTCGCGCTGGTCGCGGTAGTGCGGGTGCTCGTTAAGGATGGATAGTAGCTCTTCGCGTTCAGCGTCATTGAGCTGTTCACATAATTCTTTTGTGAGCAGTATTATAAACCGGTCATTGGTCATAAATGGATGGACAACGAAATGGGGGGAATTGCCTACAGGCCGGGAAAAAATATTTGGCCGAGGGTGGGAAGGTGGTCGGGGGTCAGGTGGTAACCGAGGGTTAGGAGGAGGAGGAGGATGGTGAGCAAAATATCGTTTTTGGGGGTGTGGAGGAGTTGAGGTAGTTGGAGAGGACGGAGCTGAGCTTTTTCATGGCCCGGAACAGCTGGGTCTGGACGGTGCGGGTGGAGATGTTGAGGATCTCGGCCACTTCTTTGTAGGTGATGCCTTCTTCCTTGATGAGCCGGAAGATGATGCGGCATTGCTGGGGCAGCTGTTCGATGGACTGTTCCATCTTGAAGAGCAGCTCTTTTTTCTCGAGGGTTTCGTGGGGGGTATTTGGTTTTAGCAGACGGAGCTCGTTGGTATCTTCCACCTGGACGAGGTGGATACGGGAGTATTTTTTGAGGTGGTTGAGGGATTGGTTCTTTACTGCGACGTACAGATATGTGTCAATATTACGCACTTCGGTCAGGGTTGCTCTGTTGAGCCAGCATTTTACGAACACGTCGGATACGATCTCTTCTGCGACTTCTTTCTGATGGACATACATCATGGAGAACTTGATCAGTGGTGCGTTGAGGAGGTAGAACAGGGTTTCGAATGCTTTGGGGTCATCATACGTGCTGATGCGTTTCCACAAACTGAGAATATCGACGTTTTTATTTTTCAAAGCAGTTGGTATGTGCGGGATGCGCAATCGTTTGCTCTAGCCAAAACACTAAACTACAAATAATTTTATTGACCTTGTAGGCAATTTGGTCTAAAAAATTGTCTAAAGGGTGTATATGAAAAGAATAATCCTTTCTCTTATTGTAGTTTTTCTTGTTAATAATTTGTTGTTGGCGCAGGGGGGTAAGGCGAAGCACAGTTTTTCGCTTGGGGACAGCAGCTTTTTGCTGGATGGGAAGCCGCTACAGATAATCAGCGGGGACATGCACTATCCGCGGGTCCCGCGGGAGTATTGGAGGGACCGGTTGAAGATGGCGAAGGCGATGGGGCTGAATACGATCGGCACGTATGTCTTCTGGAACGTGCACGAGGCGGAGAAGGGGAAGTATGATTTTTCGGGGAACAATGATATTGCCGAGTTTGTGCGGATAGCGGGTGAGGAGGGGTTGTGGGTGGTGTTGCGGCCGAGCCCTTATGTGTGTGCTGAATGGGAGTTTGGGGGGTATCCATACTGGTTGCTGAAGGACAGCACTGTGAAGGTGAGGAGCAAGGATCCCCGATTTATAGAGGCTTACCGTGACTATGTTATGCGGCTGGGGCGGCAGCTGTCGCCGTTGTTGGTGACGCATGGAGGGAATGTCCTGATGGTGCAGGTGGAGAATGAGTATGGTTCGTACAGTGACGACAAGAGCTATCTCGATCTGAACAGGCAGATATTCCGGGACGCGGGGTTCGACGGGGTTTTGTTCACCTGTGATGGCGCATCGCAGATGCCCAGGGGCTATCTTCCGGGCTATTTGCCGGCCGTTAACGGGGAAGAGGATCCGGCGACTGTGAAGGCGCTTATCAATAGATACCACGGGGGTAAGGGGCCTTATTATATTGCGGAGTGGTATCCGGGGTGGTTCGACGACTGGGGGAAGCCGCATGCGAATACGGGTGTTGAGCATGCAGCGGCGGTTTATGACAAGATATTGGGTGCGGGGATCTCGGTCAACATCTATATGTTCCATGGGGGGACTACGCGGGGATTTATGAATGGAGCAAATATGAATCAGCATTCGCCGTATTCGCCGCAGGTGTCCAGCTATGACTATGACGCTCCGTTGGATGAGGCGGGGAATCCTACAGAAAAATATTATGCTTTCCGGAAGGTGATCGAAAAGCATTTGCCGTCGGGGCAGCGGCTGCCGTCAGTGCCGGCCAGGAAGGTGGCGGTGGCTCTTCCAGCTATAAGGTTGACGGGATATGCAGGGCTGTTCGACAATCTTCCGGCGCCGGTGGCGTCGCGGAAGCCGCTGTGTTTTGAGGACCTGGGGCAGGGGTATGGCTATATTCTGTACCGGACTGTTGCCGATGTGGGCGGGAGCGGCTGGCTGCGGCTTAAGCAACTGCGGGATTACGCAATAGTATATGTCAATGGACGGCGGCTGGGCGAGCTGGACAGGAGGTTGCGGCAGGACTCTATCTGGCTTGACGGAGTGCCGGCGGGCGCGGTGCTGGATATCCTGGTGGAGAACAACGGGAGGATCAATTATGGACCGTACCTGGCGGACAACCGGCAGGGGATAACGGAGGCTGTGACGTTGAACGGGCAGGAGCTGTATAACTGGAATATGTATAGGCTACCGATGGCGGAAGCAGGCGAATTTAAGTTTGTTGCGGGGAAGGGGCAAGGGAACAGGCCGGGATTATACAAAGGAAGTTTTAATGTAAGCGTGCAGCATGATGTGTACCTGGATATGCGGGGTTTTGGGAAGGGAGTTGTATTTCTGAATGGGCGAAATCTGGGGAAATACTGGGAGATCGGTCCGCAGCAAACGATATATGTACCCGCGGGATGGTTGAAGAAGGGCGCCAATGAATTGGTGGTGTTCGACGAGCTGGAGGGAGGGCATAGCGAGCTGAAGACGATGGACAGGCCCATCCTGGATTCGCTGACGCATGAGACGGCGACGCGTTATCCTATAATACCCTGGCCGACGACGCTGTGGCCGGCGGATGGAGAATTTGTGGCTGCACCGGGGACGGTGCTGGTGAAGGCGGATGGGTTTGTGAAGGAGGCGGAAATGCTGGGTCGGTTGTTTGGGAACAGGTTGGTGGTGGGGCAGCGGGTTGAGGGCCGGCCTTGTATCGAGATGAGGAAGGATGAGCATGTCAGTGCGGAGGAAGGGTACAAATTGATCATTACGCCGGGGCATGTGGTGCTGGCGGCGAGGACGGCGGCAGGGATGTTCAGGGGGGTGGAGACGATACGGCAGCTGTTGCCAATTGAGGGGAGGCTGGTGTTGCCGGCTGTGATGATCCAGGATGCGCCGGCCTATGCGTGGAGGGGGATGCACCTGGATGTGTCGAGGCATTTCTTTTCGATCGATTATCTCCATAAGTTCATCGACCGGATGGCCCTGTATAAATTCAATAAATTCCATCTTCATCTGACCGATGACCAGGGGTGGAGGATAGAGATAAAGAAATATCCGTTGCTGACAGAGCGAGGGGCGTGGCGGACCTTTAATAACCAGGACTCGGCGTGTATGCGGATGGCTAAGGAGAATCCGGATATGGCCATCGATCCTGCGCATGTCATTGAAAAGGATGGAAAGCAGCTGTATGGCGGTTTTTATACGCAGGAGGAGATGAAGGCGCTGGTGGCTTATGCGGCGGAAAGGCATATTGATATCATCCCCGAGATCGATATGCCGGGCCATATGATGGCGGCGATCAACCAATATAACTGGCTTAGCTGTGATGGAACCAGTGTTTTTGGCAAGCTGTTCTCGACGCCTATCTGTCCTTGTCTGCCGGGGACGTATACGTTCGCTGAGGATATCTATTCGGAGATCATGGATATTTTTCCCAGCACTTATCTGCATATCGGAGGGGATGAGGTGGACAGGACGTTGTGGGCGAAGTCTGAGGAATGCAAACGGCTGATGGAAAAGGAGGGTCTGAAGAGTACGGCTGAGCTGCAGAGCTATTTTATCCGGAAGATGGAGCAGTTCTTTAATTCCCGGGGGCGTAAATTGATCGGGTGGGACGAGATACTGGAAGGTGGGGTCAGCAAGACGGCGATGATCATGTATTGGAGGACCTGGGTACCCAAGGCGCCTGTCGAGGCAGCGCAGAACGGGAATCCGGTCATCATGACTCCCGGCAATCCATTGTATTTTGACGGCAGGCAGGATCGGAACTCGTTGGCGGCGGTGTATAATTTCAATCCTGTCCCGAGGGGGCTGACCAGTGAGCAGGCCGGGAATATTCTGGGGGCGCAGGCCAATATCTGGACGGAGTATATTCCTACGGAGAATCGGGCGGACTATATGTATATGCCGAGGATGACGGCGCTGGCGGAGGTTTTGTGGACGGGGCGGAAGGACTATGACTCTTATCAGCGGCGGCTGCGGCTGGAGTATCCGAGGCTGGATGCGATGAAGGTGCACTACCGGCTGCCGGATCTGGAGGGGTTTCTTTCGTCGAATGTTTTCATCGATGAGGGGAGGCTTGACGTCCGGAAGCCTTTGGACGAACTGACGATCCGTTATACTTCAGATGGCAGTGTGCCGGTGGCCGGTTCGCCGGTGCTGAGCGGTCCGCTGGTCATTCGTGAATCGCAGCAGCTGCGGGTTGCGGCTTTCCGGCCGGATGGATCGCGGGGGGATGTCTATGATATAAAATATGAAAAGCAGTCGCTTGCTGAGCCATCGGGTGTGACTCGTGTTGAAGATGGGCTGGTGTGCAGCCGGTATAAGGAGAGCTTCAAGTCTGTTGCGGGTATGGATGGTCGTCAGCCGGACACGGTGATGACGGTAGGGACGGTTGCTGTGCCGAAGGTACTGGAGGCGCCGTCGTTCGGGCTGCAGTACAGGGGATACCTGGATGTGCCGAAGGATGGTATTTATAGCTTTTTTCTTACGTGTGATGATGGAGGAATATTGCGGGTTGCCGGGAGGGAAGTGGTGAACAATGACGGGAATCATCCGCCGCTGGAGAAGAGCGGGCAGGTGGCGTTGAAGAAGGGGTTGCAGAAGCTGGCGCTTGATTTTATCGAAGGAGGGGGAGGGTATGCGTTGCGGCTGAAATATAGTCTAAATGGCAGCGAGCCGCAGGATATTCCGGCGGAGTGGCTAAAACATTAATAAGCTATGAGATCAATTACAATTTTATTGTTGGTGGTTGGGACGGGAGTTTTTGGGCAGCCGGTGGCCCGGGTAGGGGGTGTTGCGCCTCGTGTGCGGGTAGTTGCCCCGCCGAAGCCTTATGGGGTTTTGCCGAGTGCGAGGCAGCTGGCCTGGCATGAGATGGAAATGTATTGTCTTATTCACTATGGGGTGGATACGTATACGGATAAGGAATGGGGTTATGGAGACGAGGATCCCAGGCTGATCAACCCGGTGGATTTCGATGCGAGGCAGATCGTGGGGGCTGCTAAGGCTGGTGGGTTCAAAGGAGTTGTCATCGTTGCCAAGCACCATGACGGGCTTTGTCTCTGGCCGACCCGAACGACGGAACACAATATCACAAAGAGCCCGTGGAAGGGTGGTCATGGAGATATGGTGAAGGAATATCAGCTGGCCTGTCAGCAGCTGGGGATGAAGATGGGTTTGTATTGTTCGCCCTGGGACCGGAACAACGCGCAGTATGGCACGCCTGCTTATGCGAGGACCTACCGGGCGCAGATAAAGGAGCTTTATACGGGTTATGGTCCGCTGTTCATGTCCTGGCATGACGGTGCGAATGGTGGAGACGGCTATTATGGGGGTGCGCGTGAGCTGCGTAAGATCGACAGGACCACTTATTATGGCTGGGATACTACCTGGGCGCTTGTGCGGCGGCTGCAGCCGGGGGCGGTCATTTTCGGGGATATCGGCCCCGATGTGCGCTGGGTAGGGAATGAGGAAGGGCATGCGGGGACAACCTGCTGGGCTACGTATACGCCTGAGGCGCCGGATCCGGGCAAGAAGCCTGCGAACGGCTACAATAAATACTGGGAAGCCACCGAGGGTACCCGGAATGGAAAGTTCTGGCTGCCTGCGGAGTGCGACGTGCCGTTGCGGCCGGGGTGGTTCTATCATGCGTCGCAGGACGAGCAGGTAAAGTCGCCGTATCAGCTGCTTGACCTGTATTACCAGAGCGTGGGACGGGGGGCTGATCTGGATCTGGGGCTGGCGCCCAACCGCAGCGGTCTGCTGGACCAGCGCGACGTGGCGTCACTGAAGGGATTTGGGGACCTGCTGCGGCAGATATTTGCTGTGAACCTGGCGCGTGGCGCCCGTCTTACAGCGAGCAATATTCGCGGGGGCGATCTGCGGTCGTATGGGCCGTCGCGGCTGGTGGATGGGGACAGGTACAGCTATTGGGCGACCGATGATACGGTGACGCAGGCCGAACTGGTTGTCGACCTGGGAAAGCAGGTGACTTTTAACGTGATACGGCTTCGTGAGAATATCAAGCTGGGGCAGCGGATCGACTCTTTTGCAGTCGACGGCTTTGTCGATGGGGAGTGGAAGCTTATCGGGGCGGGGACGAGCATCGGGGCTAACCGGCTGGTTCGCCTGCAGCAAAATGTGGTGACTGGCAAGGTAAGGCTGCGGATCGTGCGGGCTGCGGCCTGTGTGGCGTTGAGCGATCTGGGTCTGTTCAGGGAGCCCGCGCATGCTGAGCCGCCTGCTATCGTTAGAGATAAGGAGGGGATGGTGAGTGTGTTTACGACGGGGCCGGTCGGGAGTATCCGTTATACGCTGGATGGTTCGGAGCCGGGGTTGGGGTCGCCTGTGTATCGGGGGGCTTTCCCGCTGCCGGACGGGGGTGTGGTGAAGGCGCGGAGTTTTGATGGAAGTGTTGTGAGCGAGGTGTCAACGAAGGCGATGGGTTTGGCGAAGACGGGATGGAAGGTGATGGATGGTGGTCCGGGTCTTGAGCAGGCGATCGATGACAATGAAAAAACAGTGGCGAATTTTCCTCAGGATATCGCTGTAGATATGGGGAAGGAGGTTTCGATACGGGCGTTTACTTATTTACCGAGGCAGGACAAGCGGACGGATGGGATAGCGGATCGGTATGTTTTTTACACCAGTGTGGATGGAGTCAGCTGGCAGAAGGTTGCCGAGGGTGAGTTCTCGAATATCCGTGCCAATCCTGTGGAGCAGGTGGTGGGGTTGGATGTGCCGGTGAATGCACGGTATTTTAAATTAACGGCCGTGCATGTGCTGGGGGGGAATGGAGCTGTTGTAGCGGAACTGGGGGTTAGATAGTGTCAGCGTGGCGCTGCGGCTCCGATATCTCCGGCCTGGGCGTGACGGAGAAAGTCGCTGATCAGCTGTTCGATCTGGGTGTATTCCAGCAGGAAGCCGTCGTGTCCGTAGAGGGAGGTAATAGTGCGGAAGAAGGCGCCGGGGATCAGCGTGGCCAGCAGTTGCTGTTCCTGGAGGGGGAAGAGGATATCCGATGTTATTCCCATAACGAGGGTCCTGGCGCGTATCTGGCGGAGGGCTTTTTCGAGGGAGCCGCGGCCTCTCGAAACGTCGTGTGAGTCCATGCTCTGGCTGAGCTTGTAATAGCTGAAGGCGCAGAAGCGGCGGACCAGCTTTTCACCCTGGTAGCGTTGATAGGAGGCGGCTCCTTCGCTGGTCGCTATATCGCCTGAGTCTGTTTCGGCGAGGAAGCCGGTGGACCGGGGTTGCATTTTCAAATACGTCTCGTAGTGCCGATAGGAGAGGAGGGCTATGGCGCGGGCGGCGCGCATGCCTTCGATGCCTGCTTTTTCTGACTTTTCGCGCCAGGTGCTGTCGGCTTCGATGGCCATTCGCTGGGTCGTGTTGAAGGCGATGCCCCAGGGAGAGTGCTGTGCGTTGGTGGATATCGGGAAGATATATTCGAAGAGGTTGGGTTCTTCGATGGCCCATTCGAGCAGCTGCTGGCCGCCCATGCTGCCGCCTATGCCGATATGTATCTTATGGATCCCGAGGTGTTCCTTTAGTGGCCGGTAGGCGCGGACCATGTCGCGGATGGTAAAGAAAGGAAAATAGTGATAATAGGGTTCGCGAAGAATGGGGTCGTCATCCAGTGGCCCGAGGCTGCCGTAGCAGCTGCCGGGCATGTTTACGCAAACGATAAAGTATCTGTCTGGGTCGAAGAGCTTGTCTTCGCCGACCAGGCCCGGCCACCATTCGCCGGGGTCGCTATTGGCAGTGAGCGCGTGGAATATCCAGACCACGTTGGTCTTGCTGCTGTTGAGCTTTCCGTGTGTAGAATAGGTCAAATGGTAGCTGGGGAGGACGGCGCCAGACTCGAGGACGATGGGTTTATTGAAAGTGAATACCTGTGTCATGGTTAGTGGGTGTGGGTACGGCCGGGGGTGTCGGACCGGGGGTTAGCCCGCTGTGTGGGGCCGATGGTGGAAGATCGTGTGAAAGGCCTGTTCGAAGTCTGCCTTTATATCTTCAATATGTTCGATGCCCACGCTGACCCTTACCTGGTTGGGTAGTACGCCGGCGGCGATCTGCTCGTGTTCGCTGAGCTGTTCGTGTGTGGTGGAGGAGGGGTGTATGACGAGCGTTTTTGCGTCGCCTACGTTGGCGAGGTGGCTGGCGAGTTTCAGGGAGTCGATGAATTTCGCCGCATTTTCTCTTCCGCCTTTGATGCCGAAGTTGAGGATGCCGCCAAAGCCGTGGTCGAGGTATCTTACTGCAAGCCGGTGGTAGTGGCTGCTTATCAGACCGGGGTATTCTACGAATTCGACACAGGAGTGGTCTTCGAGCCATTCGGCCAGCAGCTGTGCGTTATCGACGTGTCGTTGTACGCGCAGGGAGAGTGTTTCCAGTCCTTGCAGGAGCAGGAAGGAATTGAAGGGGCTTTGGGAGGCGCCGAAGTCGCGGAGGCCTTCGACCCTTGCGCGGATGGCGTATGCGATATTGGGGAGGCCGAGGGGATTGCCTTCGCCGAACATCTCCCAGAATTTCAGGCCGTGGTATCCTTCGGAAG
>Ga0207695_10001597_pt1 | contig 36803 bp, 35 predicted proteins | sample KBSC54metaG_FD_184354 | JGI IMG/M metagenome (GOLD analysis project Ga0207695, IMG submission 184354) | Corn rhizosphere microbial communities from Kellogg Biological Station, Michigan, USA - KBS C5-4 metaG (SPAdes) (version 2) | ecosystem: Host-associated > Plants > Roots > Rhizosphere > Soil... | reverse complement strand
GCGATCGGCTGGCGCAGGCTGCGCATCTGCTGTCGCCATTCGAATTCGTTCATGAGTTTTCTCCCAAGGCCCGGCGCAGCAGGTGCCGCGCGCGATGCAATTGCGCTTTGGACGTGCCGACGGCCATGTCGAGTTCATTGCCGATTTCCTCGTGCCGCCAGCCTTCGACGTCGTGCAGCACCAGCACGGCGCGCGCGCGCGGCGGCAGCTTGCCGATGGCGCGCTCGAGTTCCTCGCGCTCGGCGGCGCAGAACGGTGTCTCGCCGTGTTCGGGCAGCTTGTCCTCGTCCACGTAGCCGACCGGATCGGCGCGGCGGGCGCGGAGTTCCATCAGCGCCACGTTGATCGCGAGGCGGTACAGCCAGGTGCCGAACGCGCTCTCGTGGCGGAAGCCGGGCAGCTTTTGCCAGGCGCGCACGAAGGCTTCCTGGGTGAGGTCCTCGGCGCGGGCGTGGTCGTAGCCGGCGAGCCGGCACAGCGCGCCGTGGATGCGCTCGACGTGCCGGCGATACAGCCGCTGGAACGCCAGCCGATCACCGGCCGCCGCCGCGTGCACGTCGTCGGTGTCGTGGTCGGCGGCAGCGGAGGCTGGCGGCATCGAGCGGTCGGTGGCGGGACAGGCGGCGATCATCTTGCCAGCTTGGATGCCGCCGCGGGCGCCAGGGTTTGCATCGTCGCGGATGCATCGATCCGCGACGATGGGGTCATCGTCAGGCGGTGGCCGCCTTGCGCGGCATGGCGTCGGCGCCCAGCGCATCGGCCACGCGTTGCTGTTCCGCGCGCAGGGCGGCGGGCAGGCGTGGGGCGAAGCCGTCGAGATATTCGCCGATGGCCGCGAGTTCGGCTTGCCAGCCGGCCCGGTCCACCGCGAGCAGTTCGGCCAGCGTGGCGGCATCCAGCTTCAAGCCGTCGAGCTTGAGTTCGCCGGCGGCGGGCAGGGTGCCGATCGGCGTTTCGGTACCGCGCGCCTTGCCATCCACGCGCGCGATCATCCACTCCAGCACGCGCAGGTTCTCGCCGAAGCCCGGCCACAGGAACTTGCCGTCCTTGCCCTTGCGGAACCAGTTGACGTGAAAGATCTTGGGCAGCTTCGCGCCGGGCCGGTCGAACGACAGCCAATGCGCGAAGTAGTCGCCGTAGTGGTAACCGGCGAACGGCTTCATCGCCATCGAGTCGCGGCGCAGCACGCCGACCGCGCCGGTGGCGGCGGCGGTGGTTTCCGAGCCCATCGCGGCGCCCATCAGCACGCCGTGGGTCCAGTCGCGCGCTTCCATCACCAGCGGCAGCAGCGAGGGGCGGCGGCCGCCGAACACGATCGCGCTGATCGGCACGCCCTGCGCGTCCTCGGCCTTCGGCGACCAGGTGGGGCACTGCCGCGCGCTCACGGTGAAGCGCGAATTCGGATGCGCGGCCGGGCCGTTCGCCGGGTCATACGGGCGACCCTGCCAGTCGGTGACCGGCGTGCCGGGCAGGCCTTCCCACCACGGCTGGTTGTCGGCGGTGACGGCGACGTTGGTGAAGATGGTGTCGTGCGCGATGGACTTCAATGCGTTCGGGTTGCTGCTGTCGCTGGTGCCCGGCGCCACGCCGAAGAAGCCGGCCTCGGGATTGATCGCGTACAGCCGGCCGTCCGCGCCGGGGCGCATCCAGCAGATGTCGTCGCCCACCGTCCACACCTTCCAGCCATCCCTGCGATAGCCCTCGGGCGGAATCAGCATGGCAAGGTTGGTCTTGCCGCAGGCGGAGGGGAAGGCGGCGGCGATGTAATGCGTGCCGCCCTGCGGATTCTCGATGCCCACGATCAGCATGTGCTCGGCCAGCCAGCCCTCGTCGCGGGCCTGGTTGCTGGCGATGCGCAGCGCGTGGCACTTCTTGCCCAGCAGCGCGTTGCCGCCGTAGCCGGAGCCGTAGGACTTGATCGTGCGCTCGGCGGGGAAGTGCATGATCCAGCGGCGCTCCGGGTCGAGTTCGCCGGTGGAGTGCAGGCCCTTCACGAACGCACCCTCGCGCTCGATGCGCTCCTGCGCCGACTTGCCCATGCGGGTCATGATGCGCATGTTGGCGACCACGTACGGGCTGTCGGTGATCTCCACGCCGCAGCGCGACAGCGGCGAATCGATCGGGCCCATGCAGTACGGGATCACGTACAGGGTGCGGCCTTCCATGCAGCCGTCGAACAGCGCGTCGATCTTCGCGTGCGCCTCGGCCGGGGCCATCCAGTGGTTGTTCGGGCCGGCGTCTTCCTGATTCGGGTGGCAGACCAGGGTGAGGTGTTCCACGCGTGCCACGTCGGACGGGTTGGAGCGATGCAGGTAGCAACCCGGGTGGGTCGCCTGGTTCAGCTCGATCAGGGTGCCGTCGGCCAGCATTTGCCGCAGCAGCGCCTGGTATTCGGCCTCCGAGCCGTCGCACCAGTGGATCTTCGCGGGGCGGGTTTGTGCCGCCACCTCGCCGACCCAGCGTTCGAGCGCTTCCAACGTGCTTGCCATCGTGTCCTCACTGGTCTTGAGAAAAAAAAGTGGAGGAACCGTAGTTTGCACGCACTGGCATTGCAAGGATGCTTGCAGCAAAAAATCGCCGGGAGCGATTTTTGACATCGCGCAAGCGATGGCCCGAAGGGTGGCCACCAAGGAGGGTGGCCGCAAAAACGGCGCCGCAGCGCCGTTTCGCAAGCTCTCGTGAGGGTGGATCAGGCCGGGATCAGGGTGGCGATCATGTGCTCCACGTAGGCGTCGAATTCCTCGTGGTTGATGCGCGGCAGGCCCAGGGTGAAGTTCAGTTGCAGGAAACCGACGTAGGCGGCGTAGGTGAGCCGCGCGCGGTTCAGCGCCTCGCGCGGCGGCAGGCCGGCCTCGCGATAGGCGGTGTTGAGGAATTCGGTGCGCCGCTGCGACACGCGCGCCATCACCGGCACCACCAGCGGATGATCCAGCGCCTTCAGCAGGGCGGCGTAGACGCGGTGCGGCTGCACCTCGTGCGCCACGCGGCGGAACAGCTCGGGCAGGCGCAGGCGCGGGTCGGCGATCTGCTCGATCTGGCCCAGCACCTCGCGCTCGCCGTACTGCTCCCAGCGTTCCAGCGCCGCCTGCAGCAAAGCCTCGCGGGTGCGGAAGTGCCAGTAGAAGCTGCCCTTGGTGACGCCCAACTGGCGGGCCAGGGCCTCGACCGCCAATGCGCCCACGCCTTGGTCGGCGATCATCTGCAGGGCGGCAACCTCCCAATCTTCCGCGGTGAGGCGGGTGCGTTCCGGTTTGGGGCTGGAATCCATGACCGTATGGTAGCCGCTGCGCCCCGCTTTGTAATCCACGGCGACGTCGATGCGGGCGGGTTGACGAGGCCGGATCGGGCAACCCATACTCGTCCGTATGGAAAAATTTGCGCCATCGATGCCAGCCAGCGGCACCGGGTACGTCGCCACCGCCGACGGCCTACGCCTGGCCGTGGAAACCTGCGGCGCCGCGGACGCGCCGACCCTGCTGTTCGCGCATGGTTTCGGCCAGACCCGTGGCGCCTGGGGCGGCACGGTCGCCGCGCTGGCGGCACAGGGATGCCGCTGCGTGAGCTACGACGCACGCGGCCACGGCGAGAGCGGGCGACTGCCGGACGGCGCGGACTCCGAGGTCGGTTACCACATGCAGCAGTTCGCCGACGACATGCTGGCGCTGACCCGCGCGCAGCCCGAACCGCCAGTGCTGGTGGGCGCCTCGATGGGCGGCCTGCTCGGCCTGGTGGCGGCGGGCGAGACGCGGCCGCCCCCGTTCCGCGCGCTGGTGCTGGTGGACATCACGCCGCGCTGGGAGACGAAGGGCGTGGAGCGCATCCTCGCCTTCATGCAGGCGCATCCGGACGGCTTCGCCGATTACGCCGAGGCCGCCGAGCAGATCGCGATCTACCTGCCGCACCGCACGGGCCGCAAGAGCGAGGAACAGCTTCGCCCGCTGCTGCGTGAGGGCGCCGATGGCCGCCTGCGCTGGCATTGGGACCCGGCCCTGCTGGCCAGCGGCCTGGTTGCCGAGAGCGAGCGCTATCAGCCGCGCCTGTTCGCCGCCGCCGCGCAGGTGGACGTGCCGGTGCTGCTGCTCTCGGGTGCGCGCAGCGATGTGGTCTCGCACGCCACGGTTGCCGAATTCCTGCAGCTGGTGCCGCACGCGCGCCACGTCGAGGTGGCCGGCGCCACCCACATGCTGGCGGGCGACGCCAACGACGCCTTCACCCGCGAGATCGCAAGTTTCATTCGTACTCTGGACGATGCGGGGGCCCGGCCGGGCGAACGCATCGCATGACCGCAGCGAGGATGTCGAGATGGCCGTGATACTGACCCTGCTGGCGGCGCTCATCGCGAGCGGCGCCTGTGCCTACCACCGCAGCAGCCTGCGCACGTTCGCGGTGGCGGCGCCTGTGGCCACCCTGGCCGTGGGCCTCGTGGCCGGCGCGCCTTGGACGACGATCATCCTGCTGATCGTCGAACTGGGCATCGCGGTGCCGTTGCTGATGGATTCGTTCCGTCGCCGGCAGATCACCGCGCCGCTCTTGAAGATGTTCGCCAAGGTCACGCCGAAGCTGTCGGAGACCGAGCAGACCGCGCTGGAGGCCGGCACGGTGGGCTTCGAGGGCGAACTGTTCTCCGGCAAGCCGGACTGGAGCGAGCTGCTGAAGCAGCCGAAGCCCGAACTGAGCGTGGAGGAGCAGGCCTTCCTCGACGGCCCGGTGGAAGAACTCTGCGCGATGATCGACGACTGGCAGATCACCCACGAGTTGGCCGACCTGCCGCCGGAGATCTGGGATTTCATCAAGAAGCACCGCTTCTTCGGCATGATCATCCCGAAGCAGTACGGCGGCCTGCAGTTTTCGGCACTGGCGCATTCGGCGGTGCTGCAGAAGCTTTCCACCATGTCGGCCACGGTCGCCTCCACCGTGGCCGTGCCGAACTCGCTGGGTCCGGCAGAACTGCTGCTGCACTACGGCTCGGACGAGCAGAAGAACCACTACCTGCCGCGCCTCGCGGTGGGCGAGGAGATTCCCTGCTTCGCGCTGACCGGCCCGTACGCCGGCTCCGACGCCACCTCGATTCCCGACGTGGGCATCGTCTGCAAGCAGGTCGTCGATGGCGTCGAGACGCTGGGCATCCGGCTCACCTTCGACAAGCGCTACATCACCCTGGCGCCGATCGCCACCGTGGTCGGCCTGGCTTTCCGCATGTACGACCCTGAGCACCTGCTGGGCGACAAGGAGGATCTCGGCATCACCCTCGCGCTGCTGCCGCGCTCCACCCCGGGCCTGCAGATCGGCCGGCGGCATTTCCCGCTCAACATCCCGTTCCAGAACGGCCCGATCCACGGCAAGGACGTGTTCGCGCCGCTGTCCGTGCTGATCGGCGGCCCGCACATGGCCGGCCACGGCTGGCGCATGCTGGTGGAATGCCTGTCGGTGGGTCGCGCGATTTCGCTGCCGTCGAATGCGACGGGTGCGATGCGCGGTTCGGCCGCGGCCACCGGCGCCTATGCGCGCATGCGCAAGCAGTTCGGTCTCGCGATCGCCCGCTTCGAGGGCGTGGAAGAGGCGCTGGCGCGCATCGGCGGGCTCACCTACGCCACCACGGCGCTGTCGCGCGCCACCGCGGCGGCGGTGGATCGCGGCGAGCGGCCGGCGGTGCCCTCGGCGATCGCCAAGTACCACGCCACCGAATGGGCGCGCGTGGTGGCCGGCGACACCATGGACGTTCACGGCGGCAAGGCGGTGCAGCTGGGCCCGAAGAACTACGCCGGCCGCGGCTGGGCCTGCGTGCCGATCGCGATCACGGTGGAGGGCGCGAACATCATGACGCGCAGCCTGATGATCTTCGGCCAGGGCGCGATCCGCTGCCATCCCTACGTGCTGCAGGAAATGGAGGCGCTGTCCATCGTCGACTACAGTCAGCGCCTGCGCCGATTCGACAAGGCGCTGTTCGGCCATATCGGCTTCGGCCTCTCCAACGCCGTGCGCAGCTTCGCGATGGGCCTGTCCGGCGGCCGCATGGGCGAGGCCGCGGGCGACGCCTACACGCGCCGCTACTACCGCAAGCTCAACCGCTACTCCGCGGCGCTGGCGCTGTGCGCCGACACCTTCATGGGCGTGCTGGGCGGCAAGTTGAAGTTCAAGGAGAAACTCTCCGCGCGCCTCGGCGACGTGCTGAGCTATCTCTACATCGCCAGCGCCATGCTCAAGCGCTACGAGGACACCGGCCGGCCGGAGGCGGATCGCCCGTTCCTTGCCTGGGGCTTCCACGAATGCATGTGGCTGATCCAGAACGCGCTGGACGGCGCGATCCGCAACTTCCCGGTGCGCCCGGTGGCCTGGCTGCTGCGTGCGCTGGTGTTCCCGTTCGGCCGCCGCGAGGTGCCGCCGTCCGATCGCCTCGGCCGTCGCGTGGCCGCGCTGCTCACCGCGCCGAACGAGGCGCGCGACCGCCTGGTCGAATGGGTGTACCTGAAGCCCACGGCGAACAACACCGTGGGCCGCATGAACGCGCTGCTGCCCGACGTGATCGCCGCCGAGCCGGTGGAGCGCAAGTTCCTGAAGGGCCTGAAGGCCGGCCAGTTCAAGGCGCACGACTACGACGGCCAGCTGGCCGAGGCGCTGGCCGCCAACGTGGTGACCCAGGCCGAGCACGACTTGCTCAAGCGCGTGCACGCGGCGGTGTTCGAGTTCATCTCGGTGGACGACTTCGATCCGGACGAGCTGCGTGCGGCGGTGACACGCGCGGACGAGCGCCGGAAGAAGCTGGCCGACGCGGCCTGAGTCGCGTCGCGACGATGGCATCGACGAACGGGGCGTGCGTCGCCCCGTTCGCTTCTCGGGAGCCGAGTGCATGAGCGAGTCGCTGAAACTATGGCACCGGCTTTCCCGGTGGCCCGCCGGCCGCTGGCTGTACGGCCGGCTGATCTGCTTCAAGGCGCCGTACTTCGCCACCATCGCGCCGCGCTTCGTGGCGCTGGCGCCGGGGCGCTGCGAGATCGCGATACGCGACCGCCGCCGCGTGCACAATCACATCGGCACCGTGCACGCGATCGCGCTGTGCAACCTGGCCGAGCTGAGCGGCGGCATGTTGACCGACGCCAGCATCCCTGACTCGATGCGCTGGATTCCCAGGGGGATGACGGTGGAATACCTGGCCAAGGCGCGCGGCACCATGCACGCCGTTGCCACGCCGGATGCGCCGGCGGTGGAGGCGCCTGCCGGTTACGCCTGGCCGGTGCGGATCAGCGTGTGCGACGACGCGGGCGAGGAAGTGTTTCGCGCGCGCATCGAGATGTGGTTGTCGCCACGGCGCCGGGATTGATCGCTCAGGCGGCGTGCGCCACGTCGAGCAGGCAACGGTTCTTGCCCGCCCGCTTGGCCTCGTAGAGCGCGCGGTCGGCGGCCTGGATCAGGACCTCGTCCGAGGGCGTGCCGGAGTTCCACAGCGCGATGCCGATGCTGGCGCTGACCCGCGCCACCACCTCGCCGGCGGGGCCGGGCAGGGGATAGGGCAGGGCCAGCGTGTCGCACAGCTGCTGGCAGCGTTCCAGCAGCAGCGGCAGCTGCGCGGCGTCCTCGAGGATCAGCGCGAACTCGTCGCCGCCGAGCCGCGCCACGGTGTCGCCCGCGCGCACGTGCGCCCGCAGGCGCACGGCGATGGCCTGGAGCAGGGCGTCGCCGACCGGATGGCCGTGGGTGTCGTTGACGGCCTTGAAGCCGTCGATGTCGAGCATCGCCAGCGCGAAGCCGCGCCCGGGCGCCTGCGCGATGGCCTGGTGCAGACGCTCGTGGAACAGCGCGCGGTTCGGCAGGCCGGTGAGCATGTCGTGGGTGGCCTGATGGCGCACCTGCGCCTCGGCGCGCTGGCGCTCGGCGATCTCCGCCTGCAGCTGGCGGTTGCGCTCGCCCAGTTCGCCCAGCGCCTGCTGCAGTTCCATGCGCGCGTTGTAGAGGTCGAGGAACACGCGCACTTTCGAGCGCAGGATCACGTCGTTGATCGGCTTGGCGATGTAGTCCACCGCGCCGGAGCGGTAGCCCTTCAGGCGGTTGACGTCGTCGGCGTAGGCGGCGGTGACGAAGATCACCGGCGTGTCGCGCAACTGCTCGGTCTCGCCGAGCAGGGTGGCCACCTCGAAGCCGTCCATGTCGGGCATGTTGACGTCGAGCAGGATCAGCGCAAACGCATGTTCCAGGCACAGCGCCAGCGCCTCGTTGCCGCTGGTGGCCTCGACCAGTTCGGCGCCGCAGTCACCGAGCAGGTGGCGCATCGCCACCAGGTTGGCGCGGGTGTCGTCGACGATCAGGAGCTTCGGACGCAGGTCGGTCATGGCAGGCACAGCTGGTTGAGCAGGGGAGCGATCGCATCCAGCGGTACGCAGTGGTCGGCGCCGGCGCGGGCTAGCGCCGCCTGCGGCATCGCGCTGGCCAGCGCGTCGTCCGGCGACTGCACGATCGCGCAGCCACCCAGCCGGCGCAACTCGCGCAGGCCGTCGGCGCCGTCGGCGTTCGCGCCGCTGAGCACCACGCCAACCAGGGCGTTGCGCCATGCTGCGGCAGCGGAGGCGAACAGCACGTCAATGGAAGGCCGCACCAGGTTCACGCGCGGATCCGTCGACAGCGTGAAGTGCAGGTCGCGTTCCACCAGCAGATGGTAGCCGGCGGGTGCGACCTGCACCGTGCCGCCGCGCACGGCTTCGCGCTCGGCCGCCTCGATCACCGGCAGCCGCGAGGCGCGGGCCAGCAGTTCGCACAGCAGCTCCACTGTTTCCGAGCCGGTGTGGCAGCAGACCAGCACCGCCTGCGGCAGGCGCGGATCGAGTCCGCCCAGCACGACCTTCAGCGCCTCGGGGCCGCCGGCCGAACAGCCCAGCACGATCGCGGCCGGGCGCGTCATGGCCGCCGTTCCGTCGCCGTCGGGCCGATGTGCCGGTAGATGCGCAGGTTGGCGTCGATGGGCGCGAAGTCGGCTTCCGCGGCGCCCGGGCGCTCGCGCAGCCCCAGGCAGAGGAAGCCGCCGCGCACCAGCGAGTCGCGGAACAGCGCGAGGCTGCGCTGTTGCAGCGGGTTGGAAAAGTAGATCAGCACGTTGCGGCACAGCACCAGTTGCGCCTCGCAGAACACCGCGTCGGCCGCCAGGTTGTGCTGGGCGAAGGTGACGTTGCGGCGCAGCCGGCCATCGAGCTTGAGCAGGCCGTAGCGCGCGCTGCAGTAGTCGGACAGCGAATGGCTGCCACCGGCCGCCAGGTAGTTGCGCGACCACTGCTGCGCCGAGCGCAGCGGGTAGATGCCTTCGCGCGCACGCTCCAGCGCTTGCGCGCTGAGGTCGGTGGCGAAGATCTGGCTGCGCTCGTACAGCCCGGCCTCCTCCAGCAGGATCGCCAGCGAATACACCTCCTCGCCGTGGGCGCAGCCCGCCTGCCAGATCGTGAGTTGCGGCCAGGAGGCGAGCAGCGGCAGCACCTGCTCGCGCAGCGCGCGGAACACGGACGGGTCGCGGAACATGTCCGAGGCGGGCACCGACAAGCCTTCCAGCAGCTGCGGCAGCAGGGCCGGCTCGTGCAGCAGGCGATGGGTGAGCGCGCTGATCGCGCCGTCGCCGTGGCGTTGCGCGAGCTGGCGCACGCGGCGCAGCAGCGAGGCCGGCGCGTACTGGCCGAAGTCGTAGCCGTGGCGCCGCCGCATCGCCTCGACGAACAGGTCCAGTTCGATGCCTTCGAGTTCGAGGTCGTCCGGCGGATGGTCCACTTTTGGCCTCAGCGGCGCAGCCAGACGCGGATCATCGAGTTGAGCTTGTCGAGGTCGACCGGCTTGGAGAGGTAGTCGTTCGCGCCGGCCGCGAGGCATTGCTCGCGGTCGCCGCGCATCGCCTTGGCGGTAAGCGCGATGATCGGCAGCTGGGCATGGCGCGGTTGCGCGCGGATCTGCCGGATCGCCTCGTAGCCGTCCATGCCCGGCATCATGATGTCCATCAGCACCAGCTCCAGCGCGGCGTCCTCGTCCAGCATGCGCAACGCGCGCGGGCCGTCCTGCGCCATGCTGACCTTGAGACCCCAGCCGCGCAGCACCTTCGAGAGCGCGAACAGGTTGCGCATGTCGTCGTCGACCAGCAGCAGCTGGTGGCCCTGCAGGCCGTCGGCGACCTCGGCCGCGTTGGCGGCCGGCTGCTGGCGGATGCGGTGCAGGAACAGGCTGACCTCGTCCAGCAGCCGGTCCGGCGAACGCTCGCCCTTGATCACGATGCTGTCGGTGTACTGGCGGATGCGCAGGCTTTCCTCGCGGCTGAGGTCGCGGCCGGAGTAGATCACCACCGGCGGCACGCTGCCGCCGGCGGCAAGGCGTTCCAGCAGATCCACGCCGTCGAGGCCGGGCAGGCCGAGGTCCAGCACGATGCAGTCGTAGCCGTCGGCCGCGATCCGTTCCAGCGCCTGTTCGGCGGAAGCCGCCTCGTCGATCTCGACGCCCTCCTGGCGCAGCAGGTTGCGCAGTGCGCTGCGCTCGGCCGCATCGTCGTCCACCACCAGCAGGCGGCGGGTGCGGTCGCGCGCCACGTGCAGCAGGCGCTCGACCGCCTCGTTGATCTGCTCGCGGCTGACCGGCTTGGTGAGGAAGCCCACCGCACCAAGTTCGTGGCCGTGCTCGGCGCCATCGGCGGCGGAGAGGAAATGCACCGGGATCGCGCGCGTGGCCGGGTCGGCCTTGAGCCGCTCGGCCACCGTCCAACCGTCGATGCCCGGCAGCATCACGTCGAGCAGGATGCCCAGCGGGCGGTAGCGGCGCGCCAGCTCCAGCCCGCTCTCGCCGTTGGCGGCGAGCAGCATCGGATAGCCCTTCTGGCGCACCATGTCGGCGAGGATGCGCGCGAACGCGGGGTCGTCCTCGACGATCAGGATCGGCGCCTCGCCGGGGGCGATGCGCTCGCGGTCGTCGGGCAGGCTGCCCGGCAGCAGCGCGGGGCCGGATGGCGGCCGCACGGCTGTGGTGGCCAGCGGCGCCTCCGCGGCCGTGGCCGGCGCGGCAGCCACGCTGCGCTCGGGCAGCAGCAGGGTGAATTCGCTGCCGCGGCCACTTTCGCTGCGCAGCACGATGTCGCCGCCGAGCAGGGCGGCCATGCGCCGCGAGATGCTGAGGCCGAGGCCGGTGCCGCCGTACTGCCGGCTGGTGCTGGCGTCGACCTGCTCGAACGCGGCGAACACCTTCTCCTGCTTGTCGGCGGGGATGCCGATGCCGCTGTCGCGCACGCTGATCGCCAGCAGCGACGACGGGTCCGCCAGCGCCGCGGGCAGCGCCAGCCCGGCGGCCGGACGCCCGATGCGCACCTGCACCGAACCGGCGGCGGTGAACTTGAACGCGTTCGCCAGCAGGTTGTTGACGATCTGTTCCAGCTTGCCGGGGTCGGTGTGGATGCGCGCGGGCAGGTCGTCGGCCAGCTGCACGGTGAAGTCCAGCCGCTTGTCGCGGGCCACGTGGTCGAAGTTGCGGCGCAGGCTGCGGGCGAGGTCCTCCAGCGCGTAATCGTCCAGCGCCAGCTCCATCTTGCCGGCCTCGATCTTGGACAGGTCGAGGATGTCGTTGATGAGACGCAGCAGGCTGCTGCCGGCGTCGTGGATGATCTGCGCCGATTCGACTTCCTCGCTGTCCAGCCGCCCACCCGGGTTCTCCGCCAGGCTGCGCGAGAGGATCAGCAGGCTGTTCAGCGGCGTGCGCAGCTCATGCGACATGTTGGCGAGGAACTCGCTCTTGTACTGGCTGGCGCGCGCCAGTTCCTGCGCCTTCTCGGCGGTCTCCGCCTGCAGTGCTTCCAGCGTGCGCTTCTGCTCGTGCAAGGTGTCGCTCTGCAGGCGCAATTCCTCGTTCGAGGCCTGCAGCTCCTCCGCCTGCACGCGCAGTTCCTCCTCGGAAACCAGCAGGCGCTGCGACTGTTCCTCCAGTTCCAGCGTCTTCGCCTCCAGGTTGTCGTGCGAGTCGCGCAACGCTTCCTGCTGCTGGCGCAGGGTGATGCTGCTGACGCGCAACTGGTCGGCCTGTTCCTGGGTCTGTTCGAGCAGGTCCTGCGTGCGCACCGCGCGGTTGAGGTTGTCCAGCGACAGCGCGATCACCGGCAACAACTGCTCCAGCAGCTGCCGCTGCGGTGCCGTCGGCGCCTCGAAGCCGGCGAATTCCAGCACCCCGATCAGGCGGTCGCGCAGCAGCACGGGCAGGATCAGCAGGTGGCGTGGCAGCGCGTTGCCGCTGCCGGAGTCGATGCGCAGGTAGTCGTCCGGCAGCTGGTCCAGTTCGATCGGCTGGTGGTCCTGCGCGCACTGGCCGACCAGGCCCTCGCCCGGCAGGTAGCGCACGGCGGGATGGGCGCCCAGCCGCAGGCCGTAGCTGCCGATCAGGTCGAGCCGTCCGCTGGCTTCGTCGTGCAGGTAGAGCAGGCCGACGCCGGCCCTGAGCAGCGGCATCAGCTCGCCGGTCAGCTGCTCGGCGAATGCGCGGTGGGTAGTGGCTTCCTGCAGCTGCTGCGAGATCGACGCGACCTGGCTCTTCAGCCGGGCGTTGTCGTGCGTCGCTATCGCCATCTCCTTGAACACCTGCAGCGCGCGGGCGATCTCGCCGATCTCGTCGCCGCGCTCCACCTGGCGGACCTCGACGGCGTGGTCATGCGCGGCGAGCCGGTTCATCTGGTCCGTGATGCGTCGCAACGGCCGGGTGATCAGGCGGTAGCACAGCGAGATCACCCAGATGCCCAGCAGCAGCATCAGCACGCCAAAGACCGCGTCGATCACGCGGGTGCGCACCATCAGTTGATCCAGGCGCGCGGTACGGCTGGCCAGCAAGCCCTGCTCGGTGGCGCTCATCTGGTCGAGCAGGGCGAGGATGTTGGCGGCCCGCACGGAGCGGTGGCTCATGTAGTCGGACTGGATGCGCTGCCGCTCGGTCGCCTGCTGCGACTGATCCAGCGCCCCCAGCTTCTGCAGCGGCGCGACCGCGCCGTCGTCCACTTCCTGGAGCCATTGCGCCACCAGGGTTTCGAGCCGGTCGATGCGCACCTGCTCCACCGGGTTGTCGGCGGTCAGCGTGCGCAGCTTGCGGGCAAGGCCGCCGAACTCCCGCACGCTGGTGGTGTAGGCGGCGAGCTGTTCGGGGCGCTGGTCCAGCAGATAGCCGCGGATGCCGACCTGGGCAGTCTTGGTCGCGTGGTGGATCTCGTCGACCTGCTGCAGCACCGAATAGGTGTGCACGTACCAGTGCCGCGCCACGTCCTGCTGGCGCAGCGAATCGAGCATCAGCAGGTTGGCGGCCAGCGACACGCCGAGCAGCAGCACGATGGCCAGCTGGATCTTGCGCTGGATCGGCTGGTTCGCCAGCCAGGAATACTTTCGGGTCGTCGCGGGCATGGTCGTGTCGCCGAACGTTTCGAAGGGCTGGCCGGCGCGCGTTCCAGCCGTGCGCGGGTGTAGCGCACAGGGTAACCGCTGCGGGCGTCAAGCCATAGCCGGCGACCGCCCGGTCAGCGGCGACGCCAGCTCGGCGCCACCAGCGTGTGCCGGCGCAGGGCCAGCGCCAGCAGCGCGGCCGAGCACAGCAGGCACAGCGTCAGCGCCACCGCCGAGGCCTCGGCGCCGAACACGCCGCCGCTGAGCCAGTCCGGGCCGGTGCGGGTGGACACCAGCCAGCCGTCGGCTTTCAAACCGGAGACCGGGATGCCGTAGACCGTGCCTTGGCAGAAGTTCCAGGCCGCGTGCAGGCCCATGCAGACCGGCAGCGAGCGGGTGACGTGGTAGAGCAGGCCGAACAGCAGGCCGGCCTCGATCGCGATGGCGGCCGAACTCCATGCGGTGGCGCCCGGATTGCCGGCATGCGCGAAGCCGAAGAACAGCGCCGAGATCAGCAGCGCCGCCCAGGTGCCCAGGCCTTCCTCGGTAACGCGAAACAGCACGCCGCGGAACATGATCTCCTCGCCGATGCCGGCGCCGATGCCGGTGACCAGCAGGGCCGGCAGCCAGTCGGCGTGGGGATTGAAGCCGGTGACGTGATAGCTGCCCAGCAGCCACAGCACGCCGACCACGGTGCTGAACAGCAGGCTGCCCGCCAGCAGGCCGCCGAGCGCGCCGGGCCAGCGCCGCGGCGCCAGTTCTTCCGGCTTGCGGCGCTCGACGACGCGGACCAGGAACACGTAGGTGACGATCGCCGGCAGCAGGGCGACCGCAAGGTAGGTCAGCGCCGAGCTCATCGGTGTCTTGGCCATGCCGTGCATGAGCAGGTGGACGAGCGCCGAGCTCGACCGGTTCAGCGCGATGAACAGCACCATGAAGATCACGATGCGCGCCAGCGGCGAGCACACCAGCCAGCGTTTCCATGACGGCGCCGAAGCCGGCGTGACGTAGGCGAGCGACAGCGTGCCATTCATGTAAGCGATCCCCTGGATGATTGTCGCAAAGGCTAGTGGGCGTGCGGGGTTCCGTCTGCGTGACTTCCGCCACGCGTCGTCGCGTTACATTTCCACCGACGTCGCATGTTCGCGCGTGGCGGCGAAGCGCACCGCGGGCGCGCGCTCCTGCGCCAGCTGCAGGTTCACCCGCGAGGGCGCGAGGTAGACCAGTTCGCCGGCGCCGTCGATCGCGAGGTTCATCGCGTTCTTCTCGCGGAACTCCTCCAGCTTCTTCTCGTCCGCGCAGTGCACCCAGCGCGCGGTGGCCACGGTCACCGGCTCGAACACCGCGTCCACGCCGTACTCGTCCTTGAGGCGATAGGCCACCACGTCGAACTGCAGCACGCCCACCGCGCCGAGGATCAGATCGTTGCTCATCAAGGGCCGGAAGAACTGGGTGGCGCCTTCCTCGGAGAGCTGGGCCAGGCCCTTCTGCAACGCCTTCATCTTCAGCGGATCGCGCAGGCGCGCGCGGCGGAACAGCTCGGGCGCGAAGTTCGGGATGCCGGTGAAGGACACCGGCTCACCCTCCGTGAAGGTGTCGCCGATGGCGATGGTGCCGTGGTTGTGCAGGCCGATCACGTCGCCCGGGTAGGCGGTTTCCACGATCTCGCGGTCGCTGGCCATGAAGGTGAGCGCGTTCGCGATGCGCACTTCCTTGTTCGTGCGCGTCTGGATCATCTTCATGCCGGCTGCGTAAGTGCCCGAGCACACGCGCATGAAGGCCACGCGGTCGCGGTGGGCGGGATCCATGTTCGCCTGGATCTTGAACACGAAGCCGGTGAGCTTTTCTTCCTCGGGCACGATCTCGCGCGTGGTGGTGGCGCGTGCGCGCGGCGCGGGCGCGTGTTCGACGAAGAAGTCCAGCAGCAGTTGCACGCCGAAGTTGTTCACCGCCGAGCCGAAGAACACCGGCGTGAGCTTGCCGGCGAGATAGTCGTCGAGGTCGAACGCAGGCGCGGCACCCTGCACCAGCTCCAGTTCCTCGCGCAGCTCGGCCAGCGCCTCGCTGCCGATCGCGGTTTCCAGACCGGGCGCGTCCAGGCCCTTGAAGATGGTGGAATCCTGGCGGGTGAAGTTCTTGCCCTGCTCGAACAGGTGCACCTCGTCCAGCAGCAGGTGGTACACGCCCTTCAGCCGCTTGCCCATGCCGATCGGCCAGGTCAGCGGCGCGCAGGCGATGCCCAGCACCGACTCCACCTCATCCAGCAGCTCGATCGGCGAGCGGCCCTCGCGGTCCAGCTTGTTGATGAAGGTCATGATCGGCGTGTCACGCAGCCGGCAGACTTCCATCAGCTTGATCGTGCGCTCTTCGACACCTTTGGCGCAGTCGATCACCATCAGCGCCGAGTCCACCGCGGTGAGCACGCGGTAGGTGTCCTCGGAGAAGTCCGCGTGGCCCGGCGTGTCCAGCAGGTTGACGATCTTGCCCTCGTACGGGAACTGCATCACCGACGAGGTCACCGAGATGCCGCGCTCCTTCTCCAGCGCCATCCAGTCGGAGGTCGCATGGCGCGCCGCCTTGCGGCCCTTCACACTGCCGGCCATCTGGATCGCGCCGCCGAACAGCAGCAGCTTTTCCGTCAGCGTGGTCTTGCCCGCGTCGGGATGGCTGATGATGGCGAAGGTGCGGCGGCGGCGGGTTTCGGCGAGATGGGTGGACATGGTGACGGATCGAGGCGCGGGAACCCGCCATTATAGCCGCGTGTCCGTTCCGCTCATTTCGCCAGCGTGGTCAGTAGCCGATGCCAGAACTCCAGCCCCGCGGCCACTTCCGTGGCGGGCAGTTTTTCGTTGAGGCCGTGGGCGAAGCTGTCGTCGGGCTTGGTGAAGGCGGCATCCACGCCGTAGCTGGGCACGCCGGCGTTGCGGAAGTACATGCTGTCGGAGGCGCCGGCGGACATGCCGGGCACGATTTCCACGCCGGGGAAGCGTGCGTGCACGGCCGCGCTCACCGCGGCGATCACGTCCGGGCGCAGCGGCGAGGCGGGGCTTTCCACTGGCGGCGGGTCCAGCGTGGTAATGGTGGCGGTGGGGTCGTCGACCACCTTGGCCAGCGTGTCGCGCACGCTGTCTACGGAGGTGCCGGGGAAGATGCGGCAGTTCACGTTGACGCTGGCGCCTTGCGGCAGCGCGTTGAGCGCATGGCCGCCTTGCAGCATCGTAGCGACGCAGGTGGTGCGGATCTGGCCCACGTAGGCGGGATCGGCCGAGATCGTGGCGGCCGCCTGCGCGTCGTCGGGATGCGCGGCGTAGCGCGTCATCGCCGCGCCCAGCGGCCCCGGCGTGTGGGCGCCGGTGGCGCGCAGTGAGGCGAGCGTGATCGCGTTGCTCATCGGCGGGAATTGATAGGCCGCCACCTTGTCGATCGCGCGGGCGAGCCGGTAGATCGCGTTGTCGGGCGTGGGTTCGCTGGAATGCCCGCCGGGCGAGCGGAAGGCGATGCGGAAGTCGGCATAGGTCTTTTCCGCCGCCTGGATCTGGTACACCACGGGCTTGCCGGTGGCCGGGTCGAGGGTGCCGCCGCCCGCGTCCGCGTTGAGCAGGAATTCCGCATCGTGGTAGCGCCGCGCCAGCTCGCGCGTGGTCGCCATGTCGGTTTCCTCGTCGCCCGACAGCAGCAGGACGATGTCGCGCCCGGGCTTGAAGCCTTCACGCTTGAGCCGGATCAGGGTTTCCACCATCACCACCACGGCGGTCTTCATGTCGGCGCTGCCGCGGCCGTAGAGGTAGCCGTTTTCCTCGACCAGGGTGAACGGATCGCGCGTCCAGTCGGCGCGCTTCGCCGCCACCACGTCCATGTGTCCGGACAGGTAGATCGGCTTGCGCATGCTCTTGCCTTGACCGGTGCCGCGGTAGCGCGCCACCAAGGCCGCGGTCTCACCCACCGGGATGATTTCCACATCGCCGGCATCGAAGCCGCCGGCCTTCAGCCGGTCGGCAAGATAAGCCGCCAGCACGGGCACCTGGTGCTGCCCCTGCACGGTGGGTACGCCGATCGCGTGGCGCAGCATGGCCATGGTCTCGGCCAGTTCGCGCGTAGGCGGCGCGTTGTCGGCCTGCGCCGCGGTGGTGGTGAAACCCAGGGCGAGCAGGATGGCCAGCGGCCGCAGCAGTATTGCCTTCATCCGGCGATCTCCCCGTGATGCGCCCGATGGCGCTGCCTTGGGAGTATGCGCGACACGCCTGTCACGTGCATCCGGCGCCGACCCGTGTCGCGGGTCGGCGCCGGATCAATCAGCGCATGATGCCGGTATGCCCCAGCGAGTAGCGGCCGGGCTGCGGCCATACCGCGAGGCCGTGCGGCTCGGCGCCGACCTTGATCTTGCGCACCTTGCCGGTGCCGGTGTCGATGGCGTAGACCACGTCGTCGAAGCGGCCGGACAGCCACAGCGTCTTGCCGTCGGCGCTGACGTTGCCCATGTCCGGGCTGCCGCCGCCGGGGATCGGCCAGTTCGCCACCACCTTGCGCGTGGCGAAGTCGATCACCGATACGCTGCCCTTGCCCTTGCGCGGCCCGTGGATCTTGTTCGAGCCGCGGTTGGCCACGTAGAGCTTGCTGCCATCACGGCTCGGGTAGAGACCGTGGGTGCCGACGCCGGTCTTGATGAAGCCGATCTTCTGGAAGCTGTCGCCGTCGATCAGGAACACGCCGTCGGCCATCATGTCGGCGACATAGAAGATCTTGCCGTCGGGCGAAACGCGGATGTCCTGCGGCATGCCGCGCTTGTCGAGCTGCAGGTAGCCCAGCACCTTGCGGTGGACCATGTCGATCTTCGCCAGCCGGCCGCCGAATTCGCAGGTGAAGATCGCGTAGCGGCCGTCGATCGAGTAATCGGCGTGGTTGATGCCCTTGCAGCCGGGCACCTGCAGGCTGGATTCCAGCGCCATCGTGTGCGGGTTGCGGAAGTCCAGCCGCGCATGCGCCTCGGCCACCACGATGGCCTGCTTGCCGTCGGGGGTGAAGTACATGTTGTACGGATCGTCCACCGGGATCGAGGCGCCCGGCTTGCCGGTCCGCGCGTCGATCGGGGTCAGGCTGCCGTCGGTATGGCCTTCGGCGTTGTTGGTCACCCACAGCGTCTTCAGGTCCCACGAGGGCACGACGTGCTGCGGGCTCTGCCCGACCTTGAACGTGTCGACCACCTTGTAGGTGGCCGGGTCGATCACGGAAACGCTGTCGCCGCGCAGGTTCGGCACGTAGATGCGCGCCAGGTCGCCGGCCACGGCGGGGCTGAGGTGGCCGGCACCGGCCTCGCTGTACAGGTTGGCGGGGTTCAGCACCGGCGGCATGCCGGGAACGGTCTGGATCGATGACGCGGCGACGGCCAGCGGGGCCGCGACCAGGCCGGCCAGGGCGGCGCCGGCCAGCAGGGCGAGGCGCGGAAGACGAAGGGATGCTGGGGACATGGTGGTTCGCTGCAGGGGAGGGAGGTGCATGGAATGCGAGTGGCGCATTATCGCCCAGCCGTGTCGCGGCGGATCGCCTCGACCGTGCGCGCCACGATCGCGTCGACGCCGAGCTGGCCCAGCGCCGCGCTGGAGCGGCGCGGGTCGCCGCCGTAGACGCCGTCCGCCGCGCCGGGTTTCGGTGCGTTGCGCAAGCGCTCCAACCGCACCATCTGCGGCGCCACCGCCAGTTGCAGCGAGGTGTCGGCCAGCCCCGCGTGGGTGCCGATCTCGTCGTCGCGGATGCCGTGCTGGCGCAGGGTCTGCGCGTAGCCGGTGGAACTCGCCTCGTAGTATTCCGGCGGCGCGAAGGCACGCACAGGCTTGCCGGCCCATTGCCGGTTCAATTGCGCCACCACGTGCTGCAGGTCCTTCTGGTAGCCGCCGTGGTCGCCGAGGAACACGATGTTGCGGAAGCCGTGCACGGCGAAGCTGTTCGCGGCCGAGGCCAGCAGCTGCTCGAACGTGCTGTCCGGGATGGTGATGGTGCCGGGAAAACGCATGTGCGAGGTCGGCGGGGCGTAGCTGCCCTCCGGCACGTAGGCGACCGTCGGCGCCACCAGCGCATTGCCCAACTGCTCGGCGATGCGTTCGGCCAGTATCGTGGCGCGCCGGTTGTGCTTGCCCACCGCGATGTACGGGCCGCTCTGCTCGGTGCCGCCGATCGGGATGATGGCGGTGGTCTTGCCGGCGTGGATCTGCGCGCGCAACTCGGTCCAGGTGAGGTCCTGCAACTGCACGGTGGTCGGCGTTTGCGCGAAACCCGTCTGCGCGACGGCGAACAGCACGGCGAACGCGCAGGCGCGTTTCAACAGCCGGGAAGGCATGGGGATTCCTTGCGACGGACGAGGACGGCCCATCTTACTGTTCGACGGCGCGGGCACCGTTGTGCCCATTTTTCCTGCGTACAGGATCGCGAACTCTGCGCCGGGTCGACACGCGTCTAGGCCAGCAGTACCAGCATCAGGCCAACGGCGGCGGGCAGCGCCTGGAACCAGAGGATCTTGCGTGCCGCAGTGAGGCCGCCGTAGATACCGGCGAGCAGCACGCAGCCAAGGAAGAAGCACTTCACGTGCAAGGCTTCGCTGCCGGACAGCAGCAGGCTCCAGGCCAGGCCGGCGGCGAGGAAGCCGTTGTACAAGCCCTGGTTCGCAGCCAAGACCCGCGACTGCGCGGCGAATTCCGCCGTGGTGCCGAAGGTCCGGCGGCCGAGCGGCCGCGTCCACAGGAACATCTCCAGGACGAGGAACCAAGCGTGCAGCAGCGCGATCAGGGCGATCACGAGATTGGCGGCGATGGGCATGCGTGGCTCCGGAGTGGGCGCGGCGCCCAGCGTAGTGCAGCTCAGTCCGCTTTGAACGTCACCACCAGCACATCGCGGTGCGCGGGCAGCGCCGGGTCCTTCGGTACCACCGGGGTGACGCCGTGGAACACGCGGTGGTCGTCGACCAGCGCCGCGTCGAAGGCGCGGGCAAGCGTGAACTGGCCCAGCTCGTGGCCGTCGGGCGCGTGGATGGTGGTGATGCCGCGCTCGATGTTCTCGCGGTCGACCAGCAGCACCAGCACGTAGTCCACGCCGTCGCGGTGCACGCCCTCGGGCGTGGGTTCGCCGGCCTCGTCGGCGCGCGCCTCGATGCGGAACTGGTGCACCTCGATGCGCCACTGCCGCACCTCCGGTGCCAGCGCGCCGAAACCGTCGCGGCAGAACGCGAGGATGCGGCGCAGGCTGGCGCCGTCCGCGATGCCCGCCTCGACCGGCTCGAACCAGCGCTCGATGCCGCCCTGCAAGGCGTTGTAGGTGACGCTCTGGTAATGCGGCTGGTGCGGCTCGCGGCGAATCGCGCCGTCGGCACCGGCGGTGAACACCGCATGGCGCCGACGGCGATGGCGACCGCGTGCGGCGAGGTAGCTGTCGTCACCGAGCGCGTTCCAGCTGGCGGCGAACGCGGGCCAGTCGGCGAGCGTGGCCGCGTCGAGCAGGCCGCGCATGACCTCGGCGGTGACGAAGGCGTAGCCGTCGCGGCGCAGGGCGACGCGCAGATCGGGAGGCGTGGGGGCGTTCATGCGCGCACGCTAACAGGTCGCGCATGAAGCGGCACTGGCTCGCTCGTGGGCCGCGCGGGCGGCACTTCAGGGAACATCGAATAACCGCTTTTTTTGCTCGTCATCCCGGTTTTCGCCGGAATGACGCAAGTTGAGAGGTATTTCGAGGTTCCCTTCAGAGCGCCTTGGCGAACACGCGATGCACGACTTCCGGGCGCGGCGGCTGGGCCGGCGCCGCAGTCGGAAACGCCTGCTCCAGCCAGTCCGGCACCGGGATGCCCTTCTCGCGCAGGAAGGCGGGATTGAACAGCTTGGCCTGGTAGCGCGTGCCGGCGTCGGCGAGCACGGTGACGATGGTGTGGCCGGGGCCCAGCGCGCGGGCGAGGCGGATCGCGCCGGCGACGTTCACCCCGCTGGAGCCGCCCACGCACCAACCCTCCTCGTGCAGCAGGCGGTGCGCCAGCGGTACGGATTCGTCGTCGGGAATCGACCAGGCGAGGTCGATCGCCGCGCCGTCGAAGTTCGCGGTGATGCGGCTGGAGCCGATGCCCTCGCTGATCGAGTTGCCGCTGGCGGCCAGTTCGCCGGTGCGCACGTAGCTGGCCAGTGCCGAACCGGTCGGGTCGGCCAGCGCGATGCGCACCTGCGGCTTGCGCGCCTTCAGTGCGTGGCCCACGCCGGCCAGCGTGCCGCCGGTGCCGGCGGCGCAGACGAAGCCGTCCACGCAGCCCTCGGTCTGCTCCCAGATCTCCACGCCGGTGGTGGCGGCGTGCCAGTCGCGGTTCGCGGTGTTGTCGAACTGGTTCGCGAACCACGCGCTGCCGGGGCGCGCGGCGTTCAGCGCCTCGGTGTGGCGCCGCGCATGGTGGGCGTAGTGGTTGGGGTCCTTGTACGGCACCGCGGGCACCAGCCGCACCTCGGCGCCGGTGACGCGCAGCGCGGCGATCTTCTCGGCGCTCTGCGTGTCCGGCATGAAGATCACCGTGCGATAACCGCGGCTGGCGCCAACCAGGGCGAGGCCGATGCCGGTGTTGCCGGCGGTGCCTTCCACGATGGTGCCGCCGGGCCTGAGTTCACCACGCTTTTCCGCGTCCAGCACCAGCCCCAGCGCGGTCCGATCCTTGATCGAGCCGCCGGGATTCAGGAACTCGGCCTTGGCCAGCACCTCGCAGCCGGTGAGCTCGCTGGCGTGGCGCAGGCGGATCAGCGGGGTGTGGCCCACGCTGGCGGAGAGGTCGGGGTGGATACTCATGATCGGGGCTCACTCACGAATCAGGGCATGTCGTCCGGGCGGGCCTGTAGGAGCGCACCTTGTGCGCGAATGCTTTTACGCTCGATCGAAGCCACGAGCATTCGCGCACAGGGTGCGCTCCTGCAGGAGGGACGCTCACGCCGCCGGTGCGGGCACCAGGCGCAGGTAGGGCTTCAGCGTGCGCCAGCCGTCGGGATAAAGCTTGCGCGCATCCTCGTCGGACACCGAGGGCGCGATGATCACGTCGTCGCCCGGCTGCCAGTCCACCGGCGTGGTGAGCTTGCGGCCGTCGGTGAGCTGCAGCGAGTCGAGCACGCGCAGCACCTCGTCCACGTTGCGGCCCGCGCTCGGCGGGTAGGTGAGGATCAGCCGCACCTTCTTCTGCGGGTCGATCACGAACACCGAGCGCACGGTGACCTTGGGGTCGGCCTTGGGATGGAACATGCCGTAGAGCTTCGCCACTTCCAGCTCGGGGTCGGCCAGCAGCGGATAGTTGATCTCCGCGCCGCCCACGTCGGCGACGTCCTTCGCCCAGCCATGGTGGTCGGCCACGGTATCCACCGACAGGCCGATCAGCTTCGTGCGGCGCGCGTCGAACTCCGCCTTGCGGCTGGCGAACGCGCCCAGTTCGGTGGTGCACACCGGGGTGAAATCCTTCGGGTGCGAGAAGAACACTACCCAGTGGCCGCCCGCGTAATCGTGGAAGCGCACCGTGCCGGCGGTGGAGTCGAGGGTGAAGTCGGGGGCGATGTCGCCCAGTTGCAGGCTCATGGCTGGCTCCGTGGAGGATTGGGCGGCCAGCTTGTGCTGGCGGCGAGCGGCCTGGAAATGGTTATCACGAATATGCATATAAGCGTCCAGACGTTTAGACGTCTATTGACAGGTTTGCTTTGGGTCGGCAATATCGTCGCCACTCATCGAGACCGGCTGAGGGACAGGCCCTTTGAAGCCGGGGCAACCTGCGGAATGTTCCGCGACGGTGCCAACTCCTGCGGCGGGGCTACGGCGCCCACCGGCAGATGGGCGGCTTGCGCAGGCGGCTTCGTGCCGTGGCGCGGGGCTCCTCTCCGGCATCCGCAGGCGATGCCGAACGGAGAGACGCATGAGCCAGCTGCCCGAAACCCGCCCCCCCTGTACCGCCGACGTGGTCGCACTTCCCGTCACGCCGCGTGCGCGTGGCGGGCTCGGCGTCCAGCGCAGCACCCGGCGGCTTACCCTCCGCCCGAAGTACGGCAGCGGTCCGCGCGCGGTCGACGTGCGCTACCTGTGGTGCGGTGTGCCGGATGCGCCCACCGTGATCGTGCAGGGCGGCATCTCCGCGGACCGCGACGTCACCGCGCCGGCCGACGCGGCGCCGGGCTGGTGGCAGGCGCTGGTGGCCGAGGAAGCGGCGATCGACCTGACCCGCTACCGCGTGCTGGCGATCGACTGGCTCACCCCGGCGGAACTCGGCGCCGGCACCATCTCCAGCGAGGATCAGGCCGACGCGCTGGCCGCGCTGCTCGATGCGCTGGACATCGCCAGGGCGCATGCCTTCGTGGGTTCGTCCTACGGCGCGATGGTGGCGCTGGCCTTCGCCGCGCGGCATCCGCAGCGGGCGGACCGCTTGGTGTTGCTGGCCGGCGCGCACCGCGCGCATCCGCTGTCCACCGCCCAGCGCAGCGTGCAGCGCGGCATCGTGCGGCTGGGCCAGCAGAGCGGCCAGCTGGACGAGGCGCTCGCGCTGGCGCGCCAGCTGGCGATGACCACCTACCGCGGCAGCGCCGAATTCGGCCGCCGCTTCGCCGGCGAGCCGGAATGGCGCGGCGACCGCTTCCACTTCCCGGTCGAGGATTACCTCGAACACCAGGGGCGCCGCTTCGTCGAGCGCTTCGATGCGGAGCGCTTCCTCGCGCTGTCCGAATCCATCGACCTGCACGACGTGGCGCCCGAACAGGTGCCGTTGCCGGCCACCCTGATCGGCTTCCCCTCCGACCGGCTGGTGCCGCTGGCCGACCTCTGTGAACTGCAGCGCCGCCTGCGCGGCCCGGCCACGCTGGAGGTGGTGGAGTCGCCCTACGGCCACGACGCCTTCCTCAAGGAACCGGAGCAACTCGCGCCGCTGCTGCGCGAAGCGCTGCGCTGAGCCTCACTACAACGACACCATCGCGACTTTGAATTTCGGGAGCATCACCATGAGCGACACCACGTCCCCCTGTACCCTCGCCGTGCGCGCCGGCATCGAGAGCGACACCCAGCACGGCGCGGTGGTGCCGCCGCTGCACCTGTCGACCAATTACAGCTTCGAGGGCTTCGGCAAGAAGCGGGCCTACGACTACTCGCGCAGCGGCAACCCCACCCGCGACCTGCTGGCGAACGCGCTGGCCGAACTGGAGCAGGGCGTCGGCGCGGTGGTCACCGCCAGCGGCATGGCCGCGGTGGCGCTGGCGCTGGAGCTGGTGCCCGCGGGCGCCACCGTGCTGGCTGCGCACGATTGCTACGGCGGCACCTGGCGCCTGCTCGACGCGTGGGCGAAGAAGGGCCGCTTCGCCGTGCAGTTCGCCGACCTCACCGATCCCGCCGCGCTGGCCGCCGGCCTCGCCGCCAAGCCCGCGCTGGTGTGGGTGGAGACGCCGTCCAACCCGTTGCTGCGCATCACCGACATCCGTCACGTGGCGCAGGCCGCGCATGCGGTGGGCGCGCTGGTGGTGGTGGACAACACCTTCCTCTCGCCCGCGCTGCAGCAGCCGCTGGCGTTGGGCGCCGACGTGGTAGTGCATTCGACGACGAAGTACATCAACGGCCACAGCGACGTGGTGGGCGGCGCGGTGGTGGCGCGCGACCCGGCGGTGGCCGAGCAGATCAAGTGGTGGGGCAACTGCAACGGACTCACCGGCGCGCCATTCGACAGCTTCCTCACCCTGCGCGGCCTGCGCACGCTCAACGTGCGCCTGCGCCAGCACCAGGAAAACGCCGAGCGCATCGCCGCGCACCTGGACGGCCATGCCGTCGTGCGCAAGGTCTGGTATCCCGGCCTCGCGTCCAACCCTTACCACGCACTGGCCGCGCGCCAGCAGCAGGGTTTCGGCGCCATGCTCAGCTTCGAGCTGGCAGGCGAGGAGGCGCAGATCGCCGCCTTCGTCGACGGCCTGGAATACTTCTCGCTGGCTGAATCGCTGGGTGGCGTGGAAAGCCTGATCGCGCACCCGGCCACCATGACCCACGCCGCGATGGCGCCGGAGGCGCGTCGCCAGGCCGGTATCGCCGACACCTTGCTGCGCGTGTCGGTGGGCATCGAGGACGGCGACGACCTGCTGCGTGACCTCGACGCCGCGCTGGCGCGCGCGGTGGCCGCGGGCGAATCCAAACGCCGGGTGAGCGCATGAGCGTGGTGCTGGCCGATGTGGGCGCGGCCGTAGGAGCGGCTTCAGCCGCGACCTCTTCACGGGGAATCGCGGCTGAAGCCGCTCCTACAACAGCGGCGCCTTCCGTCGCCATTGTGCTGCTGGGTACCGGCGTCGTCGGCGGCGCCTTCCTCAAGCTGCTGAACACGCCGGCCGCCGCCGCGCTGCGCCTGGTGGGCGCGGCGAACTCGCGACGCCAGCAGACCGAACCCGCGAAGCTGGCCGAGCGCAACCTGCGCGAGCAGCTCAAGGCCACCGGCGTGCCGCGCGACGATGCGGCCCTGCTTGCCGCGCTCGATGCCAGCGGAGCCGCGGCGAAGGTAGTCGTGGACGCCACCGCCAGCGCCACGCTGGCCGTGCGCCATGCCGAGTGGCTGGCCCGCGGCTACCACGTGGTCACCGCGAACAAGGCGCTGGCCGGCGGCGATCTGCCGGGCTGGCGCGCGCTGCAGGCCGCGCAGGCGCAGGGCGCGCGCTACGGCGATTCCGCCACCGTAGGCGCCGGCCTGCCGGTGCTCTCCACCCTGCGCCGGCTGCGCCATTGCGGCGACGCGCTGCTCACGCTGGAAGGCGTGTTCTCCGGCTCGCTGTCCTACCTCTTCAACAGCTACGACGGCAGCCGCCCGTTCTCCGCGCTGCTGCGCGAGGCGCGCGAGCTGGGCTACACCGAGCCCGATCCGCGCGCCGATCTCTCCGGCGACGACGTGGCGCGCAAGCTGCTGATCCTCGCCCGCAACGCCGGCTTCTCGCTGGGCTGCGAGGAGGTGCAGGTGGAAGGCCTGGTGCCCGAGCCGCTGCGCGCGCTGGACACGGAAACCTTCCTCGCCCGCCTCGAGGAACTCGACGAACCGCTGGCCGCCCGCCATGCCGAGGCGAAGTCGCGCGGCCACGTGCTGCGTTTCCTCGCTCGCCTCAACCAGCGCGGCCACGCCCGCGTGGGTCTGGCCGAGGTACCCGCGAACCATCCCGCCGCGCGCCTCTACGGCACCGACAACCAGTTCGCGCTCACCACCACCCGCTACCACACCCAGCCGCTGGTGATCCAGGGACCGGGCGCGGGGCCGGAAGTCACCGCCCAGGCGCTGCTGGGCGACGTGCTGGCGCTGGGCTGAAGGCCTTTGTAGGAGCGCACCCTGTGCGCGAATGCTTTTGCTTCGATCGAACACCAAAGCATTCGCGCACAGGGTGCGCTCCTACGGTTACGCCTTCGGCACGAACTGCAGATACGGCTCCGCCTCGCGCAGCGCGCGGGCGAAGGACGGTCGCGCCATCAGCCGCTGCCGATAGGCGGCGAGCTGCGGGAAGCCGTCCAGCGGCTCCGCCCAGTCGGCATAGAACAGCGGCGGCGCCGCCGCGCAGTCGGCCATGGTGAACGTGTCGCCCACGGCCCAGGTGCGCTCGTGCATGTCCTGTTCGAGCAGCGCGTAGGCGGTGCGCAACTGTGCGCGCGCCTGCTCCACGCCGATCACGTCGTGGCCGCCTTCGGGGCGCAGCCGGTCGGTGATGACCTTCTGTGTGGGCACGTGCAGATACAGGTCGAAGAAACGGTCGCGCTCACGCACCTCAAGGGCGGCCTGCGGATCGGCGGGCAGCAGCGCCGTGCGGCCGGGGTAATGCTGCGCCAGGTACTCGATGATGATGCTGGACTCGGGCACGGTGCGGTCGCGTGCCTCGTCGCGCAGCACCGGAAAGCGCAGGATCGGCCAGACCTTGCGGAAGTCCTCGCGCGAGGCCTCGTCGTCCAGCCGCACCACGCGCGGCTCGAACGGCGTGTCGTTCTCGTACAGCGCGATCAGCACCTTGTGGCAGAACGAGGACAGCGGGTGCATGTACAGCAGCAGGCTCATGGCGGGATCCTTGGGTGATCGGGGGCGAGGCCGTGCAACCGGCCTTTCGTTGCAGCGACGAACGGGTCGGCGGGTTTTCGACAGGGCAGGGCGATTGCCGCCGGCTTCGCCCGGATGCTAGCGTCTGCCGTGTCCCCACCCACCACCAAGGAACACGCATGAATTCGGCAAGCCCCGAAGTCCTGGAAGTGCGTCTGGCCCGGATCGAGCGCTCCTTGCGGCGCGCCCGCTGGGGCATGCTCGGCCTGCTGCTGCTCGTGGTGGCGTTGTTCCTCGCCTGGTATGGCGTGGGCGGCATCGTGCAGCGCGAGATACGGGTGCACCGCATCTATGCGGTGGATGACGCTGGAGTGGTGCGTGTGCGGATCGGCCAGGATCCTGCTGGTGGCCACCGGATGAGCCGCGCGGCGGGTGTGATCGTCTACGACACTACCGGCCTTGAGCGCGGCGGCATGGGAACCATGGACAACGGCCGAGTGGCGATCGGTTTGGATTCACCGAGCACACCGAAAGGCACGGCGCGCGATCGCGTCGGCCTGATGGTCGACGGCAAGGGCAATACGATGTTCATGCTGCTCGATGCCAAGGCCGTGCCGGTGGTGATGGCCAAGGGTGGCGACAAGGGCGGCACGCTGCAGGTTTCCGCGTTGACCCCGGACGGCAAGCAGCTGCAGGTGCGCACGCTGGGTGTGAGTGGCGACACGCAGTCGACGGAGGCCGCGGACTGATAGTCGGCGGTCGGACTGCCCGGCGGTTTCGCGCGCCTGCGGCGGCGTGGAGCCGCCTTCAGCCTGCCATGCGGCCGCCATCCGCCTCGGCCACCGGCAGCGGCACGGGTTTCACGCGTACCGCCAGCACCACGCCGGCCACCAGCAGTGCGATGCCGAGCAGGGCTGACGGCGCGGGCATGCGATGGCGCAGCACGAAGGCATAGCCCAGCGCGGCGAGCGTCTCGAACACGATCAGTTGCCCGGCCAGCGCGGTGGGCAGGCGCTGGCTGGCCTCGTTCCAGCACAGCGTGCCCAGCCACGAGGCGAACAGGCCGATTGCCGCCATCAGGCCCACGAACAGCGCGGGATGCGGCCCCAACGGCATAGTGAACGCGCTGCCACCGACCTTCATCGCACCCCACAGCACGGCGTAACCGAGCGCGGCCAGCGGCAGCGTGGCCACGCCTTGCGCGGTGGCCCAGGCGCGCGGATTGCGGTCGGGGTGATGGCGCAGCCAGTCGGCATTGCGCAGCGGATACCAGGTCCAGCAGGCCACGGCGCCGCAGGCGAACAGGGCGCCGGAGAGGTAGCGTGCCAGACCGCCGTGTGCATGGCGCAGCGCGGCCAGCTCGGCATGGTTCACGCTGGCGATACCGGCGACGATCAACAGCAGTGGTGCGGCCAGCCGCCGCCACGGCAGCCGGCCGTCGCGTCGGCCGTTGCGCAGGTTGGCCGTGATCGCGATGACCACCGGCAAGGTGCCGACGATCATCGTGGGCAGCGGCGCGCCGGCGCGCTGGACGGCGCTGGCGAGGCACAGGTAGTACAGCAGGTTGCCCACCGCGACGAGCTTGAGCGCCTCGATCCAGTCGGCGCGGCCGAGCCGGCGCAACGCGTCGCGGTGCAGCCACGCGATCGGCAGGGCGATCAGGCCGAAGGCGAGATAGCGCCCCACCGACTGCAGTGCCGGCGGGTAATTCGGCAGCAGCAAGGGGGCGACGAAGACCATGCCCCACATCAGGCCGGCCGCGAGTGCGTAGAGGGTTCCCGTCAACATGCGTGCAGCATGACGGGCCGCGGGGCGATTGTCTTCAAGCGGATGACTTCGGCCGTTGACATCGGGTGTATCGACCAAGCGCAGGCGTTGCCTGTCGGTTGCTGGTGCGGCCTCACCCGATCAGCGTCTTGAGCCGCGTCCGCGTCAGCGGCCCAAAGCGCAGCCGCTCGCACAGCGCGTCCAGCGCGCCTGCATCACCATGCGCGCGCTGCAGCGCATCGGCCCCCTCCGGCACGGGAGCGTCCAGCGCAATGCGGGTAAGCCGCCGGTACAGCAACGCCTGCTCGCCATGCTCGCGCAGCTTGGCGGCGCAACTGGCGGCGCCGCGCAGGCGCAGGAAGGGGACTTCGTCCACCCGTTCGAGCAGTGCTTCGAGGCTGCCGAAGTGGCTGAGCAGGGCGGCGGCGGTCTTGGCACCGATGCCGGGCACGCCGGGGATGTTGTCGACGGCGTCGCCGCACAGCGCGAGGTAGTCGGCGACCTGGTGCGGGTGCACGCCGAGTTTCTCGTGCACGCCGGCGGGGCCCCAGCGCAGGTTGCGGGCGTAGTCCCACTGTTCGTCGTGTTCGCCCAGCAGCTGGCCGAAGTCCTTGTCGGCGGAGACGATCACGCCCGGCACGCCGTGGGCGCGCAGGTTCCACAGCGCGCTGCCGATCAGGTCGTCGGCCTCGTACTGGTGGTCGATCATCAACGGGATGCCGAGCGCGGCGGTCACTTCGCGGCACAGCACGAACTGGCGTTCGAGGTCGGGCGGCGGCAGTTCGCGGTTGGCCTTGTAGGGCGGGTAGATCGCGTTGCGGAACGAGCTGGTGAGCGAGGCGTCGAAGGCCACCGCGAGGCGTTCCGGGCGCACCTTCTCCAGCAGCTCGCACAGGAAGCGGGTGTAGCCGTGCACCGCGTTGGCCGGGTGGCCCTCGGCGTCGTGGAACTCGTCCGGCATCGAGTGCCAGGCGCGGAACACATACAGGCTGCCATCGACCAGGTGCGCGGCGTCGCGACGTTGCGCGTTCATGGCGACCACGTGCTCAGCAGATCGTCCAGCGCGGGACGCTCGCGGTCGGGCACCTCGATCTGCGGCGTGCCCAGGTGCACGAAGGCGACCACGTGCTCGTTCCCGGCCAGGCCGAGGATGGCGGCCACGTCGGGGTCGTAGGCGCCCCAGCCGGTGAGCCATTGCGCACCGTAGCCCAGCGCGTAGGCGCCGAGCAGGAGGTTGTAGGCCACGTTGCCGGCGCACAGGCGCTGCTCGATCTCGGGCACCTTGCTGGCGGCATCGAGTCGCGCGACCACCGCGATCACCAGCGGCGCGAAGGTGTAACGCAGGCGCTCCTTCTCGCGCTTGGCCTCGGACAGTTCCGGCTGCTTGCGGATCGCGAGTTCGGCCAGTCGCTCGCCGAAGCGCAGCTTGGCTTCGCCATCGAGGCGGATCAGCCGGAACGGCACCAGCTTGCCGTGGTCGGGCACGCGGATCGCGGCGGTGAGCAGCTCGCGCAACGTGGCCTCGTCGGGCGCGGGCGCGCCGAGCTGGCGCGAGGGGACGGAGTGGCGTTGCAGCAGCAGCTCAAGCGGGGCGGCCATGGCGGGATCGTGTCGCGGAAAACCGCATGGTAACCCGCGCGCCGCGACGCTTCAGCGCCGCGGCAGGGTGAACGCGCCGGGCAGCAGTTCGGCCACGCTGGTCTGCGCGGTGTCGCCGTTGAGGTTGGCGAGCAATACCGGCATGTCGCCGTCGCACAGCTCGCTGAGGACTTGGCGGCAGGCGCCGCAGGGGCTGACTGGCGCCGCGCAGTCGGCGATCACCGCGATCGCGGCGAAATCGCCCGGCTTGCAGCCGGCCGCGATGGCGGCGAACAGCGCGGTGCGTTCGGCGCAGTTGCACAGGCCGTAGGAAGCATTCTCGACATTGCATCCGGCGAAGCGGCGACCGTCGCGGGCCAGCAGGGCGGCGCCCACCGCGAAACCGGAATACGGGGCGTAGGCCTGCTCGCGGGCCTCGTGCGCCAGCGCCAACAGCTCGTCGTGCGGGGTGGATACGGGCATCGTGTTCTCCGTGATACCAAGAGCCTGTTTATGGTCTCCGCATAGCTCGCGTTGCCTTGCCGTGGCCGTCAGGTGGTGGCGCGTGGCGCAGCGCCTGCCTGGCTGGCAGGTCAAGCCGCGCGCTGCCGCATGGCGGCCACGGCAAGGCAACCCCTGCACCCATCAATTCCGGGGCCGGGTCTGTTTGCCCGCATGCCTGCGTCATCACTCGGTCGTGGACGGACGTCCACTCCTTCGTTCTTCCTTGGCCTGCGTGCAAACAGATCCCGGCGCGAGCCATGCGGAGACCACAAACAGGCTCTCGGGCGGTTGGCCAGAGTAGCGCGCGTGGACGGTGGGTCCAAGCACGCGCAAACAAGGCTAAGATGCCGTGACTTCCACGAGGGGACGCGCAATGCCGATCACTGTGGCCGCCCTGCGAGAGACCGCTGCCGGCGAACGCCGCGTGGCGATCACGCCCGAGATGGCGAAGAAGCTCCACGGCAAGGGCTTGCGCGTGCTGCTGGAGCGCGGCGCGGGCGCGGCGGCGGGCTTCCCCGACGGCAGTTATGCGAACACGGATTTCGCCGCGGCCGACGAGGTGCTGGCGCAAGCCGACCTGCTCGCCTGCGTGCTGCCGCCGCACGACGCGGTGTTCGCGCAACTGCGCGAGGGCGCGGTGGTGGTGGGCCAGCTGCGTCCGTTCGGCGCCACGGCACGCATCGAGGCGCTGGCCGCGCGCAAGCTCACGGCGTTCGCGCTGGAGTTGCTGCCGCGCACCACCCGTGCGCAGGCGATGGACGTGCTCAGTTCGCAGGCGGCGGTGGCCGGCTATCGCGCGATGCTGATCGCCGCCGAGGCCGCGCCAAAGTTCTTCCCGATGCTGACCACCGCGGCGGGCACGATCCGCCCTTCGAAGGTGCTGGTGATCGGCGCCGGCGTGGCCGGCCTGCAGGCGATCGCCACCGCGCGCCGGCTGGGCGCGCAGACCGAGGGCTACGACGTGCGCCCCGAAACGCGTGAACAAGTGGAGTCGCTCGGCGCGAAGTTCCTCGACCTCGGTGTCAGCGCCGCCGGCAGCGGCGGTTATGCGCGCGAGCTGTCGGCCGAGGAGCGCGCGGCGCAGCAGCAGGCGCTGGCCGAGCGCCTCGCGGCGTTCGACGTGGTGGTGAGCACGGCCGCGGTGCCGGGTCGTCCCGCGCCGAAGATCCTCACCGCCGCGATGGTCGCCGGCATGAAGCCGAGTGCGCTGATCGTGGATCTGGCCGCCGAGAGCGGCGGCAACTGCGAGCTGACCCGGCCGGGCGAGCGGGTGGAACAGGGCGGCGTCACCATCCTCGGGCCGCTCAACCTGCCGGCCGGCGCGCCGCTGCATGCCTCGGAGATGTACGCGCGCAACGTGCTGAACTTCGCCGAGCTGCTGCTGAAGGACGGCGCGCTGGCGCCGGATTTCGACGACGAACTGGTGGCGAAGAGTTGCCTGGTGCGCGCCGGCGAGGTGCTGTTCAAGGCCTGAGCCTGCCGCGCCCGAGCGTTACCAGCGTCGGTGCGGCGGAGGCGGCCTGGGGTCGTTTTCCGGGCCGTGATGCAGCCACTGCAGCCGTTGGGCGGGCGGCATCGCATGCCATTGCCGCATCAGCTGGGCGCGTCGCTCGGGCGGCAGTTGCTGGAAGCGCTGGTAGGCCGCGTGCAGCTGCTCGCGCTGCCCGGGCGGCAGCTGGCGGAACAGGCGCTGGTTCTCGCGTGCCTGCTGGCGTTCGGCCGGCGTCATCTGTTGCCAGTGCGCGATGCGCTCGCGGATTTCCTCGCGCTTGGCCGGCGGCAGGTTCACCCACTGCTCGCTTTTCTCCAGCATGTGCTGCTGCCGGTGTGGCGGCATGGTGTTCCATTCCTGCGCCAGCGGCGCCAGCACGTCGCGCTGGGCCGGCGTGAGGCTGTTCCAGGCGACCGGCGCCGGTGGCGCCGCTTGCGCGTGCAAGGCGGGCGCGGCGAGGCTGCCGAGCAGGATGGCGAGGACGATCGGCAACAGCGGGCGTGCGGACAAGGTCATGGTTCAGTGGGTGGGGGGCTGGCTGTCGTTGGCGGCCAACCAGCCGTAGAAGTCGAGGTTCTGGTACAGGTTGGGATCGGCCTGCTCGGGGTCGGGCGGCAGCGTGTTGTCGGTTTCGCCGGCGGTCGCGGCGGCGGTGGTCGGGGCCGTGGCGACCGGGCGCGGCGCGGACGGCCACACCAGCAGGGCAGCCAGCGCGATCGCCGCGCAGGCGCCGGACGGCACCAGCCAGCGTGCGAGATGGTGCGGCGGGTGCGCCTGCTGCGTGGCGGCCAGCGCCTCGCGGCGCGCGGCGCGCAGGCGGCCGGCGGTGGCGGGGTCGATGCGTCGCGCGGCCTCGTGGTAGAGCTCGCGGGCGCGTTGTTCGAATTGCCTGTCTGACGTGTTCATCGCCAGTCCTCCAGTTGCTCGCGCAGCTTCTGCATGGCGCGCGACAGATGCGTTTTCACACTGCCTTCGGAGCAGCCCATGGCCCGCGCGGTCTCGGCCACGTCCAGGCCTTCCAGCATGCGCAGCATGAAGGCCTCGCGCTGGCGCTGCGGCAGTTCGCGCAGCGCGGCGCTGAGATCACCCCAGGACTGCGCGTCCTGCAGCCGGTCCAGCGGGCCCGGACCGTGGTCGGCCGGTTCCCAGCTGGGCAGCTCGTCGCCTTCGTCGTCGCGGCCGCCGCCCAGCCAGCCCACCACGATCGAGCGCACCTTGCGGCGGCGCTGCAGGTCGACGATGCGCCGGCGCAGGATGCCCCAGAACAGCGGCGCCCATTCGCCGGCCGGCTTGTCGCGGTAGTGCTTGACCAGCCGCAGCATGGCGTCCTGCACCGCGTCCATCGCGTCCTCACGCTGGCGCAGGTTCAGTTCGGCCACGCGGAAGGCGCGCCGCTCCACCTGCGCCAGGAAGGCGTCGAGGGTGGCCGGGGTCTCCTGCGCGGTCGCGGCCAGCAGTTCGGCATCGAGTGTGCCGGCGAGGCTGTTCACGGCCGCCTCGTCCGCATCGTCGGGAGATGCATGCCTGGGCTCCATCGGTTCGACACCCGTGCTCAACGCCGGAGCCTCGCGCGGGTTGACCGGCCGGGCGCCGCGCCGCCTGCGCGGGGGTGAATCAGGGCATGCCTTGTACCGTATGATGCGGTGGACATGGCTGCGAGGCGGGGGAAGCACATGCTCGACGGATTCCTGGCGCTGTACATCTTCATGCTGGCCGCGTTCACCGGCCACGAAATCATCGCGCGGGTGCCGGTGATCCTGCACACCCCGCTGATGTCCGGTTCCAACTTCGTTCACGGCATCGTGCTGGTGGGCGCCATGATAGCGCTGGGGCATGCCACCACGCCGTTCGAGACCGGCCTGGGCTTCCTCGCCGTGCTGCTGGGCGCGGGCAACGCCGCCGGCGGCTACGTGGTCACCGAGCGCATGCTGGAGATGTTCAAGCCCAGCGCCGGCAAGCCGGGAGACAAGGCATGAGCTGGCTGCCCACCCTGGTCAAGGCCTGCTATTTCCTTGCCGCGCTGCTGTTCATCCTGGGCTTGAAACGCATGAGTTCGCCGCGCACCGCGCGCGGCGGCATCGTGTGGGCGGGCGTGGGCATGCTGCTGGCGGTGCTGGCCACCTTTGCGCTGCCGGACCTGCACCATCGCGGGCTGATCCTTGCGGCCGTGCTGATCGGCGTGGCCGCGGCCTGGTGGAGCGGCCGGCGCGTGGCGATGACCGCGATGCCGCAGATGGTGGCGCTGTACAACGGCATGGGCGGCGGCGCGGCGGCCGGCATCGGCGCGGTGGAGCTGGTGGCCCACGTGCGTCGCGCGCTGCCGGCGGTGCCGGATACCTCGCCGCTGCGGCCGGAAGCCTGGGCGCTGGACGCCTTGCACCAGGTTCCCGCGGTGGCGCCGTTGTCGGCGGTGGCGTTGTTGCTGGGCGTGCTCGGCGCGCTGATCGGCGCGGTGAGCTTCTCCGGCTCGCTGGTCGCGTTCGCCAAGCTGCAGGGCTGGATGGACAGGCGTTTCGTGTTCCCCGGCCAGCGCATCGTGAACCTGCTGGTGCTGCTGCTGGCGCTGGTGCACGGCGCGATGCTGGCGACGGGGCACCTCGAACTGCCGGTGATCGTGGCGTTCTTCGTGCTCTCGCTGCTGTTCGGCCTGCTGATGACCTTGCCGATCGGCGGCGCCGACATGCCGGTGGTGATCTCGCTGTACAACGCGTTCACCGGTCTCGCGGTGGCGTTCGAGGGCTACGTGCTGGGCAACGAGGCGATGATCATCGCCGGCATGGTGGTGGGCGCGGCCGGTACGTTGCTGACCCAGCTGATGGCCAAGGCGATGAACCGCTCGCTGGGCAACGTGTTGTTCGGCAGCTTCGGCGCGGCGGCGGGCGGCGCGGCGCGGGAAATTTCCGGTGCGCAGAAACCGATCGAGGCCGCCGACGCGGCGGTGATGATGGCCTACGCCGAGCGCGTGGCGATCGTGCCGGGCTACGGCATGGCGGTGGCGCAGGCGCAGCACAAGGTGTGGGAGTTCGCGAAACTCCTGATCGAACGCGGCGTGAAGGTGAAGTTCGCGATCCATCCGGTCGCCGGCCGCATGCCCGGCCACATGAACGTGCTGCTGGCCGAGGCGGGCGTGCCCTACGACCTGATCGAGGACATGGACGACATCAACCCCGAGTTCCCGAACACCGACGTGGTGCTGGTGATCGGCGCCAACGACGTGGTGAACCCGGTGGCGAAGACCGATCCGTCCTCGCCGATCTACGGCATGCCGATCCTCGATGTGGCGGCGGCGAAGCACGTCATCGTGGTCAAGCGCGGCAAGGGCACCGGCTTCGCCGGCATCGAGAACGCGCTCTTCTATGCCGACAACACGCGCATGCTGTACGGCGACGGCCAGGCCGCGGCGGGCCAGTTGGTGAGCGAGCTCAAATCACTGGACGGCTGAGCCGCCATCGGGGTGCCAAACAGAACGTCGTGCGTAGGAGCGCACCCTGTGCGCGAATGCTTTGGTGCCGATCGGAGCCAAGAGCCGTTCGCGCACAGGGTGCGCTCCTACCGGTAACGGCAGTGCCCTGCGTCAGCCCCGCGGTGTGGCGCGTCGCCAGGCCAGCCACGCCGCCAGCAGCGCGCCCGCCACGTACCAGACCACGTCGACCGGGCGCAGGCCCAGCCGCGCCAGCGCCAGCAGCATGCCGGTGCCGGCCGTGCGGATGGCTTCGGTGAGGCTCATGCCGAAATTCCCGGCAAGCTGGATCGCGGCCATCAGCACGTTGAAATAGAGCGCCGCCAGCAAGGTGGCGAACGCCGCCAACCCCGCTGCGCCCACGCCGGGGCGGCGGATCCAGTGGCGGATCGCCCACGCCAGCAGCACGCCCGCCGCCAACGCCAGCCAAGGCGCGGACTGGCGCAGGTACATGGCCGCCACCATCCACGTTGCGCCCACGGCCAGGCCCATCATCGCCGCGCAGAACAGCGCGAACACGTACAGCGGAATGTCGCGCGGCTTCATGGCACGGAGCGGAAGGCGGAGGGGCTGGGCATGCGTCAGTCCGATGGGCAAAGCGCCGATCATAACCGGTCGCCGCGGCCGGCCGGCGCCCTG
>Ga0207695_10001595_pt1 | contig 36823 bp, 62 predicted proteins | sample KBSC54metaG_FD_184354 | JGI IMG/M metagenome (GOLD analysis project Ga0207695, IMG submission 184354) | Corn rhizosphere microbial communities from Kellogg Biological Station, Michigan, USA - KBS C5-4 metaG (SPAdes) (version 2) | ecosystem: Host-associated > Plants > Roots > Rhizosphere > Soil... | reverse complement strand
GGCCGTTAGATGTCCACACATCAGTTGCCGATCCTGCGTCTGCGGTCGTGATGATGGTGCCATCATAATAAACTGTTCCATAAGCATTGGGCATAATCGGAGAAATTGAAGGGCCAAATCTCATTGGTGTTTGAGTCGCTGTCGTGACATTCGACGAGGATTTAGTAAATGAAATCGGAGTGTAAAGAAGAACGCCAGCTCCATCGATTGCATCTGTTGCGCTTGAACCAACTGAGCTTTCTACGATTTTCATTGTAGAGCCGGCCCCGATAGAAATTGCTGTCGCATTATTTGAATCGATATGGCTTTCAAATATCACTAAGTCATCATTTGGGCCTCCGCTTGTAGTAATCAGGGTAGCATCTAGCAAAATCATCGTGCTATGTTTTACAGAAACATCCCCTCCGGTACCTGTAGCAATGATCGCAGAGTCAAAAGTAGCATTTTCAAGGTCAAATGAAGCATTTGAGAAAATATTCTGCGTAGTGTCATTCGTCCCATTAAAGAAGAAGCTTGTGCGTATAGATACAGCCCCTCCAGTCATATCAAAATAAACATCTGTTCCTGTGATATCACCCTCAGAGGTTGCAATTATAATTCCACAGTTTGGGTTAGTGTTTAAAAAGGCTTTAAAGTTTCCACCAACTTCAATGAAACATTCGTTAAAATTGAATACGCATCCACCTGATCCGCTTACGGCAAGGATGTTATCTGAATTATTGACGAAGTGAATTCCGCTAAATGAGCAAGTGCCAGTGATGTTGGCTGTCATCTTTCCATTTATCGTCACATTAGGTGTTTGAGCATCGCAATCAAAGGCGGCTACGTTGATTCCTGCGGCTAAAACCTGTGTCCCTATGTTGTATGTGCCCGGCTGTAGGAAGATTGTCTGATTGCCCCCGGCTGATACAGCGGCGGCATAAGCGGCGGCAAATGTCGTGTAATTAGCTCCGTCGGCTGTTCCGCCGGCCGAAACAATGAATCTTGCAACGTGTAAATCTTGAGTAACTCCGATAAAGGAAACGAATCCGTTTGCATCTACTGAAAAGAAATCTTCATCAAAAGCCGCTAAGCCAACGTTAGAAAGATTTGATGCGGCAATTGCTTGAGTGATTTGAACGTAAGTTGTGATATTATTCCCTGTTCCTACAGTGTGAACGGGATTTGTGCCGGCCGGAGTTGTATCTCCGAAAATTTCTAAAACGTTCGCAATTGGAATTGCAAAACCAATATTGGCGTTGAATCTTGTCGGTATTTGCGGATGATTCCCCTCGATGTCTATAATGGATACTTGGCTCAAGGTTTCACCTCCGGTTTGCTTAATCTTTCGATTAGCATGTAAATGTTCTCTAACTTCTTCTCGAACACCATCATATCATGTCGACTGACGCGAATCTCTCTCAAGATACCTTCTACATCAACATTATGAGTGTTAATCTTATCAATTAATTCTTGGCGAATGCCTTGAGCATCGGAAGGCATTGAAAGAATTTCTTCTTTCAATTTGTTCATGTCTTTTGAAAGCTTGAACTTCATGTTTTCTAGTGCTGTAGAGATGAATAAGGAATGACCTCTCATCTCATCCTCAACAGTTTCTAAGCGTCCATTTGTGTGAGAAATTTGATTTTCGTTATATTCATTTTTTCGAGAATTTTGCATGGAGGTATCGCCGTGCATACCAATTTCATCTGTAGCTTTTTTCTTAAAAGCTTCCGTGTCATTGATATGACTCTGCAATTTTTTCTCGGTTTTACCCTGATTTTCTCTGAAAAGCTGGCAAAGAATCTCTAGATCATTTTGCTGACTGTGAATCAACGCATAATTCTCTAGAGATTCATTGCGTACTTCTTCGATGGAGTCCTTCAATTCTCTAATAGATTGAAGTACAAAATTTAAAGAATCTTGGTAATTCTTTATTTCTTGTTTTACTACCAATTCAAATTGTTTTGCTAAATCAGATTTTTTTAACATTAGTATAAACACTCAACATAAACATCGCCGGATGTTGGAGCCGTAGACTGCTTAACATAGAATTGCGTACCGACAGCAAGCACATACTTGTCATCGAATTGCGTATTCATATTTGCTTGCACGTCGTAAAGCTTATAGCTTCCTTTCGCGACAAACATTTGTCCGGCAGCAACACCATTATCCAAAGAGAATATCATGTCCCCTTGCGTGTTATTTGTAATACAAAACGCACGCACTTGATGCTCAAGCGGTGTTCCCACAGCGGCATAAGAGGCAGAAATACCCCCCGATGCTAATGATCTAAGCGGCTCAAAAAAAGCTCTTGATACTCCTGCGGCCATTATTCCCCCTTTGCACCATCGGCGCAACCTTGAGATTCGCATCCTTCACTTGCTGGCAATTCGCTTTCGTGAGGAGGCATTTGTTTTGCGGCTTCCGCTTGAGCTGTTTGCTCTTGGTGAGCGGCAACCATGCGATCGACCATCAATCCTTTGATGGACATTAGGAAGTCATGAAAAACGCCAATTGGCATGTCATTATCCACATAAATTTTTGCTCTTTCGCAATCACTTGTAAATTGGGTCACTGGTTTTTGCATTGAATTTACCTTTTTTTTTAGTGTTTTCGTTTAAATTCATACTCTATAAAATTTTATGTTTGCCTTACAATCAAATAAGAATTCACATCAAATTTATACGAGTAATCCGTAGCTTCTCAATGCAGAAACAACGTTAGATAAGGCCAATGCAAGCTGGTAAATATCGTTGCGAATTGCAGCCGCATCGTTAGCATACGTTGATAAATCAGTGTAGTTGGCAATTGTACCAGCAACACCGCCAGCAGTGACGCTGTTTGTTATGGCGCCTTGTGTCACTTTCGTTGCTCCAGCAGAGCCAAAAAATCCTAGTGTTCCTGTAGAGTTTCCTAACTGAGCTGCAACACCGGCACCCGACGCAATATTGGATGCGCCAGTAGATGCTAAAGTTGTAAATGCGCCGCTTCCGGGAGTCGTTGCTCCTATGCTAGTTGCATTGACAGCGGTAAAAGTACCAGCGGCCGGAGTTGTGCCTCCGATTGCGCCCGGAGCTTGCAAGCGAGCTGTTAAAGATGAAGGGATGATCGCCTTGTTAGTGTTTGCTGTTCCTGTCACAGCCTCGGCGTTTGTAGCTAGAAATGTCTTTCCGGCAACTAGTGTGGTTGCGGCAGGAATTAGAGCTGTTCCAGCGGCCGCCAATGTCGCAGGTGACACATACAATTGAGAGCTTGAACCGGCTAGTGTTTCTGGCAGTGTTGACGCGCGAACATCGCCCGTCCATTGTTGATTCGACTGCTTGCCAGTGTATGAATTTGGTCTTGCAAATTTGGGCATTTTCCCCTCCTTTTAGGTTAGTTTCAATTTCAAATTACACAGCCCGAACATTCATGGGATAGGAAATCTTGACAAAAACGTCAGAAACTTGAATAATTGAATAAGAGGTGAGTAATGAAGATAGCGTCGGTGATTCAGATTGTGAATCGAACCAATAGAGATATTTTTTTATGGCCTAAAGATGAAGTGATGAGAAATCTTTTTGGGCAGCTAATACATTCTAATACTTTTAGAATATTTGAATGCCCTGCACATTATCAGTTTGATTTAGATGAATGTTATTTTCAATTTAAAGGTCTTAAAAGGAAAATAAAACATAGCAACTTACATAAGCATAACATCGACCTTATAATAATGGCTTAATATGAAAGAAAAAAGTCATCACAAGACGACGACATTTCAAATCTCGCATCACCTCCATACGCAGCTTAAAACCATGTGTATGCTGACCGAGAAAAGTATGGGTGAGTTTATAAGGCTGGCAATAATAGATAAAATTAATCAAATACGGATGCAACAGCCAAAATGAGCAATCACCAAATTGAAAAAAAGCTTGATCTTCTTATTAACCTGCTTGAGACTATGCCTCAAAGGATGATGGTAGAGTTAGAAAAGCGAGAAGAATTGAAAAAAGCCTTACGATTAAAAGAGCTTCAATCGGAGATTGATTTTAGGCATGAACACATGAACGAGTTAAATCGAATTATGTTTGGATGCCCTATTAAGATCGAAGCGAATGACCCAAAGGATCAAGAAGTTGCCGATCAAATGGCAGCGGTTTATAATCACGTTTATGTAGGAAAGGACGGTAAATAATGGACTTAACAATAATTCTAACAGTAATAGGAACAGCCGCCGCAATCATCGGGTCAAATATTGCTCTTATTTCTTGGCTCAGATCAGACATGAAATCTTTTGAGACTGAAATTCGAGGTTGGAAAGAGGAAATCAACAAAGAAATGAAAGATTTCCACGGCAGACTTTGCACCTTGAATGAAAGAAATAAGCCGAGAACCGATCCATGATTACGATCGGTGTTTTTATGGCCGGATTGCTTGTTTTTGGCTCTCCGGCTCTCGCCTTTTGGGTAGCAATTTACTACCTAACTTCTGATTAAAGAATCCCTAGAATAATCTCAAGAGCTTTAAACGCAGCAACTTTATGTGCAGCCTTTGAAACGTTTTTCTTTCTAAGTTCTGATTTAACCTGAGACTTTCCTATTTCTTTTGCAGCCTGCCTCATTGCTTCTGTTTCACTTTCCCCTAACATCTCTGAAAGAAGCTCATAATTATGCTCCTTATTCAAGAAACGATAAAGATCGTCACCGGTAAAATCCTTCTCGATATTACCTTCTCGCAGTATTGAGCGAATCTTTTGTTGTTGAAGTCTTTGAAAAGTAGCTTGCTTTTGAGGGGTGTTTAAATCCTCACGCAGTTGCTTGATGCCTGAGCGTTTATTCATCAATTTTTGAATATCTTCCGGCTCCTTCCCTTCATACTTGGCCGCAATTCTTTCATCATTGGTAGGTTGACGCTTAGGTGCTTCTCTAGCACGGAAGCCAAAACGTCTTTGAGCTTCTCTAAACTGATCTCGAATTTGTTGAGCTTGCTCAGGTGTTATAACCGCTTCAAGCTCTCTGACAACTTTATCAAATTCTCGTGGCGTTGCTGATCTTGGATTTTCAAAATATTTTCCTAAGTGCTTCTCAACTATCTCACGGGTTGATGCAGCGCCTAAACGTTGGCCGTTCTCTGAAAGATTCAAAATGTTTCTAATCATGTTAGATTCATCAAAATCTAAAGCACTCTTAAAGAGCTTGCTAAAATCTTGATTGCTTGCATCTCTGAAAGGCCGAATATAATCATTATCAAAAGCCTCTACCCATGCACGATAAGCGCTTCTTGCCTCATTCAAAGCTTCAGCCGCTTCCGGTGCGCCCATCTGCTCGGCTGATCGAATGGCTGCATCTTGCAAGTCATTGATTAAAGGACGGAAAATGTTCTTAGTGTTACCGTGAGCAAAATCATAGTCGATAATCTGACGTAATGATTGCACCTGATCGATCAATGTTTGATTATTTATCGGGGTGTATCCGGTAATTTCCCTACCAATGACATTTCCTGCCTCATCTAAGACATTTTCATATTGAGCTAATCGATTTAACACGTTTTGAGATGCTCTTAAAAGTCTTCTCTGAACATCGGAAGGCTCAGGAATATCACTCAATTCAGCAACTCTAGCCTCTAATCTATTCACAAGCTGAGGTTGGATAGTGTTTATCTCTGAATTTAAAGCTCTCGAAGTATTGTAAAGCTCACCAACGCCCCTATAAACGTCTTCATCTATATTCATGATTTCGTTTTTAAAAGCTTGGCCGCCTTGCGTGGTATTATAGAACCTTTCACGAGAGAAAATATCCCCGACGGAATCGGCTAAATCCGGCCTATTCGATTGTGGTTGAGGAGCTGGCCTTAAACCTAAATCTTCACCATTTGCCCTTACTCGATTAGGATTTATTCGTGCCGGTGGAGCGCTACCGCCGGGAGGAGGAGTGCCACCATCCGGAGGAGGGGGAGGGCCGCCGGGTCGAGGGAAATTGTTAGGTGCTTGATTCGTTTGGCGTAGATGTCGAAGAACTTCCTCGGCTGTCTCATATTGGCTTTTTGGTAAATCAGATGGAATAACACCTTGCTCAAGAATTTGAGCTTGATGAGCAGGTGATATTTGAAGAAACTTTTTACCCAACGCCCCTAGTCCACGAATTACAGTGTCAAAAGCTGCAAATTCAGCTCCACGAATTGGTATTTCAGATAGGTTAACTTCTTCTCCGCGAATTGCATTTGCACCTTGCTTTCCTGATTCAACGGTTGCACCTGTTCCAAAGGCATGCAGAAAACGATAAAGAGGTTGTAAAACTTTCGGAGCATTTCTGTAAGCAAGATTTAATCCTGCCCCTACAAGTTTTCCAGCTCCTAAAATTGCCGGTGTATGACCTGCAACAGTTCCAGCCCATCCAGCAACAGGGTCTTCCCCTTCTTCGGGTTTAAATCCCGGAATGTCTTCGGAGAAACCAAAGCTTAACGCACTCGCGGCATTCTTTGTAAATGCTCTTGAGGATTCATATCTTTGCTCTTTCTCCAAATCCTTAGCGTATTGAATCTTTTCAGACATGGACATTTTAGCGTAATCTTCTTTCGATACTGGCGCAGTTTCAAAAGGTTTATCTCTTTTAGATCGCGGTAAATTTTCTTGAGAAGCTTGAGGTGATTTAGATGCAGCTTGCTCAGGCTCAGAAAAATCATAAGCATCGAAATCAAAAATTTCAGCCTTTTGTTTCGGTTGATTCTGTTTCTGAGGCGGTTGTTTTACTTGCACAATAGGAGAATCATCCTCATTGTCATAGAGAGAAAAATCAAAGTTATTGTCCATTTGATAACCTTGCCCCTGCTTTAATTGCATCGGAAACTTTATAGGCTGGAATTTCAATTTCTTTGCCATTTTTAGGATTAATGATTTTCACCGGTGCGATCATGTCATCAAATCTTTGTTCGATTTTATCAGCATAACCTAGCGGCCTTAATCCCTTATTCGCTTCTTTTATTTCTCTCGCAATGGTCGATCTTAAAAGAGTCATATCAGCGTATTTTCTTAATACTTTGACAATAGCTTTGTTTGCCTCGGCTGTCTTACCAATGGAGGGTAATTTGTCTTGTAAAAGCTTTAAGTCGGCATCGCTTAAACGAACACCGAAAACCTCTTTCCATCCTTCCAAAAGCTGAGGAATAGATGCGAGAATTGTGGCTTCATCTTTATTAATCAATGCTTCGGAAATCTTGTCGCCTATCTTTCCAAAACCTTTGAAAATGTTAGCCAATGATGTAGGTGTTACTTTGCCGCTATCAATTGCTTTTTCAATATCGCCGATGGTATCAACTTGTTTCTTGGCAATCTTCGTTTGTTTAAACAGTTCTTCATCGTACTTCTCCCCTTCTTTATGAAATTGGAGTTCTTCATCGCGAGTACGCTTGACGTCTTTCTCAGCCAATTTCTCCTCATGCTCTCTTTGTCGAAGCTCGGCTTTTGCTGGCTCAGAAATCTCACGATCAGGCGCTCCCGTCGCAACGATAAGCTGTTCTTTAGAAAGTTTTTTAAATACGTTTTCAGGCGCTTGATTTGGAGTTGATAAAGGCGGTTGACCAGCGGCAGGATTTGCAGGATTTCCGGCTAATGCAGGTTGTATTTGTCCGGGTTGTCCCATTTGTCCGGCATTAGGCTGTTCACCACCAAGCCCATATTGAGCTAGCCTTCCACCCTTCGCTTTATCCTTTACCTGTTGGCCTTGAACTTGAGGAGGTGCCCCATAGGTATAGCCGGCTTCTTGCGCTGCGGCTCGATCTCTAGCTTCAATCTTAGCTTTTTCTTGTTTCTGTTGAAGATTGCTAAAGGTGTTTTGCAGATATTGCAATGCCACACCTTGACGCTCCGGAGATACCTGAGAAAGTATTTGTCCAATACTATTTTGAATCATTTCAGGGTTGCCGGTATTCATGGCTTGCGAGAGAATTTTTTCAATGGCGTTCTCATCGCTAACTCTTTTAAATGCGCTTCCGAAATTATTCGAGGCTTCTCTAGCTACTTGAAACGGGGAAGGTGCTGACATTTTTACTCCAAAATTTAATCGTTTTCAAAACCTTTTCTCTCAGGCTCAGCGGCCGCAGGCGCTTTCTTAAATAGGTTTGCCGTTGTATCTGCAAACCCTTGGCTTGATAAATAACCGCTCAGGCCGGACATAATATCTTGGCCGCCTGTTGTAGAATTCGGAGCGCCAGAGCCAGCACCTAAAATTGAGTTTATAGTGTTTTGTTTTCGATTCAAAGCATCTTGCTGGAATTGATACATATGCTGGTTAAGCAATGAGTCTAAATCAACCCCGGCACGAGTTAAAGTATCATCAAGGCCCGTTCCTCGTTGCTGTCCATTGGCAATATATTGTTGCTGAATCTGCGGCGCTATCTGATTCCGAAACATAGCTTGTGCCGGCTCAACAAATGATTTCTGAAACGCCCCTTCATCCGAATTAAAAAGATCGGCATAAGGCCCGTTACCAGTCAAAGAAGAAATAAGCTTGTCAACAAGCTTTCTTTGCGTCTTTTGCATCTTGGTTTCCTGACCGGCAGCTCCACGACCAGCCAACCAGCCGCTACCAATCGAACCAGCCGCTTGAATTAATGCCGGCCCCCATACTTCTGCACCAAAAGTCATAAAAACCTCACGATAATTGTGTCCAAGTCACCGTCGTTTGCGTCGGATGATTGGTCAACATTTCTACTTTGTTTGTACTCAAATTAATATTGAATGTACCTTGAGCCAAGAATGTGTCATCTGTTTGACCATCAACTACTCTCTGAACTAAATCAGGCTTTGAATTAATAGCCTCAGCGAGATCGATATACATTCTTTCTAGCACAACTAAAAGATCTTCTACAGTCATTTTTTCGCGGTCGCCGAAGTTGAAACTCTCTGGTAATCTAGCCACTTGTCATGCCTCCCGGTTGGCAATGAATCCGCATTGAAGTTAACCGCATTTGTACGGCTGGACTCTGTTGTTTTAAAATGAAGGTTAGGAAGTTTGCCTCTTGATCAACCGTCATATCAATCCATTCACCGTCTTGATCGGAAGCAGTCGGCTTGACCAAAACATTTTGCTTAAAAGGAGCCTTTTGTTGATCAGCTAAAACGTCAACTTTTAAGCTTCCCCCATTGCACTCAATAAAAAACTCAACGTGTGAAACGTAACAACGCCTTCCTTGAGAACGGTAAGGATTGAAAGGAATCGTCTCAGCGGAAAAGCTAATGATTTTAGAAATTGTGCCGCCGGAGGTGTAGTTTGTAAGCAATGAAGAATCTAGGTTGATGGTAATGCTTGTTGGAGTAGCCGCCAACACAAGATAAGGCTCGAAGTTAGGGTCATCGACTTCCGGGTCATAGTTATTGATGCCAGAATTTCCGTCAGCATCCAATAAACCAACTACTCCTTGGATTGTAACCAAATCTCCAGCCAAAATACCCGTGGCGGCGACCGTAATCACGGTGGTCGCTCCCTTAGTCACTGCGCTGATAGTAGAGAAATAATCATCGAAATCCTGATTCAATTCATAGATAAAGCCAAGGTCATCACCGGCGAGAGTTTTTTGAACCGCTTGGCCTAAGCCTATTCGATCCCAAATTTCTTCCGTTGTATCCCATTGCGACCACGAAGGATTTCCGCTAGCGGCTTCAATCTGATCCCATGAAAGATTTAAACCCAAATCAGTTTGTCCGAAAACGCTGAATCTTTGATCGAAAGTTGACCAAGTATTTTCTTCATAGTTTCCTACTAAAACAGAGTTTTGAGTTTCTGAGCTAGTTTCAGATATTTTATATGACCATAAGAATTGATTATTAAGTCTATCGAAGCCGCCATATGTTAGATTAAATAATAGTTGATCTATGTTGTTTGCGGTAAAGTAAGGAATCTTATTATCAACCCGTAGGTTTTGACGTCCATCTTGTCCAAGAATTCCAGTGCGTCCAATCGATCTTACAGTTTCATTCCATGAAACCGCAGAAAATTTCGCATTAGTACCCAATGGGCCGGGAACACCTCGTCCAAAGTAAGGATTGAAAGCATCACGAGTCTTTTCAAGAGTGTATGCCATGCGATCGAAATTAAGAGCCAAAACCTGTCCTAGAATTGACGCGCCTGTGAGAGTTTGGTAGGTATCTGCCTGAAATAATCCTGAGCCAGCCACGTTGAAATTATCGCCATTGCCGTTCGCAGTTCTAATACCCGAAAATAATACGCCTTGGCTGTAGTCTATACCTGCAATGACAGGGAGGACAAAATTCAATCTTTCATTGAACCAAAGAACATAAGTAGCCGTAGTTAATTGCCCCTGTGGAGGAGCTACATAATTGGGATTGTCTAAAACGTTTGTAAAATCTCTAACGTCAGTACCGTTATAAAAGAAAATTGCTGAACCGGCTGCATTAGGGGTAATCCCCTCTCCGCAAAAAACAAATCTTGCTCCTTGATTACCGGCAGTAAAAGCAGGGTTTGCGCCGCCTCCAGTTAAAAATTGAGCGGCAGGATATGAGGTACCGGAAATATATAAATCTTTTGCAGCTATGTTAAATCCAGTATAAGCGGCCATGCTGCCGCCGAAAGCAACCTGATCAAAAACTCCCGTACCGGTGTTGTATTTATAAAGAAAGTTTTTGTCGAATGCCAATAGCTGTTTTGTTGAATCAGGTAAAGTGTGTTCAAATATTCCAAATACGCGAGTTGCGCCAGCTAGCCGAGGAGCAAAATAGCCAAATCCTTGACGAGATTGAAGCACCTGCCGGTATATGAATCCGTTGACAATATTCTGAAACGAATCAACAGGCGAAAGATAATTAACTCCGGAATCGTCGACACCTGTTTTATATCCGGTAATTTCATAGACATCCATTAGATTAATTTCCTGTATGTAACTATGTAATTCCAATTTGTAAAACTCGAACTAATATCCCCTCTTCTTACTGCAATATTAAGGCCCGAAACATCTGAACCGTTACCAAATTTCAGGGCATTACCTGAGCCTGAGCCTTCGGGAGCATAAATAATTGCATATGCTTGAACGACTCCTCCTCTAGCTTTATAAAACCCTGTCTGACCAGAAAATCTATTCGTATCGGTATCAGTATTGTACATGAATATTTCGCCATAGGAATTATCGGGAACAGCTACCATATCCACAAAAGTCGAAGAAGAAGAAATGACAACCGAACCTGTAAGAAGCACCGGAATATATTGAAAAATGTTTTGAGCATTCCTATAGAATCCAACCACTCTCGCCGGTGTCAATCCATCTGATTTAATATAGCGCACTCCATCCATTCCAGTGCCAAGCACAGGATCGGCAGGATTGCCCCCCACTGTGAATTTTGGCGATTGAATGAAACGATGGCGTCCGTCTTCATTTGTACCTACATTCCAAAAATGGTCACGCGTCGCTGTTGTATTGGTACCAACAATGCTATTGCCCATCGTAGTTTCAATGTAGGTTGTATTCTGTTGACCGACAACGCGGTTGGCTTTAACGGAAATACTTCCGACGGGCCAAGTTGAATTCCAAGGCATAAATCACCTACTTCATTTTTCTTAAAGTTTCAGCTAAAACAGCCCGTTTTCGGGTTTTTGGATTCTTCGACTTTTCGGCTTTTTTAAGAGCCTTTTCGGGAATCTTTTCCCCTTTTTTTACGCCGAGACTTTTGCGTAATGCGCCCGGCTTCTTGATTGCGCCTGCAATCCACATTTCTTTTGCCATCTTCTACCGCCTTAATTGCGTTTTTTACTGTTTCGCATAGCCATTTCCTTTCAAATTCATCCCAAGGAAATGCAGGAACAAACTCCTCACATGTCGCGAAGTCTGCCAGAGTAGTCATTAGTAAACCTTCTTCTGCCCTGTGACCGGTTTCATGTTTTTCTTTTGAGGCTTTACGCGAGGTTTTTTCGAGTAGCCCTGTTCTTTCTGAGAAATTTTTAACTCTTTGGCAACACCGGCAGTACGCATATTTTTGCCCTGCTTTTTAATCTGCTTCTTGTCGTATTCCTCATCATCGCCGGCATAATCACATCCTTTGACGGCTTTACCTTTTGGTGACATTTTTTTAGCCATTACTTCATTCCTTTTTTCTTAGCTTTTTTCTTTGGTTTGTATCCTGATTTTTTAGCCTCATTTAAAGCGATGGCGACGGCTTGTTTTTGTGGCCGGCCTCCAACTTTCATTTCGGTTTCTATGTTTTGGCGAATCGCCTTTTCACTTTTACCTTTTACTAGCGGCATTTTTCCCTCTCTTTTTAAAATCTTGGACAAGCACGCGCCATCTTGACTTGATTATGCGTGCGTGTCAGTTGTTGTTTTCTTTCACTTTTAAATGTCGCTTCAATTAAAGCTCTAGCACTGGCCTCATAGCGATAATCGCGAGCGTAGTTAACGGCTGCGCCATAGGCAATATAGCGAAGCCAATAGTCAAACTGTAATGGAGTATCAAAGCTTGGATAGTCTGCATTTTTCTTATAGCCATAAATCTTGACGAGGTAAGAGGTATTAGGAATTGTGCGGAATGTCATTTCGTTCCCATAATAGAGCATTCCTGTCGGATAGCCGGGGATCAAAATTTCATCGTTATTTATCCCCCAAATGGCAAAGAATTCGCCGGGGTCTTGGTAGATAGGTAGCCAATTCCATGAGACAGAATTATTAACGGGATCAAGTAGCGAGATGAATGCTTCTTGAGAAAGATTCATGAATTCAAAGTCGGCGCCTACATCATTGAATGTGTAAACGCCGCTTGTATTTGATTCGTCAATAGTAAAAGTTAATGTGCCAAAGCTCTCGAAAAGCTTGGTGTCATTTGGCATGATCAGACTAACGAAATCATTGAGATATCTGAAAAATAACTCATCGCTAGCATCTGGATCATTTTCATTTCTTCTACCTAGCGCCACTCGCATAATGTCGATGGCATCTTGAACGAATCGTGTTCCCATTAGTATGCTTCCTGATAAACAGTAGTTAAGGAGAATCTAGGTTGTTTTCCAACCATACGGGTTTCTTTTGAGCCATCGGGTAGATTTACCCAATCCCAAACGGGATATCCTTTCTCACTGAGATAATGCACGATGCACTCAGGAAGGTCATAAACCTTTCCGGGAATCAATTTCTCATCAAAATGAATGAGGTGATTGCTTAAGAAAACAGGCACGGGATTCAAAGATTTATCATTGTTGCCGAACTTGATCCTTTGCTTAGGATGCAATTCAACAGGGCATTGTTTAATTGGATAGCGGCACATTCTTAATTTCTTATTAAGTTTGCGAGCTTCCTCGTTGTACAAACGATAGTCTCTGATAGTCTCAAGAGGCATTTCTTCTATAGGTAATTTCTCTGCCTCAGCAGTCTTTAGAGAACTCTCTAAAACATCTTCTTCTACTTTCTGTGCAACATGTTGGTGTTTTGCCATTATTTTAACTCCTAGTTTGGAAACACTTGATCTGGGCTTGGATAAAAAACAAAATTCGGTTGTACCAAGTTACAACTTCCCCCAAGTACATAAGGGGGAAAGGTGGTTGAATCTATCGGCAAGAAAGTGATGGGGTCTTGAAGGTAAAACGAATCTTCCCCGGTCACTATGATTCTAAATTTGCCGTTATTCAGCTCATCTTCGCCTCGCGGTATTGGCATCGCTCCGTTTAAATCAGTGATGCGGACGAAAGCTTTGTTTGGGAAAAAATGAGGCCCATCGGTAAAAACCTCGCAAGGCAAAGCATTCGTGATATTCACGATTCTTGCTCTATCGGGTAACTGTCCTATTGGGGGCGCTGTCATCTTTTTTCCTAAAAACTATTTCCTACCAATATCTACCAAATTAGTAGATGGGAGGGGACAAAATGCCCCCTCCCTATTATCTAGGTGAGTAAGTCACCTAAATCAGTCACTTGACCGTACTTAATAACTTCGATCAAGAAATTGTCTCCGTCTGAACCCATAACGGCCGTTCCTGCGGTCAATTGATACGTCACCGGATCATATTGATAAGGATTTGGGTCGTAAGGATTGAGATTTGAGTAAGGCAATACTTGAGGGTTATTTAAGCTAATCACATGTGTTTCAAGAGTGATAATACCGCCTGAAACATAAGCTACGAACGCAGTTGTATCAACTGGCTCGCCTGTGATTACATCTTTCAAAGAGAATGTGGTTGAGCTGAGGACAGTAATCTTATAGCGATTATTGTTAAGCTCATCCATGCCGTGTTGTACAGCCCCACAATCGCCAAGGTTTGTAAGCCTTACGATCTGGTTATTTTGGAAAGTGTAAGCACTGTGTGTGACTACGCCGGGATCAGCTTGTGTGATTCCGGAGATAGTCGCATGTGATGTCGCTTGTCCACCGGGCAAATTAGCAACGGTGAAACCGTTGGTAGTTGTGTCCAGAAAGTTGAAAGACGCGCCAGCAGACGAATCAATAACTTGTTCTTGGAAAGCATGGGCAGCCGTAGTTTGATCGCGAAACCAAACAGATATAGGCTTGCCGCCGGCAGTAGCAGTCCAATCGGAAAGGTTATAAAAAGTAACCTTGTCCGGTTGAAAATTGAATCTGAAAGTGTGAGCTGTACCAGCCGAAATGAATTTATACGCTTCGGTGCAAGTTTGCCCTAAAAATAGGTCTGACATAATGATCCTCCTTATCCTTTAGTTGAAAGTAAAGTTACGATATGGGAATCATCGAGGATTGCAGCGTTAAACCATGCGGTAAAGCCCATCGATTGGAATCTATTCAAATAGTCATTGAAACCAAGCGGTTTCAAGATCATTTCAGTAGAAACCTCATCCAAGCCAACATAACCGTAAGCATTTGCGCCGACGAATGTGTTGTTGTACACAGGGGGATTTGTTGCCGATACTTTAACTAATGTCGATGTTACCCATCTTGCTTCATCGGTAGCTCCGAATTCAGCTTGCAACACTGGCTCTTGTGAACCGTATTGAGAAGTCGGGACGAATGAATCAAGATTTCTGATATCTGGTTTCAAATTAACGTGTGAAGTAACCCAAAAACCGGCTTCGACAGGCCCTGTACCAAATCGTGAGGTGCCTTCGATGGTTGGAGTCATCTTCTCAGTGTCATTGTCATCAAGATATTGGATTGCTCTGTTAACGTCTGTTTGAGTCAATTCCGTAATCGCATTTCCATTTGACCCGTTAAGGCATGTGATTTGCGGTACAGATGCGTCCCAAACATCGCGTGTAACCTTGTCAAGCATAGTGTGCATGCACTGTGAAAGGTTATCAGCGGTTTCAGAGGCTGTATCATCTTCAACGACTAATAGAACTTTTCGACCTAGCAACACGACTTTTCCAAATTCTTGGATGGTCACGTTGATGTCGAATTTTTGTACTTGCTCTGGTGCTGGATCAGCATCTTGAGAAAGCACAACTGGGTCAGAATTCAAGTTCTCTTGACGTCTGAACGCCATTGTATCGGTGTTCTTTTGAGGGAGGGTAAATGCTCGCCCAAAAAGATTGTGTACACAGCGCGGCTTCGATCTCTGTAGAAGCGCACGGTGTGCCCATCTATCAGCCATCGAGCCGTAGCCGGATGTGGTTGTTACTGACATAATTTTTCCTTATGCCTATCTGCGCTTTCGCTTATTTGCCCTCCACTCAGCAAATTCCTTGTCGGACATACTCATAACGTCAACCGCCTCATTCAACGCGGCAGCTTTGGGAACGCCTCCCGGTGCATTTGGTGCTTCCTTTTTAGGGGCCGGGGCCGCTTCTTTCCTTAGCTGTTGTTGTTGCTTCGGTGATAATGCTGTCATAAGTGTATATGCCTCTTCATACCGGTTTGCTGATTGGTTTATTGCTAAAGCAAGATTAGGTCTTTGTTTCAAAAATGTTGGTAATTGCTCATTTATCAATTCGTACTTATCAGGGTTTTGGCGCACCCAAAGACGTTCTTCAACATCTCTTAGCGTTTCTTCCCTAGAACGACTTAAATCTTCTCTAGTTGCAGATTCGTAACGGGAGTTGTCTTCTTCGGGAGCTTTTTGAGGCTGCGCTTGTTGCGCGTTCCTCTGTCTTTCCCATTGAAGTTCAAGCTCTAATTCCTTCTTCTTTTCGCGAAGCTTTTGCAGCGCGGAAAGGGGAACCATTGATTTTTCAGGTCTTTCGGCCTGATCGTTACCCTCTTGAGCATTGGTATCGGCTTCATGCTGATCCATAATTTGCTCAATCGGCTCTGCGTGAGGCTCTACGGCTTCCTCATCCATTTTTTTCTCCGTCATTTATAGCGTAAGATAGCCTCTTACGATGGCATGGCACCCTTTGCTTGCAGGTAGGCGACACCTGTTTTATTAAATTCAACTTTTAACTTTTTGTTACTCCCACGGCTAACCATCCAAAGCAATTCACATATCCCTTTCTTGTTACTTACCCAAAAAACCATCTGATTAGATGTGAAAGGGGGCAAGCGATACGAAATTACCGGGCGGCTAATCACAAACTTAGAGGGGTCGAATCTGTCAAATTTGGCATGCAATGTTAGATAATAATTTTCTCGAATGTGTTGGTTATCCAACACAGAGCGATCAATCACATCATCTATGACCTTTTTCAAGGCTTGCTTCTCATCAACATGTTGACGAGGAAGTAAAAGCCCGGAAGATGGGTCTTGCAGCAAATTTGCCGTCATTCCTACATCCCACTCATTCCGCGAAGGGAATCTTTTTGTTTGTGAGCTTTCTGTAAGAGTCCATTAGCCTTGCGCTGGTCGGCATTCATGCCGGGGCCACACTCAGGCTTAACTTCTCTAGCTTTTGGCATTGGGTTGTCTTTATAAGAACACATCCCTTTACCGTTGTTCATGAAGGGTGTTCCCCCCATGCCTTTGCCGTTACTTTTGGCCATTTCAACCTCCTTGGCTGACATCATTCATTATGGTTTGTTCCGATTGTTGCTGTTGCAACATCGATTGTTGCTGTTGCGCCTGATCAGAATTTTCTACACCGTCATTAATCTGATTTGCTTGAGCGCTAACCTGTACTTTTTGGGCTTCACGGCCGCCGGCTTCTTGCTGTTCAAGACGATTTACGAAATCGAGAACTTTCAAGATTCGGCTTTCGTGCATTGATGCAATTTCGGTGATAGCGCGTGCCCTATCAAGTGCAGCTTGAGCAATATTTTGTTGAGCTTCGGATTCTCTTTCGTCTTTGAGAGATAGATTGCTTACGACCCTCGATTTACGTTCGGCAGCTAGCCCAAGTTTTTCTTCCTTGGTCGCTTCAAGAACTTCCATCTTCACACGATCGATTTCGCTGGCTTGAGCGGCTTTCTTCGCGAGCATTTCATCTTGCTTGCTGATTGCATCTTCAAGGTCGCTTAATCCTGCCATTGAAAGAGACTTAACAATCTCTGCTTGAGGTACATCAACGATACCATCACGTTTAAGATTAACGAGTTCATAGTAATAAGCATCTTTTTGAGATTTAGAGCGGACGCCTTCTTTGATTACAGCGTCATATTGCTCGAATTCTTGCTCGTAGAATTGATCGGTCGGCTTCTCTGCAAGAATCCTTTCAACTTTGCCCGGAGGGTAATGATTTTGAATTGCTTTAAGGACTAAACCGCCAAGTAATTCTTGAGACGTTTCAACGTTGTCAAAAATCTTGCGATTTCCTCTTAATCCTTGAGCGATTCTGACCTGAGCCAAGCGCCCGGAAACTTGAGTGTTTCCTTTCTCATCAATGCCCAATGCACTTTCATTGACGTTTGAAAGTGTGAGGGTTAATTGATCAAGCACTTGTTGGTATTGAATAAGGGCCGGATTAGCGCCGCCCCCACTCAATTGCTGCACAGAATCCATACCGGCCGGAGCGTTTTCCGGGTCGATACCGATGATTTTATTTTGACCTGATTGCTGTAAATCTTGAGGATCAGGAACAGAGCCGATCAGATACTTGAATCCTGTCGAGATGTCTGAATCCATCATATCGACAATTTTCATATGGCGTTTATTGAATTGGCGTTGGGCTGACCAGTTGCATGAGGCTATTCCTTGGATACGCTGCGAGGGCATCCAGATTGAAGGCTCCATGTAACAAATAACAGGGACAAAAGGATAAGTGTGATTGATTCCTGTCTTGTCATCGCCACAATACATTCGCTGCCCGTTGAGCATGATGTTAAGCTCAATGAAACTGCGATCAACATCCCGAATTTCAATCTCCGGAATTTCGTTCGGATCGATACCCAATTCATCGGCGTTCTCCCTCATTTCCTTGAATCGACGCATGCCTAGCTTGAGTTTATTAATCTCTTGGCTAGATAAATCCGTGATATCTCGGTAATAAGCCGATTTCATATCAACGAGAAATTTTCTCTTTCGCGTCACTCTTTTGTAATATTGGTCGTAGGCGATTAGGTTACGATTTCTTGAAAAGGTTGTGAATTCCGGATGGTATTGTAGAAATTTATCATCTCGATAGCCCATCGAAAGATTATCTATTTCTTTCGGGTCAATGAAAGGCATTAACTGCTTGGCATATTGCTTATCGATAAGGTCGCGAGTAATAGCAAATGAAGCGTCGGTCAGATCGATCGACTCAAACGTTGGATCAAGGTAAAATGAATTGTATGTTCGTTTGAAGAATTTTATATCGCCATTAACGAAATCTCGTGAGTAATCCATTTGGATGCCACACAATGAAATTCCTGACTTGAACGCCTCATCGCACGCATCGAGAAACGTTGGAAATCCAAGCCCTTTATCCCATATGTAATATCCGAGTTTCGTGAACTGATCGGCTGTTTTTTGATCTGATCCTTCGACCGGTGAATACACGATTTCGTTGATGTTATCGCGCAAATATCCTGAGAAAAACTGTAGGGGACGACGAATTATGTTTAATTCCAGAGGCTCACGCCCCTCTTTTATGAGCGCTTTTCGCTCGTCATCCGACCAAGTATAACCCGACGCAGCCAGCGTATATACCTGAGCATCCTTGATGAACGGCGCCCAATAATCATGTGCATAGCGGTAATTTTCTTGAAATTCACCGCGAATTTCGTTGTCTGTTAGCATGTAATCACACTAAAATATTAAATTTTAAAAATACAGAGAAATCATAAAATCATGATTTTACAGCACGCGTCTATATCTGTTTTCTACGACTTTCTTATGTTTGTCAAGTGCGCCTTTCATCGAAGAAACAGTCTCTAAATGCCCTACTGCTTGTGCCATGTATTGGAAGGAATCAGCGTAGTTTGATGCGTCGTTATGGAATGGCTCTTCAAGATAACGGCCTAAAGATTCATTCCATTTCTTTCGATATTTCGCTAATTTATCAAGGAATGGTTTCACGCGATTCACGTTGAAAACACATCTATCCATCATCACTTTCGCATGAGATATAGATAGTTGCTTATCCATGCGTTTAAGCACATGAAAACGCGTGTTGGTACCAGAAAAAAGACGTTGAAAATCACGCTCATAACTATTAGATATGTCCAAAGGATCGCGCTTAACGCTATCGTGAGGAAGAAAAATAGTGTGATAGAGAAAGCGTTTATCTTGGAGGAGAAATTTTGCATAAAAAGGGACATCCTTATTTTTATCTTCATAGTAGTCGATGACTCTGACTTCTCCATGAGCTACTTGGAAGAAAACCATCACAGTTAAATCATTAAGCCCGATATCCATCGCCACATAAACGGGTAATAATGCGTCGTACAGGGAAGAAAATAGACAACGATTCGACTGGTAGGCTCGATTAATTGCTTCGGCAAAATAAAAAGCATCGCTGGAAGTGAGGAATGATTCGGAAACTGTTGAAGGGAATTCTTGCTTAATTTTATCCCCTAATAAGCGTGTCTGAACTGCGTACCAGTTTCTTTGAGGCTGAGTAATTTTACAGTTGGATTCTAATTCGACTTTGTTGAAGTAGTCAGTTAGCGAAACATCGTAGTCAACTTTTTCCTCAATCTGATAAGAAGGCTCTTGTAGCCAATTGTAGAAGAATAATTTATAATCTAAGCTGGTAAGGTCATCATTGCCGCGTCGAGATGCTTCCATGACCATTTCGGCAAAGAATCCTTCATTGCCTTCACCTGTGCTTTCGATAATGACTTTCCCATCCTTGGGGACGGCTTGCAAGGTACCTGTGATAACTTCTTCTGCTTTCTGTGGGTTTCTTGCACAAGTTTTTCCAAACTCCGAGACAAGTACGAGAGGGTATGATCCTCCTCGCAATGTTGTATCAACACGGAGAGAGCTGCCGTTATTGAAAGTAATTTCACGAGCTGATCGCTGTACGATTCCTGTGAGAGCTTTGAATTCCGGAGGTAAGGTGTCAAGGGCATGTCCGATTATCCTTTTGAAGATATGCTGAGCGTGTTCTAGGGAGTATGAAACGATCCCGGCTTGGAGGTTTTCTGAGAAAAGCACCTGATCGAGTAGATAAAGCACAGCAAACGTTGACATTCCAAGTTGCCGAGCCTTCAAAATTAGGTTGCGATAATGAAGATTTTCAAGGACGTTTTTTTGAACTGGATTGAGTTGAAATTTTATCGAATTCGCATCCCGATTTATGATGCGATAGAGATTGTTTAAGCGCCATTCATTGTTGATAATCGACATCTAATCTTTCTGTGAAATCTTACCGTCAGCGGCGAGTTTCGCTAACAAAAAGAGATTGGTTTGCTCAGTTTCGACAATTCCTTTTTTCCTTGCCGCGTCTTTATCGTCCTTATCTTCCTCATCTTTAGCCAAGAAAGGATCGTAACCGCGTTGGTATCTCTGCCATGCGCCATAATTTAAGAGATTATTATTCATCAATCTCTCGCGACGTTCGGCAAGTTTCAGGCGAGCAATCGTATAAGCGTAAGAAAATTCCTCGCTTTCTTTTTCAAGGCGCCAAATTAGTGTGGGTAGATATCCGCGATCAGCGCAGAATTGCGCTATATTGATTGACTCTTCGTCTTTTGACCATTCCAGTAGCTCATCGGCAATTTTTTGAGCGTCATATTCCCGTGGGCGACCAGCTTTTCGTTTTTCAAGCAATTGCGCTTTTGTTGAAGCCATGCGTTTCCTAGATAAAATTTGTATTTACTCAAGGTATAGTAAATCAAATTTTATACGTCAACGCAAAGCGTTACACAAGCTGTTTTATTCGCGATCTAGCATCGTAACGACCGGTGTTTTCGTTGAAATCACCATCTTGTGCATAAGGAAAGAATTTACCGTTTTCATACAACGTTTCATCGATGAATTCATGTTCTTTCAAGAATGGGTATTGTGTCATTATCTCTGTGTAAATCTTATTAAACTCACTAGGAACGAATGTACAACGTCTATCTGCATATCTACGCGCCCAATGAATTAATTCGAGTAAGTATTCCCCTCTTACGGAAACTTTTTTTAATTTCTTAGGTTTACTTGTCATTGGTTTCTTTATAAAGAAAGGTTTCAAATGTTTTTCCATATTCGGCCGTTAAAAAATTTAGCTCTAAAGATTTCTCCCTGTACGCTAGGGTTTCCATATTGTTAACAGACGTGAGACTTCCGTCCTCCATCTCTTGTAAACGCCTGATCATTACATCATAGAAATGCTGTATTTTTGCTACGAGTTTTACATGTTCATCGCTCATTTCTTTCGTCCCTTTACTTTAGGTGTATTGTCTTTCAAATACTCCTCTAAATTAAATTGTTTTGTGACTACTTTTACATCCCAACCTCTTTCGATCGCTACTTTCAATTGGTTTTTGGTTAGTGTCGGACGTCCGGTGAATTTTGTTAAAAACAAAGCATCTTCGCTTTCCGGATAAAACAAATCTTTACCCCATTTCGCCATAAAAGACACAACTATATTCATGTGTGTTGCCTCCTAAAATTATGTATGGTATTATATGCGGCGTTTCATGTAAAGTCATAAACAAGGCGATGAAATGTTGCAATGAGATTCTTGTGAACATGGTGTGAATCACCGTGAAATCATTCTCAAATGCTTCATTTAGAAGCCTTATTTGTCGTAGTTCTTATGCAGGCTACTTGACAGATTGATGATGAATGTCATTTAACATAGCTCAAAATAGCATGTGAATGTATTCGTTTCCACACACCACCATAACCAAAACTAGGAGGAGAAATGTTACTAAGTAAAACGGTCGAGCTAAAGCGGGTAATCGCCCAAATCATCAATGACGATAAGTCAGGGAAATTCCCTCAAGTTATCACTTTTAGTCGGGGTATAGAATTCCCGAAATTCAAGATAACAATCGAGGAAATCGATGAAGATTTCTTTGTTGATTCAAAAGGGGTGAAATGGGTGAAAGCTAAAGATGATGACGAAGAAGTTGAACATGACATGAAGTCCCACACGTTTAAAAAATGAGGAAAAACATGAGACAATGTGAACTAGAAAGGGTTATTCGAGAAAAGGGAAATCCTAAACTCAAAAGAACCGGTGAAAAGCTCATATCTTTCGTTGAAGGAGTCGACGAGGAAATGCAAGGCAATATCATCGAACTTAAAAAGAATCGTAGTCTATGGGTTGTAGATCGCGTCCATGATCAAGATGTAGAACTCAACCAATTGAAACGTAACTGGTCGGCCGGCGGTCTTTAATATGATTGTGGTTATGGTTTTTTCCATCCTTTCCGTGTGAGAGAGGATGGAAAAAATCTCTCCCCTTGTCAACAATATACGTTAAATGTATATTGAATATACAGGAAATATATGTTAAGTATATACACAATGTACAAACAACATACAGGGGGAATACATGATCATCGTAATCGGTGGAATTAAGGGCGGCACAGGCAAAACCACCATTGCCACGAATCTTGCCGTACTTAGATCGGCAAGCGGTAAGAAAGTCTTACTAGTTGATGCAGACGAACAAAAATCAACCTCCGTATGGGCGAATCAAAGAGATGGACTAAACATCTTGACGAAATGGTCAACCATTCAATTAGGCGGAAAAGCCCTGAGATCACAGCTAGAGAGGATGAAAGTCGATTACGATGACGTCATTATTGATGTTGGTGGTCGGGAAACAACCTCTCTAAGAGCTGCGATTTCAATTGCGGATATCTGCATCATTCCTTTTAAACCTCGCTCCTTAGATATTTGGACTCTCAGCGATGTTAAGGCATTGATTGCAGAAATGAAACCGGCAAACCCAAAATTACAAGCGTTTGCCGTAATCAATCAAGCAGATTCTAAAGGCACCGATAACGAGGATACAATTAGCATCCTCCAAGAGTGCGAAGAAATCAAGTGCATTGAATCCACAATAGGCTCGCGAAAATCCTTTGCGAATGCGGCCAGTGATGGACTTGGCGTTTCAGAAATGAAGTTAGCCGATAAGAAAGCCATTCAAGAGATGAGCGATCTTTATGATTTTATATACAATAAATGTACACTATCGGTATAGGTAACATACATTGAAAATACATTTAATATATAGGGGTTGTATATGTCGGTAAGGAAAAAATTGGAAAAGCCGAAGATTGAAGAAGTCGATGTCGATGCTTTAATTGAAAAAGGCGCCAAGGTCAAGGAGGATCAAGTCGCGGAAAGCAAGAAATGGACTTATATGAATTTACGCATCACCGTTGAAATGATGGGCGATGTAGATGAAGCAGTTGAGGAAAGAGTCGGAATAACTCGCACGGGATGGATACTCGAAGCCATTCATGAAAAGCTAAAGAGAGAACAAAAAGATGAGTGATTATATAAGGAATGTCTTTTCAAATATTTTAGTTGAAGATGAGCATAAAATAATACCGCTTAATTGGATGCCAACTAATTTTTATAAAATCACTTTTGAAGGCTGGAATTGTTTTACGTTTGATGTTGATGATGAAACATTAAGTATTATTGTCGAAATGGCGTCAAAAACATTTCATTCTTTCGTTAACATTTATAAAAAGACTCATGCTTTTACAGAGCCTGAATTCTGCATTAAACAGGATGGCACATTCTACATTGATGTAGGTACAATGGAAATAGAAGAATATAACCAAAGAATTAATCGAGAAGAAAATGAGCGGTGAATGTGACAAATGCGGCGAGCATTGCTTGGATTGTATTTGTGATAATTACAAGTGCCCTCCGGCAATTTGCAGTTATGGTGCAACCGTTACAATCACCGGACCAGTTGTTTGCAATGACGGCACAAAATTTGAAGACTACACGTGGAAACAGCATTTGCAATATTTAGGATTTAGAGTGCCGCAAGATGAATGAGACAACGAAAACCTTTGAGCAACTTGTTGCTGAGAAAGCCGGGTGTTTTGAATTTGCTTGGTATGGGTTTATCAGAATGTACGAAGAAGGTGAAAAGCATTGCGAGTGCGAAGATTGCAGAGCCGTTGAAAAACTCAAAGATGACTTTGACAAAATCTATACCAAGCATCCAATTGATAGGAGTTTTTTTAATGAGTAATTGGATTCATTTTGAAAAGGACTGGTTTAATCTAAACGATTTCATACACATTTGGATTGAAGAACATAAAGCGGAATTTGGTGATGACACTATTGGTTATTATTTAGTTGGTGAATGGCGGCACAACGGAGAAGAAGTAATCATAAGCCAAGATTGGGAATCTATCGACGATCTCAAAAGATTTCTTCATGATAAACTTGGCGTTTTTAAGGGATGGACTCGTGAATAATGTTACGCTACCGCCCGGTACCGTAACAACTTTAAAGGAATAATTAATGAGAAGACATCTTTATTTTCACTCAAGCAATCTTGAGCAGATCAAACATCTGCGTGATGACCTATCATTTGAGAGTGTAATTGAATATCCGCCTATGCCTGATAAAATCAACCAATATCAATATGAATATGGTCGCATTAAAACCGCAAATAATTATTACCATTTAATCTTTGGTAATGCTCCACAAGAAGGTTGTCCTTGGTGTGGTGGACCTGGAGAGATTATTGAAGGAATAAGCACCAACCTTTCACCAAAAAAGTTTGTCATTCAATGTATGCAGTGTGGTGCTCGTGGGCCAATTATGAATGTAGCTCATACGTCCGTTGAAAACAGAGAAATATATCACGAAATTGTAGCTTTGATGTGGCAAAGATTCAAAACGAGAAGGCCGTGGGATGATGGATTTATCAACCGATATGAATCATAATTCATGTCAAGCAGGTTAGAAAAAAAATTCGGAGATTTGATGAAAGATGACGTTTTACACGCAATCGAATGCGATTGCCAAGAATGCTTGGACAAATGGGTAAAGGTTGAAGCTATTCCACAAGCCATAAAAGCAAAACCAATCCGACTTTGTGTTGAATGTGGAAAGCAACACGACACAGGCGTTGAAAACAAGCTCACAGGTGAGTTTAATCGAATTGAGAAGTGCATAGACTGTCTCATGAGCAAATGTTCTTTCAACATCGATCTTCGACAGATCATTTTAGATGATCAACCGATGACTTACGATGAAATGCAAACAAAGCTTGGAGAAACCGTTCTCAATGTACTTCAAACAGAATATGGCACAACTGGCAACATTGGATTTTCTCAAGGAAAAATGTGTGATTCTGAAGGCAAAGAAATGGATATCAAGTGCAAGTGTGGCAATGACGCAACATCGGTGATGATGGGTCGTGAATCTTACATGGGGTTATGTAATAAGTGCCAGTTCGGTGAGTAATGAAATACATAATCTATCTTAGGGTAAGTACAGATCAACAAGTTAGCTCAGGATTAGGCTTAGAAGCACAAAGACAGATTTGCTTAAAGCTGGTGCCTAACAATTCCCATGTTTTAGAATTCTGCGATGAGGGTTATAGCGGCGCTCTTGAAATGGAGAAGCGCCCGGCCCTACTTTCGGCTCTTAATATCCTTTCAAAAGATGATGTGTTGCTTATTGCAAAGCGCGATCGAATCGGCCGTGACCCAATTGTAAACGCAATGATCGAAAGAGCTGTTGAACGAAAGAAAGCGCGTCTTGTTAGCGCAAGCGGTGATGTCAACGATGGTAAAGACCCTTCGGCAATATTGATGCGTCGCATGGTTGATGCGTTCGCAGAGTATGAACGGCTTATTATTGGCGAACGCACAAAATACGCATTATCTGTACTAAAAAAGGATGGTAAACGTACAGGGCATATACCTTACGGGTACAGGCTATGTACAGATAATGTACATATTGAGCTTGATACAGATGAGCAATATACATTAAAGTTAATGCAACAAATGAAGTCGGAAGGTAACTCTCTTCGTGAGATAGCCAATCAACTGAATTTCTACAAACGAATGAACAGAAATGGCCCTTGGAATCACGTTTCAGTAAAGAGAGTAATGAAATGAGTAAACTCAAAGTTAATAGCCAATATGCCATGCTTTTGAATGACATATTCTTAAAGCTGAATTTGCCCGGTGATAGTGATTTAGATATCATTGCTACATATTTGGCGCTTCAACTTCACTTTGGACACACTACCAAAGAGAAAATTAATCATCTCATTAAGCTCACCTATCAGGTTGCAGAAATGATTAAAGAATTCGATGCTAAAGACAAATTCCAACAGATTTAAGGTGTTACCATGATTAACAAAGAAGAATTTGAATTTCATCGATCAATAATTGATTGGATGAGAGATGCCGGCACACCATTTTTAGAGGCAATGGCTGTTGTTTCATATGCCCATCAAGCCGATAAATCTATTCCAGAATCCTATTTGGACTTTGTATCCCCTTACACGGTTAGAAATGAAGAAAAAGAAAACAATAGAGCAGGAAATCAATGAATTTCTTGAATCATGGGATTGCAAACAACAGATTGCTTTCCTGCGTGATATAATCCCTCTCTTTGAGCTTTATGATGTTGAGGACGAAAATGATTGGGTTAAAGAGGCTGTCGGTGAGTCGAACGAAAGAAACGTACGACTGATTCGTACGGTTTATCTCGTCTCCAAGATAGCCGAATTCCATGCCGGCAAGCTTTGCAGCATCAAAATGAATTTCAAGGATTTGTTTAAACGATTGGAAAAACAAACGTTAGATCAAGGAGCTGCATGATGTTCAATTCTATCACACCAATGGCAAAGAAAATGGAGCAAGATTTATGGGAACGCTCCATTAAGAAAATGATGTCTGACGGCGGTTGGACTATGGACATCGACAATGATGACAAGATTGGCTTTGTCTTCATGGATGAGAAGGGTGATAAATGGATTCGAGACTATGACAAGAAAACAAGAACATTCGTTCACTTCAATGGCGACCATAAGATTAATTTAAAGCAGAGTTTTGATGCCTAAATACATCGATTATACGGGAAGAAAAATAGGGCGCGTAAAAGTTTTAGAATCAGTTCAACGAGGCACACAATCACGATGGAAATGCCTTTGTGATTGCGGTAAAGAATTTATTTGCCTTGCACAGTCATTCAAGCGAGGTGACACTTTTGAATGTCATCCTTGCAGATATGAAAGACGCCGGGGAATTGATTTAACAGGGCGCCAATTTGGTCGCTGGACAGTCATTGAAAGACAGCTCGACAAGAATAATAAAACCACATGGTTTGTCAAATGCGATTGCGGAAATACTGGCTACGTCTCTACATACGCATTGGGCAGACGTGGCAAGTCAATGAGCTGCGGATGCCTTGGCCGGAAAGAGAAATCCAAGCGCGCCAATGCTACGCTTTATCCTCCTCAGCATTTAACGTCTGTCACCCGTGTTTATGCGATCAGAGCGCGCATACTTCAAGCCTGCTATAACGAGAAAAATGTTGCCTACAAAAACTATGGGGAGAAGGGGATAACAGTATGCGAGCTATGGAGAAATGGAGCTAAGGACTTTTATGAATGGTGCATGGCTAACGGATGGGAACAAGATTACATTGTGCATTTGCAGCATGGCACAACAGAGTTTTCGCCGGAGAATTGCATCATCCTTACGCCGGAAGAAAGCACGCGATTGCAGCTTGCAAAGAAGATTACAATTCAAGGCAAAGAGCTGACAGTTTTTGAATGGAGCGAGCTTTCCGGAATAGCTCATCATACGATCTTGGATAGACTGACAAAGGGTTACTCCCCGGAAGAAGCAGTCTTTTGCAAGCGGCATAAATACTCAGGATGCAAAAAAAACTGGCCCGATGAAAAGATTAAAGCTCTCTACGAGTCAGGATTATCCTTAGCCGACGTAGGAAGGCAATTAGGTTACACTTACAACTCTATTTCAAAGCGTTTGCGTTTGATGGGCGTAGAGATCGAAAGCTCATGTGCAAGAAGAAAGTTTCCAAATAGAAATTGCACAGTTTGTAATAAAGAATTTGAATCAAAGGCATCTAAGCAAAAATACTGCAAAGAATGTAAGAAACTGATACGGACAAAAGAATATAAAAACAGAATTTAACAACCAAGAAAACCAATGAAAGAAGAAGAAATATTTGAACATGGATGGATTGACCCAAAGATACAACTTCCCGAAGATGACATTGTTGATTGGTATGGCAAGCCTTGTGACTCCCCGAAGCGAATTCTTTTGCTTAGAAAGTTAGAGTTCAGAGACGGCGTTCTTTACGTTGTTTCTGTTGGTGAATATGATAGAGGTAGCATTCCTTTTGATTGGAGAACATGGGACGAGCATAAAGAAAAAGATGGAAGTCATGAGCCTAACGGCACGGTTGTTTACGATGTGATTGCATGGCGCCCTCACCCTCCAATACCCGACGATATTAATTACAAAACTGAATACGAAAAGAATCTGAAAGTGAACTCAGGTGGTGGCCTGAATTCTAACCTTAACGCCATAGGCGTTTGAGACTTCTTGACCGTATGTTACATCAAGAATACCCTCATGTGCGTCGGCTCTACCCGGCCTATAGTCTCCGGTGATGATTTCGCACACTGCATCCAAAATCCATTTCATGGACATCGGAAGATTATCAAAGCGATCAAGCTTATCAGGCGCATATCGCGTCAGCTTAATCGTGCATGGCATCGAGATGTTATTGCGATGAGGTCGAAGCGATAAAGCTACGGTGCCTTTTTGCAATTTATGCCTTCGATGTTGATCCGACCAATGTTCGGATTTGTAACAAGTTTTGCCGTTGCGTGTGTAAGAAGTTTTAACACCGCCATTTGCTTCGCTGACCGTCACAATTGGCATCGTAATTTCCAGCCATCCATCGCCCTTTTCCATAAACAGCTTTAATTTCGATTCTACGCGAGTTTTTACTCTCTTGGCTACCTTGCCATTAGTAGCCTTACGTTTTGCCTGCCTTGGAGCCTTAGAGCTTGAAATTAAGGCATCCTCAAAACGGGAGCTGTTCATTTTGTGCTACCTCATCCATTGAACGGGGTTGGGCATAACTTGCCGAATCCGTGGCATGGGATTGATGCACTGAACGCCCAGCGCTTTCCCATTTGCGTTTGTCAAGAAAATCCTTGATGTCTTTCTCAAGGAAATTTGAATCTTGCAAGAACGCTGGAAAGAACTCTTTTTGCCCGTTACGGGTAGCACCAACGCTTGCAACACTCCAAAACAAGCCGCCATTCTTCGCAGCTTTACGCACATAAGCGATGCGATATTTCCCCTCAAGGCATAAGTAAACAAGCTCTTTTGTGTACTCATCCTCTGGAAAGGAATCGTGGCTTATAAATTCAATCTTATTCATATCAATTCTCCTTTTGCAAATTTGTTTTAACACCATTCTAGCATAATTTCAAGGCGATTAATCTCTCCTATTTTTTTAGGAATTCGATATTCTCCCCTTTTGCATCCTTTTCTCTCTTATCACTTTAGAGGCTTTTTCTTTAAATTCAGGATCGATAAACGAAATAAATATCGGCTCTGAATTACCTGTTGAGGCTGTATTGTAAAACAAAACACCTTTTTGATCTTTCTTGCGATCAATGTGAAACTCACAGCGCCAGCCAACAGAGTTGGAATATTCCGCATCAAGCCTTTTGCCCATTTCTTCATTTTCTTTGAGTCGTGGTTTGATGTCGTCTTTGATTTCCCATTTCGTGAGTGTGTTGGGCCAATTGTATATTTTGCGCTTGCGGCTTGGAGAGCGCATAATGTATTCGATAGCGTGCTTTACGGCATCCAGAGAGCCTTTGATGCTAATACAAGCGTTTAAGTCTTCCTTGCTCAAGAGTATGCCGGGAATGACTTCGATCATTTCCTCATCTTTTTTAAGATTTAAAGAAAAGTCATCAGTCATTCCTTTCCCATCATCAACCCCATTAGGCGAATCGTTTGAAGAAGGGTAGGGTTGATGATCTTCTTTATCTCTTTCCTTCTTCTTTCTAGATTGTGGGCGTTGAGTTGGCGTTGAGTTGGCGTTCAGTTGGGTGTTCAGTTGGGTGTTACCTTTTGAAAAAGCCTCTGTCACCCATATGTAGCAGGTATATCGGTTGGGTACTGAGTTGGCGCTTTTTTTCAAAAAACCAGCTTTTAGTAGGGTGTTCAGTTGGTGCTTGAATGCGTCCTCTGTCAAAAGACAATCGGCAGAACTTTTGCCGCGACCGGTAATAAATTCGAATGGTTGAAGCTTAATTATTTTTGCGTCATGAACGACCGTTCTTGCATCTAGTGAACACTTAGAAAATGCCCAAGTCAAAAAAAGTATGGTATTTGGGTTGCTATACCAGCCGTTTTCGCGGAAGTATTTAGGTACGGGTGTCTCGAAGTAATACGGAATTTCAGACATAGCATCTCGCAAAAATGTTGATTAAATTTGCGTAGCATGCTAATATTGGGATTACCAAGGCCCAATGTCGGTTGCATGCCGCACAATTTAAAACACTCGGACAGCGAATCCGGGTGTTTTTTTTTGTCACGATATCATAAGAATTAAATTCATTACAATTAACATCTGTCTTTGCACCAACAAAACATTCGTTTTTGCTTGTCGTAATGTCCATGTTTGATATTCGGACGCATGGCGACCCTGAATCCGTCGATGTCGGTTGTGACAACCAAACGCTTAGATTCGAGGAATTTAACAATTGTTTTGAGATAGTCCGGGCTGTAATACTCGTGATAATAGCTGATATCAAGGCGCATGGTGTTTGTACAAATCTGAGCCATAATATCAAGACAGATAAAGCCATAATTTTGAATCCTTGTTTTGCATTCTTTGCATATGGGGAGCCGATTAGTTGTCATTTTCATAGAAATCTATAAGAAAAAAATCTGTCGTTTCTTCAAAAGTGATAAGCTCTAATCGGCCTATTGCCAACAAGTGATTCCGAAAAAGGGTTGGTGAAATCAAAAAGTTTTTCTTGATGTCTTTTCTTTTGATTGAAATCCGATTGGATTTCGGTTTTAGCTTCCATAACGAGGCGAATAAATCGGCTGATTGGGGGCTACTTCGGAGGACTCTTTTGAAAGAATCCAAAGGTGGGAATTCTGCGTAGTCGTTCATGATCCTCACAATAGACATTGATTTTTATCTAAGGGAGTAATACACTCGCAGCGAGTAAATTATATCCTTGTCCCTATAGAGCATGTTTGATTGGCGTCGGGCATGCTCTTTCTTTAATATTATTTTTTATAATTTTAAGCAAATACTCTTTTCATTTTTCTGCTATTCATCGTCTGTTTCTTGACTGTCTTTTTTCACATCTTCCGGTATCCAATCATATAAGGTTACAAGGCCGCCCGTCTTTTTTTCAATCTCATAAGCAAGCAATAAACTCGGCATGCTTTTTCCCCTGATTAATGAGCTTAAATTGTTAGGTGACGTTCCTATTTTCTTAGCGAATCCACGTTGAGAAACGCTTCGATGTTTTAGGTATTTTTCTAGCTTATTCACGCATGATTCTCCATGTTTTTTTTGGTGTTCGTATCATTTCGCATTGACATAAATACAAGTTAACTTGTATAGTGTATAACATAACAGAAACCAGACTTAAAGTCAAGAAGGAGACGCCCTATGAATACCAAGGAAGCAATCAGTAACCTAGAGTTAATGAGCCAAGCACTAGAGAAAGCGGCAAATGAGCCGAAGAACTATAACACGGATTGGGCATACTATTTAGAGCAGATGAGCTGGCAAATGCACAAGCATGCTAACGATTTGCGTGATTTAGAATCCATGTTCGGTTTGACACAGTACATAAACACCATCAATTCATAAGGAAAACAGCGATGAATATAAAAGATTTAAAAAGTATCGTTATAAAGAAAAAACTTGACGCCGAACGGGTGTGTTTTAGATGGCATAATAAAAATAAATCGGGCGGCAATTTCGGCATTAACATTTGGAATGTTAAGGGAAAGGATTATGAAATTTCCGGCAACTACAACGTTGAAGGTTTATTATGTGGTTTGCGATTTGGGTTTATCTTTCAAGCTGGTATTCCTATGAACGTTCAGACTATCGAAGAAATGTTTGAATTTATTGAAAAAGTTTTAGGAAATAGGGGTTAAAATGTCCTGTGCATATTGGGGCCAATGGAGCCATTCAGAAATAATGTCCATACATGGCGTAGAGTTGGACGAATGCCATGACGATGAGGATGATTATGATTGTGAAACGGAAGAACATGACTGTGATGACGATTGTTGTCCCCGATGTTCAGGCAGCGGATGCAATTATTGCTTGATGTGTAGCTATTAAAGAAAACAGGGTGTGACCACCATCACACCCTATTATCAACCTTAACAAAAACTAGAGGAATCTATGCGTATGTAGGTATAGTGAATTATTTAAAAATGTGCAAGAAATATGTTCAACCACAAAAAGAACATGGCTTTAATCGTGTACATGCGATATATATAAAATGTACATGGAAAATACATAAAATGTTAAGATAACAAAGGAAAAACACAATGGAATCATGGGAAATAGCTAACAAGTTTGTAGATACAACACTAGATAAATGCAAAAAAGATCATGGCGATTACGCCTATGCCGGGTGTGTCGGCACACTTCAAGGTGTTTTAGGCAGCATTATGATCGATCTTAGTGTTTGTTTTCCCGAAGCATATGAAAAAATTAGTCAAAAACTACTCAGCCAAATTTAAGGAGAAAAATTATGAATCCCGAATTGAAAATTAGTCACTCACCAGAGATAAAAGAATTCGTCGCAGCCTTGGCAAAAGCTCAAGGCGTGATGAAACCAGCCGTGTTTAACCGTGTGAATCCACACTTTAAAACTCGATACGCTGATTTTACAAGCTGCATGGATGCTTGCCGTGGCCCTCTTTCCGAAAATGGATTGGCACCGATTCAGTATTGCGAAACCATTGATGGCAAGTTGAATCTTGTAACAATGCTCGCTCATACTTCCGGCCAATGGATGAAATCAGAATTCCCCCTCATTCCCTCGAAGATGGATAGCCAAGGGATCGGCTCAGCCATGACGTACGCTAAGCGTTATAGCTTATGCGGAATGGTTGGAATTGTTGCCGACGAGGAAGGAGATGACGACGGGGAAGCGGCCGTTGGTAGAGGTAGACAAGAGGAGCCAGTAAGACAGCCGCCGCGTCCAGCTCCAACACCCCAACCAGCTCAAGCGGTTAAGATAAACCCTCAGCAAGTGAATGCGATCAAATCTCTTGAATCGAAACTTGATAAAGACAGCAAAGGAAAACTTTATTCTTGGATGTCTTCCAATCTTAAAGCCGACAAGATCGAAGATTTGCTTGTTGATTCCTTCCAAAAGGTTTTAGGCGCATTTGAGAACGCAGTGAAATACGTTGAGCAACAGAAAATCGAACAGCAAAAACTAGAGGTAGCGCATGTGTAATTGTAATCTTCATAAGCCACAAATGTTAAAACCCCAAGCTCCTAATTTAAAGTTAGGAGTTAATTTGCTCAGGAACGACCAAAAGGTTTATATGCTGCCTACTCTGAATGAATTAACAAGGGGATGGCTTGAAGATGGGAGCCTGATTGAGATTTACTTGTTAGATGAGGGAGCTTTCTCGATTGAAAGTTTTCAATATCCAATCAGATTTGGCCGTCACTTTGGAAATAGAGTATTTCTTAATGTAATGTATGACAGAAACAATATTAACCCTAAGTTTATGTTTGATTTAGAAAACAAACAATGGGTTTTAATTAACGTTGGTTATCTTTGTTTTGCTGAACAGGAAATAGAGCATCAATCTAATCATAAATTATACGGGGTTTAAAATGCGTAAAGTAGAATTTGACCAAGGATCAGATGCTTGGCTTGTTTGGAGACGTGGTTTATTGACTGCAACAGATGCGCCTATGCTTATGGGAGCCTCTCCTTATGTCACACCATATAAAGGATGGCAAAGAAAACTCGGTTTAATACCCGAACAGCAAGAAACGGAGCCAATGCGCCGAGGAAAAAGAGACGAGCCAATTGCTAGAGAATGGTTTAACAAAGAGTATGGCCTAGAAATGGAGCCTTGCTGCGTTGAAAGCGATGAGTTTAACTTTATTGGCGCTTCTCTTGACGGACTAAGCAAGTGCGGTAAGTACATTTTAGAGATCAAATCGAATGGAGATCAGTATCATTTCGGCTTGAATGGCGGCCCTCCCGACTTTCATTCTATGCAGATGCAGCACCAATATCGCGCCTGTGATAACATCCCGGAGATGTGCTTTTATCTTAGTTGGCACAAGTCCGGGCCGCGTGTGATTGAGGAGAAAATCAATCGTGAATGGCTTGCGGATTACATGAAAAAAGCTAATGAATTTTGGCAAAGAGTTGTGTTCTTTGAGGCCCCGCCAATGACAAACAAAGACTATAAAGACATGAACGAAAACGGAGCGTGGTATTCTTATGCGAATGAATACCGAAAACTCTGTGAACAGATAAAAACACTAGAAGAAGTGAAGGATAGCTACAAAAAAGAGATAGTGAAGCTATGTGGTGATGATAGCTGTTTTGGCTCTGGAATTAAGGTGATGAAAAAGGTAACTAAGGGAAGAATCGATTACGATTCCGTTCCTGAATTATCAGGTGTTAACCTAGAGAAATACCGCAAATCATCAACGTCATCTTGGACGATAATGTTGGATCAAAAATAAGTGTTTATGCAAGATGAAAGAAAAGGAGTTAAGTATGAAATATTTGCTATTATCCCTTATGTGTCTACTTTCGAGCTGCACTTATAATGTATCAATGGCGCACACTCAAGGCACCGCGGACGATGTTATTGATGATACAGCCAGCAACACACCGAACATATCTCCAAATGTGACGGTGCCGCTAACTCCGGGATCAGAGATTAAGGTCACAAAATGATTCCTCCGGAAATAGCAAATCCCATCAAGGACTTCATGTCCAAAAGATGGGAAATCATAGTAATAATAATAGCTAGTATTGCCGCCGGCTACGTCTCGGTGATTTTCTTAGGTAAGGACAATCCTGTTGAGTCCGAAGTTGAGAAAGTCATCGAGATAGAAACCGGCGTCAAAATCGATCTAACGCCGTAGAAATAGAGCATTTCCTTGCAATCCTTCTCGATACCAATGGCACATCATAATAAAGCCATTGGCCTCTAAAAATTGGCGGAGTTCGGCATATTGCGTCATCCCCTTCCTGAATTCTTGAAAGTTTGTCTCGGTGAAAATCACTTTTACAGTCTTTAAGATGTCGGGTGATGATTTTAGAATTTGAAGCTCCATCCCTTCTAAATCTAACCACATGAAATCAATGCGATCGACAGCGTTTTGCTCGCACCAATCATCAAGCACCATGCAAGGCACGACAACATCGGGGCCTTGATAATGAATCTTCATACCATCGGATGCGTCCAGCAAAGAGCTTGCACCTTCAAAGCGATCATCGTCTCCGGTTGTCCCATAACAGACGTGCAAAGTAGCTTCCCCGTTGTAATTTGCCAAGGCTAGATTAATCGGCTGCACTTGAGGAAAATCCTTGGTTGCATCAACGAGTTTTTCAAAAGCGTGAGGGTTAGGCTCAAAGCTAAGAATTGTAGCGTTAGGCCACATCTTTGCGAATTTCTGCGTATCAATGCCATAATGGGCGCCAGCTTCTAAGATCACCGGATTGCTGCGAATCCATGCAGAAATTAAAGGTAGTGCATATTCTTCTTGATGCTGAATAATACCCTCATAACGATGAGGATAAGGCTCGGCATGTAATGCACTGAAAATAAATAAGATAGATAATAAACTGAAAAGTTTTTTCATATTCCCCCTATAGTTAAAAGGGGGATTCTAGCGTTTATTTTTTAGAAAAGCAAACGTCCAATGAAAGCGTTCAATGTGGAACCACCGCCAAAGCCGATATTCGCCGCGGCTCCTCCAACGGCAACAACAACTTTTACCACATCGCCGGCGGTAAGTAGATTTGCCCATGTACCATTCAAAATTAATTCTCCGGATGAGTTACAGTTTTCAAAATCAACTTCATACAATCTGAAATTCGTTCCATTGACATTAAGATTGACAAGCATGACATTGTTTGTTCCTGCTACCCTATAGCAATAAGGAGTGAAGGTAAACTCCCAAAATCCTGATTTCGGAATTGTATATTCATGCGTGCCCGTATTGAAATTCGATCCCCCTCTTTCAAATGCTAGGGTATCATATTCAAAAGTTGCAAATGTTCCATCACCCGTTTTATTGGTTGCAGTGTTTGCATTTAGGTAGGCATAGAAAGCCGGTTGATCTGTATTTGTATAAACCCCATTGGCATCTATTATCGCATTGGGATTGTCTTGTAATAATTGCCCTGACGTACCGTCCCATGTTGGAATTGATCTATCAGTTGATGAGCCGGGGCCGCTCACATCTCCGCTTGCTGCAACTGGCTGGAAAGAAGGAGCTACGCCGGGGCCGTTAGATGTCCACACATCAGTTGCCGATCCTGCGTCTGCGGTCGTGATGATGGTGCCATCATAATAAACTGTTCCATAAGCATTGGGCATAATCGGAGAAATTGAAGGGCCAAATCTCATTGG
>Ga0207695_10001594_pt1 | contig 36848 bp, 36 predicted proteins | sample KBSC54metaG_FD_184354 | JGI IMG/M metagenome (GOLD analysis project Ga0207695, IMG submission 184354) | Corn rhizosphere microbial communities from Kellogg Biological Station, Michigan, USA - KBS C5-4 metaG (SPAdes) (version 2) | ecosystem: Host-associated > Plants > Roots > Rhizosphere > Soil... | reverse complement strand
TCGACGCCATGCGCAAGATGAGCTTCACCAGCCGCGACACCGCGCGCGCCGCCGACATCTGGTCGATGAGCCTGGAGGACGCCCAATGCTCCACCTGGCTGACGCTGGCGGGCTCCACCTCGGCCGGCGGTTGCATGCACATCTACCGCGACATGCTGAAGTACGGGATGATCGACGTGGTGGTGGCCACCGGCGCCTCCATCGTCGACATGGATTTCTTCGAGGCCCTGGGCTTCAAGCACTACCAGGCCCAGTCGAACGTCGACGACCGCGACCTGCGCGACCTCTACATCGACCGCATCTACGACACCTACATCGACGAGGAAGAGCTGCAGAACTGCGACGGGACGATCTACGCCCTGTGCGAAGCCCTGGAGCCGCGCCCCTATTCGTCGCGCGAGTTCATCTGGGAGATGGGCAGGTGGCTGGCCGAGGGCCACGCCAAGAAGCCCGGCAGCCTCGTCCAGACGGCCTACGAGGAAGGCGTGCCGATCTTCTGCCCGGCCTTCGTGGATTCATCGGCCGGCTTCGGCCTGGTGAAGCACCAGGTGGAGCGGATGAAGGCGGGAAAGCCCTACCTCACCATCGACGCGGTCGCCGACTTCCGCGAACTCACCGACATCAAGATCGCCGCCGGGGCCACGGGCCTGTTCATGGTCGGCGGCGGGGTGCCGAAGAACTTCGCCCAGGACACCGTGGTCTGCGCCGAGATCCTCGGCCACGAGGTCGAGATGCACAAATACGCCGTGCAGATCACCGTGGCCGACGTGCGCGACGGCGCCTGCTCGTCCTCGACGCTCAAGGAGGCCTGCTCCTGGGGCAAGGTCGACGTCACCTGGGAGCAGATGGTGTTCGCCGAGGCCACCACCGTGGTGCCGCTGATCGCCTCGGACGCCTGGCACCGCGGGTCCTGGAAGACCCGCACCAGGCGCCGCTGGGCGAAGCTGTTCGGCAAGGCCTGACTACCTCCCCCGCTTCGCGGGGGAGGAAGATCATTCGCAGTACACGCGCACCTTGGCGTCCTGGGCGTCCACGTCGACGCTGAAGTCATCCAGATGGGCGATGAGGTCCTCGAGGTTCTCGGGCTTCAGTTGGCCGATGTCGAAGGGCACGCCGTTCTTGGCGAGTTCGGCGTTGACGTGGTCACGCGCGCCCGGCGGGATGAGGCTGGTCAGCCTCACGCCGGCGCGCAGCAAAGCCATGGGCACGCGGATGTTCACCTTGGTGGGGCCGTCTTCATCCGTCGCGTCCACAGACACGCGCAGGTATTTCGGCGGCGGCTTGTTGTGGCCGGTGGAGGGGCCTTCGAGGGGGCGTGGCGCCGAGCTTGCGCCTTCCATCGCCCCGATCAGCCGTTCGGCCTCGTCGGGGTTGATCTTTCCATCGGCCAGCATCTGCAGGATCGCGCGGCGGTCGTTGTTCATGGGGAGGTCTCCTAGAAAATCCGGATGCGCACGAGCGCTTCGGGGGTGTCGACGTCGACCACCGTGCCGCCGAGGCTGAGCAGCAGGGCGCCGACGCCAAGGACCGTGGCGAACGGCCGCTCGCCGTAGGGCCGCGGCGCGAAGGCGATGAGCGGCGCGAGCAGCAGGGCGAAGGGCGCCAGGAGCAGGAAGATCGCGGTGAGCGGCAGCCAGAGGCGCACCACCGTGCGGCGCCGGGGCGCGATCGGCGCCGCGGCCGGCTCGACCGGCGCAGGCCGCGCGATGCTCGGCGCCCGCGAGGCGCGGGCCTCCATGGCGGCCAGGCCCATGCGGCCGATGGCCCTGGGCGCGACGAAGCCGGTGCGGCGCAGCGCGGGCGGATAGCCGTACATCAACGTCCCTCCAGTTCGGATATGGCGGCCTCGGCGGTGATCTCGCCGCGGGCCAGGCGTTCCAGCACCTCGGCGCGGCCGGGGGTGGGATCGGTTTCGACGAACTCCAGGCTGCCCGCGATGCGGTTCAGCCGGGCCTTGATCGTCGGATAGGAGACGCCGAACACCTGCTCCATCTCCTTGATCGAGCCGTGGCTGCGCACGAAGGCCGTCACGAACACCTGGTCCTCGGCCGACAGCTGGGCCAGGCGCGGCAGTTCGAAGGCGCCCTCGATGGCGACGCCCTGCTCGATGAGCCGGACGCGCTCGACGACGATGGGTCGGCCGCGCGTGAGCTCGCTCAGCGCCTGCCAATCTTGAGCCGGGAAGGCTTGGGTTTTCGTATCGCTCATGGCCATGAACTTAATAATATCAATTTCAATGTCAACTTTTTTAATTCCGCATTCCATCGCGGGGGAAAATTCCTCAAGCGGCCGGCTTGAAACCACCCGGCGCGTCTGCAAAACCGGAGACCGGTTCAGGGGAGAGTTCGGGATGGCGTGGAAACTGGCGATGGCCGTGGCGGTCGCGGCGGTGCTGACGATGGGGGCGGACCCCGCGCCGGCGAACAAACCCCTCCCGCCCGCGCCGCAACCCTATCTGGCCGGCCCGATGGCGCCCGACACCTACGCGATCCTTCCGCCCGCGCCGCTTCCCGGGACGGCGCGCTACGAGGCCGACCGCAAGATGTTCCTGGGCACGCGGAGCCTCAAGGACACCCCCCGCTGGGCCCTCGCCCTCAACGACGACAACATCGGCCTGCTGCGCAAGGACCTGAGCTGCGCGCTCGGCGTCGAACTGACCGACCAGAACGCGCCCAGGTTCGGCGCCCTGATGCGGCGCGTCGGCCGCGATTCCAGCAATCTCACCAACCTGCCCAAGGACCAGTTCAAGCGCCTGCGGCCGTTCCTGGTCGACAAGGGGCCGATCTGCATCGATCCCAACGGCGGCATCGCCAAGAGCTTCGACTACCCCTCAGGCCACGTCACCTACAGCTGGACCCTGGGCCTGATCCTGGCCGAACTCGCGCCCGACCGGGCGACCGACATCCTGATCCGCGCGCGGGCCTACGGCGAGAGCCGGCTGATCTGCGGCGTCCACAACATGAGCGCCGTGGAATCGGGGCGGACCAACGCCTCGATCATCGTGGCCAGCCTGCACGGCCAGCCGGAGTTCCGCTCGGACATGGAGGCGGTCCGCGCGGAGATCGCCGCGGTCCGCAAGGCGGGCCCTGCGCCCGACCCGGCGGCCTGCGCCAAGGAGACGGCGCTCTTGAAGTCGCCTTACTGACCAGATGCTCCCCTTAGGGGGAGCTGTCAGCGAAGACTGACTGAGGGGGTTGAAGCCCACCGGTCCATCCGCCAGGGATGAAACCCCCTCCGTCTCGATGCCGACGCATCGAGCCACCTCCCCCTCAATCGCGCTGCGCGCTGGGGGAGGATCAGATCCCCGCGTACCACTCGTAGCCGCGGTCTTCCCAGAAGCCGCCCTTGCCGCGGCCCAGGTGGCGGTAGTCGTCCACCGCCTCGATGCGCATGATGTACTTGGCCTGCTTGTAGCCGAGCTGGCGCTCGACCCGCAGCCGCAGCGGCGCGCCGTGCGGCACGGGCAGGGCGCGGTCGTTCATGTCGTAGGCCAGGATGGTCTGCGGGTGGTAGGCGTCGATGAGATCGATGCTCTCGTAGTACTGGCCGGAGCCGTCCAGCGTCTCCTCCAGGGTGTCGCCGCAGTGGAAGACGAGGTAGCGGGCGCTCGATTTCAGCCTGGCCTGATCCAGCAGCGGCCCGAGCCGCGCGCCCGTCCACTTGCCGATCGACGACCAGCCCTCGACGCAGTCGTGGCGGGTGATCTGGGTGCGGGCGGGAAGCGCGCGCAGGTCGGCCAGGCTGAGCGACAGGGGCCGCTCCACCAGCCCGTCGACCACCAGGCGATAGTCCGCGAAACCCTTGGCCTTCAGGGCCACATAGTCGGCGTCCGTCGGGTCGACCGAGCCGTTCGGCTTGAAGTCCGGCGAGATGTCGCCGGGCCGGAACTCGCGGGCCAGCGCCTTGCGGTCGACCACCAGCCGCTGGGCGCGCCGGGTCAGGCCCTCGGCGCTCTGCAGGACGGCGTTGCCCTTGGGATTGTTGGTGATCCGGTCGCAGGCGGCCAGCACCAGGGCGCCGGCCGAGGCCAGGCCCGCCTGCAGCCAGCCGCGGCGGTTCGCGGAAAGCGTCATGCCGCCTCTCCCTTGGGTTCCGGGGCCTTGTCGGGGATGATCGCGTAGCGGCCGGTGATCATCGAGCGGATGTTGTTCCAGGTCCCCGAGGCCACCACCATGAAAAGGTGGAGCAGGATGAAGCCGACGATCGTGAAGGCGGTCAGGAAGTGGATCGTGCGCGCCGATTGCCGGCCGCCGAAGACATCCACCAGCCAGGGCGCGCCCGCGTCGAATCCCGGCGACATGCAAAGCCCGGTCAGCACCATCAGCGGCAGGAGGATCAGCACCACCGCCAGATAGGCGCCCTTCTGCAGCACATTGTAGTGGCGCGCCTCCTCCCCCTTGGGGAACTTCAGCTTCGCGTGGGTGACGATCTCGCGCCAGACGTTGCGCGGCGCGACGTCGTGGCGGGTGGGGACGAGGTCCTTGGCGATGTGGCCGCCGACCAGGCCGGCCAGCCAGTAGACCAGGCCGTTCAGCACGAAGAGCCAGGCGAAGAAGAAGTGCCAGTGGCGGGCGTCGGCCAGGTCGCGCTGGCTGGGGACCGTGGCCCAGGCCGGGAACGCCACCGGCTCGCGCGCGCCCACCTTGCCGGAATAGCCCAGCACGCCGGTGGTGTCGAAGCTCGTCGACCCGATCTGGGTGACCCCCTTCATGTCGCCGCTGGGCAGTTGCACGGCGCCGATGGAAATCCACGGATGGGCGAACGTGGCCTTCTGTCCCCAATAGAGCGCCGGGTGGGCGCCGAAGATGTTCAGCCCGCTCATCAGGAGCAGGGTGAGCGCCAGCACATTGATCCAGTGGGTCAGGCGGGTCACGGCGGCGTGCCGGTAAACCAGGACCTTCTCGGGCTTGGCCATCTTGCGAACGTCTCTCCCCGCAGCCGCCCATAACTGCCACGAAACCCATTCGGAGGCGAGCCGGCGAAGGTTACCCCGCGCCGCGCTAGGCGGAGTGCGCGGCCGCCCCTAAGCTCGGCTGCCTGAGAACGGGAGCTGACGTCTTGGACGACGGGGTGGAAGTCTGGCGGGGCGGCGTGGCGACGTGGGAATGCGACGCCATGGGCCACCTCAACGTCGGCTTCTATGTGGCCAAGTGCATGGAAGGGCTGGCGGGACTGGCCGCCGAGCTCGGCATGCCGCACGCCTTCGCGCCGGCCGCCGGCTCGACCCTGGTGGTGCGCGAGCAGCACATCCGCTTCCTGCGCGAGGCCCGGCCCGGCGCGCCCCTGATCATGACCGCCGGCGTGGTCGAGATCGGCGAGTGCGAGGCGCGCGTCCTCACCCTGCTGCGCCACCGCGGCGGCGAGCTGGCGGCGAGCTTCCAGACGGTGGTGGCCCACGTCACCGCCCGCGACGCCCGGCCGTTCCCCTGGCCGCACCGGGTGCGGACGCGGGCGCAGGCGCTGCGCGTCGCCGTCCCGCCGCAGGCCGCGCCCCGCAGCCTCGGCCTGGAGCCCGTGACCAGCCTCGCCAGCCGGGCGCGCGCCGACCAGCTCGGCCTGCCGCGCACCGCCCTGGGCGCGGTGCGGGCGGCCGACTGCGACGCCTTCGGGCGGATGCGCACCGAACAGGTGATGGCCCGCATCTCCGATGGGATCCCGCATCTCCTCGAAGCGCCGGGACCGCAGGCCGACGGCGCGAAACGGCCCGGCGGCGCGGCGCTGGAGTACCGCCTGATCCACCTGGACTGGCCGCGCGCCGGCGACCGGGTGGAGCTGCGCTCCGGGGCTTCCGGCGGCGACGCGCGGTTCCGCAAGTTCACCCACTGGCTGCTCGACCCCGACAGCGGGCGCGCCTGGGGCGTCGCCGAGGCGATCGCGGCCTCCTTCGACCTGGACACCCGCAAGATCGTCACGCTCGGCGCCGCGGCGCTGGCGCAGGCCGACGCCCGGGTGGTGGCGGGCCTTAGCCTCTAGGCTGGTGACTCAACTATTTGGCCCGTCATTCCCGGCCTTGTGCCGGGAATCCATGATCGCAGGCGATGCAGACAGATCAGCGGCGTCGCCGCGGCTTCCAGGTCATCACGGAGCTCATAGGTTCCCGGCGCAAGGCCGGGAATGACGAAGAAAAAATATTGAAATTACAACGCAGTGACTGGGTTTCGATCCTAGAGGGCGACGCAGGCCTTCAGGGTCTCGCGCACCAGGTCGGGGCGTTCCATCGGCAGGAAGTGGGTGGTCCCGGGCACGGTCTCCACGGTGATGCGGCCGTCGGCGGCGAGCTCGGCCTCATGCCCCTCGAGGCGGAAGGTGGAGGCCTCGGCGGCCCGCAGGATGCGGATCGGACACCGGCTCTCGCGGAAGGCCGCCCAGGGGTCGTAGTTGTGGGTGCGGAAGTTCGACGCCTCCCATTCCGGCGTGCAGGTCAGCGCGACCTCGCCGGACGCCGTCTCGGCGAAGCCCGCGGCCACATAGTCGGCGACCTGCGCCGGGCTCCAGGACCTGAAGGCGCCGCGCCCCAGGTAGGCGTCGCAGGCCGCCTGCCGGTTCGCGAAGACCGAGCGGCGGCGGAGCGCCCCGGCCACCAGCGGCGACTCCTCCAGCGCCGCGGCGTCCGGCGGCGGGCTCGGCATGGCCACCGGATCGAACAGCGCCAGCGCCCGCACGCGGTCCGGCCGGGCGGCGGCGGCCAGCAGGCTGGTGGTGCCGCCCATCGAATGGCCGGCCAAGACCACCGGTCCCTGGTCCAGCGCCGCCAGCAGCGCCAGCAGGTCGTCGCGGAACTCCAGCCACCCCTGGCGGCCCGCGATGACCGTGGGCAGGGTGCTGGCGCCATGGCCGCGCAGGTCGAGGGCCAGGATCCGGAGGTCGGCCGCCAGCGGCTGCAGGATCGTGCGGTAGGTCCGCCCGTTGAAGCCGTTGGCGTGCGAGAAGACGATGTCCACCGGCCGGTCGGGCGGGCCGAGGTCCAGCGCCGCCATCGCCCCGCCGCGCGTCGGCAGCGCGATCGTCCGCTCACGCGGTTCGGGTTCGTCGATGGCGGTCATGGCGTCCCCCGGCCTGCGCCCCATATAGCCGTCGGGGAGCATAGGAGAAGAGATGAAGCTGGCGACCATCGGCTACGAGAAGGAAACGCAAGGGACGGTGATCGAGCGGCTGAAGTCCGCCGGCGTGGAGCTGCTGATCGACGTGCGCGCGGTGGCCGCGTCCCGGCGCGCCGGGTTTTCCAAGACGCTGCTGTCGGCCAGCCTGAACGAGGCCGGCATCGGCTATGTGCACCTGCGCCAGCTCGGCACGCCCAAGCTCGGGCGCGACGCCGCGCGCAAGGGCCGCATCGCCGAGATGCACCAGATCTTCAGGGCGCACATGGTCGAGCCGGGCGCCCAGCTGGAACTCGCCAAGGCCAAGGACTTCGCGCGGGAGAAGAAGGTCGCCCTGCTCTGCTACGAGGCCGACGCCTGCGGCTGCCACCGCACCATCCTCGCGGGCTGGATCTGCGAGGACCTCGGCTGCGAGATCGAGAACCTCTAGACCTCGAGTTCGGCGTCGGTCAGGTCGCAGCCGTTGAGGTTGGCGCCGGTCATGTCGGCTTCCAGGAACCGCGCCCGGGTCGCGTGGGCGCCGCGCAGGTCGGCGTTGCGCAGCACCGCGCGGGTGAAGTCGGTGCGCACGAAGCGGCCGTCGCCGATGGTCAGCGGGCCCATCTTGGCCCCGCGCAGGTCGGCGCGGGTGAAGGAGGCGCCGGCCAGCTTGGCGCCGCGCAGGTCGGCGTCGCGCAGGTCGCAGCCGCGGAAATCGCTGCCGGAAAGGTCGGCGCCCTGTAGCTGGGCGCCCTGCAGGTCGAGGCCGAAGAAGATGGCGTTGCGCGCGACCACGGCCGTCAGGCGGCGCCCCTTGAGCGTGCGGGTGGGCCGGAAATCCACCTTCGACAGGTCGTGCACCGAACCGCGCTGCCCGGCGGAGTCGCAATAGGCCTCGTGCTCGGCCAGCACCTGGTCCAGCGGCCGGTCGTCGACGAAGGTCACCGCCGGCGGCGCGCGCAGCACGTCGGTCATGTCCACGTCGTCGAGGATGGTGTTCTCGAGGTTGGCGCCGTTCAGCACGCAGCGCTTCATCGAGGCGCCGGAGAGGTCGGCGCCGGCCAGGTCCGCGCCGCTGAGGTCCGCGCCGTCCAGCACCGCGCGGGTCAGCTTGGCGCCGGCCATCATGGCGCCCGACAGGTTGGCGTCGGTGAAGTCCGCCGACATGGCGACCGCGCCGGTCATCTGCGCCCCGGCCAGGTTCGCGCCCGACAGGATCGCGTAGTTGAGTTCGCCCGGGCGGTGCTCGTGGCGCAGGATGCGGAAGCCGTCGAGCTTGTCCTGCAGGGCGATGCGGCCCTCGCGCAGGTCGCAGCCCGGCAGTTCGGCCCCCGCCAGGTTCGCGCCGCGCAGGCAGGCGCCGCGCAGGTCGGCCTTGCTGAGGTTGGCGCGGCGCATGTCGGCTTCGCGCAGGTCCGCGCCGAACAGGATGCCGCGGGTGAGGTTGGCGCGGGCCAGCGTCGCGCCATGGAAATTGGCGCCGGCGAAGTCCGCCTCGCGCAGGTCCAGCCCCTCGAGCGTGCAGTTGGAGAGGTCGGCGTAGGTCAGGCTGAGCCGCCGCCCGCCCGACCGCCCGCCCAGGTATTTCTGGTGGGCTTCGACCGCCTCGCGCAGCGCCTGAGCGTCGAGAGCCAGATGGTGAGGTTGGGCTTGGGAGGACATGCAGGACCTTTGCGCGGCGGCAAGGTGCGCCAGGGTCACTTAAGGAACGGTTGAATGGCGCCGGCCGGAGCGGCCTTTTTCAGAACCAGCCGCGGCGCTTGAACCAGACGATCGGCAGGATCGCCGAGATCGCCATCAGGCTGAGCGCCATGGGATAGCCGTAGCGGAAGCTGAGCTCGGGCATGTTGTGGAAGTTCATCCCGTAGACCGAGGCCACCAGGGTCGGCGGCATCAGGATCACCGCGGCGACCGAGAAGAACTTGATGATGCCGTTCTGCTCGATGTTGATCAGGCCCAGCGCGGCGTCCAGCAGGAAGGCGATCTGGCCCGACTGGGCGCCGGCGTGCTCGGTCAGCGACTGGCCGTCGCGCTGCAGGGCGTGCAGGTGCGCCTGGCACTCCGGATCGGCGGCGATCTCCGGCGCCAGCGCAGCGAAGCTGAACAGCCGCGCCAGGCTGACCAGGCTGCCGCGGGTCAGGGACGCCAGGGACTGGGCGCGGGCCAGGTCGGTGAGCAGCGCCTCGAACTGGCGCCCCTTGGGCCGCGCGAAGATCGCCTGGGAGACCTGCTGCACCTCCTCGTCGGCGCGTTCCAGGATGTCGGCCAGGCGCTCGACCACCGCGTCCAGCAGGTTGAACAGGCACGAGGAGCCGGACGCGACGTCCAGCGCCCGCGCGCGTTCGCCGAACAGGTCGAAGGCCCGGATGCTGTCGTAGCGGATGGTGATCAGCACGCCCTTGGCCAGGACGAAGGTCACCGGCGCGTTGGCGCGGCTGTCGTCGTCGCGGCGGGCCAGCAGGGTGGCGGTCATGAAGGTCGCGCCGTGCGCCTGGTAGAGCCGGCTGGAGGGCTCGATCTCGGCCATCTCCTCGCGGGTGGGCAGCCCCAGGCCCAGCGCCGCCTCGACCGCCAGCTCCTCCTCGCGGGAGGGCGTCAGCAGGTCGAGCCAAAGCGTGTCTTCCGGCGGCCGCCAGCCGCCCTGCGGCGTCACGGTCTCGGGGCCGGCCGCCCCGCGCCGCAGGATCTTCAGCATGCACGGGCCTTTCGCAAGCGAGCGCCCGTAGTGGCGCGCGCCGGCGCGGGCGTCAATTCGCGGAGGTCGGGAGCCTAGTTGCTCGGCTGGTCGCCGCGGGTGGCCTTGGCGATCAGGGCCGCGATGCGGTCGGTGGAGTCGGCCGCCTGGCTCAGCATCTGCAGCGGCCCGGCGCCGGGCCGCACGGCCGAGGCCATGTGGTTGGCGGCGGTCTGGGCCATGGCGATGGCGGTGTTCTCGGCGCCGGAGAGCCCGGTGGAAGCCAGGATCTTGGCCTTGGCGTCCTGGTAGATGAAGCCGTAGGTCGGGTAGGTCGAGCCCCCCAGGTCGCGGCTGGGGTCGTACCAGACCTTCACCTGGCTCCAGTTGCCCTCGGGCGAGACGTCGACCAGGGTCACGTCCTTCTCGACCTTGCCGCGCGAGCCTTCGATGGGCGACCAGTTGGCGTGGGTGATCTGGACGATGCGGTCGGTGAGCACCTCGGAGACCACGGCCACGTGGCCCAGGCGCATGCGCTCGGTGGGCTTGAAGCACAGCACCGCGCCGGCCTTGGGCGTGAAGCCCACGTCGTACTTGCCGATGGCCTGCTGCCACCAGGTGCGGGCGTCGCCGAAAATCTGGATGCCGGAGATCAGGCGCGCGAAGGGAACGCACTGCCAATAGGTGTCCGCCAGAGCCCCGCCCATGCTGGGCGTGAGGCTCATAACCGCCGCGACGGCAAGGCAACCCAGGAGGGTCCTCGTCCGTTTAAGCATGTTTTCGAAACTCCCCGACGCGAACTGCGGTGGAGATAACCCTATCTCGGATTGAGTGAAAAGAGGGTTTAGATATGCGTGGCGGAACGCCGCGCCGCGTCTATCGCCAGATATAACACGGTATCCTGCTGGTTAACTTCGAAATCCGTGAGTTGACAAGAAAAATCTCCCAATCACCTTGCGAGCTTCAAGATACCGATCCCATCGGCGGCGTCTTCGGCGGCTCTAAGTATCTATTCGAAAGACCCGACTGACCTTTCCGTTGCCGGATGGTTCTGGATTTTGACTTAAGATCACACACCCGTAATGGAATGAAACAAGAGCTCGCACCGGCTCGCGAGGTCTTCGCGTGTGGGGCGAATTTTCGCCGGGCGGGCATCACAAGTTTGCGAGTGGGGCGAGGCGGGCGCCGATCGCCGCGAAATCCCGCATTTCGGGCGAATCCCGCCGTCGCTGGCCGAAACGGCGCGATGCGCTAGAAGGCTGCATCGGCGGCCTAGAGGAGCATCTGCAATGGGCGAGCTTGCGGCCCTGGTCACCAGCCCGGAAGCCTGGATCGCGCTCCTGACCCTGGTGGTCATGGAGGTCGTCCTGGGCGTCGACAACCTGGTCTTCGTCTCGATCCTCTCCAACAAGCTGCCGGCGGCGACCCGCGGGCGGGCGCGGCGGATCGGCATCGGCCTGGCGCTGGTGCTGCGGCTGGTCCTGCTGTCGGCCATCGCCTTCATCGTCGGCCTGACCCGGCCGGTGCTGACCCTGCCCTTCGCCGTCCCCTCGCTGGCCGACGGCCACCCGATGGTCGACCTGAGCTTCTCCTGGCGCGACCTGATCCTGCTGGCCGGGGGCCTGTTCCTGGTCTGGAAGGCCACCAGCGAGATCCATCACACCGTCGATCCGGAGGAGACCTCGGACCTGCTCGACAAGAAGGGCCGCGGCGCCCTGGGCTTCGGGGCGGCGATCGTCCAGATCCTGGCGCTGGACGTGGTGTTCTCGATCGACTCGATCCTCACCGCCGTGGGGATGACCGAGCACCTGCCGATCATGATGGCCGCGGTGGTCATCGCGGTCGGCCTGATGCTGGTGGCCTCGGGCCCGCTCTCCCGCTTCCTGCACGACAACCCCAGCGTGGTCATGCTGGCGCTGGGCTTCCTCTTGATGATCGGGGCGACCCTGATCGCCGAGGGGTTCGGGGTGCATGTGCCCAAGGGCTACATCTACGCCGCCATGGCCTTCTCCGGCCTGGTCGAGGGGCTGAACATGGCCTCGCGCAAGCGGCGCAAGCTCCCGCCGCGGGACGACCGCACCCTGCACTGAGGGCAACCGAGGGCCCGCAACCGGCGTTCTCCCGGCCACACCTGAGGAGAAAGCCATGAAAGCCTCGATGATCGCCGCCGGCCTGGCCGGGGCCGGCCTGCTGGCCGCCGCCGGCTTCGCCGCCGCCCAGGAAGCCGGCCCGCCGGACCACGAGGCGGGGGTCCCGCTGACGCCCGCGGAGGCCGCCGGCGCCTGGACCGTCTCCTCGGCCGGCAGGGACCTCTGCACCCTGACGCTGGGCGCCGCGCACACGGTCAGGGCGCCCCGCACATGCGCCGACGCCCTGCCGGGCAATCCCACCGCCTGGCAGCCCACCCGGGACGGCATGCAGCTCACCGGCGCCGACGGCCAGGGCGCCATCGCCTTCCACCGCTGGAGCAACAGCCTGTTCGTCTCGCACCGGTCGAGCGGCGTGGACATCCAGCTGCGCCGCGGGGGCCGCGAAGGCTAGAGGAAGCTGTAGGGGTCGATGTCGATCGCCACGCGCACCGAGGCCGGCGGCCTCACCCTCGCGCGCCAGGTGGCCATGTAGGCCGACAGGTCCACGGCCCGATCGGCGCGCACCAGGAAGCGCTTGCGCCGCCGCCCGCGGATCAGGCCGAGCGGCGCGTCGGCCGGGCCATAGACCTCGACGCCGGCCGAATTGGGCGCGGCCTGCGCCATGGCCTGGACGAAGGTCTCCAGTTGCGCCGGATCGAGCCCGGAGACGATCACCGCGGCCAGCCGTCCGAACGGCGGCAGGCCGGCGAGTTCGCGCTCGGCCATCTCGGCGGCCACGAAGGCGTCGCGGTCCTGGGCGGCCAGCGCCTGCATGACCGCATGCTCCGGCGCCCAGGTCTGCAGCAGCGCGCGGCCGGGCCGGTCCTTGCGCCCCGCGCGGCCGGTCGCCTGGGCCAGCAGCTGATAGGTCCGCTCGGCCGCGCGCAGGTCGCCGCCGCGCAGGCCCAGGTCGGCGTCCACCACCCCCACCAGGGTCAGGTTCGGGAAGTTGTGGCCCTTGGCGGCCGCCTGGGTCGCCACCAGGATGTCGATCTGGCCGTCGGCCATGGCCTCGATCATCCGCCGCGCCTCGCGGGCGTCGAAGAGGGTGTCCGAGGAGAACACCGCCACCCGGGCCTGGGGGAACAGCGCCTTGGCCTCCTCTTCGACCCGCTCGACCCCGGGCCCGATGGAGACCAGGCTGTCGTGCGCGCCGCAGTGCGGGCAGGCCTTGGGCTTGGCCATGGAAAAGCCGGTCAGGTGGCAGACCAGGCGGCCGGAATAGCGGTGCTCCACCAGCCATGAATCGGTGTCGGGCGCGGTCATCCGCTCGCCGCAGGCCTTGCAGAGCACCAGCGGCGCATAGCCCCGACGGTTGAGGAACAGCAGCGTCTGTTCGCCCCGCGCGAAGGTCTCGACCATGGCCCTGACCAGGGCCGGCGACAGCCAGCGCCCATAGTCCGGCGGGCTTTCCCGAAGGTCGATGAGTTCGATGTCGGGCAGCTGGGCGGCGCCATGGCGCGACGACAGCCGCAGCCACCGGTAGCGCCCCTGCTCGGCGTTGCGCAGGCTCTCCAGCGACGGCGTGGCCGAGGCCAGCACCACCGCGGCGTCCTCGATCTTGCCGCGCGCCACCGCCAGGTCCCGGGCGTGGTAGATGAAGCCCTCCTCCTGCTTGAAGGAGGCGTCGTGCTCCTCGTCGACGACGATCAGCTTCAGGTGGGCGAAGGGCAGGAACAGCGCCGAGCGGGCGCCGACCACGATGCGGCAGCGGCCGTTCGCCACCGCCTCCCAGACCCGTCGCCGGGCCGGCGGCGCCACGTCGGAATGCCACTCGCCGGGCTCGGCGCCGAACCGCTCGGCCACGCGGCCGATCACCGCCTGGGTGAGCGCGATCTCCGGCAGGAGGATCAGCACCTGGGCGGCGGGGTCGGCGGCCAGCGCCGCGGCGGCGGCCTCCAGATAGACCTCGGTCTTGCCCGAGCCGGTCACCCCGTCCAGCAGGGCGACGTTGAAGCCGCCCTCGGCCAGCATGGATTTCAGCGCCTCGGCCGCCGCCGCCTGGCTGGGGTTGAGGGCCGCGCCGGGCCGCGCGGGATCGGGGGGCGCAAAGCGCGCCTCGGCCTCCACCAGCCGCACCGCCAGCACGCCCTCGTCGATCAGGCCCTTGACCACGCCCGCGCCTACGCCGGCCGCCCGCGCCAGGTCCGGCGGGCTCAGCGCGGCCGCGGCGGCCTCCATGACCTTCGCGCGCGCCGGCGTCGGCCGCGCGGGCTGGACGCCGGTCAGCTCGGTGACCCGCACCGGCCGGGGCTTGGGCGCGCGGGCGCCGCGCAGGGCGATGGCCAGCGGCTGGCCCGGCCAGTCGACGGAATAGCGCGCCGCCCACTGCACGAACTCCACCGTGCCCGGCGGCAGGCGCGGCTCCTCGAGGATCGCTTCCAGCGGCTTCAGCGGCCGGTTGCCGCCGGCGGCCTCGCGCAGGCCCACCACCACCCCGCGCAGCAGCCGGGGGCCCAGCGGCGCGGCCACCTGGTCGCCCAGCTCCAGCCCCATGCCCTCCGGCTCGGCGTAGTCGAACGCCTCCGGCAGGGGCATCGGCAGCAGGACTGAGGCGATACGGCTCATCTAAGGGGTTTTGCGCGCATCGCCCCGGGCGCTACAAGCATCGTCCGCAAACCCAAGGCTTTCCCGATGCAGCTCTTCCTCGACACCACCGACGTGGCCGTCCTCAAGGACCTGGCCATGACCGGCCTGGTGGATGGCGTCACCACCAATCCCACCCTGATCGCTAAGTCCGGCCGCCCCATGTTGCAGGTCATCGCCGAGATTTGCGCCGCGGTCGAGGGGCCGGTGAGCGCCGAGGTGGCGGCCATGGACACCGCCGGCATGCTGGACGAGGGCCGCAAGCTCGCGTCCATCGCCCCGAACGTGGTGGTCAAGGTGCCGCTCACCCGCGACGGTCTGATCGCCACCCGCGAGTTCGCCCACGAGGGCATCGCCACCAACGTCACCCTCTGCTTCTCGGCGGCCCAGGCGCTGCTCGCCGCCAAGGCCGGCGCCACCTACATCTCGCCCTTCATCGGCCGGCTGGACGACCACGGCGCCGACGGCATGGACCTGATCGTCGAGATCCGCGCGATCTACGACAACTACGATTTCGACACCGAGATCCTCGCCGCCTCGATCCGCAGCCCGGCGCACGTGACCACCGCCGCCCTCGCCGGCGCCGACTGCGCGACCATCCCGCCCGACGTGTTCAACGCCCTTTTCAAGCACCCGTTAACCGAACGCGGGCTTGATCAGTTCATGAGCGACTGGGCCAAGACGGGTCAGTCCATCCTGTAGAGTTCTCGAGGGCGCACATGGACGGTTCGCAGGGCGGCATCGAAGAGGCCCGGCTGGAACCCGCCGCCGTGCGCCGCTTCCTGTCGGACAATCCCGAGTTCCTGACCGGCGACGACGGCCTGCTGGGCGAACTCGGCCTGAAGGTCGCGGCCGGCAATGTCGTGGAGTTCGCGCCCGCCGCCATGGCCCGCGTCCACGCCGCCCACCAGCGCGAGGCCACCCAGCGCCAGCAGATCGAGGAGACTGCCCGCGCCAACTTCTCCGCCCAGGCCCAGACCCACGGCGCGGTGGTGGACGTGCTGGACGCCCGCAACCATTCCGATCTCGCCGCCCGTGTCGACGAGCTGGCGCAACAGCGCTTCGGCCTCGCCGCCGGCGTCGTCGCGCTGGAGACCGACGACCATCCGCCCGCCGGCTGGCGCATGCTGGTCGAGGGCCAGGTGGACATGATCCTGGGCGGGTCGCAGCGCCTGGCCCGCATGGGCTTCGCGCCCACGGCGCTCGGCCTGTTCGGCGACCGGGCCGAGGACATCAAGTCCATGGCCATGGTGCGCTTGGCCATGTGGGAGCCCTCGCGGCAGGGCCTGCTGGCCTTCGGCTCAGCCGATCCGGGAGGGTTCACCGAGGACATGGGCGCCGAGCTCGTGGCCTTCCTCGCCCGCGTGGTCGAGCGCACCGCCGAGCGCTGGCCCCTGCTGTGACCCCGGCGCGCCCATGACGGCCAGGGAGGCCCTGGCGCTCTGGCTGGAGCACCTGGCCCATGAGCGCCGCTCCTCGCCCCGCACCCTGGAGGCCTACGGCTTCGCCGCCGGCCGCTACATCGCCTTCCTCGAACAGCACCGCGGCGAGGCGATCGCGCTCTCGACCCTGGGCGAGGTTTCGGCCGGGGAGATCCGCGCCTGGCTCGCCCACCTTCGCCAGGGCGAGCGGCCGCTGTCGCCGCGCTCGCTCAGCCAGGCGCTCTCGGCGATCCGCACCTTCCACGGCTTCCTCGACCGGCGCCTCGACACGCCGAACCCGGCCATCGCGCTGGTCCGCGGCCCCCGCGTGAAGCCCGGCGCGCCCAGGCCGGTCAGCGAGGACCAGGCCCGCGGCATGATGGCCGAACCCGGCCTCGACCCCGACCGCGAGGACTGGGAGGCGGCCCGCGACGAGGCGGTGCTGACCCTGCTCTACGGCTGCGGCCTGCGGATCTCCGAGGCCCTGGCGCTGAAACGCGCTGACGCCCCGCTGCCCGACGCCCTGCGCATCCTCGGCAAGGGCTCGAAGACCCGCATCGTGCCGGTGCTGCCCGCTGTGCGCGCGGGCGTGGAGGCCTATCTGGCGCAGGTCCCCTTCGCGCTCGATCCGGACGGGCCGCTGTTCCGCGCCAAGCGCGGCGGGCCCCTAAGCCCGCGCCACGTCCAGGCGATGGTGCAGACCCTCAGAGGCCGCCTGGGCCTGCCGGCCAGCGCCACGCCGCACGCGCTGCGCCATTCCTTCGCCACCCACCTGCTGGGCGCCGGCGCCGACCTGCGCTCGATCCAGGAACTTCTCGGCCACGCCTCGCTCTCGACCACCCAGCGCTACACCCAGGTGGACGCCGCGGCCCTGCTCAGCGCCTATTCGAAGGCGCATCCTCACGCTTAGCCGGCGGCGCGTCGGCCTTGCCGGGCTCCAGGTAATTCGGGTGGTAGCCGACGGGCGTCGGCACCTCGCAGCCGTCCAGGCTGCGGGCCACCGCATATTCGACGGCCGGCCGAAGGCCTCTCAGGGCGACCTCCTGGCGCGACACCTCGCGCTCCACCACCGAGCGGCAATAGCTCGGCTGGTGATAGAGGTTGGGCGTCCGTTCGGCCGTGCGCGGCGGCGCGAGCTGGGCCTGCACCGCCGGGCTGGCGTCCAGGGCGGCGGCGAGCGCAAGGGCGGCGAGGATCATCGGCCCGCCTCCACAAGGCAGAGCGCTCCGTCGGGATAGTCGACCCAGTTCTTCAGGCCCTTCGCCGGCCGGTCGCCCTTGCGGTAGAGGGCGGTGGGCTGGGCCATCGAGACCTCCATCCGTCCGAGCGCGGCGCCGCAGGCCTTGTTGGGCAAGGATCGGACGAATCCCCGCGCCTGGGTCGGCATGACGTAGCCGCGCGCAGGCGCGATGGTCTCGAGGGGCAGGCCCTGCGGCAGGGCCGCGGCGGTGATCTGGGCGGCCAGGAGCATGGCGATCATGGCGCTCTTCTCCGTATCGCGTGAAGCGGCGCTAAGGGTCTCACCTCAACCGGCGGGCGCCAAGTTAAGTTTCGGCGACCAGCCGCAGCCAGGCGATGTCCGAACCGGGATCGCGGCCGTGCTCGGCGCACAGGAACCCCTCGCGCCGGTAGAAGGCCTGGGCCCTGAGGTTGGGCGCCTGCACCTTCAAGGACAGGGGGCCGTCGGCGCAGGCCGCCACATGCTCTAGCAGCGCCTTGCCGACGCCGCGCCCGCGCGCCTCCACATAGAGCGAGTGCAGGAAGTTCTGCGGCCGGTAGAAGCCGGCGACCCCGAGGATCCGCCCGTCCTCGACGGCCACATAGATCTCCTCGTCCGGGGCGGCGCGCAGGAAGTCCTCGCGCCTGTGCCGCTCGGCCGGCAGCCAGGTGAAGGTCTCGACCAGCACCTTCAGATAGAGGTCCGCGCAGGCGCCGACCTCGTCGGAGCGGGCGCGGCGGAGCTCCATCGCCCGGCGACCTTTCCGTCAGGCCTGCATCGTCCACCCCTCGACGCCCATCGCCGCCTGGCGCAGCGCTTCGGAGCGGGTGGGGTGCGGATGGCAGGTGCGGGCCACGTCCTCGGACGCCGCGCGGAACTCCATGGCGACGCAATATTCGCCGACCATCTCGGAGACCGAGGGGCCGATCAGGTGGGCGCCCAGCACCTCGTCGGTGACCGCGTCGGCGAGGACCTTTGCGAAGCCCTCGGTCTCGTGGTTGATCTTGGCGCGGCTGTTGGCGGTGAAGGGGAACTTGCCGGTCTTGTAGGCGCGGCCCTCGGCCTTCAACTCCTCCTCGGTCTTGCCGACCCAGGCGACTTCGGGACTGGTGTAGACCACGCTCGGGATGACGCCGTAGTTCACGTGGCCCGCCTTGCCGGCGATGGTCTCGATACAGGCCACGGCCTCGTCCTCGGCCTTGTGCGCCAGCATGGGCCCGTGGGTCACGTCGCCGATCGCCCAGACGCCCGGGGCCGAGGTCTTCCAGTGGTCGGTCTCGATGAAGCCGCGCTTGTCGGGCGTGAGGCCGACGCTCTCCAGGCCGAGCCCCTCGGTGAAGGGCCTGCGCCCGATGGCCAGCAGGACGTAGTCGGCTTCCAGGGTCTCCGCCGGGCCGCCCGCCACCGGCTCGACGGTGAGCTTGACGCCGGTCTTCGAGGCCTTGGCGCCGGTGACCTTGGACGACAGCTTGAAGACCATCCCCTGCTTGGTCAGCGCGCGCTGGAAGGTCTTGGCGACCTCGGCGTCCATGCCGGGCGTGATGCGGTCGAGGAACTCCACCACCGTCACCGCCGCGCCCAGCCTGCGCCACACCGAGCCCAGCTCCAGGCCGATGATCCCGGCGCCGATCACCAGCAGGCTCTTGGGAACCTCCGGCAGCGACAGCGCGCCCGTGGAATCGACGATGCGCTGCTGGTCCACCTCGACGCCCGGCAGGCCCGAGGGCAGGGAGCCGGTGGCGATGACGATGTCCTTGGCCTCCAGTGCGCTGACCGCGCCGTCGGGGCCGGTGACCTCGACCTTGCCGGGGCCCGCGATCCGGCCCGCCCCCTTGACCCAGTCCACCTTGTTCTTCTTGAACAGGAACTCGATGCCCTTGGTGAGCTGGCCGACCGAGGTCGCCTTCTGGGCCATCATCTGGGCGAGGTTGAGCTTGGGCTTCACCTCTATGCCCAGCTCGGCGAAATGGTTGGCCGCGGCGTCGTACATCTCGGACGCGTGCAGCAGGGCCTTGGACGGCATGCAGCCGACGTTCAGGCAGGTGCCGCCCAGCGTCGCGCCGCCGTCCACGCCCTTGTCGACGCAGGCGACCTTCAGCCCCAGCTGCCCCGCCCGGATCGCGGCGTTGTAGCCGCCGGGACCACCCCCGATGATGACGACGTCGTAGATTGCGGCTTCAGCCATGACTCAGTCCTTGGATGGGCGGCGCAACCTAGCCATCGCCCCGGTCACGTCAATCGGGCCCGCCGGATCGGACCAGTCGACGATCTGCAGGCCTTTGAAGCGGACGAAGTCCGCGACATCGGCGGTGACGACGATCCACTCGCGCGCCAGCGCCTGGCCGGCGATCATCGTGTCGTAGGCCCCGACGCCGCGGCCTACCACCTCCAGCTCGGCCCGCAGACGCCCCGTGGCCAGGGCATCCTCCCATGACCAGGGCTCGACCTCCATCTGGGCGAGCAAGGCGGCGACCAGCTCCAGCTGCTGTCGCGCCCGCCCGCTCTTGTGGGCGCCCAGGACGAGTTCGTGCGCGACGACCGTCGACACCTTCAGCACCGCGCCGGCCGCCTGGGCCTGCTGCATGTGCCGCCGCACCTGCGGGCGCGAGCGCCGCATCAGATCGACGAGCACGTTGGAATCGAGGCTGAGGATCAAAGCCGGACCTTCGGCTCCGGAAGCGGCAGATCGGCCGGCGGATCGGGAAAGGGTTCGCCGGCGGCCTCCGCCAGCTGGTCGATCTCCGCCCAGAAGACCTCCCAGTCTGGCTGGACCGGTTCGAGGATCACCCTGTCCCCTTCCTTGCGAATCCGCACCTCGGCGCCGTCGAAGCGGAATTCCTTGGGCAGGCGCACGGCCTGGCTGCCGCCGTGCGTGAAGAGTTTCGCGGTCTTATGGGCGCCCATCGGCCAGCTCCATATCTACATGATGTAGATACGTTGCCCGTGCGAGAATTTCAAGGCCTCGCCTAGAGGTCCAGCAGCAGGCGCTGCGGCTCCTCGATGGCTTCCTTGACGTGCACCAGGAAGGTCACCGCGCCCTGGCCGTCGACCACCCGGTGGTCGTAGCTCAGCGCCAGGTACATCATCGGCCGGATGACCACCTGACCGCCGATGGCCATGGGCCGCTCCTGGATCTTGTGCATGCCCAGGATGCCGGACTGCGGCGCGTTCAGGATCGGCGTCGACATCAGCGAGCCGTAGACCCCGCCGTTGGAGATGGTGAAGGTGCCGCCCTGCATGTCCTCGATGGCCAGCTGGCCGTCGCGGGCCTTCTTGCCCAGCGCGCCGATGGCCTTCTCGATCTGCGCCAAGCTCATGGCGTCGGCGTCGCGGACCACCGGGACCACCAGGCCCTTGTCGGTGCCGACCGCCACCCCGATGTCGTAGTGGTTCTTGTAGATCAGGTCCGTGCCGTCGATCTCGGCGTTGACGTCGGGCACCATCTTCAGCGCGTGGGTCACCGCGCGGACGAAGAAGCTCATGAAGCCGAGCTTCACGCCATGGGTCTTCTCGAAGGCGTCCTTGTACTGGGCGCGCATGGCCATCACCGCGCTCATGTCCACCTCGTTGAAGGTGGTCAGCATGGCGGCGTTGTTCTGGGCCTCTTTCAGCCGGCGCGCGATGGTCTGGCGAAGCCGGGTCATGCGGACCCGTTCCTCGCGTTCGTGGACCTCGCGGACCGGGGCGGGGGCGGGCGGGGCGGCCGGCGGGGCCTTGGCGCGGGCGTCCAGCGCCGCCAGGGCGTCGCCCTTGGTGATCCGGCCGTCCTTGCCGGTGCCGGCGATGGCCGAGGCGTCGAGCCTGTTCTCCTCCACCACCCGCTGGGCGGACGGCGCGAGCACCTTCTCGGCGGCGGCCTTGACGGGCGCGGGCGCCGCGGCGGGCTCCGGGGCCTTGGGCGCAGGCTCGGCGGCCTTGGGCGGCTCGGGCGTCTTGGCGGGTTCGGGCGCCTTGGCGGGCGCAGCCTTGGGCGCCGCGGCGCCCTCGGTGATCTTGCCCAGCACCGCGCCCGGCTCAACGGTCGCGCCTTCCTCGGCGGTGATCTCGGCCAGCGTGCCGTCCGACGGGGCGGCGACCTCCAGGCTCACCTTGTCGGTTTCCAGCTCCACCAGGATCTCATCCTTGCGCACCGCGTCGCCGGCCTTCTTGGTCCAGCGCGCCACCGTCGCTTCGGTGACGGACTCGCCCAGCGCTGGCGTCATGATGTCGGCCATGGGGGATGTGCTCCTTGGGTCTCTAAGGCGTCAGCGGATCAGGCGAAGGCGTCCGTCAGGAACGCGTCGAGTTCCTTCAGGTGGCGGGTCATCAGGCCGGCGGCGGTGGAGGCCGAGGCCGGGCGGCCGACGTAGCGGGCCCGCTTGGACTTCACCGCCAGGCGGTCGAGGGTCAGCTCCAGCCACGGGTCCACGAAGGTCCAGCCGCCCATGTTCTTGGGCTCTTCCTGGCACCAGACCAGCTCGGCGTTCTTGAACCGCTTCAGCTCCTGGCTCAGCGACTTCAGCGGCCACGGGTAGAACTGCTCCAGGCGCAGCAGGTAGATGTCGTCGCGGCCGGTCTTGGCGCGGTGGTCCACGAGGTCGAAATAGACCTTGCCGGAGCAGAGGATAACCCGGCTGATCTTGTCGTCGGGCTTCAGGGTGACGCCGCCGACGTCCATCCCCGCCTCGGCCCCGTCGACCATCACCCGGTGGAAGCTGGTGCCCTCGGCCAGGTCGGAGAGGTTGGAGACCGCCCGCTTGTGCCGCAGCAGCGACTTGGGCGTCATGACGATCAGCGGCTTCCTGAACTCGCGGATCATCTGGCGGCGCAGGGCGTGGAAGTAGTTGGCCGGGGTGGTCGGATTGACCACCTGCAGGTTGTCCTCGGCGCACATCTGCAGGAAGCGTTCGAGGCGGGCCGAGGAATGCTCAGGCCCCTGGCCCTCGTAGCCGTGCGGCAGCAGCATGACGAGGCCGCTCATGCGCAGCCACTTGCGCTCGCCCGACGAGATGAACTGGTCGATGACCACCTGGGCGCCGTTGGCGAAGTCGCCGAACTGGGCTTCCCACATGTCCAGCGTATTGGGGTCGGTGAGCGAGAAGCCGTATTCGAAGCCCAGCACCGCCTCTTCCGACAGCGCCGAGTTCAGCGCCTCGAAGTGGGCCTGGTTGGGTCCCAGGTTGCGCAGCGGGAAATAGATCTCCTCGGTCTTCTGGTCGACGATCCCGGAATGGCGCTGGGTGAAGGTGCCGCGGATCGAATCCTGGCCCGACAGGCGCACCGGATAGCCCTGGTCGAGCAGGGTGGCGAAGGCCAGCGCCTCGCCGGTGGACCAGTCCAGGCCCTCGCCCTTCTCGATGGCCTCGCGCCGCCCGGCGATCACCCGCTCGACGGTCTTGTGCACGCTGATCCGCTCGGGGATCGAAGTGATCTTGTGGCCCAGGTCGAGGAGCTTCTGCTTCGGCACGCCGGTGACGCCGCTCTCCTCGGCGCCCGGCAGCTTCAGGCCCGACCACTTGCCGTCCAGCCAGTCGGCCTTGTCGGCGTGATAGCTCTTGCCGCCCTCGAACTCGGCGTCGAGGAACTTGTCGAACTCGGCGATCCAGCCGTCGACCTCTCCTTGGGTCGCCGTGCCCTCGGCCACCAGCCGCTGGGCGTAGAGGTCGCGCACCGTCGGGTGGTCCTTGATCTTGGCGTACATCAGGGGCTGGGTCATCGTCGGGTCGTCGCCCTCGTTGTGACCGAACCGGCGGTAGCAGAACATGTCGAGGACGACGTCCTTGCCGAACTGCTGGCGGTATTCGATGGCGACCTTGGTGGCGAACACCACCGCTTCCGGGTCGTCGCCGTTGGCGTGGAAGATCGGCGCCTCGACCATCAGCGCCCCGTCGGACGGATAGGGCGAGGAGCGGCTGTTCTTCGGGCTGGTGGTGAAGCCGATCTGGTTGTTGACGATGAAGTGCAGCGTCCCGCCGACGCCATAGCCGCGCAGGCCCGAGAGCGCGAAGCACTCGGCCACCACGCCCTGGCCCGCGAAGGCCGCGTCGCCGTGCATCAGGAGCGGCAGGACGTGGCCGCGCCCGGCGTTGGCGTTGGCGCGCAGGGTGAAGGCCTGCTTGGCGCGCGCCTTGCCGATCACCACCGGGTTGACGATCTCCAGGTGCGACGGGTTGGCGGTCAGCGACAGGTGCACGGAGTTGCCGTCGAACTCGCGGTCCGACGAGGCGCCCAGGTGGTACTTCACGTCGCCGGAGCCCTCGACGTCGGAGGGCAGGGACGAGCCGCCCTGGAACTCGTGGAAGATCACCTGGTAGGGCTTGCCCATCACCGCGGCCAGCACGTTCAGCCGGCCCCGGTGCGGCATGCCGATGATGATGTCCTTCACCCCCAGCGCGCCGCCGCGCTTGATGATCTGCTCCAGCGCCGGCACCAGGCTCTCGCCGCCGTCCAGGCCGAAGCGCTTGGTGCCGGGGAACCGGCGGTGCAGGAACTTCTCGAAGCCCTCGGTCTCGATCAGCTTCTTCAGGATGGCGACCTTGCCCTCCTTGGTGAAGACGATCTCCTTGTCGCGGCCCTCGATGCGGGCCTGCAGCCAGCCCTTCTCCTTGGGATCGGAGATGTGCATGTACTGCACGCCGACGTTGCCGCAGTAGGTGCGCCGCAGGATCTCCAGGATCTCGCGGATGGTGGCCGTCTCCAGCCCCAGCACGAAGTCGAGGAAGATCGGCCGCTCGAAGTCGGCGTCGGAGAAGCCGTAGGTCGCCGGATCGAGCTCGGAGGCGTCGCCGGGCGTGGTGGCGATGCCCAGCGGGTCGAGGTTGGCCTTCAGGTGGCCGCGCATCCGGTAGGCGCGGATCATCATGATGGCGCGCAGGCTGTCGAGCGTGGCGGCGCGCACGGCGTCGGTGGAGACGTCCGCAGGCGCGGCGCGCTCGGCGATTCGGGCGCCCAGCTTGGCCTCGACCGCGGGCCACAGGCCGTCGATGGCGCTGAGCCAGTCCGGCCGGGCGGCCGGCGGGCCGGCCTTGATCCAGGCGGGTTCGGCCGCCGCGCGCTTCACGTCGGCGGCGCTGTCGTGCAGGGAGGCGAAGAAGGCGCGCCACGAGGGCTCGACCGAATTCGGGTCGGCTGACCACTTCGCATAGAGGTCTTCCACGAAGGCCGCGTTGCCGCCGTAGAGGAAGGAGGTCTCCGCCAAGACCTCGTTGATCAGACCCGCGTCGTCCGCCATGTCGTCCGCTTTCCCGAGCCGGGCCGCGGAGCTTCTAAAGAAAGGAGCCGAGCGCGGACCGCCCTAACGCTAAAAGTTCTGCCGGGTCCATTTCCAGCCGAAGGCGTCCGGAAATGGCCCACGTACTTACTCGCGCGATTTCCAATTCGGAGATCGCTAGCCGCCTTTGAGCACGTCCAGCAGGGTGGTGCCCAGGGCCGCCGGAGACGGAGAGACGCGGATTCCCGCGGCTTCCATCGCGGCGATCTTGTCCTCGGCCCCGCCCTTGCCGCCGGAGATGATCGCGCCCGCGTGACCCATGCGCCGCCCGGGCGGCGCGGTGCGTCCCGCGATGAAGCCGACCATAGGCTTCTTGGTTGCTGAATTTTTAATGAACTCAGCGGCGTCTTCCTCGCCCGAGCCGCCGATCTCGCCGATCATGATGATCGACTCGGTCTCCGGGTCCTTCAGGAACAGGTCGAGCATGGCAATGAACTCGGTGCCCTTCACCGGGTCGCCGCCGATGCCCACGGCCGTGGTCTGGCCGAGGCCGACTTGGGTGGTCTGGAACACGGCCTCATAGGTAAGGGTGCCCGAGCGGGAGACAACGCCCACCGAGCCCTTCTGGAAGATGTTTCCCGGCATGATGCCTATTTTGCATTCATCCGGGGTCAGCACGCCGGGGCAATTGGGCCCGATCAGCCTGGATTTCGAGCCGTCCAGGGCGCGGCGCACCTTGACCATGTCGGCCACCGGGATGCCCTCGGTGATGCAGATGATCAGCGGCACCTCGGCGTCGATGGCCTCCAGGATCGAGTCGGCGGCGAACGCCGGCGGGACATAGATCGCGGACGCATCCACCCGCTCGCGGCGCATGATCTCGGCCACGGTGTCGAACACCGGCAGGCCGATGTGGGTCGCGCCGCCTTTTCCGGGGGTCACGCCGCCGATCATCTTGGTCCCGTAGGCGATCGCCTGCTCGGAATGGAAGGTGCCCTGCGCCCCGGTGAAGCCTTGGCAGATCACCCGGGTGTCTTTGTTGATCAGGATCGACATGGATTAAGCAGCGCCCCGCACGGCCTTGACGATCTTCTCGGCGCCGTCCGAGAGGTCGTTGGCGGCGATGACGTTCAGGCCGCTCTCGTTGATGATCTGCTTGCCGAGCTCGGCGTTGGTGCCTTCCAGGCGCACCACCAGCGGCACGTTCAGATGCACCTGCTTGGCGGCGGCGACCACGCCCTTGGCGAGGATGTCGCAGCGCGCGATGCCGCCGAAGATGTTGACCAGGATGCCCTTCACGTTGGGGTCGGCCAGGATGATCTTGAAGGCCGCGGTGACCTTGGCCTCGTCGGCGCCGCCGCCCACGTCCAGGAAGTTGGCGGGCTCGGCGCCGTAGAGCTTGATGATGTCCATGGTCGCCATGGCCAGGCCCGCGCCGTTGACCATGCAGCCGATCTCGCCGTCCAGCGCGATGTAGGAGAGGTCGTACTTGGAGGCCTCGATCTCCTTGGGGTCCTCCTCGCTCTCGTCGCGCAGGGCCTTGATGTCGGGGTGGCGGAACAGGGCGTTGTCGTCGAACGACACCTTGGCGTCCAACACCCGCAGTTGGTCGTCTGCCGTGACGATCAGCGGGTTCACCTCCAGCATCGCCATGTCCTTGGCGACGAAGGCGTCGTAGAGCTGGCCGATCAGCTTGCCGGCCTGTTTGGCGAGGTCGCCCTTCAGGTCCAGCGCTTCGGCGAGCTTCAGGCCGTGGAAGCCGCGCACGCCGGTCACCGGGTCGATGCCGAAGGTGACGATCTTGTCCGGCGTCGAATGGGCCACTTCCTCGATGTCCATGCCGCCCTCGGTGGAGGCGACCACCGAGACGCGGGAGGTTTCGCGGTCGACCAGCAGCGACAGGTAGAGCTCGCGGGCGATGGCCGCGCCCTCCTCGATGTAGAGGCGGTTGACCTGCTTGCCCTTGGGCCCGGTCTGGTGCGTGACCAGCACCCGGCCCAGCATCTCCGCGGCGTTGGCCTTGACCTCGTCCACCGACTTGACGACCCGCACCCCGCCCTTGGCGTCGGGACCCAGGCCCTCGAAGCGCCCCTTGCCGCGCCCGCCGGCGTGGATCTGCGACTTCACCACGAAGACCGGACCCCCCAGCGTCTTCGCGGCCTCGACGGCTTCGTCGACGGTGAAGGCCGGGAAGCCCCGGGGGACCGCCACGCCGAACTCGGCGAGGACGGCTTTGGCTTGATGCTCGTGGATGTTCATGAGGCTCGCTGGACGCGCTTTGACGGTCGCCTCGCCCGGTCGGCGAGTGGGCGCGGTTATAGGCGCCGCTCCCCCGTAAGACAACCGCCGGAGGTCCGGAAAACCCGGGCCGCTAGCCGGCGCCTTCGAAGGCCGCGGTGGCGCGGCGTTCCAGCTTGCCCCAGCCGACGCGGGCGCCGTGCAGGGCCGCGTCGATCGACTTGACCACCACATAGTACATCAGCTGGCGGTAGCCGAAGCGCTGGACCGGCATCCAGACGAGGTCGCCCCAGGGCGCGCGGCGCTCCAGCGCCATGCCCAGCGCGCCGGCCGAGAGGTCCAGGAAGATGAACGCCGCCCAGTAGAACACCGGCCGGGTCAGATCGTCCGGCGACCACTCCGTCGAGTGGTTGGTGAAGCCGTAGACCGCCGAGATCAGGCTCCAGACCACCGCCAGGTCGATCAGCGGCGCCACCGCCGTCAGCACGATCTGGAACAGCCAGATCTGCGGCAGGGCGATGAAGCCCAGCACCGGGCGCTTGACGTCGAACAGGGCCGCGCGGTGCTTGTAGATGCATTGCAGGGTGCCGAACGACCAGCGGAACCGCTGCTTCAGCAGGCCGCCCACGGTCTCCGGCGCCTCGGTGTAGGCCCTGGCTTCCGGATCGAACTCCACCCGCCAGCCGGCCCGCTGCATGGCCATGGTCAGGTCCTGGTCCTCGGCCAGGGTGTCGTCGGGATAGCCGCCCAGGGTCTCCAGGGCCGACCGCCGCCACGCGCCCACCGCGCCCGGCACCACGGTCACCGCCCCCAGCGCCGCCAGCGCCCGGCGCTCGAGGTTCTGGGCGGTGACATATTCCAGCGCCTGCCAGCGGGTGATCAGGTTGCGGCGGTTGCCCACCAGGGCGTTGCCGGCCACCGCGCCTACCCGGGGGTCGCCGAACCAGCGGGCGAGCTTGGCCAGGGTGTCGGAGGGGAACAGGGTGTCGGCGTCCAGCGCCACCACCACGTCGCCGCTGGCCTTGGCGAGGCCGCGGTTCAGCGCGCGCGCCTTGCCGCCGTTCTCGAAGGACATCAGCGTCACCCGCGGCTCGTCGGCGAAGGCCCGGCGGACCACCTCGGCGGTCTGGTCGGCCGAGCCGTCGTCCAGCACCAGCACCTCGATCCGCGACCAGTTGGACGCCAGGATCCGCCGCACCGAGCTCTCGATCACCTTGGCCTCGTTGAAGCAGGGGATCAGCACGCTGATCAGCGGGCCGGTGGCGGGGTCGGGCATCGGCGGGGTGCGCCCGGCCATGGTGAAGCGGTGCACCAGCGCCAGGACGCCCAGCAGCAGCAGCCGGCCGACGCCCAGCACGATGGCGGTGATGAAAAGGGTCTGCAGCGCGATCTGCATGCCGTGGAAGAAGCCGAAGCCCATCCGGTCGAGCAGCAGTTCGAAGGAATTGCGGCTGGTGGGCGGCAGCACCTCGGCCGGCGTCATCCCGGCCAGGTCGCCGATGGTCACCAGCTTGTAGCCGTGGGCCCGCAGCGCGTCGATCAGCGCGGGCAGGGCCTCCACCGTGCGGCTGCGGTCGCCACCTGAGTCGTGCAGCAGGATCACCTGGCCGGGCCGCACCGTGTGGTCGGCCAGGCGCGTCAGGGCGACGTTGATGATCCGCCCGGGCGTCGTGGCGTCGGGGTGGTCCCAGTCGTCGGGGTCGATGCGCAGGCCGACGCTGAGGTAGCCCTGCTCCTGGCCGGTCAGCAGGCGCGACACCTCGCGCGGCGTCGACGGCTCGGCGTCGCCGAAATAGGGCGCCCGGAAGAGCCGCATGGAGCGGCCGGTGATGGTCTCGAACAGCCGCTGGGTGGCCGAGAGCTCCACCGCGGCCTGGGCGGCGGGCACCTTGGAGATGTCCGGATGCGTCCAGGTGTGGTTGCCGACGTTGTGCCCCTCGTCGACCTCGCGCTGCACCAGCCCGGGCTTGGCGGCCATGTTCTTGCCGATCACGAAGAAGGTCGCCTTGGCGTGCTTCTTCTTGAGGATATCGAGGATCTTCGGGGTCCAGCGGCCGTCCGGCCCGTCGTCGAAGGTGATCGCCACCCAGCCCGGATGGAAGCCGTAGCGCTGGACCACATAGGAGGTCGGCATCACCTCGTAGTTCTCGCCGGAGATCAGGCCGGTGTCGGAATCCATCTCCAGCGAGCGGCGGCCGGGGGTGGGGATCGACTCGACGTGCAGCACCTCGCCCTGGCCGTCGAAGTCCACGTCGACCCCGGGCTTGAGGATCTCCAGCCCCTCGGGCTTGGCCTGGCCGTACTCGTGGCGCAGCACCTGGTAGTCGAGCTGGTCTTCGCCGCCCATGCGCCACAGCGCATAGCCGAGCGGCCGGAATCCGTCGGCGACCTTGATCTGGTTGAACAGCGTGGGCGCATCGAGGAACCAGACCACGTGCTTCAGGCCCTGGTCGTCCTGGTAGCCAAAGGTCGGGTTCAGCGAGTTCTCGTCCATCTCGACCTGGGCCTCGGCGTCATGGGCCCGCTGCGTCGCCTCGTTGAACAGGATGGTCTCGGCCTTGCCCTTGTTCTTCGGCCCCTTCAGCGTCCAGTCGTAGCCATAGGCGCCGAGCGCCAGGATGGTCTTGGCGGGGTCCAGCGACTCCATGCGCTTGGCCAGCGTCGTCTCGAACCAGTCCTGCGCCGCGGCCGGCCCCGGCTCGCCGCCGCCCCAATGCTGGTCGTAGGCCATCAGCACCACCGCGTCGGCGACCTGCTGCAGCGGCTTGATGGGGAAGCTGTCGTCGGCGAAGGGGGTGGTCACCCAGACCTCCCGGCCCAGCGGCTTGAGCGCCGCGCGGGCCTCGGCGATGAAGCCGGGATAGGCCCGCTCGCCGGCCTCCGAGAGGTTCTCGAAGTCGAAGACGAAGCCGGCGTAGCCGCGCTTCTGGGCCTGGCCCACCAGGCTGGCCACCAGGCCGGCGCGCGCCTTGGGGTCGGCCAGCAGGGCGTCGGCCATGGGGCCGTTCCAGGCGCGGGTCTGGCTGTTGAAGTTGAAGATCTGCGGCAGGATCGAGGGCGGCCGCTTGGCCGAGGCGATGATCGCGCGGGCCTGCGGGTCGGAGGTGATCGACAGCGTCCCGTCGGCGCCGGCCAGCGCGATCCACTGGGGCGAGACGACGTCCAGCTGGTTGATGTGGTCGGCCAGCGATTCCCGCGAGCTCTCGTCCCAGGAGACGTAGAAGCCCACCGCCAGCGGCCGGGCCGGGCCGCCCGCCGCCGCGGCGCCGCGAGGATGCGGGATGCGGTTCCACTGCGTGCGGCCCTTGAGCTTGTGGGCGTTCTCGACGTGCAGGGCCGACAGCACCTGCGGGTCCTTCAGCGTCAGGCTGGGCAGCTGCGGGGCGAACGCCAGGGTGGCGAAGAAGGCGGCGACCAGCAGGGCCAGGAACGAGGCCACCAGGCCGCCCATCAGCCGCACGCGCCGCGCTCGTCGCCCGGTCGGATCGTGGAAGATGAGATCGGCCATGGAGAGCGGGCGGCGCCAAGATGAATCGATGGCTGTTATGCCCCGCCACGGTGGCCGAAGCTAGGCGGCCCGCGCGCGGCCAAGCGTTTGAGAAACCGGCGACATCCTCTATCTGCGGGACGGGCCGACCTTGAGGTCGGCTGGCGGACGAGCCGCGGAGCGAACGGCGGATGGCGGCGACGCCGAAGATCCTGGGCTGGGGCCCCTACGAGACCTGGAAGGGCTGGGCGCGCGGCCTGGCCATCGCCCTGGTCGGCGCGACCTTCCTGGCGTTCGGAGAGGCCTTCGGATCGGCCGCGATGGCCTTGCCCCAGCGGTTCGCCTACTGGCTGGGCCTGATGATCCTGGGCTGGCTCTGGGGAGTCAGCGTCTCCGCCTTCTTCTTCGGCCGGATCGTCCGCCCACAGCGCCTGTGGCTGCGGATCGCGATCTCCGCCCTGGTGATCTCGATCCCCTATTCGTTCGTGGTGGCCGCCGCCACGGCCTGGGCGCGGGGCTCGCGCTTCGACAACCTCAGGAACATCGCCGAGGTCTTCGTGGCCACGACCTTCATCGCCACGGTGATGATCATCATCAATGTGCTGGTCGCGCGCCAGTCGCAGGGCGTCACCTCGGCCGGCGCCCAGCCGCCGAAATTCCTCGCCCGCCTGCCGCTGAAGCTGCGCGGAGCTGACGTCTGGGCTGTGGAAGCCGAAGATCACTACCTAAGATTGCATACCTCCAAGGGCCAAGACCTGATCCTGATGCGCCTGTCCGACGCCGTCGCCGAGCTCGAGGGGATCGAGGGCGCCCGGGTCCATCGGTCCTGGTGGGTGGCGCGCGACGCCATCACCGAGGCGGTCCGCGGCGACGGCCGGGCGGCGCTGACCCTGAAGGACGGGGCCGAGGTCCCGGTGAGCCGCACCTACGCCCGGCTGCTGCGCGAACGCGGCTGGATCTAGGATGTCCGACGGGCCAGCCACTGCGCCCGCGTCTGGCCCCAGCTCTCGACGACGCTGTCCTCGTAGGGCGGCGGCATCTTCGACGGCCCCATCAGCGTCGAGCCCAGACGCCGGGCCACCGCCTGCGAGGCCAGGTTGCCCGGCTCGATGGTGTGGATCGCCTCGCCCCAGCCCAGGACGTCGAAGACATAGTCCATGCAGGCCGCCGCGCCCTCGGTCGCATAGCCCTTGCCCCAGGCGTCGCGGCTGAGGCCCCAGCCTATCTCGGTCCCCGGCCAGTCCTCCGGCTGCCAGGGCCCCAGGCGCCCGACCCAGCGGCCGGTCGCCTTCTCGATCACCGAGAACATGGAGAACCCCCGGATCGCCCAGGCGCCGCGCACCTGGCAGATGCCGCGCCAGGCCACCGAGCGCGCCTGGACCCCGCCCAGATGGCGCATGGTCTCCTCGTCGGCGGCGAAGGCCGCCCAGGGCTCGAAGTCCTCCGGCTGCGGCGCGCGCAGGATGAGGCGTTGTGTCTCAAGAATTGGCGCTGGCGCAAATGTCATAATTCAGGCTCATATGCAGCGGGGAGAGATCGGTGCGGGGTTGCCAGCTTAGCCGTGGGCGCGGCGGGCCGGCCAACGCTTCGTTCTTCGAGGGATCGGCTAGGGGCTGGATCTCTAATGACACCTGATCAAACATCTGACGACCTGCATCTGTCGATGCCTCCGCGCCCCAGGCGCAGGGGCCTGGGACCGCGCCATGTCCTGTTCGCAGGCGTGGCCGGCGCGTGCTTGCTCGGTGTCGGCCTGGGACTCTGGGCGCGGCCGGCGATGAGCGAGCGGCAGGCCTCGGCCACGCCGCCCGCCGACGCCGCGCCGCCCAAACCGGTCGCGGCGGCGCGCCAACTGGAGATCGTGGTCGACGACCGGCCAGCTCCGGTGGGCGCGCCGATCGACGTCCTGCCCGCCGCCGCGGCGAACCGGCCGCCGGTCCTGCCGCAGCGCCTTCCCGCCGCGCGGGCGCCGGACCTGTCGCCGCCGGCTCCGGTGGTCCTGCCGCCCGGCCTGATGCGGGTCCACGACCGCGCGCCGCCGGAAGCCGTCGCGGCGCCGGAGCGCCCGCCCGCCGCCAGGCCGGTCGCGCCGAAGCTCGCCCAGCTGATCGTCGCGGCGCTGACCGCGCCCAAGCCCGCGCCCGCAAAGGTCGAGCCTCCCGCGCCGAAGCCGGCCCACGTGGCCCAGGCTCACGTGGCCCCGGCCCACCTGGCCCCGGTCCATCTGGCCCCGGTCCATCTGGCCAAGGCGACGCCGGCCCCGTCGAAACCGCTCCGCCTGGCCAAGGCGGCGCCCGTCGCGCCGAAGCCCGCCCACGCCATCAAGGCGGCGCCCGCGCCGAAGATCGACCTCGCCCGGGCCGCGGCGGCCAAGGCGGCCGCGCACAAGGTCGAGCTCGCCCAGGCCGCCCAGGCTGCGAAAGCCGCCAAGGCGGCGGCCAGGGCCGAGCGGGCCGAACAGGTCCGTCTGGCCCAGGCGGAAGCCAGGGGTCGCGCGGAAGCCAAGGCCGAGGCGCGCGCCGAAGCCCTGGCCGAGGCCCGCGAGGACGCCCGCAAGAAGATGCGGCTCGCGAGCCTGGTCCACGCCATCCAGCACGCCCTGCCGCATCCGGCGAAGGCCCGCGCCCCGACGCCGCCCGTCGAGGTCGCCAAGGCGGAGCGCCGGCACGGGCCGAAGTCACGCCGAGAGGCGCGGATGGAACGGGCGTCGCTGAAGGCCGCGCACAGGCCGCCTCGGCTGGTCGAGCCGCCGGTCCGCGTCCGCGCCGCCCCCCCGCCGCCGCCCGCGCGCGCCTCGGGCCTGATGAAGGTCTCGGCGCCGCGCTGCGCCAACCGCGATCCCGGCGAGGCCCTGGTCTGCGCCGATCCCAGCCTGGGGGCGGCGGAGCGCCAGCTCTCCCGCGCCTACCAGAGCGCGCGGGCCGCCGGCGTGCCCGACGCCCAGCTGCAGCACCAGCAGCAGCGCTGGCTGGCCGCCCGCTCGGCCGCCGCGCGCGAGGCGCCCTGGGCGGTGCACGACGTCTACCTGGCCCGCATCGCGGAGTTGAACAGCCAGGCCAGGGATGTGCACGGCGACGGCTACTGAATGCGGCTTCGCCGTTGCAACTGCCGAGTCGCTCAAGGGGTTAGGGCCCCGCAAGGGACGCTGCAGAAAGACGTGAGCCATGACCACCGACCGTGCGGACATCCCCTGGGGCCGCGAGTGGAACAACGCCAGCTACCGCGGTTTCGCCGGTCCGCCGCCGGCCGCCGCGCAGCCGATGCGTGATCCCCGCGCCCTGGGCCCGCGCCGCGCGGTGACGGTCGGCGCGGGCGTGCTGGGCGCCCTGGCGCTGGGTCTCGGCCTGGGGTTCCTCGCCCGTCCGCACCTGGCCTCGCCCGAGCCGGCCGCGCCGATGCGCGCCGTCACGCCGGCGACCGGCGCCCTCGATGTCGAGGTCAACGCGCCCACCGCGCCGCAGGCCGTGGCGCGGCCGGCCGGCAAGCTTGAGGTGCTGTCGCCCGACCTCGCCAGCAACGCCCGCCGCGCGGCCCAGTTCGCGATCCCGGCCGCGGGTCCGGCGCCGGCGCTCGCCGCCGCGCCGCTCGTCCCCGCCGCGCCGGTGTCGCCGAGATTGCCGGAGATCGCGCGGCCGGCGGCGATCCCCGCCCCGCGCGAGATCGCCGGCGGCGACCCGACCTGCTCCGGCGTGGGCGGCCGCGCCGCCCAGATGGTCTGCGCCGACCCGGAGCTCGCCGCGGCCGACCGCGAGCTGAACCGCGCCTATCGCCGCGCCCTGCGCTCCGGCGCCGCGCCCGAGCAGCTGCGCCAGGACCAGCGCGACTGGCTGGCGATCCGCGAGGACGCCGCCCGCCGCTCGCCCCGCGCCGTCGCCAGCATCTACGAGCAGCGGATCGACGAGCTGAACCAGATCGCCGACGACGGGCCGGGGTAGGGGCTGGGCGCCTGGGTCAACGATCGACACGCGCTGAACGGACTGCGCCTTAAGTCCTTGACTTGACCAGGTCCGCAAGCTCGCAATCAACCATGGGCTTCAGGGGTATCCAGCATCCAAATGGATGCTGGTTTTCAAACGTCCCTCGCGCGTCGTAGCCGGGCGCCCTTTGGCCACCGGCCCCTAGGCCAGCATCTCCTTGACCGTGTCGCGCTCGCCGACCAGCTCGTCGTTGGTGATGGCGATCTTCGACTTGGCGAAGTCGTCCATCTGGTAGCTGTCGATCACCTCGTGGCCGGTCGCGGTGCTGCGCACCGGCATGCCGGCCCAGACGCCCTCGGCGAAGCCGTAGCGGCCCTGGCTCTCGACCGCCACGGAGTGGACCTTGCCGGGCGTCGTCAGGTCGCGGACGTGGTCCACCAGGGCGTTGGCCGCCGAGGCGGCCGAGGAGACGCCGCGCGCCTCGATGATCGCCGCCCCGCGCTTGCCGACCGCCGGCAGGAAATCGGTCTTCAGCCAGGCCTCGTCGCCGATCACCTGCGCGGCGTCCTTGCCGTTGATCTTGGCGTGGGTGAAGTCGGCGAACATGGTCGGGGAGTGGTTGCCGTAGATGAAGGTGTCGGTGACCGCCTCGATCGGGACGCCGGCCTTCTGGGCGAGCTGCGCGCGGGCGCGGTTCTCGTCGAGGCGCACCATGGCGGTGAAGCGGTCCTTCGGCAGGCGCTTCGCTTGGCTGGCGGCGATCATCACATTGGTGTTGCAGGGGTTGCCCACCACGGCGATGCGGCAGTCGTCGGCCGCGACCTTGTCGATCGACTGGCCCTGGGCGATGAAGATCTTGCCGTTGTCCTTCAGCAGGTCGGCCCGCTCCATGCCGGGCCCGCGCGGCTTGGAGCCGACCAGCAGGGCCCAGTTCACGTCCTTGAAGGCCACGTCCGCCTCGCCGGTCAGCACCATCGACTGCAGCAGCGGGAAGGCGCAGTCGTCGAGCTCCATGGCCACGCCCTTCAGGGCCTTCTGCGGGCCTTCGACGGGGATCTCCAGGAGCTGCAGGATCAGCGGTTGGTCCGCGCCGAACATCTGGCCGGAGGCGATGCGGAACAGGAGCGCGTAGCCGATGTTGCCCGCGGCGCCGGTGACCGCCACGCGGATCGGTGTCTTTGCCATGCTGCTGCTCCGTCTGAAGGCTGTTGCGGCGGGTGCGTAGCCCACCGGGGGACGGGCCGCAATGCTGGCCGCGAGGGAAACAGGCTTGGCAGGCCGGCGCCGGCTCGCCAAGCTCGCTTATGTTCGAAATCGACGCCGCCTTCTCCGCCACCTCCCATGCCGTCGGCGACCTGGCGCTGAGCCATGTCCGCCTGCACGACGACGCGCGCTTCCCCTGGATCGTGCTGATCCCGCGGCGCGTCCGGGCGCGCGAGCTGGAGGATCTGGCCGCGGGCGAGCGCGACGTCCTGATGGAGGAGATCCTTAGGGCCGGGGCGGCGGTGCGGGCGGTGGGCGAGGCGCTCGGCCGGCCGGCCGCCAAGCTGAACATCGGCCAGCTCGGCAACATCACCCCGCAGCTGCACGTGCACGTGGTCGCCCGGCGGCCCGAGGATGCGGCCTGGCCGGCGCCTGTCTGGGGCTTCGGGGTGGCCGAGCCCTATGGCGCGCCGGCCTTGGCGACCGCGCTCGCGGCCGGCCGGCTGGCGCTGGGCCTCTAGGGTCCTAAGGGCTGGTCCGGCGCAGGGTGACCGCGCGCCGCGCGCCGCCTTCCGCCAGTTCGCCGGCCCAGAGCCCGCCGCCCGAACTGTCGTGCAGGGTGGCGACGCTGGTCGGGCCGCCGGGCGTCGGCCTGAACCGCACGGTCAGCTCCGCGCCCTGCCGCTGCAGGTCGTCCACCAGGCCCGAGGCGTTGAGCGAGCCCTTGCGGCGCAGGTCGCGCCACACGCCTTCCAGCCGGTCGCGGCGATCGACGAGCTGCAGGGCGTAGAGGTCCTGACCGCCGGCGCTCAGCGTCCAGCCGCCGTCGAGCGGACCCTGGTAGCTTTCGGCCGAGGCGAAGGACGAGCGGATCCGGGTGTCGTAGGCGAGGTCGCGCACGCTGGGCGGCCGGTCCGGCGTCTTGCCGGTCTCCTCGATGCTCACCGGGCCGCCCTGCTGGGTGCGGGGCGCGGGCGCATAGGGCGCGGCTGGGCCGGCGGGCGGGCCGGACTGCGGGACGAGCGGCGGCTCCGGCTCGGCGGCGGCGCGCGGCTGGCCGGCGGTGTCCGGCTCGTCCTCGTCGCGGGGCAGGGGCACGCGGCGGTCGAGGATGTCGGCGATGGCGTCGCGCGGCGCGGGCGCGGCGGCGGGCGGCTGGCCTTGGGGGGGAGCCTGGGCCTGCGACGACGGCGCGGCGGCCCAGGCCGCGGCGGCCGTCAGCGACGCCAGGGCCAGGAGCCCGCTCCGAACCGATCCGCCCGATCTCATGCCTGGTCCTCGTGCGCGGCGATGGCCCGGGCCACGGCGATCAGCCGCCGGGCCTCCGCCAGGTGCAGCCGCTCGACCATGCGTCCCTCCACCTTGAGGACTCCCTTGCCGGTGTTTTCGGGCGAATCGAAGGCTTCCGCCACCGTGCGGGCCCAGGCCAGCGCCGCGGCCTCCGGCGCAAAGGCGCGGTTGGCGGTCTCCAGATGGGTCGGATGGATCAGGCTCTTGCCGTCGAACCCCAGGTCCGCGCCTTGGCTGCACTCACGCGCCAGACCCTCGAGGTCGGGGATGTCGTTCCAGACGCCGTCGAGGATCGCCAAGCCGTGGGCGCGGGCGGCCATCACGCTCAGCGCCAGGGCCGGCGCGAGCGGCGCGCGATCCGGCCCGGGCCGGCAGCGCATCTCCTTGACCAGGTCGTTGGTCCCGATCACCCAGCCCACAAC
>Ga0207695_10001591_pt1 | contig 36866 bp, 30 predicted proteins | sample KBSC54metaG_FD_184354 | JGI IMG/M metagenome (GOLD analysis project Ga0207695, IMG submission 184354) | Corn rhizosphere microbial communities from Kellogg Biological Station, Michigan, USA - KBS C5-4 metaG (SPAdes) (version 2) | ecosystem: Host-associated > Plants > Roots > Rhizosphere > Soil... | reverse complement strand
TCGCGCCAGCGGCAGTGCAGCATAGCTATGTACGGACGGGATAACCGCTGAAAGCATCTAAGCGGGAAACCCACCTCAAAACTAGCATTCCCTTGAGAACCGTGGAAGACGACCACGTTGATAGGCCGGATGTGGAAGTGCAGTAATGCATGTAGCTTACCGGTACTAATCGTTCGATTGGCTTGATTGCTCTCATTTTCAGTGTCCATAGGACCGCAAGGTCCTGACCAGAATGAATGAGAAGGCGCTAGACGCCATCAAAGATCTGCTTGCTTCGTTTTCTTGTCCTTCGCCGGCCTGGTGGTTTTAGCGAAGCGCCTCAACCCGATCCCATCCCGAACTCGGCCGTTAAACGCTTCAGCGCCAATGGTACTATGGCTTAAGCCCTGGGAGAGTAGGTCGCTGCCAGGCCTGCCAAGGACAAGAAATCTTCCTCTTTCGATGTTCGAAATACAAAACGCCGTCTCCTTCGGGAGGCGGCGTTTTTGTTTGTGCGGTCGCGTTCGAAAATTCGAAGCGTTCGCAGAGTTCGCGTGCTCCTGACCACACTGTCGTCACGCACTTGGATCGAGCGCCGACATTCCGATGCTCCCGGTTGCGCACGTTGGCACCCAAAAAATACTCCACGTCTCGTGCGCAGAACAACGTTTGGTGATCGTGCGGGGCACCACAGGGTTGTGATCATTCAGCCATGATCCGCCGCTAGCAAGCACGCGCGGAGTTCATGTGGAGTTCATTTCGAGTTCCCTAGCTTCCGATGGCCTAGACAATCCACCGCCAACGATCTTCCCGCCGCCAAAACCAACCATCCCCCTCAGGAGGAGACTTTCATGCCAGCATTGCTTCGTCCCGCCCTCACCGCGTTCGGCGTCGCGTGCCTTGTGTCCGTAACCGCGCTCGCCTCCTCCGGCGCGGCGTTCGCACAGGCCAAGCAGCAGCCGGCACCGGCACAACAGGCTGCCCCCGCGCAGGCCCCGGCGCTCAAGCAGATCGCGCTGACCGACAAGCAGCTCGATGGCGTGCTCGCTGCACAAAAGGACATGGACGCGATCACGGCCAAGCTGCCGGAGAACACCGCGCCCGATGCGAAGGTGATGGCCCAACTCGACGGAGTCGCCAAGAAGCTCGGCTTTGCCAGCTATGACGACTACAACAACGTGGTCGACAACATCAGCCTCGTGCTCGGCGGCTTCGATCCCACGACCAAGAAATATGTCGGCAACGACGCCGTGATCAAAACGCAGATCGCCCAGGTCGAAGCCGACAAGAAGATGCCGGCCAAGGACAAGAAAGAAGCGCTCGACGAGCTCAACGAGGCCCTGAAAACCCCGGCGCCGGCGATCGAGAACAAGGCCAACATCGATCTCGTCGGCAAGTATTACGACAAGCTCGTCGCGGCGCTGGGTGACGATCAGAATTGAGCGCTCTCTCGTCGTTCTGGCGAAAGCCAGGACCTATTACCCCAGGGAGAAGTCGTGGCCCGGATTCGCAGTCACGAGTCTTCGTCAAACTCCCTCTCGGGGAATGGGTCCTGGATCAGCGCTCGCTGTGCTCGCTTGTCCAGGACGGCGCAGATAATAGCGAGATCCCCTCAACCGAAAGCCCCGGAGACACCTCCGGGGCTTTCGTCGATTCCGCCCTTCCTCGCCAATCAAGGCCTCACGTCGCATTTTGCCGGCGATCCAGGTGAAGGTGTCGCGCGACGCCGGTTCGATCGCGGCCTGATGCCGCCCCTCGGCGCCTATGCCGCAGTATCGTGGGAACACGCCGGGTCGCTCGGACGGAGGTACGCTCCATGCCCGCTCACGGGGGAGGGGGGCGACGTCACCCCAGCATTGTTGCGTCGCAGAATCGATTGCCGCTCGCCGCGGCACGCCATGCGCGAGGAGCCCCGTCCCAAATTGAAAAAGTTCAATGCTCGGGGCATTCTCATCCCATGATTTCAATATCGATTCTTGTGGCGATCATTATCGCTGTTGCGTTGACGGAACGGAGTGTTGAACATCTGCCGTTTGCGGTCGCAGCTCTTCTCTTCAATGCTGCCTTGTTTCTGGTCTTTCTTGGCGATGCCGAGCGAGCGATCCTGCTGTCCGGCATGCTCGCCGTCGCTATCGCGGGCATTTCGTCAGTCAAGTTCGATCACAGCGCGCTCAAGCTGACTTTTTCCGATTTGCCCCTGGCGTTCGCAGGCACGGTTCCGTTCTTCGTGCTGCAGTACCCGCGCATGATGTTGGGTGTTCTGGTAGGAAGCGCGCTCTTCGTCTTTGCGTCGGGCGCGGTTCTGCTCTACGCGGCGGGACCTGCCATTCCCGTCGCGGCTCGAATTCTCCTGCTCGTCCTGGCGCTGATTGGTTTTGCATGGGCTTCCGCGTCAAAGAGCACCGCTCTCTTGCGGCTCACTCTGACGCAAGGGCGCTCGTTCTATGCGACCTTCATGGCCTCGCTGGTTGACCCCGCTTGCTGGCGACAGTTCGGCGCATTGGCGCTCAGCGATATCGCCAGCGAACCACTGCCGTTGCGGGAGGCCGTGCCTGCGCGATCCGCCTGTTCTCCGGACATTATCGTCATCCAGCACGAGTCTGTCTTTGACCCCCGTATATTCGGCCTGCCTGTCGAACCATCTGTCGAATCCTTCCTGTCCCCGCCAGATGCGGAATCCGGGCGCCTGAACGTCGACATCTTCGGCGGCGGTTCGTGGCAATCCGAATTCAGCCTGCTGACCGGCCTTTCAAGCGCCAGCTTTGGTTCGAGCGCCTACTACCTCTTCCAGAAGGGCGCCGGCCGTTTTCACAGCAGCTTGCCGCGCTCGTTGGCGTCGCTCGGCTACCAGACCTCTCTCATATCCAGCTGTCGCCGCGGCTTTCTCAGCTACGATAAATTCTACGGTACAATCGGCATCGACGAGCGCATCTTCGTCGATGAACTTCCTCCGCCGTTCGATGCCGGGCGTTTCGAGGAAACGAATTCTGACGCCGTGTTTCTGGATGCGGTCATCGATGCCTATGCCAAACGGGTCGCTCACGACCCAACGCCGAGATTTCTTTATGCGCTGACCAACTTCAACCACGGTCCGCATAACAGGCAGCTCGTGCCGTCAGGTCAATTCGAGAAGGAGCGCGCCTTTGCCGCGGCCAGTTTCCCCGATGCCGGATACGTCGAGTACTACACCCGATTGGCAGAGACCGCGTCTGTCTGGAAAACGCTGAGGGCCAGGCTCGCAAGCAGCTTCCCCGAGCGGCCTATTCTCATCGTGCACTACGGCGACCATCAACCCGTGTTGACGAAACAGATCGATCGACAGCTGAAAGGTTCGGACGACGACCGCCGCCCGTTTGGTACATTCTATGCGATCGAAGCCTTGAACATCCCGCACTTCACTTCCGGACGAGGCGCCGACCTCGATATCGCCTTCCTCGGAACTGTTGCCTTGCAACGCGCAGGCATCGCGCTCGACCCGATATTTGCCACCCGCGCGAGCCTGCTGGAAGATTGCGGAGAAGCCTACTTCGCATCGTCATCCGAACGGAAACGTCGCTTCCATCGCACGCTCGTGGATCTGGGCCTCATCGACCTGATGCCCAGGGCCAGGCAAGCGCGCTAGCTCGGCGCGCTCTGCCGCGACACGGATTCCCTTAATCCAAGTGCGCTCGCCAGCGGCTCTGCCGGGCTCCCGGTTGCGTGTTCTCGACTAATAAGGGTTGAGCACACTCTCGAGGAAACGCTCCTTTTCGCCAGGCGCGTAGCCCTGCGAAGCACCATAATATGGTTCGCCGTAGCCTCGGTAATATGGCGCGGGCCGGTAGTATTGACGCGGCGCATAGGCAAAGCCCAAGGCCCGACCTGATGGGTACATGTGATGATGGGGACGTAGCAGCGCGTGCCGGTGGTGCCCATGGTGCCCGGTTGCCGCGTTCGCGACCCCGCACAGGCTTAGCAAAACGCTTAAGGCCAAAATCGAACGCATCGACTTCTTCCTCCAAGGAGTTGGTCTCGCCAGCTCAATCATTGCCATGATGCCGCGTTCCAAAGAAATCCCGGTTCTTGCGTCTCGACGTTGCTTGGGCACTCAGTCGCGGCTTGATTATTGGCACCAATCAAGGTCGGCTTGTCGTTCCATCCTCGACCTTGGTCGACGAACGACTGTCTGCTCATTCGGGTAGATCGGTCGTGGAACCGCCGAGATGCTGGCAAATAGCGGCGGTGGGTTCCAGTGATACGAAGAATATCAATAGCAAGCTGGCTGTTTGCAAGAATACTTTGAAAAGAAGCTCAGATTGGATGGAGCCAGTCACGGGGCGAAGCGGGAGTTGACCAACACTCTGAGCTGGTCGGATTTCGAGCAAACCCTCGACCTGAAACGAACGCGGTAGCATGAGTGATCCGCGATTGTTCGTCCGTTGTTGGCCTGAATGCGAAGTTTGGGCGGTGTCTTCAGTTGTCGGCTCATTTGGGTAGACCCGTAGCAGCGACCGACCTTCCAAACGGTGCTCATGACCTATTGCCGGCCTTCCCAAGCCCCACAACTTGATGCAATCCGTTTCTTTATCCGTAAGCTCTTCTAGCTAGGGTAGAAGCCCGTCTTTTGCTTTTGGCGCTGATAGATGAGCAATTCCTTTGCCGTATACCTGCTGTTAGCTCGATCGATATCGCTGCTTGTATTCTTTGGTTCGATCGTAGGCCTGATTTGCGCCGCGTATTTCATTCTTCGCGGGCGCCGCTATCAGCATGCGTTGCTTCTGGCGACGATCGTCGGATTTCCCGCCTTGAGTTATCTCTACCAGTTCGCCAACGGTAGAGTCGTGGCTCCTGTCATGCGCAAGGCCGAAGTGGCGTCCTGGCAGCGCGTGAGCATCCCTCCTAACAACAAACCTCGTGTATTCGTTGGAGGCGGTGAACGGCTGGCGAGGACCTTGGTGGCTATTGGCGCGTTCGAGAAGGCCTACGGCCTCAATGGCGATGACTGGTATTCTGTTGAACGCGAACGCCAGGTACGGCATGCCCTAACTCTGGACGATCTGCGCGAGATTGATCGATCGAGCGGACCCCCCTCATGCGTGTCTGCTACCAAGATCGGACGGCGGCGCGGCTTTCGGCAATTGAATTTGCCGGAAATCGCGGAACCCTACTTGCTGCTGCTGGCGGATGGGGACGCTCCGTCCCATCATACAAATGAGGCAGGAGGAGTGTTTGCGAGCAGCACCTTTGAGCTGAGACTCGTTTCCGATCAAGGAAACCAGCTAGTTTCCTTCTGGGAAGCTCCGTATTTTGACATTCCGGCATTCCCGCCCGGCCTAACCGGTGACGGTTGGTTCAAGGTTTCGCTCGGAGCGGATCACTCTCCTCGTCCCGACGTGCTTCGGTTCGTCCTCGACGGAGTCGGCCATGCTGCGCTTCTAGACAGATTGATCAGCCGAGCCCGGGAGGAGAAACAGCGCGCGGCCGAGGCTCAAGCACAATTGCGACTCGAAGCTGCCAGAGCAGATTGCAATGCGCCAACCCTACCGTCCGGCGTCAAGATGATTTTTCTCGGCGCCGGTGAAGGCAAGGCACTGTCGAACGCCTGGGTCGGGACAGAGGACCGGGTAACGTACGTGACGACCGTTGAGATTGAGCCGGGAAGCGAACTGCTCTACCTGGCTCTAGCAAGCGGTGTACCTATGATCTGGGACGTCGTTGGTGCGACCGAGCGCATCGCTGGTGTCCTGGTGCACGGGGATGCCACTATTGGCGCTGGCAAGCCTCTCGTCGGCATCGTGGGGATTCCACGTGAGAAAGTCCGCTTCACCGCGCATCCCAGATGTCTGGTACCGCCGATGGCCACACCCCTGGAGGATGGTAGCGCCGCGAAAAGCGCGGCGCTGTTGCTCGGACACGCCGTGGACGAGATTGGTGGCGAGTTGAGCGCGGGTACGTTTCGTATTCCGACCGTGAGGCATTTCTCCGATCTACCGGTTCGAAACTCCATGAAATTTCCAACAAACGGACTCGGCGAATCGCTGTGGCGTGACGTCCGCGATACCTTCCCTGCTGGAGTCGCGCAGATAGATGTTGGGTCGGTGATCTCGCTTCATCCGGTGAAGCCTTACTCGGTCTTGCCGGAGAGGGCGGGTCTCGCAGAACTGGTCGACACCGGAACACTCACTATCGCCGGGATAAGCCATGGTGTCAGGATTGATGGGAAAGACGTCAAACCATTCACGCTACCGAACAGCTTCAGGATTTCCACTAAACTCAGGCTCCCTGCTGGTGCCGCGTCGACGTTTGTCTTGCCGCGCGACATACCGCCGCCGGAAGGCGACTTGCATGCGGCCTGCGTTTTGTCAGAGGTGGATATGAAGCCCATCACCGGATCGCGAGCGGGATGCAGCTAGTTTAAAAGCCGCATCGCGAGCGACTGGGCTTATCAATCAAACCGGCGCGCATGACGCTTTGCCGCTTTCTGTCTCAAGCGATGCAATGTCGGCTTTCTGGCTCGCGGCGGACCAAGTACGAACAGCACGGGATGACCGGTTTTGGCCCGTCGCTGACCTTCGCCGAGCACGCGGACATGTCAGCTTCCGCGAGATCACCGAATTCGATCTCGCGAGCTAGCGATGTGTGAGCAATTCGCCTCTATGTCGCGAACGCTTCCTCCATCGCCTTTCTCGTCCTGATCGTCTCGTTGTTGGCGTCGAACTCGACGTCGCTCCAACGCACGATCTCGCCATGGGCGACGTCGTGCTTCAGCTTGAGGCGATGGGCGAGGCCGATCGGCAGCGCGGCGGCCTGCAGGCTCGCGGCTGCCGGCACCAACTTGCCCCACACGGTGTAGCCGCCTTCGCCATCCAGCATCTCGCCGGCGCGCAAATTGCGCTTGGCGACAGAGGCGACGTCGCCGCGGAAGCCATAGGGTTGCCCGGTCGGCTCGCCCCGCAATGCTGCTGACAGCACCGAGATGTTCAGCTCGAGCCCGATCAGATGATAGGGCTTGTACATCGCGGCGAAACGTCCGCTGGCATCGGTCTTCAGGCCGTATTGCTTGAAGCAATCCGCGGCGTAATCGTTCGGCGCCTCCAGCACGACATAGACGCCCCAGCGCAGATCGCGAAACACCGGCCGGCCGTCGCGCTCGAGCGACGAGACGACTTCGACGACGCCGGAGCGCTCCAGCACGCCGCCCTTGTCGGTGGGGCGCATGATGTGCGGCAGATCGTCGACGCCGCATGGCGGAAACAGCAGGCCACCTGTGGGCACGTCGAGCCCGCAGGCATTCGCGATCGCGGCCATCTCGATCGCGGACTTGGTGCCGTCGAGAAAGGAATTGAACATCTGCGGATTCATGCCGGCCGACTGCGCTTCGCCGGCGGTGAGGCCATAATGCTGCCAGACACCGTCAGGCGTCACGTCGTGATATCCAGGCAGATATTTCGTGCCCTTGCCGGCGGCAACCACGCGAAAACCGGTGGCGCGCGCCCAGTCGACCATCTCTGCCGTCAGCGCCGGCTGGTCGCCATAGGCGAGCGAATAGACCACGCCAGCCTTGCGCGCTTCCTCGGCCAGTAGCGGGCCGGCCAGCACGTCGGCTTCGACATTCACCATCACAATATGCTTGCCGGCGGCGATCGCCGCGCGCGCATGCTTGATGCCGACGGCCGGATTACCGGTCGCCTCCACCACAACATCCATCGCGCCGCCCGCAATGGCGCGGGCGCCATCATCGGTGAAGACGGTGGCCGCGATCCGCTCGGCGCTCCAGCCGACGGTGCGGCAAGCCTCGCGCGCGCGGTCGCGATCGATGTCGACGATGATGGGGACCTCCAGTCCCGGCGTGTGCGGCACCTGCGCCAGAAACATCGAGCCGAATTTGCCGGCGCCAACAAGCGCGACACGAACAGGCTTGCCGGTGGACGCGCGGGCCTGGAGGAGGCGGAAGAGGTTCATGGGGACGTCCTGGCAATGATCGTGTCCCGGACGCGGCGCGGCGCGAAGTGCCGCTCCGCAGAGCCGGGACCCAGAAAGAAAACTATCCGTGTGGCGCGGGCCCCGGCTCAGCAGCGCGAAGCGCTGCGCTGCGTCCGGGGCACGAGACCTGTTTACTCCGCTGCCTGCCTCGGCGCACGTGCGAGCCGCACCAGGGCGTCATCATCCACCGTCTTGATCGGAGCAAAATCGCGATGGGCGATGTATTCCGGCCGCGTCGGGGTACGGATATAGTTCGAGACCGCGTTCAAGGTCAGGTACACGATCTTGCGCGGATAGGGCGTGATGTTGCCACTGGAGCCATGCACGAGATTGCCGTGGAACATCAGCATGCCGCCGGGCTTGCCCGTCGGCGCGACGATGCCGCCCTGCTTGACGAGGCGCGTCACCGTGTCTTCGTCCAGCGTCCACAGCGGGTAGGACGTGGTCGACAGGTCATGTGAGGCCTTGAGATCGCCGGCGTTCTGGCTGCGCGGCACCAGCATGAGGGGACCGTTGATCGGCATCACCTCGTCGAGGAAGATCGCGATGTTCATCGCGCGCGGCTCCGGCATGCCGTCGTCGCGCTTCCAGGTGCCGTAATCCTGGTGCCACTGCCAGACGTCGCCCGTGAAGGCCGATTTCGCGTTGATCTTGAACTGGTGCATGTAGACAGGCTCGCCGAACAGCTGCTCGACGGGATCAATCATGCGCGGATGTGCGCCGAGCACGCGGAAGGCTTCGTTGTAGAGATGCGCTGCAAAGGCGGTGCGCGGCGCGCCGCTCTTCTCGCGCCAGACTTCGGGCCGGTTGGCGTCGTAGATGTCGACCGCTTCGCGCGCGAGGAAATCGACCTCCTCTTGGGCAAACAGTTCGGGCAGGAACAGCCAGCCCTCGCGGTGGAAGAACTCCAATTGCTCCTGAGACAGTTTCATGGGTCGTCCTCCTGCTTTGCTTATTTGTTCTTCGTCGTTCCGGGGCGATGCGCAGCATCGAACCCGGAACCTCGAGATTCCCCGGTGCGCAATTGCGCGCCTTAGATCGCGCTTTGCGCGTCCGGAATGACGGCGCATTTGGTTACGCCGCCACCTCGTCCGTCGCCCTCAATCTCTCCTCAGTCATTCGTCCCGCCGTCTGCGCATGCGTGAGCGCTGCGCGTTCGGCAGCATTCGCGTCGCCTGCCAGAATGTGTCTCGCGATATCGGCGTGCTCGGCCCAGGCGCTGCCGCGATAGTCGAGCTCCGACAGCACCGTTGCCATCGAGCGGCGCATATGCGGCCATTGCGGCGTGATCGTTTCCTCGATCACGGGATTGCCGGCGAGCTGATAGATGGCGCGGTGAAATTCGACATCGAGCGCGATCAGCTCAGTGAGCGCAGTCTGGCGATCGATGCGGCGTCCGGCGGCGAGCGCCGTCTCCAACCGTGCGCGTCCCGCTGTGTCGGTTGCGGCACGCTGAGCGGCGAGTCGCGCCGCGAGCGCATCGATGGCGCCGCGCACTTCGTAGAGCTGGCGAATTCGGGCGGGATCGAGCTGGGTGACCTCAAAGCCGCGCTTGCCGCTTTCGGCGACGAGGCCCTGCCGATGCAACAGATGCAGCGCATGCGATACCGGCTGGCGCGACACGCCGAGCTTGTCGGCGAGTTCGTTCTGCCGGATGCGCTGGCCAGGCTGAAGCGTGCGATCGGAGATCGCTTCCAGGATCCGGGCGTAGACCTGGTCGATCAGGCTCGGGAGCGGGTCGAGAGGGATCACGCCGATGGCTCCAAAAAAGGGAATACGGAATTCCGTATTCGAAAATAGAACGGTAACGGGAGGCCGTCAATGCCGGCGTGTCTGGCCGGATAAGCCTTTGATTTTATTGAGGCGGTCTACTGTGCATGGGGTTGTTTTCGCGGTTGTGAGGCGAGCACGGGCGCTACTCCGTCAGAAACCGATCCACCACCTCGCCGAACTCCTGCGGCGCCTGCTCGAACATCCAGTGCCCGGCATTGGGGATCACCGCCGTCTGGCTGCCGGCGATATGCGCGGCCAGCACGCGCCACATCACCGACAGGCTGCCGGTGGTCACACCGCCCCCGATCAGCAGTACCGGCGTCTTGATGGCCTGCGCGTCCGCAAGCGTATAGGGCCTGCGCTGTTCGTTGATCTGGCCAAGGAAGGTGAGCGTGTTGTCGCGCAGTTGCTGCTTGGCCGCGGCCGGCACCCGCCGCCACGTGCCGTCGCCCTCGATGCCCTCGTAGAAGTTCTGCAGCGCGCCCTCGATGTCGCCGGCGCGGATCATCTCGACCGAGCGCATCGTCTTCGCCGCGAGCGGCGGATGTACGGGCGTGCCCTCGGGCAACGGCAGGCTCGCGTCGAGATCGCCACCGGGCTCGGCCAGCACCAGCTTGCGCAACAGATCCGGCCGCGCCTGCGCGACGCGGAACGCGATGTGGCCGCCGCGCGAATGACCCATCAGATCAACCGGCCCGGGCGTGACCTTCTCGATGAAGGCGATCATGTCAGCGACATGCTGCGCCATCTTGTAGTCGTCGCCGACGGCATCCCAATGTTCAGGGAAGAAATGCCGCAGGCTGACCGCGATCACCCGATGGTTCTTCGACAGTGGCCCGAGCACCGAATACCAGGTGCGGAAATCCCCGAGCGTGCCGTGCACGCAGACCAGCGGATGGCCCTCGCCGACCTCGAGGTAGGCCATGTCGTAACCGTTGACGCGAAAGCTCTGCATGGTCAGCTCGCCAGGAAATCGAGGACGACTTCGGAATATTTTTGCGGCGCCTGCTCGAACATCGGATGCGTCGCGTTCGGGATGGTCGCCGTCTTGGAGTAGGGCACATGCGCGGCGAGCGCATGCAGCACCTTCGGCAGCAGCCCCTTGGTCCGCGCGCCCAGGATGAACAGCGTCGGCATCTTGATCGCCTCCGCATCGGCCTTCGAGAACGGCGGGCGGTTGTCGCGGACCTGGCCGATCAGCGTGTACGCGTTGTCGCGCAAATTCTGCTTCACCATCGCCGGCAGCCGCGGCCAGGTGCCAGCCCCCTCCAGCGTGTCGACGAAAACGGCAAGCCCGCCATCGACGTCGCCCGCCGCGATCTTCTCGGCCGAGGCCGTGAACCGCGCCAGCAGCGGCGAGGGTCCGCCGGCATAGTCAGGATCGAGACTCGCATCCAGCTCGCCGCCAGGTTCGGCCAGCACCAGCCGTCGCAACAGGTCAGGCCGCTGTTGCGCCACGCGAAAACAGATGTGCCCACCGCGGGAATGGCCCATGAGATCGACCGGGCCGAGGTCGAGCTTCTCGATGAAGGCGATGACGTCGCTGACATGCTGGGCGATCGAATAGGTATCGCCGACGCCGTCCCATCGTGCCGGGAAAAAATGCCGCAAGCTGGGCACGATCATCCGGTGCCGCTGCGTCAGCGGACCGAGCACGCAGCCCCAGACGCGGAAGTCCGACAGCGAGCCGTGCACGCAGACCAGCGGCGGCCTGTCCCTGTCCTCGCCCACGTCGAGATAGGGCATGTCGTATCCAAGGACGTGGAGGCTTTGCATTTAGGGCTCGCGGAAAGGTGTGCGGAACTCCTGTGCAAGATTCCCGGAAACCGGGTGGATCGCAACTATTTCCAAGCCTAGATTTAGGCCGAGATCACAATGGGGGCATGCGAAGACGCTAGTCCAGGAACCCGACATGACCGACCAGCATTTTGCCCTGTTCGACACGAAGATCGGCCTCTGCGCCGTCGCCTGGAGCCCGCGCGGCATCAACGGCACGCAGTTGCCGATGGGCGGCGAGCAGAAGATCCGCACACGCATCAGTCAGCGCCACGCAGACGCCAGCGAAGCCGAGCCGACCCCTGAGGTGCAGCAGGCGATCGATCGCATCGTCAAGCTGCTCGCGGGCGAGCCCGATGACCTCACCGATATCGAGCTCGATCTCGAAGGTGTGCCCGACTTCAACCGCGGCGTCTACGAGATCGCTCGCGCCATTCCGCCCGGCAAGACCATCACCTACGGCGACATCGCCAAGCAACTCGGCGGCGTCCAGCTGTCGCGCGACGTCGGCCAGGCGCTCGGCCGCAATCCGTGCCCGATCGTCGTGCCCTGCCATCGCGTGCTCGCCGCCGGCAACAAGCCCGGCGGTTTCTCGGCGAATGGCGGGGTGGTGACCAAGCTGAAGATGCTCGAGATCGAGGGCGCGCTGGTAAACCACACGCCCAGCCTTTTCGATTGAGCGCTAGATCTTCGCCGCCGTCTTTGGCCAATAGCGATCGCGCAAGTGCCGCTTCACCAGCTTGCCGGTCGGCGTGCGCGGCAGCTCGGCCTCGAAGTCGATCGAGCGCGGGCATTTGATCGCCGAGAGGCGCGTCTTGCAGTAGGCGATCAGATCGGCCTCGAGCTGCTTGCCGGCACGCTTCATGTCATGCGGCTGCACCACCGCCTTCACCTCTTCGCCCATCTCCTCATTCGGCACGCCGAACACGGCGACGTCGGCGATCTCGGGATGGGTGATGAGCACGTCCTCGGTCTCCTGCGGATAGATGTTCACGCCGCCGGAGATGATCATGTAGGACTTGCGGTCGGTGAGGAACAGGAAGCCGTCCTTGTCGAGATAGCCGACATCGCCGAGCGTCGACCAGCCCTTGGCGTTGTAGGCCTTCTTCGTCTTCTCCGGATCGTTGTGATAGGTGAAAACAGGCGCATCGGCGAAATAGACCGTGCCGATCTCGCCGGTCGGCTGCTCCTCATCGTTCTCATCCAGAATCTTGATCTTGCCGACCACCGCGCGACCGACGCTGCCACGATGCTCCAGCCATTGTTGCGAGTTGCAGACCGTGACGCCATTGCCTTCCGAGCCCGCGTAATACTCGATCAGGATCGGCCCCCACCACTCGATCATCTTCGCCTTCACGTCGACCGGGCAGGGCGCTGCGGCGTGGATCGCGCCCTTCAGCGTTGAGACGTCGTACTTGGCGCGGACCTCGTCCGGTAGCTTCAGCATGCGCACGAACATAGTCGGCACGAGCTGTGACTGCGTGACCTTGTATTTCTCGACGAGCCTCAAAAAGTCTTCAGCGTCAAAGTGCTCCATGATGATAGAGGTGCCGCCGAGCACGATTGCCATCATGTTGAAGCGCAGGGGAGCGGCGTGATAGAGCGGCGCCGGCGAGAGATAGGTGCTCTCGGCGTTCATGCCGCACATGTCGGCGCAGAGCACGCGCAGGAATGCGTTCGGCGCGTCGATCTTGTTACCCTCGAACGCTTTCTTGATTCCTTTCGGCCGGCCGGTGGTGCCCGACGAATACAGCATGTCGTAGCCGGCGACCTCGTCCGCAACCGGCGTTGTCGGCTGCGCGGCTGCTTCCTTGTCGTAGGAGCGGAAGCCGGGCAGGGGTTCGTCCACCATGTAGAAGATCGGCTCGCTGGCTGCGCCCTTGACCAGGTCCTTGATCTGGTCGGCGCATTTCGGCGTGGTGATCACGACCTTGGCGCCGCAATCGCCGATGATGTAGTCGATCTCGTCCTGCTTCAGGTAGCGGCTGATCGCGGTGTAATAGAGCCCGCTGCGCTGCGCCGCCCAGCAGATTTCCATGAATGCGAGCCGGTTTTCCATCAGCAGCGCGATGTGGTCGCCGGCCTTCAGGCCGAGCGAGCGGAACAAGTGTGCGCCCTGGTTCGAGAGCTCGTCGAGCTCGCGATAGGTGATTGCCTTGCCGGTCCCGGCCATCTGGTAGGCGATCTTGTCGGGCGTGGAGCGGGCGTAGATGGAGGGGTGAGTCATGGTCGAGCTCTCACAACAACAACAACAACGGTGTCATCCCAGCGAACGCTGGGATCCGTAGCCACTGAACCAAATTGTTGAAACGCGAAGTCGCCCCAGCTCGCCCCAACCACGAACGTTTGTGGTCATGGGTCTCGGCCTTCGCCGGGACGACACCATTTCTGTTGTCACGTCTCGGCTTACAGTCGTTCGACGATCGTCACGTTGGCCATGCCGCCGCCTTCGCACATGGTCTGCAGGCCGTAGCGCTTGCCGCGCTGGTGCAGGGCGTGAACCAGCGTCGTCATCAGCTTGGTGCCGGAGCCGCCAAGGGGATGGCCGAGCGCGATGGCGCCGCCATTGACGTTGAGCCTGCTAGGATCGGCGCCGGTGGTCTTGAGCCAGCCGGTCGGCACCGAAGCGAAGGCCTCGTTGACCTCGAACAGATCGATGTCGTCGATCTTCATGCCAGCCTTTTCCAGAGCCTTCTTGGTGGCGTGCAGGGGGGCGTCGAGCATGATGACGGGATCGCCGCCAGTCATGGTCATGTGGTGGATGCGTGCCAGCGGAGTGAGACCGAGCTGCTTGAGGCCGCGCTCGTTCACGACCATCACGCCGGAGGCGCCGTCGCAGATCTGGCTGGCGCTGGCAGCGGTCAGCTTGCCGTTCTCGGCGATCAGCTTGACGCCCTTGATACCGTCGAGCGTGGCGTCGAAGCGGATGCCCTCGTCGATGTGATGGGTGTCCTTGGAGCCGTCCGCTCTGACGATCTCGAGCGGCACGATCTCCTTCTTGAAGTGACCGGCTTGCGTCGCCGCGATCGCGCGCTGATGGCTGTTGTAGGAATATTCGTCGAGATCATTCTTCGACAGGCCGTACTTCTCGGCCATCATCTCCGCGCCGGTGAACTGGCTGAACACGATGTTCGGATAGCGGTGCTCGATGCCCGGGCTCTTGTAATTGCCGAAGCCGTTCTTGGCCGGAAGCTGCGAGGACAGGCCCATCGGCACACGCGTCATCGATTCCACGCCGGCTGCGATCACCACATCCATCGTGCCGGACATCACGGCTTGTGCGGCAAAGTGCAGTGCCTGCTGCGAGGAACCGCACTGGCGGTCGATCGAAGTGCCCGGCACGCTCTCCGGCAGTTTCGAGGCCATGATCGCATTGCGCGCGACATTGTTGGACTGCTCGCCGACCTGCATCACGCAGCCCATGATCACGTCCTCGACCAGGGCAGGATCGATCTTGGTGCGATCGACCAGCTCGTCCAGCACTTTTGCGGAGAGATCAGCCGGATGCCAGCCGGCGAGGCGGCCCCCCTTGCGCCCGCCCGCGGTGCGCGCAGCGGCGACGATATAAGCCTCGGCCATTTCGGTCTCTCCCATGATTGTTCTTGATCGGGTTGGGTTAGCGGGGGCGGATTTAATGGGCGGGACGTCGTTTAGTCAATCGATCAATTAACTCTTGTGATGAGGCGCTGCTTCGGCTTATCTGCGCCCCGCTTCAAGCGGCGAGAACAAGGGATCTCCGTGACTACCAGCGTACCGAACAGGCTCCCCAGCGGGAAGAATTCCACGGCAGAGAAATTGCTCGTGGCCGCGAGCGAGCTGATGATCGAACGCTCCTCGATCGAGATTTCGCTCTCCGACATCGCGCAGAAGTCGGGCGCCAACGCCGCGCTGGTCAAATATCATTTCGGCAACAAGGACGGCCTGCTGCTTGCGCTGCTCGCGCGCGATGCCGCGACCGAAATGTCCAATCTCGAATATCTGCTCGCGCAGCAGATCACGTCGACCGCGAAGCTGAAGCTGCACATCGCCGGCATCATCCGCGCCTATCACCGGTTCCCCTATATGAACCGGCTGATCCACTATCTCCTGCACGAGAGTATTGCGGGCTCCGCCGACGAAGTCTCGAAATTCTTCGTCGCGCCGCTGCTCGACTTTCATCGTCGGCTCCTTGCAGAAGGCGTCAGCCGCGGCGAGTTCCGTCAAACCGATCCGGTGTTGTTCTACACCAGTCTGATCGGCGCCTGCGATCACCTGTTCTTCGGCCGGCACGCGATGTCTCGCGCGACCGGCGTCGGTCCGGTCACCGATGACGTCTGCCGGCAATACATCAAGCACATGGAAACGCTGATCTGCGGCGGCATCCTCACGCAAGCCGAGGAAGCTGCTGCGGCCCGATAATCCGGCCAACATTCGTCGATCTAAAGACGTTCAAGTCTAGAGAAGAAACGCCCAAGGAAAGGTACAAGCGATGGAACTGAAAGACGTAGCCGTTCTCATCACCGGTGGTGGCTCGGGTCTCGGCGAAGCAACCGCCCGCGCCATGGCCGCCAAGGGCGCCAAGATCGGCGTGATCGACCAGAACAAGGACAACGCCGAGAAGGTTGCCGCCGAAGTGAAGGGCGTCGCACTTCATGCCGACGTCACCGACGAGGACGGCATCAAGGCAGCGATCGCCAAGGCGGAAGCCGCCCATGGCGTCGCGCGCGTTCTGATGAACTGCGCCGGCATCGGCGGCTCGCAGCGCATTGTCGGCAGGGATGGTGTCTATCCGCTGGCGAAGTTCGCGCGCATCATCAACGTCAATTTGATCGGCACGTTCAACTGCCTGCGTCTGTTCGCCGAGCGCCTCGTCACCATCGAACCGGTTGGTGAAGAGCGCGGGGTCATTATCAACACCGCGTCGGTTGCGGCTTACGAAGGTCAGATCGGCCAGATCGCCTACTCGGCGTCGAAGGGCGGCGTTGTCGGCCTGACGCTTCCGGCTGCGCGTGATCTCGCCAGCCAGAAGATCCGCGTCAACACCATCGCGCCCGGCCTGTTCTTCACGCCGCTGCTGATGGGCCTGAACGAGGAAGCCCGCAAGAGCCTCGGCGCCCAGGTGCCGCATCCCTCGCGCCTCGGCGATGCCAAGGAATACGGCGCGCTCGCCGTGCACATCGTCGAGAATGCGATGCTCAATGGCGAGACCATCCGTCTCGACGGCGCCATCCGCATGGCTCCGCGGTAGCTCTTCTTCCCTTCTCCCCTTGTGGGAGAAGGTGGCGCGCTCTTGGGCGCGCCGGATGAGGGGTTTCTCTCCGCGGAGACAGACCCTTCACCCGAGCGAGTATGTGGCTAGCGATTTACATGCCCTCTCCCACAAGGGGAGAGGGCGCAGCAATCGGCGCCGCGACCCGCGGCATCCACGAGGCTTCCATGTCCCAACCGCTGCTGATCGAGCACGACGACGGCGTCGACCGGGTGACGCTCAATCGGCCTGACAATCTCAACGCGCTCGATCCTGCGTTGATCGATGCGCTCAACGTCTATTTCCAAGGGCTCCAGCGCAATCGCGACACGCGCGTCGTCGTGTTGAAGGGCGCTGGCGAGAATTTTTGTGCAGGCCTCGATCTCAAGGCCGCGATGGCGCGCCGCGCTGGGCAGCAAGAACCGCCCGGTGTTACCGAGTCCCTGGACTCGCAGCGTCGCATCGCTGACATCGTCATGCTGATGCGGCGCTGTCCGCAACCGATCCTGTCGCTGGTGCAAGGCGCGGCGGCCGGCGGCGGCTTCGCGCTGGCGCTCGCCTCCGACATCCGCATCGCGACCAAGTCGGCGCGCATGAATTGCGCCTTCATCAAGCTCGGTCTCGGCGGTTGCGACATCGGCACCAGCTATTTTCTGCCGCGGCTCGTCGGCGTTTCGGTGGCGTCCGAACTCATCCTCACCGGGCGCTTCATCGGCGCGGAACGCGCGCTCGCGGTCGGGCTCGTCTCCGAGGTCGTTGATGAGAACCAACTCGATGCGGCGGCCGAGCCTTATGTCGATGCGATGATGACGGCGTCGCCCGTGGGGCTGCGCCTGTCAAAGGAATGTCTCAACATGAGCGTCGATGCAGGGTCGCTGGAAGCTGTTATCGCGATGGAGGACCGCAACCAGGTCCTGTGCAGCCGTTCAGAGGAATTTTCGGAAGGCATCAGGGCCTTCCTTGAGAAGCGAAAGCCTGTCTATATCAAGCGCTGAACGACAAGATCCGCAAAGGACAAGATAATTCCGGGAGACGCAAAATGAGTGGAAGTGCGGCGGTGGCGATGGCGAAGCCCGCCTTTCGCAAGGTCGAGTGGCTCGCGCGCGACATCGATGTCGAGCGTCGCGCTGAAGGCACGGTGGTGCTGAAGTCGCGCATTCCCTTGCAGGCTTACGAGACGCATCTTCCGGCGTCGCTCGCAAAATGGGCGAAGGAAGCGCCGGAGCGCGTCTGGCTCGCGCAGCGTGGCGGTCCCAATCGCGAATGGCGCAAGGTGTCTTATGGCGAAGCCAAGCGCACCGTGGATGCGCTGACCCAGGCGCTGCTCAATCTTAAACTCGACGGGCGCCCGGTCACGATCCTGTCGGGCAATTCGATCGAGCACGCGCTGATGACGCAGGCTGCGATGCAGGCGCGTGTCCCGGCCGCGCCGGTGTCGCCGGCCTACTCCTTGATGAGCCACGATCACGTTAAGCTGAAGTACCTCTTCGATCTGATCAAGCCGGCCGTGGTGATGGTGCAGGATGGTCCGACTTTCGAGAAGGCGCTCAGGGCGATCGACCTCACAGGCGTCACAGTTGTGCACGTCGTGCGACCGTGCGAGGACGTGAAGAGCGTCAGCTTCGCCGAGTTGGCGGAAACGCCGGTGACCAAGGATGTCGAAGCGTCGATCGCGCAGATCACGCCCGGCACCGTCGGCAAGCTGCTGTTCACATCAGGCTCGACCGGCATGCCCAAGGCCGTCATCAACACGCAGGAGATGATGTGCGCCAATGCGGCGATGATGATGCAGGTGCGACCGCGCACCGCGGGTGGCCCGCTCGCCACGGTGCTGGACTGGATGCCCTGGAACCACACCATGGGCGGCAATGCCGCGTTCCATCCGGTGCTGGTCGATGGCGGCACGCTCTATATCGACGACGGCCGGCCGATGCCGGGCCAGCTCGAAGAGACCATCAAGAACCTCCGCGAGATCTCGCCGACCTATTACGCCAACGTGCCGGCCGGCTACGCTGCGCTCGCGGCGGCCATGGAGAAGGATGACGCGCTGTGCCGCTCGTTCTTCAAGAACCTGTCGATCATGGCCTATGGCGGCGCGCGGCTGCCGGACGATCTCTATGACCGCATGCAGGCTTTGGCGGTGAAGACCACCGGCGAACGCATCGTGTTCTACACGGGCTGGGGCTCGACCGAGACAGCGCCGACCTCGACCGGCACCTATTGGGACACCGAGCGCGTCGGCCTGATCGGCCTGCCGTTCCCCGGCGTCGAACTGAAGATGGTGCCGTGCGGCTCGAAATATGAACTGCGCCTGCGTGGCGTCAACGTCACGCCCGGCTATTTTGGCCAGCCGGATCTGACGAAGAAGATGTTCGACGAGGAAGGCTTCTACTGCATCGGTGATGCCGGGATCTTCGTCGACGATGCTGATCCGGTGAAGGGCATCATTTTTGCCGGCCGCGTTGTCGAAGACTTCAAGCTCACCACCGGCACCTTCGTGCATGTCGGCTCGCTCCGTACCGACGCGATCGCGGCGGCCACGCCTGTCGTGCATGACGCGCTGGTCGCGGGCCAGGACCGCGCTTTCATTGGGCTCCTCGCCTGGCCGAACCTGCATGCTTGCCGCCAACTCGTCGGCAATCCCGATCTCAGCTTCGAGGATGCGGTGAGGCATCCTGATGTGATCGCGTGCTTCAAGCGTGGGCTCCAGGCACACAACAAGGAATGCGAAGGCGCCAGCAGCCGCATCATCGCGCGCGCGATGCTGATGGCCGAGCCGCCTTCGATCGACGGCAACGAGCTCACCGACAAGGGCTACATCAACCAGCGTGCCGGCCTCGAACGCCGCGTTGCGTTGGTCGAGCGGCTTTATGCCGATAGGCCGGATCAAGACATCATCATTCTCAAGTAATCGACACCATCATCACGGGTACACGCCATGAACTTCGATTTCTCCGACGATCAGAAGCAGCTCCGCGACCAGGCGCGCAAATTCCTCGCCGAGAAGTGCTCGCCGAAGGCGGTGCGCGTCGTGCTCGACGGCAAGGCTCCCTACGACAAGGAGCTCTGGAAGGGCCTCGCCGAAATGGGTTTCCTCGGCGTCGCGATCCCCGAGGAGTTCGGCGGTGCGGGTGCCGGCCATCTCGAGCTCTGCGTGATTGCGGAAGAAATGGGCCGGGCGAACGCGCCGGTACCGTTCTCCTCGACCGTCTATCTCGCCGCCGAAGCGCTGCTGATCGCCGGCAGTGACGCGCAAAAGAAGAAGTGGCTGCCTGCGATTGCCTCGGGCGAGGCGATCGGCACACTGGCGCTGTTCGAGGGCAAGGGCAATCCGGCACCGAAGAATGTCAAGCTCACGGCTGCGAACGGTGTGCTCAACGGCGTCAAGAAGCCGGTGGCCGATGGCGCCATCGCTGACTTCGCGGTGGTTGCCGCGCGCACGGGCTCCAGCGGGCGCGAGGGTGACATCTCGCTGTTCCTGGTCGACCTTAGGGCTGGCGGTGTCGAGGTGAAGAGCCTCACCAATCTCGATCCGACCCGCGGGCAGGCCGAGATCACGTTCAAGGACGCCAAGGCCGAGCCGCTGGGTGCTGCCGGCGACGGCTGGAGTATTTTGTCTCAGGTGCTCGACCGCGCCGCGGTGCTGTGCGCCTTCGAACAGGTCGGCGGCTCCGACCGCGCGCTGGAGATGGGCCGCGACTATGCGCTCGATCGCATTGCGTTCGGCCGCCAGATCGGCTCGTTCCAGGCGGTCAAGCATATGCTCGCCGACATGTACGTCTCGGCCACGCTGGCGCGCTCCAACAGCTATTACGGTGCCTGGGCGCTCTCGACCAATGCAGCCGAGTTGCCGGAAGCCGCTGCGGCTGCGCGCATCAGTGCGACGCAGGCGTTCCAGCACTGCGCCAAGAACAACATCCAGGTTCACGGCGGCATGGGTTTCACATGGGAGTTCGACTGCCACATGTACTACCGCCGCGCCAACGCGATGGCGCTCGGTCTCGGCAGCCTGTCCTATTGGGAAGACCAGTTGATCGACCGCATGCGCAAGAAGAACGCGGCGTAATCCGCCGCTTGTGTCCCGGACGCGATGCGGCATGCAATGCCGCTTCGCAGAGCCGGGACCCAGATGCCGTAGTGGACCCCGGATCTGCAGCGCACCACTTCGTGCTGCGCAGCGTCCGAGGAACGAACCGAGAGATGAGACCATGAACTTCGACGACACCCCGCAGGAAGCCGAGTTCCGCGCCACTGCGCGCGCCTGGATCGGCGCGAACGCACCCAAGCAGTACGAGGACGAGTTGCGCAAATCCTCGCTGGGCCGCACCATGCTCAAGAATGCTGACATTCTCGCGGTCGCAAAGGCCTGGCAAAAGAAGAAGGCCGATGCCGGCTGGGCCTGCCTGCACTGGCCGAAGGAATATGGCGGCCGTGGCTCCTCGCCTATCGAGCGCGTGATCTGGTCGCAGGAAGAAGGGCCGTTCGGCCAGCTCTCCCGCATGTTCATCATCGGCCACGGCATGTGCGGGCCAACCATGATGGCGTTCGCGCGCGAGGAGCATAAGCGCACCTATTTGCCGCCGCTCGCCTCGGGCGAGAAGGTCTGGTGCCAGCTGTTCTCCGAACCCGCGGGCGGCTCCGACGTCGCGGGCCTGCGCACGCGTGCCGAGAAGGATGGCGACGACTGGGTCATCAACGGCCAGAAGATCTGGACCTCGGGCGCGCATTATTCCGACTACGGCATCCTGCTCACCCGCACCGATCCTGATGTGCCCAAGCACAAGGGCCTCACCATGTTCTTCCTGGACATGAAGAGCCCGGGCGTCGAAGTGCGGCCGATCAAGCAGGCGAGCGGCGCCTCTGACTTCAACGAGGTCTATTTCACTGATGTCCGCATCCCCGATCATCAGCGCCTCGGTGAGGTTGGCGACGGCTGGAACGTCTCGCTGACCACACTGATGAATGAGCGCAGCGCGATCGGCGCGGCTGTCTCGACCGGTTTCCCTGAGCTGTTCGAATATTGCTCCAGCCTGATGTTGGATGACGGCCCGGCGATCGAGGACCGCGCAGTGCGCTCGAAGCTGGCAAACTGGGCGGTGAAGGCGAGCGGGCTGAAATACACCAGCATGCGCGCGATCTCCGCGCTCTCGAAGGGCGAGCGTCCCGGGCCGGAAAACTCGATCGGCAAGCTGGTGGCGGGCTCGATGATCCAGGACGTTGCGACTTACGCGCTGGACTTGCAGGGGGCGAACGGCGTGATCAGCGGCGAGGATGCCGAGCTGGCCGGCCGTTTCCAGGCGATGCTGCTGCGCGCGCCGGGCACGCGCGTCGAAGGCGGCACCGACGAGATCATGCGCAACATCATCGCCGAGCGGGTGCTGGGCCTGCCTGGCGACATCAGGGTCGACAAGGACGTGCCGTTCAACAAGATCCCGACCAAGGGAAGATGAGTTGGTGTCCCGGACGCGATGCAGCACGCAGTGCTGCTTCGCAGAGCCGGGACCCAGAAGACCGCAATGCGCCCCTGCTCTGCAGCGCACCGCCATAGCACGTCGAAGACGTGCGTAAACGCACTGATGGCGCTGCACAGCGTCCGGGGCACGAGAGAGGAGAGTTCGAAGATGAATTTCGACGACACCCCGCAGGAAGCTACGTTCCGCGAGACCGCACGCAAATGGGTCGCCGCCAACGCGCCGAAGGAGTTCGAGCAGGAGCTGTCAAAATCCTCGCTCGGCCGCATCAGGCTCGCGAAACACGACATGGTCGAGGTCGGCAAGGACTGGCAGAAGAAGAAGGCGGAAGGCGGCTGGGCCTGCCTGCACTGGCCGAAGGAATATGGTGGCCGCGGCGCCACGCCGATCGAGAAGGTGATCTGGCAGCAGGAAGAAGGTGTCTACGGCAAGCTGACGCAGCCGTTCCAGATCGGCGAAGGTATGTGCGGCCCGACTGTGATGGCGTGGGGCAGCGAGGAGCATAAGCGCCGCTACCTTCCGAAGCTCGCTTCCGGCGAGGAGATCTGGTGCCAGTTGTTTTCCGAACCCGCCGGCGGCTCCGATGTCGCGGGCTTGCGCACGCGTGCGGAAAAGCAGGGCGACGTCTGGTTCATCAATGGCCAGAAGATCTGGACCTCCGGCGCGCATTACTCCGACTACGGCCTCCTGATCACCCGCACCGATCCTAATGTGCCCAAGCACAAGGGGCTTACCATGTTCTTCCTGGACATGAAGAGCAAAGGCGTGGAAGTGCGGCCGATCAGGCAGGCCAACGGCATGCAGGAGTTCAACGAGGTCTATTTCACTGACGTCGTGATTCCCGACAATCAGCGGCTCGGCGCGGTCGGCGATGGTTGGAACGTTTCGCTGACCACGCTGATGAACGAGCGCATGTCGATCGGCGCGCGGCTCGCGACTGGCGTGCCCGAGCTGTTCGAGTTCTGTTCGAACCTGATGCTGGAGGATGGGCTCGCCATCGATGATCCCGCCGTTCGCTCGAAACTCGCGAGTTGGGCTGTGAAATCGAGCGGGCTGAAATACACCAGCTACCGCGCGATCTCCGCCCTGTCGAAGGGCGAACGTCCCGGTCCTGAAAATTCCATCGGCAAACTGGTCTCGGGCGTGATGCTGCAGGATATCGCGGCTTATGCGATGGATCTTCAAGGGGCCGCCGGCGTGCTCACCGGGGATGCAGAGGAAATCGTCCAGGGCCAGTTCCAGCAGATGCTGTTGTCATCTCCGGGGATGCGCATCGCCGGCGGTACCGATGAGATCTTGCGTAACATCATCGCCGAACGGGTGCTGGGATTGCCGGGCGACATCCGTGTCGACAAGGACGTGCCGTTTAACAAGATCCCGACCAAGGGTAGATAAGGGATCACGTGTCCCGGACGCGGTGCGGCGCGAAGTGCCGCTCCGCAGAGCCGGGACCCAGGAGCCACAATGGGGGCCCCGGCTCTGCGCCGCATCACTTCGTGCTGCGCTGCGTCCGGGGCACGAAAGCGAGTCAAGCCAAGGACGCCAAAGTGCCCAACGACTGCCGCTCCACCGAAGACCGTATCGGCGCGCTCGAAGAGCTGCTCAACGAGCGCTATTCCGTTCGCGCCTTCCTGCCGAAGGAAGTCGATCGCGCCACCATCGAGCATGTGCTGACCACCGCGCAGCGCACCGCGTCCTGGTGCAACAGCCAGCCCTGGCAGGTCATCATCGCCAGCGGCGAGGCCAAGGAGCGCTTTCGCCAGCTGATCTACAAGGAGGCATCAGGCGGCCTCGGCGACGACTATGATTTCACGCCGCCGCGCGAATATGTCGGCGTCTATCTCGATCGTCGCCGCGAGAGCGGCTTTCAGCTCTACAATACGCTCGGCATTATCAGAGGCGACAAGATGGGCTACGCCAAGCAGGCGCTGGAGAATTACAATTTCTTCGGTGCGCCGCATGTGGCGATCATTCACACCAACGAGCCGCTCGGCATCTACGGTGCGATCGATTGCGGGGCTTATGTCTCGAACTTCATGCTTGCCGCTCAGGCGCTCGGGCTTGGCACGATTCCGCAGGCCGCACTTGCGCGCCATTCCGGCCTGATCCGTCGCCACTTCAATCTGCCCGACGACCGCCGTGTCGTCTGCGGCATCTCGTTCGGCTATGCCGACAACGCGCATAAGGTCAACAGCTACCGCACCTCGCGTGCAAGCGTCGCCGACACCGTGACGTTCGTCGAGACATAGCGCGCGTGAAGGCGACCGCGTAAGCGGCCGCCTTCACAGCTACAGCCTTCAGTCGATTGACGCGCTATCCGCCGCTGCCGCCGATCACGGCGCGCACGGTCTCGTCGGGCCCGAAGTCCTCGGCGCCGTCGACATAGAGCAGCGCGGCGAGCTTCGAACGCGCGCGATTGACGCGGCTCTTGATGGTGCCGACCGCACAGCCGCAGATCGAGGCGGCATCCTCATAGGAGAAGCCGGAGGCACCGACCAGGATCAAGGCTTCGCGCTGATCCTGCGGAAGCTTCTCGAGCGCGGTGCGAAACTCCTCGAACTCGAGATGAGCGTTCTGCGAGGGCTGCGTCTTCAGCGTCTTGGCATAGTTGCCCTCGGCATCCTCGACCTCGCGCCGCCGCTTGCGATAGTCGGAGCGGAACAAATTGCGCAGGATCGTGAACAGCCAAGCCGGCAGGTTGGAGCCCGGCTGGAACGAGTCGATGTTGGCGAGCGCACGCAACAGCGTCTCCTGCACCAAATCGTCGGCGCGGTCAGCATTGCCGCTGAGCGAGATCGCGAACGCGCGCAGGCTTGGCACGGCCGCGAGGATGTCGTCACGCAGGGAGTTCGTGAGAGGCATTAATCCCTCCCATTGTTGTCGTTGGAGCCCCCAGCCCCATTCTCGTTCTGAGACCCACCTCCCGGCGCATCAAGTTTCTTGATGAGCTCCGCGAACCGGTCCGGAACCCCCTGCCGCACGACGTCGTCGTACATGGCGCGCAGTTGGTGGCCGATCCGGGATTGGATCTCCGGAGTTAGGCCTCCCTTGCCGGGGGTCGTGCTTTTGCTGGCTTGAGACTTGAGATCTTTCATGACCTGTTCCACGTTTCCCCGAGTTAAGTGACTGCAAAATAGAGAAGTTTTCTCAACCGGGAGCCGTTCCCTGGACGAGTTCAATTCCAGGTTCGACAAAAAGTTCCGCCCTTTGCGGAACTTTTCTTATCCTGAAGCGTAATCAGCCCCAGCAGGGGAACCCGGGCCTCCCCTCGTATTGCCAGTGGTTCAAGCTTGGCCCGATGATGAATGGAGTGGGGATGTCCCGTTCACAGCTCGTTGCTGAACACTTGCCGTTGTTGCGCCGGTATGCACGTGCCCTGACAGGCAGCCAGGCCTCCGGCGACGCCTATGTCGCAGCCATGTTGGAAGCCATGCTGGGTGATCCCGCGGTGCTCGACGAGAGCCATGGGCCGCGGGCCGGTCTGTTCCGGTTGTTCACGCAAATCTGGAATTCGGTCTCTGTCAATGACGATGCCGAGGTGGCGACGCTGCCGATGCCGCCGGAGCGCCGGCTGTCGAACATCACGCCGCTGCCGCGACAGGCCTTTCTGCTGCTCTCGCTCGAAGGATTTTCGGAAGAGGAAGTCGCCTATGTGCTCGGCACCGATGTCGGCGAGACGCGCCGGCTGGCCGACGCCGCCGGCCGCGAGATGGCAGCCGAGATCGCGACCGATGTGCTGATCATCGAGGACGAGACTTTCATTGCCATGGACCTCGAGAGCCTGGTGAAGAATCTCGGCCACAATGTCGTCGGCGTCGCGCGCACGCACGCGGATGCGGTGGCGCTGGCGAAGAACAAGCGGCCGGGCCTCATCCTCGCCGACATCCAGCTCGCCGACGGCTCGTCGGGCCTGGATGCGGTCAACGAACTGCTCCGCACCTTCGAGGTGCCGGTGGTGTTCATCACCGCCTATCCGGAGCGCTTCCTCACCGGCGAGCGGCCGGAGCCGGCTTTCCTGATCTCAAAGCCGTTCCAGCCCGCAATGGTGTCGGCGGTGGCCAGCCAGGCACTGTTCTTCCAGCGCAACTCGCGCAACCGCACGCCCAAGGCGCCCGCGGCCTAACAAGGTGCCCAGGGCGTAACGCGACCAGCCATCTGGTGCTGACGATTTGATCCGGCGTGCTGCAAGGCACGCCGGATTTTTCGTGCCTGCTTGACGCGCGTCGCGTTCGCCGCCCATACCTCGCGCATTGCCCTCATCGGAGATGTGCCCATGGACCCGCAACTGCTCGACCGCCTCGCCATCCGCGACCTCGTCGAGAACTGGGCAGTCTGGCGCGATGCCGGCGACTGGGAGCGGTTTGCGACCGTCTGGCATGACGAAGGCTGGATGTCCGCCACCTGGTTTCAGGGGCCGGCGCGGGAGTTCATGCGTGTCAGCCAGGAGGGCTTTGCCAAGGGCGTGCGCATCCTGCATTTCCTCGGCGGCACCAGCATCGACCTCTCGGGTGAGCGGGCCATCGCGCAGACCAAGATGACGATCTCGCAGCGGGCGCTGGTGCACGACGTGCTCTGCGACGTCGTCTGCACCGGGCGCTTCTACGATTTCCTGGAGAAGCGGCAGGGGAGATGGGGCATCGTCCGCCGCCAGCCGATCTACGAGAAGGACCGGATCGATCCGGTCGATCCCGCCGCGACGCTTCGCCTCGACCAAAAAGCGCTCGCCGCGCTGCCCGAAGGCTACCGCCACCTCGCCTACATGCAGGAACTGATCGGCTACAAGGTGAAGCGCGACATGCCTGGTCTCGTCGGCCCTGAAGTTGAGAAGCTCTATGGCGAAGGGCGGGACTGGCTCGCGGGCAAGGCCAAATAATCTGCAAACCGAAATGACCCCCAGACAAGAGTAAGGCGCGACTGGCATCACCACAGTCGCGCCCTACGTCGCCGGCTTATGGGGCAGGGGGGGAATAGCCGGCTGTTGAGACGACTCCCGGCCTCAAGACTCGTTCCAGGCGGTTGCAAGATTTTTTGTGCGGTCTGGCGTGAATTTGGGACACGGTTAAGTGATCTTAACCTCTGGGAAACTCCGGTCCTGTCCTCGCGTTGTTCCCGCGATCGCCATGGGGCGAGGGACCGACAGCCATGTCACAGATTCAAAAGGTATTCTTTGGTGCCGTCGCGCTGGTCGCAACGTTGGGTGCCGTCCAGGTCGGCGCTGTGCAATTGGCTACGGGCCACGATCTGGCCGACCGCTGGGAAGCAGTCGCTGATCAACCAGGCCAGGCCACGGGTCGCAACCTCGCAAGTCATAACGTCAATCGGTCGGTCAAGTCCGACCGGCTCGCCGAAATGAAGCCGGAGACGGTTCCCACCCGCACCGTCTCAATGCGGCTGAACGACCTGCCCGATACGTCGGTGCTGCTCCGTGTCCCCGCTTCCATCGAGACCGGCAACGCCAAGCCGGCTCCGACGCTGCTGAAGCCCGGCCGCAAGCCGACGATCGCCTGCGAGCCCATGGTCAGCTCCCTCACCGAGGTGGCAAAGCTGCTGCAGCCCGGTCGCTGCGTGACCTGATCTCCGCCGGCCCTTCCGCAAACCGCCCTTCCGTTCGGAGGACGGTCTGGCCTGTCCACTTGATCCCTTTCCCCATCGCGTTATATCCCGGCTTTCCCCATTTGGATTGACCGGGTAAACGCATGACGACGTCCGATACAGCCACGCATACGCAGCCTTTCCAAGCCGAGGTTTCCGAACTGCTGCACCTGATGGTGCACTCCGTCTATTCGGAGACCGACATCTTCCTCCGCGAGCTGGTCTCCAACGCCTCGGATGCCTGCGACAAGTTGCGCTATGAGGCGATCGCCAATCCGGCCCTGCTGGGCGAGGGCGACGCGCTCAAGATCCGCATCATCCCGAACAAGACAGCCGGGACGCTCACGATCGCCGACAACGGCATCGGCATGGAGCGGCAGGAGCTGATCGACCATCTCGGCACCATCGCCCGCTCTGGCACCAAGGCCTTCGTGTCGAAGCTGAAGGAAGCCAAGGACGGCCTCGGCCTGATCGGCCAGTTCGGCGTCGGCTTCTATTCCGCCTTCATGGTCGCCGATAAGATCGTCGTCATCAGCCGCCGCGCCGGTGAGAGCGATGTCTGGACCTGGACGTCATCAGGCGGCTCCGGCTTCGAGATCGCACGCGCGAGCGAGGAAGAGGCGGCGCACGTGGCGCGCGGCACCGAGATCGTGCTGCACCTGAAAGACGACGCAAAAAAGTATCTCGAAACCCACGAGATCGAGCGCATCATCAGCGCCTATTCCGACAACATCCTGTTTCCCATCGAGCTGGTGCCGGAAGAGGGCGAGCCGCGCCAGATCAATTCGGCGAGTGCGCTGTGGCAGCGCTCGAAATCCGAGCTCTCGGCGGAAGACTACAAGAAGGCCTATCAGCAGATCGCATCCGCCTTCGACGATCCCGCGATGACGCTGCATTACCGCGCGGAAGGGCGTTACTCCTACGCGGTGTTGCTGTTCGCGCCGTCGACCAAGCCGTTCGATTTGTTCGAGCCGAACCGCAAGGGGCGCGTCAAGCTCTACGTCCGCCGGGTCTTCATCACCGATGACGCCGACCTTTTGCCGGGCTATCTCCGCTTCATCCGCGGCGTCGTCGACAGCGAAGACCTTCCGCTCAACATCTCGCGCGAGATGCTTCAGAACAACCCGCAGCTGGCGCAGATCCGGAAAGCGGTGGCGACCCGCGTCGTCAACGAGCTCGAAAGCCTCGCGGAGAAGGATGCGGAGAATTTCGCGAAAATCTGGGACGCCTTCGGTGCGGTGCTGAAAGAGGGCATCTACGAGGATTTCGAGCGTCGCGAAAAACTGCTGGCGCTGTCGCGCTTCACCACCACGAGCGGTGAGAAGCGCGCGCTCAAGGACGTCGTCGCCGATTTCAAGCCGAACCAGACCGAGATCTACTATCTCGTCGGCGAGAGCATCGAGCGGCTCAAGTCCAGTCCGCGGCTGGAAGCCGCCACTGCGCGCGGCATCGAGGTGCTGCTGCTGTCCGATCCGGTCGATGCCTTCTGGACTTCGATGCCGACGGAGTTCGAGGGCAAGCCGCTGAAGTCGCTGAGCCAGGGCGATCTCAATCTCGACCTGATCCCGCGCGTCGACGACAAGGACGAGGCGAAGAAAGACGAGCCCGCGGCAGACGAGGCCGCCACCATCGCGGTGATCAAGGCCGCGCTCGGCGAGCGCGTCAGCGACGTCAAAGCTTCGACCCGACTGACCAGTTCCGCCTCCTGCCTCGTCGCCGACAGCCAGGGCCCGAGCCGCGAGCTCGAGCGCATCCTGGCGCAGCAGAACCGCGGCATGCGCACCAAGCCGATCCTGGAGATCAATCTGCGCCACCCGATGGTCACGGCGCTCACCAGAGCCTTGGCCGGCTCCAAGACGGTCGACGACCTCAGCCTGCTCCTGCTCGAACAGGCGCAGATCCTGGATGGCGAGCTGCCGGAGGATCCGGCGGCGTTTGCGGCGAGGTTGAACCGCCTGGTTCTGCAGGGGCTGGGCTGACGTGAGCCCGGCTCACTCCGCCGCATCCTTCTGCTCCTCGCCCACTTCCTCCACCTCCGGCTTCCTCTCCATCCAGCGTGACAGCGTGTTGGAGAGGCGGTCGAGGTAGAGGTAGACGACGGGGGTCGTGAACAAGGTCAGGGCCTGGCTGACCACCAGGCCGCCGACCATGGCGTAGCCGAGCGGTTGGCGGATCTCGGCCCCGGTGCCGGTGCCGAGCATCAGCGGGACGCCGCCGAGCAGCGCCGCCATGGTCGTCATCATGATCGGCCGGAAGCGCAGCAGCGCGGCCTGGCGGATCGATTGCTCCGGCGTCAGATGCTGCTCGCGTTCGGCGGCGATGGCGAAGTCCACCATCATGATGCCGTTCTTCTTGACGATGCCGATCAAAAGAATGACCCCGATCAGCGCGATCAGGCTGAAGTCGAAACCAAAGATCATCAGGATCGCGATCGCGCCGACACCGGCCGACGGCAGCGTGGACAGGATGGTCAGCGGATGAATGTAGCTCTCGTAGAGCACCCCCAGGACCAAGTAGACCACCACGAGCGCGGCGAGGATCAGCATCGGCACGGTGCCGAGCGATTGCTGGAACGCCTGCGCGGTGCCCTGGAAGCTCATTGACAGCGTGGGCGGCGCGCCCATCTCGCTCACTGTACGCATCACGGCGGCGGTTGCCTGTCCCAGCGCGACGCCCTCGGCCAGGTTGAAGCTGATCGTCACCGCTGGAAACTGGCTCTGATGCGCGATCGCGAGCGGCCGCACCGGCTCGTTATTCCATCTGCAGATGACCGAGAGCGGGACTTCGTCGCCTGTCAGCGGCGACTTGATGTAGAGCTTGTCGAGCGTATCGAGCTTGCCCTGCAGCGCCGGGGTGATCTCGAGCACGACATGATAGCTGTTGGTCTGCGTGAAATATTGCGCCACCTGGCGCTGGCCGAAGGCGTCGTAGAGCGTATCGTCGATCAGCTGCGGCTGGATGCCATAGCGCGCAGCCGTGTCGCGATTGATCGCGAGCTGCACGGTTGTGCCCTCGGTCTGCTGGTCGGTGGCGACGTCGCGAAGCTCAGGCAGGCCTCTCATCTCCGTCAGGATCTTCGGCGCCCACGCATTCAGCTCAGGGAGATTGGCGTCCTGGAGCGTGAATTCGAACTGGGTGCGGGTGGCGCGGCCACCGAGCCGGACGTCCTGCGAGGCCTGCATATAGAGGCGCGCGCCCTCGACCTTGGCAAGCTTCGGCCGCAGCCGGGCAATGATCTGTTGCGCATTCGCGTCGCGCTCCCCGATCGGCTTGAGGGTGACGTACATGCGCCCTGAATTCAGCGCTGTGCCGCCTCCGCCGATGAACATCGCGATTGAATCGACGGCGGGATCGGCCTGCACAATCGCGTTGAGCTCCTCCTGCCGCCGCTTCATCTCGGTGAAGGAAATGTCCTGGGGCATTTCCGACACTGCGGTGAGGAAACCGTTGTCCTGCTGCGGGAAGAAGCCCTTCGGGATCAGGACGAACAGCAACCCCGACAGCGCGACGGTGGCGAAGAAAATGCAGAGCGTGACGAGGCTGTGCCGCAGCGCGAGGTCGAGCCCGCGCTCATAGGCGCCGAGCAGGCGCTCGAACAGTCGTTCGCTCCACTGGTAAAAGCGCCCATGGCGGGCTTCGTGATCGGAGCGCAGGAAGCGAGAGGCCATCATCGGCGTCAAGGTCAATGACACCACGAGCGAGACGAAGATCGCCATCGACAGCGTCACCGCAAATTCGCGGAACAGCCGGCCGATGATGCCGCCCATCAGCAGCAGCGGGATCAGCACGGCGACCAGCGATATGCTGATGGAGACGATGGTGAAGCCGATCTCGGCGGCGCCCTTGTAGGCGGCGGTAACAGGGTTCTCGCCCCGCTCGACATAGCGCGTGATGTTCTCCAGCATCACGATTGCGTCGTCGACCACGAAGCCGACCGCGATGGTCAACGCCATCAGCGACAGATTGTCCAGCGAATAGCCGAACACCCACATCAGCGAGCAGGCCCCGAGCAGGGCCAGCGGCACGGTGATGCTCGGGATGATCGTGGCCCAGAAGCTGCGCAGGAAGATGAAGATCACCATCACCACCAGCACGATGGTGATCATGAGCGTGATCTGCACGTCGTCGACCGCCGCGCGGATCGTGATGGTGCGATCGCTGATGATTTTGATGCCGATCGCAGGCGGGATCGCCGCGATCAGCCGCGGCAGCTTCTCCTTGATACGATTGACCGTCTCGATAACATTGGCGCCTGGCTGCTTGAAAATGACGAGGAACACGCCGCGCTTGCCGTCGGCCCAGGCCGCGGTCTTCATATCCTCCGGGCCCGACACCGCCTCGCCGATGTCGCGAATTCGCAAGGGAGCGCCGTTGCGGTAGGCGACGATGACGTCCTGCCACTGCGTAGCCTCGAGCAACTGGTCGTTGGCGTAGACGGTATAGGCGCGCTGCGGGCCGTCGATGTTGCCCTTCGGACTGTCCGTGGTCGCGATCGCGATCTGGCTGCGCACGTCCTCCAGCGACAGTCCCTTGGCGACCAGCTTGGCTGGGTCGACCTGGATGCGCACCGAGGGCTTCTGCTGTCCACCGACGAACACCTGTGCGACGCCCGGGATCTGGCTGATCTGCTGCGCAAGCTGGGCGTCGGTACGATCGCTGACGGTGGTCAGCGGCAGCGTTTCAGAAGTTGCAGAGAGGATCATGATCGGCGAGTCCGCCGGGTTGACCTTTCTGTAGGTCGGCGGCGAAGGCAGGTTCTTCGGCAATTGGCCGCCCGCGGCGTTGATCGCAGCCTGCACGTCGTTTGCGGCGGCGTCGATCAGACGGTTGAGATCGAACTGGATGGTGATCGAGGCCGAGCCGAGCGAGCTCGTCGAGGTCATCTGCGTGATGCCCGGGATCTGCGCGAGCTGACGCTCCAAAGGCTGCGCCACCGAGGAGGCCATGGTTTCGGGGCTGCCACCCGGAAGCGACGCGGAAACCTGGATGGTCGGAAAGTCGACCTGCGGCAGCGGCGCAACCGGCAGCAGGGGGTAGGCCACGAGGCCTACGAACAGGATGCCCGCCATCAGCAGCGACGTGCCGATCGGATAGCGGATGAACGGAGATGAGATGCTCTCTTGCATGCCCTGAGCCCATAGACCGGCCAGCGCATCTTCTCCCCGCGCACGGCGGAGCCGCGCTCGTGAGCCTGAGCGCGAATGTGCGTTTCCTTCAGCCCATATGTTTGTTGATTGCCCCGGGAACGTCATCGGTCCGGGGCCAGCGTTGTCTTCGAAAGACTAGTCCGTTCGCTTGAGGCTGCGAACGGTTTCCTGCACCGATGGCGTGCAACCTTTGTCGAAGGAAGCTCGTTACGAGATATGCGTTCAGTGCAGGCCGATTCTGGTGTGCTTTCTCGGTTTGAAGCCACTCCGGCGCCATGTCACATCGTTTTTTGATGCGGGTCACAAGCCGGAGAGGTATGAATGCGAATGATCGCTTCTTCCGCACTGCTGTGCCATATCGAAATGGCATAACACCTGCCGTTGCTACCGATTCGAGGAAATGTCCGATGCGCCTGCTGCCTCTCTTGACCCTCACCGCTATTGCCACGCTGTGCTTCGCGGCAGATGCCAGCGCCCAGCGCTACGACCCCCGCTATCCGGTGTGCATGCACATCTACGATGGAGGCCCTCGCGGGGGCGGCAGTGATCGGTTCGACTGCTCGTTCACCTCGCTGGAGCAGTGCCGCGCGACGGCGTCTGGCCTCGCAGCCAGCTGTGACGTCAATCCGTATTATTCAGTGCCGCAATCGCGCCCGTACTACAGGCGCCACGGCTAGAGCCGGACGATCACCCGTCCGGGTGATCGGCCCGCCTTGCGCGGCAGAGCCGCAAGCTATTCCTTCCTGATCCCCGACAGCGACACCACCTTGCGCCAGCGCTCGGTCTCGGCGGTGAGCATGCCGCCGAACTCACCGGCATTGCCGTGCAACGGGATCGCGCCGAGTTCGGCGATGCGCGCCTTGATCCCGGCATCGGCCAGCGCCGTATCGATCTCGCGGTTGAGCAGGTCGACGATCTCGCGCGGCGTGTCGGAGGGCGCGCCGACGCCGTAGAAGGAAGATGTCTCGTAACCGGGCAGTGTGTCCGCGATCGGCGGCACGTCGGGCAGGATGTCCGAGCGCTCGCGCGTGGTGACGCCGAGCGCGCGCAGCTTGCCGGCGCGCACCAACTCGAAGGACGAGGTCACGTTGTCGAACATGCCCTGGATCTGGCCGCTCATCACGTCGGTCAGGCCCGGTGCGGAGCCGCGATACGGCACATGCGTGAACTGCACGCCGGCCATCGACTTGAACAGCTCGCCGGAGAGATGCAGCGACGTGCCGATGCCGGAGGAGGCGATCGACATCTTGCCGGGATTGGCCTTGGCGTAGGCGATGAAGTCGGCGACGTTTCTCACCGGCAAATCGTTGTTGACGACCAGCACCAGCGGAATGCGCGCGACGCCGGCGACCGGTGCGATGCCCTTGGCAAAGTCATACGGCAGCGCCGGATCGAACGAGGCGTTGATCGCATTCGCGGTTGAGGTGAGCAACAGCGTGTATCCGTCCGGTGCCGACGTGATCACGGCCTGTGTGCCGATATTGCTGCCGGCGCCGGGCTTGTTCTCGACGACGAAGGTCTGGCCGAGCCGGTCGGACAGTCGCTGACAGATCAGCCGCGACAGCATGTCGGTGGCACCGCCGGGTGCATAAGGCACCACCCATTTCACGCTGCGCGAAGGATAGGAGGGATTGCCGACGGCAAAAGCACGTGGGGCCGCGAGCGCGGCCGCCGCGCAGGCGGCGGTCTGAAGGAAATGTCGCTTGGTGATCATGTGGTCTCCAGTTCATCTCGCGCGGAGCGAGGTGGCGCGCCCGCATGACTGGATTGCTATCGCAAGAATCGCGCCAGGCCGCACGCCGATCCCGCGAGTTTGGTAAAGGATGATCGCGGTTAATCGAGAGCTAACCGAGTTTTACCTTGTCTCTTAACACCTGGGCAGGGCACGGGGGCTAAGCTGCCGGCAACAAGCAGATACTGCCCGAAAGAATGAACGGCATGACCACCGGCGTCATCGAGCAAGCCAAGGCCGTACGCGCGCCGTCGGCTTCAAAGATCTGGCTAAAAGCCATCGAGCTGACTGCGCGGATCGAGACCTTACCCGGGCGCCTGTTCGCGGACGTCGTCGACGATTGGGCACGGCGCCAGCCGGACCGCATCGCGCTGGTCATGGACGACGTCACGCTCGATTACGACAGTCTGTCGAAGCGCATCAATCGCTACGCGCGCTGGGCGCGCTCGGTCGGCATCGCCAAGGGCGATACCGTCGGCCTGATCATGCCGAACGGCGTCGACTATGTCGCGGCATGGCTCGGTATCAGCCGCGTCGGTGGTGTCGTCGCGCTGCTCAACACCAAGCTGGTCGGCCAATCGCTCGCGCATTGCATCGACGTGGCAAAGCCCTCGCATATCATTGTCGCACACGAATTGACGGAGACGTTGGAAAGCGCGACGCCGCATCTGAAGACAGAGGCAAAAATCTGGACCCATGGCGACGCCCGCAGCGAACGCGCGATCGATGTTGCGCTCGCTGCACTCGACGACGGGCCGCTGTCGCCGGAGGAACACGGCGACGTCACCCTCGATGATCGCGCGTTGCTGATCTACACGTCCGGGACGACGGGCCTGCCGAAGGCCGCCAGCATCAGCCATCGCCGCATTCTCAACTGGGGCTTCTGGTTCGCTGGCCTGGCCGGCGCCACGCCGCAGGATCGGCTCTATGATTGCCTGCCGCTGTTCCACTCGGTCGGCGGCATCGTCGCGCCCTGCAGCATGCTCGCCGCCGGCGGTTCGGTGGTGATCGCCGAGAAATTTTCGGCCTCGAACTTCTGGCCCGACATCGTGCGGCACGATTGCACGCTGTTCCAGTATATCGGCGAGCTCTGCCGCTATCTGCTCAAGGCGCCGCCGTCGGAATACGAGAACCGTCACCGCCTGCGACTCGTTTGCGGCAACGGCCTGCGCGGTGACATCTGGGAGGACTTCCAGAGCCGCTTTGCCATTCCCCGCATTCTCGAATTCTATGCCGCGACCGAAGGCAATTTCTCGCTGTTCAACGTCGAGGGCCAGCCCGGCGCAATCGGCCGTATCCCGCCGCTGCTGGCGCATCGTTTCCCTGCTGGTATCGTCAAGCTCGATCCTGATAGCGGCGCAGCGCTGCGCAATGACGAAGGCTTCTGCATCCCCTGCGCTCGCGGCGAGGCGGGCGAGGCGATTGGCCGCATCGGCAGGGCAGGCCAGGGCGGTGGCCGTTTTGAGGGCTACACCGATGCCGGCGAGACCGAGAAGAAGATCCTGCGCGACGTCTTTGCCAAGGGCGATGCCTGGTTCCGCACCGGCGATCTGATGCGGATCGACGACAAGGGCTTCTTCCACTTCGTCGATCGCATCGGCGACACCTTCCGCTGGAAGGGCGAGAACGTTGCGACGTCGGAGGTCAACGACACCGTGCGCGATTTCACCGGCGTGGTCGATGCCACAACCTATGGCGTCAGCGTTCCCGGCACAGATGGCCGCGCCGGCATGAGTGCGATCGTCGTGAACGAGGGCTTTGATATCGAGGCATTGCCGACACACCTCGCGCAGCGCCTGCCAGTCTATGCCCGCCCCGTGTTCATCCGCATCTCGCGCGAGCTCGATGCGACCGAGACGTTCAAGCAAAAGAAGGGCGAACTCGCCCGCGAGGGCTTTGAACCCGGCGCGGTAGCGGATCCGATCTTCATGCTCGAACCGAAATCCGGCGCCTATGTCGCGCTCGATTCCGAGATATTTGCGCGGATCGTGGATGGGACGATCAGGCTGTAGCCGCAGCAAAATCGGCAGATAGGTCCAATTTTATCTGAATTGTCCAAGAGCCCATTTACTTCTGTCCCGTAGAAAGGCGGACAAGGGAGGCGGTCATCACGAGCCGCCGCAAGAAACAAGATTGATTAACTAAGTCAGAGGCGAGAAAGCCATGTCGGTACGATCCAAAGTTATCGAAGCGATCCAGCAGATCGC